>OLVT01002838.1_pt1 | contig 11174 bp, 9 predicted proteins | sample 1673241 | NCBI WGS metagenome assembly OLVT01 (sample SAMEA3178936, study PRJEB25190) | human gut metagenome | biome: human gut; feature: human-associated habitat; material: faeces | place: Austria | collected 2013 | reverse complement strand
TCCGTAAAATGCCAGATATAGGCGCTGAAAGATCCCCATTCTTCTCTGATCTTCTGAAAACAGCGGGCATTATGTATAACAGCCTCAATTTTTCTTCTGGAGCGGATCATTCCTTCCGTGTTCATAATCCGCTCGATATCCTTTTCTTCATATTCTGCTACTTTTTCAAAATCAAATCCCTCAAAACATTTCCGGAAGATTTCCCTCTTCTGTATCATCATGTTCCAGTTGAGGCCGCACTGCATGACTTCCATCATCAGAAATTCAAATTGTTTTTGATCATCATGAAGCGGGACTCCCCACTCTTCATCATGATAACGGATCATTTTATCGTTGCATGTACACCATGGGCATCGGTTCATTAGTTAAGCTCCTTCTTTACTTTATTCAGAATAATAAAGTATCCTCATACTATATTAACTCTATTAATTCCAACAATACTTTCAATTTCCTGTACAACATTACTTGCTTTATCTTTTTCAACAGACACTTGATATTGTCGTAAAGTAGCCTTAGGATTATCATCCTTAAACCCCTTTGAGAAGTATTCCCCCCAAAATACTTATCTGCAAATTGATTCCAAGCTTCCTCTTTCGTAAAATACTTACATGTTTTAACCCCTATAATTGTTTTGATTTGTTCCTCTATTTCCACAGCATACTCTTCCGAAACATCTTCATTTAAAAATACAGTTACCATTTCTATAGAACTTTCACTAACCTTATTTTCAATTTCTTTCGCCTCATTCTCTATCTTTACAACCATCTTATTTACATGTCCCCTATTTATTTTCTCCATCCCATTTTCATTATAATTCATAAAAACTGAGACCAAAATTGTTACTGCACAAGCAACAAATATAAGCAATATTAAAAACCTTCGTTTACTATGTCTTTTCATATATTTTATCCTCTTAGCATCAGTTCATAATTCTACTCCCTATCCCCCAATGAATTTTTAATTTATTACGTCCGGTCTATAGCCGCCTGTACATCTTCCTTAAAATTACTCCAGGCATCTTCATTTTCCACAAAATACTTTGGACAGATCTTTCCTGTCACATCATAATGGCGTATGACATCCTCTGCGTCCAGCTGAAACTTCATACACAGCCAGGCACACAGCTGCACCAGAGAGTTGTAGGTTTCATCTGTAAACTCTCCTGTCTCATCCGGATGACAGCATTCAATGGAGACCGTATCTATATTTCTGGAATTAGAAGCATAGGCCACTTCCCATGTCGGAACGCACTGTACAACCTCCCCATCCAATCCTACAATAAAATTACTGCTGGCCTGAGTCTCATGGCTGTCTTTTAATCCCTCAAAATAATCCCTGTTTTCCATTGCTGTAGAACCGGGATTGGCTGTATAATGCACTACAATTCCTGTAATCCTATTTGTCTCTGCCCCCGGCCGGGAATATGGATTTACTGTCAGCAGCTCCACATCTATATCCGGCTTGCTGGCGTCGATCTCATCACTTTGAAACTCTATGTACCCTCTGCCAAGCCATTCCGGTTTCAGAACTCTTATCCCGATCATAGCGACCAGAAGGACAGCCAGGAAGATCATTCCTCTCTTCCAGTATTTTTTCATCTGCCTTTGATGCTGTGCTTTTGTCTTTCTCCTTTTTATATTTCTCGTTGTATTCATCTTCTCTTTCCCACACTTTTGCCATACTGTATATTTATTCTATCATATGCTGCGAAAAGAAATCTGAAGACTTACTTATCTTTTCCTGAAATTTTAAGAAACAACAGAAAAGCAATATCTTGTTTCTGTCTCATAAATTTCTCCTGCTGAAACAACAGGACTTGCAAACTGCTCTTTATTTACTGCATCCGGGAAATACTGTGTCTCAAAACACACTGCGCTTCTTCTTCCATATGTATGACCGTTTTTCCCGTGGTCATCTTCCAGAAAATTCGCTGTATACACCTGCATTCCCGGAAGATCCGTATAAACTTCCATTTTGATCCCGCTTTGCCTTGAAAGGAACTCTGCCGCTTTCCTAAGCCCGCTTCCATTCAGTACCCAGTTATGATCATATCCGCCTCCCAACTTTAACGCCTCATAGCTGCTGTCTATCTCCTCTCCGAGTAACTTTCCTTCCCGGAAGTCCATAGGAGTTCCTGCTACCGGGATAATCTCTCCTGTCGGAATGGAAGCTTTATCTGCCGGAGTATAGGTATCAGCATTTATCCACACCTTCTGCTCCAACACCGTCCCTGTTCCCTCTCCATCCAGATTGAAATAACTGTGATTCGTCAGATTCAAAATGGTATCTGCTGCGGGTACTGCATGATAATGGATATTTACTCCGTTGTCCTCTGTCAGAGTGTACGTCACTTCGATATCCACGGCTCCCGGATACCCCTGATCCATATCCGGACTGTGAAGCAGGAAGATCACATGGCTGTCATCTGCCTCTTTCACCTGCCATATCCGCTTATTATAAAAATCCATCCCACTATGGAGGTTATTGTCATGATCGTTTTTTTCCAGCCGATATGTTTTTCCGTTCAAAGTGAAGCAGGCCCCTCCAATACGATTGGCGCTTCTTCCCACTATAGCCCCGAAAAATTTGTCTCCATTTTCATATCCTTGCGGATTGTCATATCCCAATACCACATCCCGTTTTTCTCCGTTTTTATCCGGCACAAATACATTGACCAAAACCGCGCCGTAATCACTGACCCGGATTTCCATACCGTTTTTGTTCTTCAGAGTAAAAAGGGATATCTCCCGTCCGTCTGATAATTTTCCAAATATCTCTTTCATAGTTTCTTTCTCCTCTCATACACCGACACTTCTAGCAATTATTATAGCGAAAAAGAAAAGAAGGAACAATGCAAATTTCTCTGCCCTTGCTCCTTCTTATATATTTCTATTGATACGCCGTTTCCGCTAAACTCTCTTTACTCGTCTACACTGTAGTTCGGCGCTTCCTTTGTGATATGAATATCATGAGGATGGCTTTCTTTCAAAGATGCAGCGGAAATCTTAATAAATCTTGCATTCTTCTTCAGATCTTCAATAGTCGGAGTTCCGCAGTATCCCATACCGGAACGCAGACCGCCCATAAGCTGGAACACTGTATCTTCCACTGTTCCCTTATATGCCACACGGCCTTCCACGCCCTCCGGCACAAGCTTTTTCGCATCAGACTGGAAGTAGCGGTCTTTGCTTCCGTTTTCCATAGCAGCAATGGAACCCATACCTCTGTACACTTTGTATTTTCTTCCCTGGAACAATTCGAATGTTCCCGGGCTTTCGTCACATCCCGCAAAAATGCTTCCCATCATACATACATTGGCTCCTGCCGCAATAGCCTTTGTCATATCTCCGGAATACTTGATTCCACCATCTGCAATAATCGGAATACCGTATTTGTCCGCCACTTCATAGCAGTCCATTACCGCTGTAATCTGCGGTACACCAATTCCTGCAACAACACGGGTTGTACAGATAGATCCCGGTCCGATTCCCACCTTCACAGCATCCACTCCGGCTTTGATCAAAGCCTCTGTGGCCTCTCCGGTCGCTACATTTCCTGCGATCACCTGAAGATCCGGGAACTTTGATTTCACCATATCAACCGTACGCAGAACGTTTGCAGAGTGTCCGTGAGCGGAGTCCATAACGATCACATCCACCTTTGCATTTACCAGCTCCTGGGCTCTCTCCAGACAGTTTGCCGTAATACCGATCGCTGCGCCGCACAGAAGGCGTCCCTGCCCGTCCTTTGCAGACAACGGATATTTAATCTGTTTCTCAATGTCCTTAATGGTAATCAGACCTTTTAAATTAAAGTTTTCATCAACGATAGGAAGTTTTTCTTTTCTTGCCTTAGCCAGGATCTTTTTCGCCTCTTCCAGGGTAATTCCCTCCGGTGCTGTGATCAGGCCTTCTGCAGTCATGGATTCTTTTATCTTCTTTGTAAAATCCTCCTCGAATTTCAGATCACGGTTGGTAATGATACCTACCAGCTTTTTCCCTTCCGTGATCGGCACACCGGAAATACGGAACTTAGCCATCAGCTCATTTGCATCTGCCAGTGTATTTTCAGGAGAAAGATAAAACGGGTCTGTGATAACGCCATTCTCTGAACGTTTTACCTTGTCCACTTCTTCTGCCTGCTGCTCAATGGACATATTTTTATGGATGACACCGATCCCTCCCTGTCTTGCCATAGCAATCGCCATACGGTGTTCTGTTACAGTGTCCATCCCTGCACTCATCATAGGAATATTCAGTCTGATCTTCTTTGTCAGATCAGTCGATAAGTCTACCTGATTTGGAATCACCTCTGAATAACCCGGTACCAATAGTACGTCATCAAATGTAATTCCTTCTCCAATAATTTTTCCCATCGTTGAAATCCTCTCTTTCTTTATCCATCTTATGTTTATGTGCTATCATACATAATACTGTGGTTCTTTGTCAACAGGTTTCCACATATTCTTTTTCATTATTTTCGAATCACTTTCCTGGGGGCCAGAAGGTAAACTCCTTCTATCAGCTCCTCTTTCGGCTCAAAAAGAACTTTTGTGATCTCTCCTGAACGACTGATCACAAGTATATATCTATTCCGGGACTCCGGATTTCCGCTGCTGTAATCATAGAACTTAGACTCTCTGAAATCCTTCAGTTGGAAAGCATTTTCCGGCGCCAGAATCTCCATATCTTTTACATTTGCAGAAAACATGTGTTTTCTCTTTTCTTTGTGCATGATCTTATCAATATCGAGATCACCATTGATATAGATATATTCATATTCCACATCCAATTTTCTGAACAGAAACACATCCACAACGATCATAATAACCGGAAGGAGCATAAGAAGCGGAAATAAAAAAGCGGCAAAAAATGAAATTACCGTCAGGGCAATCAGCACTGTCTTTTTCATAATGTCCTTCCCGTCTGTACGTTTCTTTATCAGCTGTTCTGTATAAAAATCACTCATTGTTTTTTCCTCCGCTTTGTATTGATATGTACCTTCTCTTTGTAAGGGAATCTATCTCTTACAAAGAGAGGGTACATATATTGTATCACAAATGGACAAAAAAAGAAAACTCCCCTTACAGAGAGTTTTCTTTTCAGACTGTAGACAAAGTCCCCGGCATACGCCGGGGCTTTTCTTTTCCAGTTATCCACTTTTTTTATATCTTTTCTGTTTTTATCAAGAAAAATGTTCTTCTTATCAACGCAAAAGTTAAACGGTGTTCTCCTTCCACATGGTATAATTATTTTATAGGGAGGTTCCGCTTATGATGACAAGAGATGCCAATAAAAAAAGAGAACAAATGATGATGTTCAGCATGGATGACATGGTACCAAAGGATCACATGCTCCGAAAGATTGACCGGGCAATCAACTGGAACTTTATTTACGATCTTGTAGAAGACAAGTATTGTGCAGATAACGGTAGACCCAGCATGGATCCGGTGATGCTGATCAAAATCCCTTTTATCCAGTATCTCTATGGGATTAAAAGTATGCGCCAGACAATAAAAGAAATTGAAGTGAATGTAGCTTATCGCTGGTTTCTCGGTCTGGACATGCTGGATCCGGTTCCTCACTTTTCTACTTTTGGAAAAAACTATACCCGCCGTTTTAAGGATACGGATCTGTTTGAACAGATTTTTTCCCATATCCTGGAACAATGCATGAAATTCCATCTGGTAGATCCCTCCACTGTGTTTGTGGATTCTACCCATGTAAAAGCCTGTGCGAACAGCAAAAAAATGAGAAAGAGGATCGCATCTCAAGAGGCATTATGGTATGAGGAAGAGTTGAAAAAGGAAATCAATGAAGACCGCAAAAAACATGGAAAGAAGCCTTTAAAAGAAAAGAAGGATGATTCAAATACACCTCCAGCAGCGGGCGGCGGCACTTCTGGTGAAAGCGGTTCTTCAGAGGAAATCCCGGAAGGAGCCAAGACGCAAAAATGCAGTACTTCAGATCCGGAGAGCGGCTGGTTCCGAAAAGGTGAACATAAACATGTTTTTGCATACAGCATAGAGACAGCATGTGACAAACATGGATGGATCTTGGGCTATACGGTGCATCCGGGGAATGAACATGACAGCAGGACATGGAAACCTTTGTATGACAAAATAAAGGATCTGGATATGGAGAGGATGGTATTGGATGCTGGATATAAGACTCCGGCAATTGCCAGAGAATTGTTAAAAGACGGGATAGATCCTCTGTTTCCGTATAAAAGGCCCATGACAAAAGAAGGATTCTTTAAGAAATACGAGTATGTCTATGATGAGTACTATGACTGCTATATCTGTCCGGCAGATCAGATCCTTACTTATCGGACAACGAACCGGGAGGGTTACAAAGAATACAAGAGCGATAAAAGTATCTGTAAAAACTGTCCTTACCTTTCCAAATGTACAGAAAGCAAAGAGCATGAAAAAACGATCTCCCGCCACATTTGGGAAGAGTATCTGGAAACCAGTGAGGATATTCGTTATACTCTCGGGAACAAAGAGATTTATATGTTAAGAAAAGAAACCATTGAAAGATTGTTCGGAAGTGCAAAAGAACAGCATGGATTTCGATACACACAATATATCGGGAACGCCCGGATGAGAATGAAAGCCGGGCTGACCTTTGCGTGCATGAATCTGAAAAAGCTGGCAAAGATTCTGGATGTAAGGGGAAGGCAGGACAAAAAATCAGGATCTTTTTTATCCTTTATAAAAAAATATGGGAGTTGGCATTTTGGCAAAAAGAGTGGTGCTGGAGCCCTAGCTCCAGCACCAACTTTGTCTACAGTCTGAGCAGGCGGATGTGATATCCGCCTGCTTTGCCTGCTATAAGTATCAGGTTACTTCAACTGTCCAGTTCATAGGGAATCCCGTTTTGGAAGAAAAGTTCCTGGACTTTTTTATCCCACGCCTGCTCCACAGATTTGTCCATGATAAACTGACGGAAGGAGGTTCCGGTAGTGCAGGTGAGTTTGGAACCGTCATACCGGAAATTCAGATACAGTCCCTGGACATCAGACAAAGGAAAATCCAGTCTGCTGTCAGAGAGAAATCTCCCGATTTCTTCCGGGGCAAGAGAAAAGATCAGGCGAAAGCTCAAAGGGGTACGTTTTCCACGGATAATAGAATAGCAGTAGTCTCTGAAAAGTTTCCAGAGAGCATATTCTTCTTTGGGAGGTTCGTCAAAAAAACTCTTTTGGAGAAAGCCGCTCATAGTAAATTTCCCAAAGGTTATAATTTCACCTTCTATAAAAGAAAAATGATCGAATGTCTCATGAGCCAGCAGATGAGACATGCAGGTCTTTGTCTCAGGTGTCAGAATGATCATACAAAAAGTCCTTTCTTTTAAGGATGTATAGCGCCGGTGCACAACAGGTATATTAACAAGCATACACCGACGCTAAATTCATTTTAATACAGACAGGATGTTTTTACAAACGAAAAGTTGTCGAAACCAGAACACAGATGTTATACTAGGAGCAATTGATGTGAAAGAAGAAATCCGTTTAAATAAATATATTACAGAAGCAGGAATCTGTTCCCGCCGTGAGGCAGACCGCCTGATCGAATCCGGAAAGGTCTATGTGGACGGCCAGAGGGCAGTTCTTGGAATGAAGATACGAAAAGGTCAGAAAGTACAGGTTGGAAAAAAAGTAATCAGCGGTAAAGAAGAAAAGGTTGTCCTGGCAGTTTATAAGCCGGTAGGCATTGTCTGTACAGAAGATCCAAGGACACGGAATAATATTGTCCGTTTTTTAAACTATCCGGTACGGATCACCTATGCCGGCAGGCTGGATAAAGATTCCGAAGGTCTTCTTCTCATGACAAATGACGGAGATATGATCAACAGTATTATGCGGGCGGCCAATTTCCATGAAAAAGAGTACAAGGTAACGGTAGATCGCCGGATTACAGAAGGATTTATCAGGGAAATGTCCGAAGGAGTCCATATTACAGATAAAGAAAAAAATCTTGACGCTGTAACCAGGCCCTGCCGTGTATATCAGGAAGGACCTTATACTTTTCGGATCATCCTTACACAGGGGCTGAACCGTCAGATACGAAGAATGTGCGATGCCCTTGGATATCAGGTGAGAATGCTGAAAAGGATCCGTATTATGAATATAGAACTCGGCAATATGAAGCCGGGACAGAGCAGGCCTTTGACGGATCAGGAGCTGGCCGGACTGCACCGTCAGATTGAGGAACACAGTACAAAGTCCGGAGAAAAAAAGGAATAGGAGAATAGCAGGAAAATGGCAGATCATCAGACAGAGAAGAAAAAGAGACTGAAGGAACTGACAGATCTTCTTAACCGGGCCGGAAAGGCGTATTATCAGGATGCAGAGGAGATCATGAGCAATTACGAATATGATGCCCTGTATGACGAGCTTGAAGCGCTGGAAAAAGAGCTTGGTATGGTATTGTCAAACAGTCCCACTGTCAATGTGGGATATGAGGTGTTAAGTGAACTTCCCAAGGAGAGGCACGAAAGCCCGATGCTTTCCCTCGATAAGACAAAAGATATTGAGGAACTGAAAGAGTTTGCCGGGGATCAGAAAGTGGTGATGTCCTGGAAAATGGACGGCCTTACTGTTGTGCTCACTTACCGGAACGGGGAACTTGTAAAGGCAGTTACCCGCGGAACTGGAGAAGTGGGGGAAGTAATCACCAACAATGCCAGAGTTTTTAAAAATATTCCTTTAAAGATAGCCTACCAGGGGGAGCTGATCCTTCGGGGAGAGGCAGTCATCGGATACCGGGATTTTGAGAGGATCAATGAAGAAATTCCCGATGCGGATGCAAAATATAAAAATCCCCGTAATCTCTGCAGTGGTTCAGTGCGTCAGCTCAACAATGAAATCACAGCAAAAAGGAACGTAAACTTTTTTGCTTTTGCGCTTGTAAAGGCGGACGGAGTAGATTTCCATAATTCAAGATCATACCAGCTGGACTGGCTGAAACAGCAGGGATTTGACGTAGTAGAACACCATGTTGTAACCAGGGAAAAAGTAGAAGAAGAAGTTATTAAATTTTCAGAAAAAATTAGTCAAAATGATTTTCCATCAGATGGACTTGTGCTAATATATGATGATATAGGATATGGTCAGTCTTTAGGGAGAACTTCTAAATTTCCACGGGATTCTTTCGCATTTAAATGGGCGGACGAGACAAAGGAGACTGTGCTGGAAGAAATCGAATGGAGTCCTTCCAGAACAGGTCTTATTAACCCGGTTGCCATTTTTGATCCTGTGGAGCTGGAGGGTACCACGGTCAGCAGAGCAAGCGTTCACAATATCAGCATTATGGAAGAACTGAAGCTGGGGATAGGAGATACCATTGAAGTATATAAAGCAAATATGATCATTCCCCAGATTGCCCGGAATCTGACCGGAAGCGGGGTGAAAGATATTCCCAAGGTCTGTCCGGTATGCCAGGGAAAGACGGAGATACGGCAAATCAGCAATGCAAAGGCGCTTTACTGTACCAACCCCGAATGTCAGGCGAAGCAGATCAAATCCTACGCCCTGTTTGTCAGCAGGGACGCCATGAATATAGAAGGCCTTTCGGAGGCGACGCTGGAAAAATTTATAGCCAGAGGATTTATCCGCGAATATACAGATATTTTTCATCTGGACCGCTATCAGGATGAAATCCGGAATATGGAAGGTTTTGGAGAGAAATCTTACCGCAATCTGATCGAGAGTGCCAGGAAGGCAAGAGTTACTACTTTGCCGAGACTGATCTACAGCCTTGGGATTTCCAATATTGGTCTGGCAAATGCAAAAATGATATGCCAGGAAGTGGGAAATGATCCCGAACGGATCCTGGAACTTGACAAAGAGCAGTTAAGTTCAATCGCAGGAGTTGGGGAAGTGATCGCCGGGGCTTTTGTGGATTATTTTCAGAATGAGCAGCATAGAGAACAGTATAAAAAGCTTTTAAAAGAGGTGATCCTTCCGGAGGAAGAGGAGAAGGAGAACGGAGAGATCCTTAAGGGAATTACCTTCGTGATCACCGGAAGCGTAGAACATTTTGCCAACCGGGGAGAAGTAAAGGAACTGATCGAAAGCATGGGAGGCAAGGTGACCGGATCTGTCACATCTAAAACGACATATCTGATCAACAATGATACAGCATCCACATCGTCCAAAAACAAAAAGGCAAGGGAGCTTGGGATTCCGATTTTGTCGGAGGAAGCCTTCCTTCAGATGATAGAAGAGAGAAAGAAATAGAAAGGAGTCATCATGTCAGAAAGAGATCAGAACAATGAAAATGAGATTGAAAAAGTAAATGACTCAGAAGTAGAAGTAGAAAAAACCAAGAAAGAAGACGAATATGAGAAGATCTGTTTCATTTGTCACCGCCCGGAGAGCACAGCAGGAAAAATGATCGATCTTCCCAACAATATTTCTGTCTGCTCCGACTGTATGCAGAAGAGTTTTGACGCCATGACAAACGGGCAGATTGATTACAGCAAGCTGATGAATATACCGGGCGTTCAGATCTTCAACATGTCTGATCTGGAAAATGCAGTGCCAAAACAGCAGAAGATCAAGAAGAGAAAAGAGGGCGAGGAGAAGAAGCCCCTTCTTGATATTAACAACATTCCAGCGCCTCATAAGATCAAAGCAAAACTTGATGAGTATGTGGTAGGGCAGGAATATGCCAAAAAGGTTATGTCCGTGGCTGTATACAACCACTATAAGCGGGTAGCTACAGATACTATGGATGATATTGAGATTGAGAAGTCCAATATGCTGATGATCGGACCGACAGGATCCGGAAAAACCTATCTTGTAAAGACGCTGGCGCGGCTTCTGGATGTACCTCTTGCCATTACGGATGCCACATCTCTTACAGAGGCCGGTTATATCGGCGACGACATAGAAAGTGTCGTGTCAAAGCTTCTGGCAGCGGCGGACAATGATGTGGAGAAAGCAGAACAGGGAATCATTTTTATCGATGAAATCGATAAGATCGCGAAAAAGAAAAACACCAATCAGAGGGATGTAAGCGGAGAATCCGTACAGCAGGGAATGCTGAAGCTTCTGGAAGGGAGCGAGGTGGAAGTTCCGGTTGGAGCCAACAGCAAAAATGCCATGGTTCCGCTGACCACGGTTAATACCCGGAATATTCTCTTTATATGCGGAGGAGCTTTCCCGGA
>OLVT01002835.1_pt1 | contig 11183 bp, 8 predicted proteins | sample 1673241 | NCBI WGS metagenome assembly OLVT01 (sample SAMEA3178936, study PRJEB25190) | human gut metagenome | biome: human gut; feature: human-associated habitat; material: faeces | place: Austria | collected 2013 | reverse complement strand
GCAGCGGAAGAGGCTCGCCGCAAGGCCGAGGAAGCCAAGCAAAGCGGCACTTCCACCGATAAGGTGGAGATTACCCCTGCTCCTGTGAAGATCCGCAAAACCAAGAATGTTTCCATCAAGATGATGACTGGGACTTCCTCTTGGCGTCTGGAGAGCAAGGCGGACATCGACAAGTATCTCGCCGGTCTGCGTGAAACGTTGGAGGCACAGCTGGCAGAGGACACGATTGTGAATGTGGAGTTCTAATTCAGAAGCGTCAGGCAGGAGGAAGTCACGAATAAAACCGCAATCAAAAATTATGCAATCTGGGCGCGGAACAAGCTCATTGCGGATATTCAATATCGCGCCGGATTGATGGGCATTACAGCAGAGGGCATCAAGAATGCATTGCCTCAGTCCACCCAGAATATGGAGTTTTATGACATCGGCACTGCGGAGCCTTTCTCCATCACCGGCGAGGCCATCCGGCAGCGGCAAAAGCTGGTGGAAGCCATCCGCCGGAAGGAAGCGGAAAGCGACTATCCCACCGCCTACAAGTACATTTTGGAAGAGGTGGCCTACACCTGGTTCAATCGCCTCATCGCCGTCCGTTTCATGGAGGTCAATGATTATCTGCCCTCTCACATCCGTGTTCTGTCCTCCGAGAGCGGTAAGGTAGAGCCTGATCTGGTTACGACCCCCTTTGACTCCGATCTGGACTTCACCTCAGCCGAGGAAGAGACTATCCTGCGGCTGAAAACAGAGAATGCGCTGGATGAACTGTTCCGCCTGCTCTTCATCAAGCAGTGCAACGCTCTGAACGAGATTCTTCCTGCCCTCTTCGAGAAGACAAGCGATTACACCGAGGTGTTGCTGAACCTTTCTGTGGTGGATCAGGAAGGCGTGGTCTATCGCCTCATTCATGACATCGACGAGGATGATTTCAACATCGAAAAAGGCGGTCAGGTGGAAATCATCGGCTGGCTGTACCAGTATTACAACACCGAACCGAAGAACGCCGCCTTTGCCAAGAACGGCAAGATCACCAAGGACGAGATCCCCGCCGTGACCCAGCTGTTTACCCCGGACTGGATTGTCCGCTACATGGTGCAGAACAGCCTTGGCCGTCTCTTCATTGACAAGCGGAAAAACGAGGGTGTCTTTGCCGATGGGCGTGATCCGGACGAAATGACTTGGGATGAGATTGAGACGAAACGGATTTCCAACGAAGAGTTTATTGCTGAGCAGATGGGCTGGAGGTATTACTTGCCGGAAGCCGCACAGACAAAGGAAGTCCGTAAGCAGCTCGATGAGATCCAGCAACAAAGCGAGTATAAGGATGTGCGGGACATCAAAGTCATCGACCCCTGCATGGGCAGCGGCCATATTTTGGTGTACGCTTTTGATGTGCTGATGCAGATTTACGAGAGTGCCGGTTACAGCCAGCGTGATGCTGCAAAGAGCATTCTGGAACACAACATCTACGGTCTGGACATTGATGACCGTGCCTATCAGCTGGCGTACTTTGCCGTGATGATGAAAGCACGGCAGTACAACCGCCGTATCCTCAACGGAGAAAACACCTGCCATGTCTATGCCATTCAGGAGAGCAACAGCATCAACTGTGCGCACCTGAAATATTTTGGCGCGGGGATGGACGATATTGAGAAGAATGCCGCTAAGATGCAGCTGGAAGGTTTGCTGGATACCCTGACAGATGCCAAGGAGTACGGCTCCATTCTGAATGTGGAGAGCTACAACTGGGATTTGCTGCGCCGGTTTGTGGCAACGGAAGACACCGACGGTCAGATCAGTATGGATAGCGTGGGCGTGGAAGATACCGCCGAGCAGCTGAACCGACTCATTGATATCGGTGAGACGATGGCGCGGAAATATTGGGTTACCTGTACGAATCCGCCCTATGCCGGAACCAGCAACCTGAGTGCAAATGTCAACAACTTTGTCAAGAAGAACTACCCGGACAGCAAAGCTGACCTGTTTGCCGTGTTTATTGAGCGTTGCCGTCAGATGACTGTAAACAACGGTTTTCAGGCAATGATTACGCAGCATAGCTGGATGTTTTTAAGTGTTTTTGAAAATTTACGACGTAAGCTCTTGTCCGTTAGCACTGTAAATATGGTTCATCTCGGCGCACATGCTTTTGAAGAAATTGGAGGGGAAGTTGTTCAAACCACGAGCTTTATTTTGCGTGGTTATAAGAACTTTGATTATGTTGGAGTATACTGTCGATTGGTAGAGCCTGTGTCCCAGTACGCAAAAGAAGAAATGTTTCAGTCAGGGGAAAATCGGTTTTTCTCTTCAAACAAAAAGATGTCTGATATACCGGGGATTCCTTTTGCTTATTGGGCATCTCCAAATACGATTTCTGCTTATAAAATCGGTCAGCCTATGGCGAAATACGCTCCGCCAAAACAAGGAACAACGCTCGGAATCAATGATAGATTTTTACGACTTTGGTTTGAAACAACACCTAATAAAAAGAAATGGTTCCCATGCTTAAAAGGTGGAGAATATCGAAAGTGGTATGGAAATCATTCTTATGTTGTTAATTGGGAAAATGACGGACTTGAAGTAAAATCAACCGGCAGAGCGACAGTTAGAAATGCCGACAAACTTTTTGTATCTGGTATTTCATGGTCCAGAATCACTTCATATCCATCATTTAGAATTATGCCTGAAGGATATTTCTTCGAAAGTGCATCAGGCGTATGTTTCCCCGATAAAGAGAATATTTCTTTTACATTGGGGTTACTAAATTCATGCGTTATCAAACACTTTGCTGAAATTGTTAATCCAACACTGACATTACAGTCTGGCGACGTTGCGACAATACCTGTGATTGAAAAAAATAAGGAATCGGTTAATTTAATGGTTTTTAGCTTAATCGAAAAAACTAAGGTAGATTGGGATTCCTTTGAAAGCTCTTGGGACTTTAAGAAGCACCCATTGCTCCGCAATGTTTCCACGATTTCAGAATCCTTTAACCAGTGGCAGGCGGAATGTGACGACCGATTTAATCAGCTGAAAGCCAACGAAGAAGAGCTGAACCGCATTTTTATTGACATTTACGGCTTACAGGACGAGCTGACCCCGGAAGTGGAGGATAAAGATGTGACCGTCCGTAAGGCGGATTTGCAGCGGGATATCAAGAGCCTGCTGAGCTATGCGGTGGGCTGTATGTTTGGCCGTTATTCTACTTATAAGGATGGACTGCTTTTTGCCGGAGAACCGTATTCCTTGCAGGCATTTGTGGATAAGATGAACGACCGCCTTGGAACGATTTCTGATGAAGAGTTGGAACGCGCATACCGTAATGAAGGTGTTGTGGTCGATGAAATGTTCTTCCCGGATACTGACAATGTTATCCCCATCACTGATGAAGAATATCTGGACGATGATATTGTTTCGCGCCTGTGTGCATGGCTGAAAGCGGTGTATGGTGCAGATACGCTGGAAGAAAACCTGGATTACATCGCAAAAGCCCTTGGCAATAAGGGCAGCACCAGCCGGGAGATTATCCGTAATTACTTCCTGAACGATTTCTTCAAGGATCACTGCCAGACGTATTCTGTCACTGGTTCTGGCAAGCGTCCAATCTACTGGTTGTTCGACAGCGGCAAGCAGAACGGCTTCAAGGCACTGGTTTATCTGCATCGCTACACGCCGGACACCATCGGTAACCTGCGTATCGACTATCTGCACAAGATGCAACGCGTGTACGAATCCGAAATCAACCGGATGCAGGATATGATGGATCACAGCGGGAATGCCCGCGAGGTGGCAGCAGCCTCCAAGCGTAAGGATAAACTTGCCAAGCAGCTGAAGGAATGCCGGGAATATGATGAGAAGATCAGCCATCTGGCACTTTCCCGTATCGAGCTTGACCTCGATGACGGCGTAAAGGTCAACTACCGTAAGCTCCAGACCGCGCAGGACGGCAAGTTCTATGAGGTGCTGGCAGACAGCAAGAATATCATGGTGAAAGAGAAGAAATAAGAGGAACAGGAGGCGTTTGCAATGATTTTGTACCACGGAAGCAATGTTATCGTAGAACAGCCGAAACTTATCCGGCAAAATCGTTATCTGGACTTCGGTTTTGGATTTTATACCACCACCAACCGCGATCAGGCAGTGAACTTCGCTCAAAAGGTCACTGACCGCCGCAAAACAGGAGCCGCTACGCTCAATATTTATTCCGTAGAGGAAGCTGTGGCTTTCAAGGAGTGCAGCTTGCTGCGCTTTGATAGCCCAGATGAAGCATGGTTGGATTTTGTAGCTGAGAACCGTCAGGGAACCTATCAGGGAAAGCAGCATGACCTGATTTATGGTGCTGTGGCAAATGATGATGTGTACCGCACCATTACCCTGTATATGACCGGAGTGTTGGATAAGGAACAAACACTGGCGGCACTCAAGATTCGAAAATTGTTCAACCAGCTGGTGTTTGCAACTGAGAAGTCCCTGCAATACTTGCATTTTGAAGGGAGGGAGCTTGTATGAACGAAGATCAGTTCAGCGCAATGCTTGCAATTATTGTGCCGCCCATCATCGAACAGATTACAAAAAACAGCAATGTGGATGATGAAAAAGCGATTTCCCGCTTTTATCAGTCCAAGCTCTATCAGGAACTTTCGGATGAAAAATCAAAATTGTGGCATTACAGCCCGATGACGCTGTATACCATGTATCAAGATGAACTTCTGACAGGCTCCTATGAGTACCCGGAGGAGGCGTGAGAGATGAGCAAAGAATCCAATTTTTTGATTTATTGCATGGAGCGGTACCGTCATTTCAAGGGGCTTTCCGGTGCGGATGTGGCGAAAACCTTTGAAGAGTATGGCATCTATGGGTATATCACAAAGTACTTTGAATCACTGCACACAATGGGGGATCATTGCATCGTGCAGGATATTGACGATTATATTAGCAGCATCACAGGCAACAACCGGATCAAGGCGTAACTGCCTGTATGATATTCCCCAAAGGGCGGAATCTATCAAGTAAAGGAAATTGATATGGCAGAATTAAACCTGAAACAAATTATAGACCGCCTGAATGCGGAATTTACCGGGGAGACCCGGAAACTGGTTTTCTGGTATGATGACAAGGCAGAATTTGCTGAGGATATGGAGACGGTGGAGCTTCAGAATGCGAAGATCTACCATCTCCAGCCAGATAACCAGTTCTATACAAAGTATTTTCTGGAGCGTGTAGATAAGACCACGAATTATCTGATCTATGCACCGTTTCCGAAGCCGGATGTAAGGGACAACCATCTGGAAGACACAATGCTGTATTCCAGACGGTTCTTTGCTGACCGTGCCTCCCTGCTGTCGGTTGACCTCGGTATTGAGGAGAAGTACAAGCCGGTTATTGAGAAGCACATCAAGTTTTTCGCCAATAAAGAACGTACTCAGCGGTTCTATGATTTGGAAATCGAAAATTTTAATGAAGAAAATATCCTTGTCGGTCTGCTCAGTGCAGTCTGCAAGGCGCGTACCTGCTCTTTTGAGGAAGTCGTGCGCATCGTGTTGACGGATGGCGAGCTGGTGGACAATGCTTTCTTGCAGGAGTTTGAAAAATACGATCTGCTGTCTGCATTCTGGCAGCTCTGTGAGCAACATTTCGGATATACTGATACAAAGCCGAGTCTGGAACGGCTTTTGGTAACATTGTTCGTTACCTATACTGGGCGATATGTGCAGGCAGAGCTTCCGGCAGCATGGAAGAGCTTTGTCTCCTACAAGTCCGGCAATATCATCGCATTTCTCGATAGCCTGATGAACAGCGTCCTGTACCGGGAAAAATACGATGCTCTGTCGGCACATGTTGCCAAAGGGCTGAATGTTCTTTCGGCATTTGCAGGAATGCGAGTGGACGATTTGGTGGAGTGCGACACTTTCCTTGCTGTGGATCAGGTGCTGGTAAAGTGGCTCATTGGCAGACTTGTTTCGGAAGATATTGGTGCAATCGTAAACGGATTTACCATTCCGGAACTCTGTGAAAAGCGGGCTAAAATGCACTTTGGCAGAAAGACCGGGAAAACCTATCGGATGCTTTCCAGTGCATACAGTATGGTGAAGGAAGCGGATTACCATGCCGCAGATGGCTTAAAGCAAATCATCGACCGATATCTTGCTGCGGATTACAATATGGATCAGCAGTATCGGAAATTCTACTATTATTACGACCAGCTGGAGAGTACGGAAAGCTTTGAGCCGCTTCGGGAACTGGTGGAAAATATCTATACGAACGAATATCTGGCTTGTCTGCTCCCAGCTTGGAATGCTGGAATCCAGCAGGATGCCGCATTTTCGGCAATTCCGTTGCAGCGGGAATTTTACAATGCCAACCTGCGCTATACCAAAGAACGCACTGTGGTCATCATTTCGGATGCCATGCGTTACGAGGTCGGACAGGAATTGTTTGCCCGAATGCAGGATGACCCGAAATGCACGGCAAAACTTTCTGCACAGCTGAGTGTTTTGCCGTCTTATACGAGGCTCGGTATGGCAGCACTTTTACCGCATAAGACACTGGAGATGACGGATGACTTTCAGGTACTGGCAGATGGTATCCTTTGCGATAATCTGGCCGGTCGGCAGCAAGTGCTGCAAAGCTATAACCCGGATAGTGTTTGTGTACAGTTCGATGATATCAAAAATTTGAAAGTAGCAGAGCTGCGAGATGTGCTGACAAAGCGTCAGATTATCTATGTATACCATAATCAGATTGACGCGCGCGGAGACAAGGCAAATACCGAGGATGAGGTGTTTCATGCGTGTGAGGAGGCCGTTCAGGAAATCATGGACTTGATTCATCGAATCTCCGTCAGCGGCAACACCTATCATTTTATCGTCACTGCCGATCATGGCTTTATTTACAAGCGTGATAAGCTGACAGAAAGTGACAAGATTTCTGGGAAAAGCGCGGAAAAAACATTTGTCAATCGCAGATTTATTGTGTCCAAGGCGGCACTGGAAGATGACGGCATCGACCATATGAGCATGGGACGCGTTCTGGGGAATGAGGACAGCAAGGTGGTGTCCTATCCTGTCAGCAGCAATGTCTTTAAGGTGACCGGAGGCGGTGCTAACTATGTGCATGGCGGTTCCTCACCGCAGGAAATGCTGGTGCCGGTGCTGGAGTTTAAGATGGAACGCGGCCACATGGAAACAAAGAATGCAGAGATTGCGCTGGTCAGCATCGTCCATAAGATTACGAACCTGATCACTTCCATGGACTTTATCCAGTCGGATGCAGTCAGTGATACTGTAAAAGCGGCAAAATACCGCATTTTCTTCCTCTCGGAAGACAATGAGAAAATCTCGAACGAAAACAGCTATGTGGCGGACAGTCGCGAGGAAAATGCACAGAAGCGTATCTTCCGGATGCGTTTCACATTCAAGAATAAGAAATACGACAAGGACAAGCAGTATTACCTTGTGGTTTATGACGAAGAAAGCGGTCTGGAGCAGTGGAGGCAGCCTGTCATCATGGACATTGCCTTTGCAGATGACTTTGGATTCGGATTCTGATATAGAGGAGGCAGGAATTCCGTATGGAAATGATGGATATGGCGGCAGATGATACCCGTGAAGAACTGCGTCGGAAGCTGCGCAACAACTTTGACGGGCGGATCGTCCGCAAAGACCTGACAAAGAAAATAAAAGAAGGAGCAAATGTTCCGGTCTATGTGCTGGAGTTCCTGCTGGGTCAGTATTGTAGTTCAGACGATGAGACAATCATTGAGCAGGGCGTTCAGAATGTGAAACGCATTCTGGCAGACAATTTTGTCCGCCCGGATGAGGCGCAGAAAATTCTCTCTCAGCTGCGCAAGAACGGGAGTCATACCATTATTGATATGGTGACAGTACATCTCGACATCAAAAAGGATTGCTTTTTTGCAGAGTTCTCTAACCTTGGTCTCACCAATGTGCCAATTATGGATGATTATCCGGAAAAATATGACCGGCTGCTTTGCGGCGGTATCTGGTGCATCGTGCAGCTAGAATATGAGTCTGAGGGAGACAGCAGCTTTGGAATCACGGATATAGATGGACAGCCGATTTCCTCTAAACAGAAAAAGCAGAAGGACATCTCTCCCATCAGCATCCATAAGCTGACTCCGATTCAGATGCCCCATATCGACATTGAAGAAGTTCGAGAGGGACGCAAGGCATTCACACAGGAAGAGTGGATGGATGTTATGCTGCGTTCCTGCGGATATGAGCCGGAACAGCTGAACAATCGGGAAAAGTGGCTGCTGCTTGCGCGTATGTTACCGCTGGTGGAGAACAACTTCAATCTCTGTGAGTTGGGGCCGCGCAGCACAGGCAAGTCCCATATCTATAAAGAAATCAGCCCGAACAGTATCCTGGTATCCGGTGGTCAGACGACCGTTGCAAATCTGTTTTACAATATGGGGCGCAAAACCGTAGGTTTGGTAGGTCTATGGGACTGCGTTGCCTTTGATGAGGTTGCCGGAATCAAGTTTAAGGACAAAGACGGCATTCAGATTATGAAAGACTATATGGCTTCCGGCTCCTTTGCCCGTGGCAAAGAGGAAAAGGCAGCATCGGCATCTATGGTCTTTGTAGGAAACATCAATCAGAGCGTGGATGTGTTGCTCAAGACTTCCTCTCTGTTTGACCCGTTCCCGCCGGAGATGGGAACGGACACCGCCTTTCTTGACCGTCTGCATTGCTACATTCCAGGCTGGGAGATTCCGAAGTTCCGTCCGGAGCATTTCACCAACGACTACGGCTTTATCACGGATTATCTGGCAGAGTTTATCCGAGAACTGCGGAAGGAACAGTATGGTGATGCGTTAGATAAGTATTTCCGCCTTGGAAAGAACCTGAACCAGCGCGATACGATTGCTGTCCGCAAGATTGTAGGCGGCTATGTGAAATTGCTGTATCCGGATGGAGAATTCACGAAGGAACAGATTGAAGAAATTCTTGTATTTGCGCTGGAAATGCGCCGTCGCGTCAAGGAGCAGCTGAAAAAACTGAGTGGAATGGAATTCTATGATGTGAACTTCAGCTATATCGACCTTGATACCTTTGAAGAAAAATTTGTTTCCGTGCCAGAGCAGGGCGGTGGAAAGCTCATTCCTGATGGTATCTGCAATCCTGGACAGGTATATACCGTAAGTCAGGGGAAATCCGGTATGATCGGCGTATTCCGCCTTGAAAGCCAGATGCTGCCCGGTAACGGAAAATTTGAGCGCACTGGCCTTGGCAGCGACCGTGACTGCAAGGAATCCACGAATACGGCGTTCAATTTCCTGAAAGCAAACGGAAATCGAATCAGTGGCAGCATCAGTACTACGATGCGGGATTACATCATCAACTATCAGGATTTGCAGGGCATTGGCATGACCGGAAAGCTGGCATTGCCTACATTGATTGCACTATGCAGCATCGCTCTTGGACGGCCTACGGTCAGTACACTTGCCGTGCTGGGAGAAATCAGCATCAGCGGCACGATTCTGAAAGTGGACGAGCTTGCCAATAGTTTGCAGGTGTGCCTCGATAGCGGAGCAAAGAAAGTGTTGCTTCCGATTACCAGCGCAGCAGACCTTGGCACCGTGCCGCCGGAGCTGGTGGGCAGTTTTAATCTGATTTTCTACAGCAGTGCGGAAGATGCGGTGTTTAAGGCGTTGGGGGTAGAGTAATACTAAAGGTACGGAGGAAATGCGCCAATGGAGAAAAGTTCGCTGGATTACCGTGAAAAATTATATTCTCAAATACAAGAAGAATATGGGAAACTTGTATATACCTATACATGTCATTTTAAGATGGCTGATCGGTTGAGTAAGCGTAATTTTTGGATAAAATGGGGACAGATTGGGTTATCAGCAATATCGACAGGTGGCTTCTTGGGGGTGCTCATTTCAAATAAACAGATACTGTTATGGGCTGGTGGACTATGTTCGACAGCACTCCTTGCCCTAACAAGCTATCTGAAGGATAAGGATATTTCCACTGAAAAAACCGATCATATTAAGACTGCGAATAAGCTGTGGAAGGTAAGAGAAAAATATCTGTCACTTTTGACAGATTTTGACGAAATCAGTATTGAAGAAATAGTGCGCAAAAGAGATGAACTGTTGGATGAAAGCTCGGAAATCTACGGTGCTGCACCTTTAACTGATGGGAAAAGTTATGCTGCCGCCCAAGCTGCACTCAAAACAAATGAAGAGCAATTCTTTACGCAGGAGGAATTAAACAAGATGCTTCCGGCGCATTTGAGAAAAAATGAGTAAATGGGGGATGAATACATTGAGTTTGTATGTTCAAAGAAATGAAGAAGTAATATCAGTTGACAGCCGTTCTCTTATTTCAAAAAGATATTGCACTGTAACATCAGCAATGAACCGTGAGTTTTGGAATATAACAAGCGATAGACAAAATAGTATATATGTTGGCTCCTATGGAAGGGGAACTGCGATAGATACAAGTGATATTGATATTTTGATGTCCTTGCCGGAATCATATTACAACCAGTTCAACTCTGTTTATGGGAATGGTCAATCTCGTCTTCTGCAAGCAGTTAGACAGGCTATTCTTGTTCGGTATCCAAGAAGTGAAGTAAGAGCAGATGGACAGGTTGTGAAGATCAATTTTTCAGATGGAATGTTCTTTGAAATTCTGCCGGCATTCAAAAATTGGGATGGCTCATACAGATATCCAGATACAAATATGGGTGGGAATTGGCGTTCAACTAATCCGAAAGCAGAACAGGATGCCATGAAAAACAAAAATATAAGCAGTAATGGACTGCTTTTTGACACTTGCAAGCATCTACGATATGTGCGAGATAACTATTTTAGAAGCTACCATTTGTCAGGAATCGTTATTGACAGCTTCGTTTATCAAGCAATAGGAAATTGGAGATGGCTTTCCTCTGGAGAAAGTTCAACTTCAGCAGCAGGTACATACGAGAGGATTCTTTTAGATTGTTATAATCAGCATTTTATGTGGGGAGCGATGCCTCTTAGCGCACCAGGAAGTAATCAACGGGTGTCTACGGATAACAGCAGAGATTGCCTGGGTAAAGTTCTTAGATATATTGCTGGTTAAATATAGCAAGGGATAATGACAAAAATCAGTAGGAAGGCGGAATATATATGAAACAAGATACTTTAGAGGGCAAAGCAAAAACAAAAAATGGGG
>OLVT01002833.1_pt1 | contig 11184 bp, 9 predicted proteins | sample 1673241 | NCBI WGS metagenome assembly OLVT01 (sample SAMEA3178936, study PRJEB25190) | human gut metagenome | biome: human gut; feature: human-associated habitat; material: faeces | place: Austria | collected 2013 | reverse complement strand
TCCGTCAGACTTGAATCCACCCGCGACTTCCAGCCTTTTCCCACCTGGTCGGTGCATTCTATTGTTGCAATGGAGAGATTGTCCAGTTTGCGCACGACTTTCGTCATCCGCGTGTCCCTGGTCCCGCCCGACGCTGAAAAATACTTGTCGCTCAGCAACCGCACACGCTGTCCCGGCAATAACGGTATCCGGTTCCGGTCTATATAAATATAGTCAGTGTCACCGCCATACTTGGACACGTCCTCACTGTATCTGGCCAGATAGTCATCCACGGCAGCCTTGTAGTCGAGCTCAGCCTGCGTCTCGTATTCCACCGGCATACGGAAGTTCCAGGCAATATATTCATTCCCGACAGCCGGTATCAGACTGCCACCCGGTATTTGCGTCTTGTCATCAGGATAGGTGTTGATGATTTCCCATTCCCCCGTTTTTGAGTCATAGTTTGCCTCGAAGTCACGACCGGCAAGGTTCCCTGTCTGGAACGACACATGCTTCACCAGGCCGGCTATCTCATTCCCGTTCGGATCAAACTGCATACCGCTGTCCTTGAAATAATAGACAGTGAACTTGTTCCCGTCATCCCCGGCCTTCTCTTCACTGCGCACAGCCGTCACAGTGCCCGTATAATGGGGGAATATTCCGGCAAAGGCATCCTCCTCCACGTGTTCATACAGACCGTAGTTCGTGTTACGGTCCACATATTTGGACCGGTCAGGAAGCTGGAGACGGGAGAAGCCGTAACGGGAGGGGTCGATGTTCTTTGTCGAGCCCAGGGGAATCAGACGCGTAAAGAACTTTACACTGTCACTGTTCTCCGACTGTGCCAATGAGGTAAGCCCCCGCATATAGCCCAGTTCTACCGGCTCCCCATGCTCGCAGCGCGAAAGGTTGAAGGTGAAGCCGTCCGTCCACCATTCCGTACCGAACGCTTCGGCAATCATTGTGGCGGCATCCCAGCAGGTGACATTATTGTATTCGATGGTCCGGTTGTCTGCCACCACCACGTCGCCGATGCTCCAGACCTCACGCCCGTAAATGCGGTTCATGTTCTCCACCCACTTCTGCAGGTGCTCCCGGGGACCGCCGTCAAGACTGAACTGGGGGTTATAAGCCCCATCGGTCAGATGCAGGTACTTCACTTGCTCCGCGTCATGTATGGGGGCATAGAACTTCACCGAATAACTGTAGGTCTGTGTATCCTTCTGCCTGGGCTTGTACTCCTTCTTTATACTGAACTTCACTCCCTCCAGCAGCACATAGTCCTCCACGTCCAGCATCACGTAGGACGGGTGGGTAAAGGAGACCGACACAGAGTATTCCTTCATCAGTTCCTGGTTCCAGGTGGAGGAGGAAGATGTGGAAACCGTCAGTTTCAACTCTCCGGACCGGTTATAGATTTTGAGTTCCATTCAAACAGCTTTTAATCGTTATTTAAAGAGTTCCGGGTTTCGGTTCCCGAAACTTCATTTTCCATCTCTCTACGACCATCCCGCCGGATACATCCGTCACGGTGTCGAAGTCGGAAGAAGACTTGTAGTAGAACTTATAGGCGGATGTCCTGCCCTTTACCTGAAGGTTCACCCATCCGGAATACATGACCTTCATCAATGCCGCACGGCGGGTCTCGCATTCCTCCGGAGAAGAGGCGTATATGGCGAAGTACAACGTCACGTCCCTGGCCTTACAACACGGAGACGGCAATACCTCCGGCAGCTCCTCACCGTTACGCTCCCGAAAATCCACAGAGGTGTATGCCTTCATTTCAAGCGGTTTCAGCAATTCACTGAAATTGAAGTTGTCCTCCCGTCTGTCCTCACAGAGGAAAGCGGAATATTCCGTCCAGGCATCCTTGCCGTTGACGGTCATGTATCCGGTCAAATCTTTCATACTTCTATATCGTTTTCCATCCGTCCCGGTCCTTGCTTGCCAGGAGGTCGAATATGTCTTGTAATACTTTGCAGTAAGAAGTATTCTCTGCTATCTGCAGGAATATGTCATGGTCTGCCGAACGCCCCTGCTTCAGCTCTTCCAGCAACTTGTGTATGCCGCCGGCATGGTCCTGCAGGGAGGTGAACAGACCTTCCAGCTTGGTGCCCTGCTCCTGAGTCAAGGCAGTAAAAGCCCCGCTGCGTCCGGACTGGGAACTTGAACTGCCGGAAGAGCCTTCCCAACCGAAATCCTCCATTATCTGTTCCCGCTGCGCCAGCATCTCATCAATCATCTTCTGATAGTCTCCACGCAGTTTCTCCGCTTCCATGGAAGAGAGCCCGTCCTTGTCGGCCATGTCAGCCCATGAGTCATACAGCTTCTGTATCTTGTCCTTGTACCGGGTGGCCACCAGTGCGGAGAAAATGGCATTCTGAAGGTACTTCTCAAAGCTGCCGGCAAAATCCTCCGAAGTGGCGTCCATATCGGACAGCATGGAAACGAAGCCGTTGTAGAAACTGTCGAAGTCCGTCTTCGTCAGTGCCTCCTTACGGGCATCCTGCACCTCCTGCCAGGCTTCCTCGCTCTCGATAATCTGCTCGAGGTAGTTCCGTGTGTCCTCGTGCAGCTCGCTCCAGAATCCGCTTGCTTCATCACGGAGTCTCACCAACTGCTCATACGGGAGGTCGAAGAGTCCCGTCATGCGGCCGTCCCCTATGCCGTATTTATCGAAGTCACCGCCCAGCACCTTCCTGGCTTGCTCCCAGGCAGACCGGGAAATATCCTTGCGTTGGTCGGTACCGTGCGAGGCGCTTGACCCCACGCCCAGGAACCCCTTGCTCGCACCCGCATTCAGATAGGCCTTGCCCATCTCGCGGGCATAGTCCTGCTGTTTCTTCAGCAGCTCGCGGGCACGCTCATAAGAGTTGTCCGCATTGGCGAAGTCGTCCGCCTCCATGGAGGAGACAAGCTCCTTCTGCTTGGAAATGACCCTGTCGAGCACTTCCATATAGCTCTCGTATTTCTCCTTGGCCTGCAGGTAGCGCCTTTCCGAGCGCTCACCTCCCCAGTCCGCACCGAACAGACTGCCCACGCTCTTGACGGCACCGCCAACGGTATTCACCACACCGCTTATCATACCGCCGACATCCATGCTGAGAAGGGACCGGGCAAACCCGCTGATACCTTCGCTCATGGTGTTGAAACCTTCCACCACGCCTTTCACATTCTCGTCAACAGTGACGCCGAAGCCTTCCAGTGTGGAGATGATGGTACCGGCAGCCTGACCGTAGGATGACATCCTGCCCGCCACACCCTGCAGCGATTGCGCCAATGCCGCCTGCTTTTTCAGACGGTTGTTCTGGGCGGCTGCAAGGTTCCTTTCAGCCTGCTCCTGGGTCAACAGTCCGGCTACAAGTCTGCCGGTCTCGTCCCTATACTTACCCGTAACCACTTCACCTCCTGCCATTACGGTGTTCAGGTCTTCCTGGGCGCTCTCCACTGCCGCCTGGGATTCGCCGTACTCTGCCAGCGAGCGTTTCAATTCCCGGAAAGGCTTGCGGTCGGCAATCTTCAGGTCTATATCCGTAAGGGCGTTCTGCAGCTCTTTCAGGTCGGAAGGGCGCAGCTCTTTGGCAGCGCCATTAATATATTCTTTCAGTTTGTCACGAAGGGCGGAAAGTGTTTCCGTACTCTGTTCGTCCAGATTGCCGAATACGTCAGCCAGGTTGACGGTCTTCTTGAACTCCCCGAAGTCCAGTTCTTTCAGGTCGTTCTCTCGCTTTTTTTTCAGTAATTCCTTCTCGCCTTCGGTTTCCGCACGGGCTATCTTCAGCGAATAATCCTGTGTAATGGCAAGGCGCTTGTCCTGGTAAGTACCATATTCTTTATTATAGTCAATCCATGCCTGGCGGTTCTTGTCGCGCCATTCTTTTTCTATATTATAGGTATTTTGTAGATATTGTACCTGTGCAAGGGCGCGTTGTGCCGTCGCGCCGTCCTTCACCTGCCTCTCCTCTTCGGGAGTCACCTTCCTGCCCGCCTTCCTTGATTTCTCCAATTTGGCAAGGGTATCGCGTTCTTCCTTGTCGATGGCGGCAAGAGTGTCATTATACTCCTTTTCGGCAAGCGCCTTGCGTTTTTCCCGTCCCTCCACCATCACGGCGATGCGGGCGGCCTCCACTTTCTGCTGGGCACGGATGCGGGCGTCGGCAAGTTCGTTCTGATAGTCGGTTTCTGTTTTACCTCCTTTTACCGGTGTCTTTACTTTTATTTTGTCCTTTATATTTGCTGCCTTCAATTCCTTCCGGGCCTCATTTTCCGCTTCAATGCCGAGTCGGAAGAATGCATCGGCAGTCTCGTCGATGGCTTTCTTCTGTTTCTCCAGATGTTCCACTCCGTACCGTTTGAGGTCTTCACCGGTTTCATTTACCAGCCCTCTTGACTGGACGGTATTCAAAGTGCCGGCTGTCCTTTCAAGCGTGCTGACCGGACGCTTCTTCTCTTTTTCTATCTCCAACTGTAGCCTGAGGGACTCTTCGTATTTCTCGGCAGCCATCTTCTGGGCTGCCGCACCTTTGGCGCGGAGCTGCATGGATTTGATGAAAGCTTCCGTATTGTCGACCAGCAGATTCTCCGCGTCGGCGACGTTTGCAACAGACACATTCAGCCTGTCGAATTCCTCCTTGTTCTCAGTTATGAATTTCTTTTTTGCGGAAAGGTCATTTCCCAGGGAAGCCCACTTCTCCTGCAAGGTTTTGAGCGATACGAGATTCTTGCCGATACCCGTATCGGATTCCTGCATCGCCTTGTTCAACTCTTTCTGTGCTTCTGCCAGACCGGCAACTGACTTTTTTCCGGAAAAGAGTGTAGAGAAGAAATTCCCGATTTCCTTGCCGAATACGACAGTCAGCGTGATGGCGGTAGCCATTAAAGTCTGCCACGAGAAAAGGGACGAGAGCACCTGCTTCCATACCGGTGTCGCCTTCTGGCCTGCCGCCGTCAGTCTCTCGTACTCCTTTCTGGCATTGCCCACCGCGTCCGTAAACATCGGGATGTTGTTGGATATTGCCAGGAAGAACATCTGCGGTCCCATGGCCAAAGAAGGCATTTCACGTGCCATCTGCTGGATGCTGTTGTGAAGCCCGTTGAACTGGCGCTGTGCATTGGGCATGTCTGCAGGGGTGACCTGCACGGATTCCGATTCCTCCTGCAGCAGTTTCAGTTTGCCACGCAATTCCTCAAGCTGCTTCTCCAGTGCATGGATCTGCGCGATATTGGCACTCTGGTCCAGATTGGGGGCAGCCGTCTCCCCGGCAAGGCGCAGCCTTTCCAGTTCAGCCTCCAGCAGTCTGACGGTATTACGCAGTTCCAGCGCCTCACGCTCGGCCTTGTTCATGCCGGGCGTGAGTTTGTCCTTCATCAAAAATTCAACTTCTACAGGTTTGCTCATTCCAGTTTGCTTTGAAAAAATCCTACTATATCGTTCGCTTCATCCTCGGCGCTGTGTTCCGGTCTGGGAGCACCGTTTCCGCCGCCTTGCTTTTTCCGCACATACCGCGGCGCGTCGTTCAGCATCATGATCAGCGTCTGGTAATTCACACCGTCCAGAATGTAGTCCACACTCCAGCCCGTTGCACTCGCTATCTGCCACACGAAGCCGAAAGGGCTATGGGAACCCTCATACCGGGTTCTTAACTCCCCTTCCTTGCCTGGCTCAGTCTCGGAGTCATCGGGTTCGCCCGCGCTGTCGAGCTGATAATACGCATAAAATCCTTCGTGCCCATCAGACGCTCGAATGTCCGGAACATAGCCGTCAGATAACGCCACTCCACAAAGTTCCGCAGCACCCATGCCGTCACCCCGATACCCACGTGCCGCGACACGTAGCCCCGGCATACCGTATAGGCCAGCAGACGGCTCACGGCCTTGCCATGCTCCGCCACAAAGGCCAGTTCCTCGGCCTTGTCCTTCGGTTGCCAGTCGGGTTTGATACCCATCTTCAGATATTCCCTGGCCAACAATATCTGACCCCGCAGTCTCGGACGCTTCATCGTCACACGTACCTCCACCGGGCGTTTCAGCCACGGAAGCTTCCACCTTTTAAGAGGAACGGACACGCCACTGTCAAGCAGCGCGTCCGCACACTCCATCTCTATCAGTTGTTCCAGCCGGTCAGCCATACGTTAGCCCTCCTCGCTTTGGAGCGATGCAGCAGCCGCGGCTTCCGCCGGCGGCAGCTTGTACCGCTCCCACTCGTCCGGTATTGCTTCCGTATCGAACACGCCGTAAGGCTGCGAACCGTCCTCCGGCATCGCCACTTCGAGCGTAACCTCTATCTTGGAGGTTTCTGTAAGGGTCAGCTTGCCTGCAGGATTGGAAAGCAGCGTGGCGTTGGGAATCAGTACGCTCTGTCCGGACACGAGGGAGAGTTCCCATGGTCCCTGCATGACAAGCACCTCCGACGGGGCTGTCCAGCCGATCGGAGTTTTCTTTTCCGAATCTTCTTTCTTATAATGCAAGCTGCCGCCAAGCAGTTTGTGCAGGTTCGAATAGTTCATCTGGATAACGTTAAATGTCGGGGCGATGCCGCCGTTACTCTGTGGGATGACCAGCACCGGGGCACCCTGCACCTGTTCGGCCTCGATCTTCGCGGCCTCGGGTTTCTTGCCGCCCAGGTCAAACGAGTTCTTTTCAATATACCCGATTGTGAAATCCTTATACTTTACGGCTCCTATGCCGTACATAAAATTCTTGTTCATCTTTTTTTCAGTTTCATTGTTAATAACATACCGACAAGCAAGCCGGCAACCATTCCCCAAGTAAACACCCGCACCGGGTTCGGAGGACGTTTTTCCTCCGTTTGAACGTCATTTGAAATTTCGTTCTTGGTCTCGCTACGGATACGCGCCAGCTCTTCTTCATACCATAGCACCAGCTGCTGCAGACTGTCACACGAGGCTTCGGCCACGATGTTCCCGCTGTCGTCGCTGCCTACGGTCAGATTCGCCTGTCCACTCTTCCCGCGATACACCGCCCCTTCAGGAAGTTTACGGAGGCTGTCCGCCGGTATAGTCAGCTTCACCGAACTCGCCGGTACCCCCGCCATCACCAGTCCCGCCCGTCGACTTCCGCTCGCGCTGTCGGCGCTTGCCGTTTCCGTCCGGACTTCCCGGTTCATGCTCTTTCGGTGACTCGCGCAACCTGTCAAGCACAGGGCAATCGTCACGATGAGGACAGTTCCCGGCTGTATCAATAGCTTTTCTAAGACGGGCCATCTCACGTGTATTGCGGGCCAGTTCTTTCTTTGTTTCACAAAATTCATCTTTTAGAGGTTTTACAATATTTTCCATCAAAATGCGGGTGGCATGTTCGGCGTTATCTATGCGCATAGCCTCTGCACCGGCCTCGGCCTTCATCGCTTCCGCTTTCGCTTTTCTCACAGTAGCCCGCAAGGAGCCAATGGTCGCCACCGTACCAACCAGGCCGCCGCCAAGGATAATGTTCATAAATTCGCTCAAGTCCATACCACCCGGTTTTATTATTGATTAATACCTATTTCTTTCAACCATTCCTGCACATCGAAACTCGGACAGGCTTTCGCTGCCAGTTCGTTGTGTCCTACAATGCGTACATCAGGAAATTTCCGGTGAAAATCCTTCACATACTTCTCCAGTGCCTTTTTCTGACAGCCAGTGCGGGTGTCTTTCGGGGTCTTACCGTCTTTTTCCACGCCTCCGGCATACACGATGTGACGGCTCACACTGTTATATCCCTTGGCTCCGTTGGTCACTTCCCAAGGGTCCACCTGTGCATCCTCATTGTTTTCTACCAGACGTTCCACGCCTCCGTTCAGGTGGAACAGGTCGGTATAGCCAACCTGCTTCCATCCTCTTCCTCCCTGGGCAACCGGAGAAGTATGCCATTTGCGGATGTCCGCCGATGATACCTCACGCCCCTCCGGGGTTGCCGTACAGTGTATTACCAGATATTTCAACTTTGCCATAATCATCATGCTTGATAGCCGCTCATCATTACCACTCCGGCATCCTCTTTCTTGGGCATGCAGATGAAGTAATGGCGGAAGTTAATCAGGTTACGCTGGTTCAACGGGTCGTTCTTTGACTCGGAATAATACATCTTGGTAGAGCCTGTTGCCTTGAAAACCCGCTGTTTGTAGAAGGCAAACGAACACGGGAATTCACCGGCTTCTGCCGTTGTACCCAATGCCTTCTTCACTCCGGCTGTAGTATAAAGCGGGTTGTTGCCATACTCGTAGATTTCAAAGCCGTAAAGGTTACCTACCTTGCCGCTGTTGCGGTCAATATTGTACTGTTCACGGAATGCCTGGCTGGTCAGCAGCAGGTCATTCACATGGTCGGGGCAAAGCACCAGTCTGCGGCCGTCTGACGGCACGCGCAGGTTGTCAAGGGCACGCTTCATTTCCACAAGGTCATTCACGGTAAGGCGCAGACGGTTTGTAGCCGGATCTTTCTCGCCGGTAGTCTTAAGCACCGGAGTAGTTTCCGTATTTTTGTTCGCACAAAGCGCATGGGCCGCCTTGGTAAACTTCGCATCATTGATACTGTTGGCATGTCCCTCTTTCACACGGGCGGTCTTGTCATAGCTGATGGCATAAAGCTCATCGTCTGTAATCGGCGTAGCCTTGGTCTGGAATTTGTCCAGCTTGATGGCAATATCCTTGTCTTCCAAAGCCTGCACATCAATCGGATAGGTTTTATTGTTTATCAAGACATCCGGATCTACACCAACTTCTACCAGGTGAATCACATCGTTATTCACGATACTGCTTTGGTCGGGGATTCCTGACAGCCAGGTTCCTTCCAGTCCGGCACGGAGCACCTTAACAAGTTCCCCTGTCCAGATTTCCGTATAAACCCCTTCACGGAGTATTGAAGTACTTTGCGGGGCCATTCCCATAAAGGCTGCCACCGCATTCATTCCCACAGCTCCGGCCACCGGAGAGAATCCCAATACCGAAGCACACACGACACCTGTCAGCGTATTGAACAGAAGTGCCGTCAAAAGCATTACAATTTTTCCCATTTTCTTCATTTTAAAGGTTTTCAAATTTCACAGGTCATGCCGTATTCAGCCTTGTACAGGCGCTTGTACTCCTCCGGGTTATGCTCGCGCATTTCAAGCAGCGCATCACTCGGGACATCGCTCAGTTTGGCATAGGTGGACGGCTGTGCCTGCTGCTTGCCGCCCTGATAGCTCAATACAGTGGAAATCTTCACCTGTGGTTGCATGGCATCAAGCACATTCTTCAGTTCATCGACACCAACCTTCTTGCCAAGTTCGATAAACTGTATCTTCTTGTCTTCTCCCAGACGCTTTTCCACCACTGCCTTTTCTACAAGACCAGTGATACGGGCCAAAGTCAGCTTCCCGTTTTCTTGCTTCAGGGAATCATTCTCTGCCTTGGCTGCTTTCAGTTCATTTAAGGCTTGATTAACATCAGCCTCCGTTGCCGTTTCCGGCAGCCCCAATTGAAGGGCCAAAAGTTTCAGTTCCATTTCTTCTGTTGTTTTTTGGTTATTGATTAGTGGCAAAGGACAATCACCATCCTTTCCCAATGTGATTTGTTTTCCATCCTTCATCAGTACGATGGCATCATCATTGGAACCTACATCCACCAGTGATACCTCATACAGCTTGCTTTTGGTTATTGTCGGGCTGGTCTGCCCCTGCAGCAAATGTTCGGGCTGGTCACTCAGTTCCAGAATGTCTATTCCGGCACTCACCATTCTCAGACTGCCGAATTCAAACTGTTTCTTGCATCTTTTACTGAGGTCGGTCGCTTCGTCAAACACCAGTTCCCCGGTTACTTCACCATCCTCTACCCGAAGGTCCTTCACATAACCAATCACGTTTCCGCGTTGGTGCATGTACAGCAGTACCGGGTTTCGGCAATACTGCTCCACACTCATGCCCGATGTCAACACACGGCTTCCGTAGCTGTTCAGGCTGTCGTTTGAAATTCTTACACGTTTACTCATTTTCTCATGCCACGCCTTTATGCATTGGCGCTGCAATATTACAGAGCACTTACCGGGAAGCCAAAAAAGTGTGCAATGGTTGCACACTTCTATGAAACCGTTGCACATTATTTTGGCTGCAAGCTGATAAGCGGACAACTTTGCGAATAAATCGGGCAGGTGCAAGGGACTCCGAAGCCTGCCTTTAACCCTATATTCTTTATTATATGACAAAGGCAGAAATCGAAAAGAAAAAATCTCTTGCACGCTCACTGTTCCTTTCCGGCATGGAACAGACTGAAATTGCGGAGAAAGTGGACGTGTCACGCGTCACCATCTCAAAATGGTGCACGGCTGACGGATGGAAAGAGGCAAGGGCGGCAAAGAACGTCACCCGGCCGGAACTGGTGAACAAACTCCTGCTCACCATTGATACACTCATTACTCAAGTCAACGAATCGAACGACCCTGCACTTGTAGCTGGTCTCGGGGACAAACTGGCCAAACTTTCGGCGGTGATTGAAAAGTTAGACAAGAAGGCCAACGTAGTGGATGTCATTGAAGTGTTCATGGCATTCTCCAAATGGATTGAATACCGTTCAACCATCGACCCGGAAGTGACTCCGGAACTGGTCAGGGCAATCAACAAGTACCAGGATCTGTATATCACCGAACAGATGGGCATAAAATAAAACGGCTATGGCAACAGCAGCGGAAAAGAAACAGGCATACGAACAGTGGAAGGAACACTGTAAAAGAGTGCAGTCCATCACGGATACGGCTTTGCTCGCGGGCGAGACACCGGCACAAAAGGACAGGCGTATTCTGCGTCTGCAGGGTAACTATGCCGCGTTCTGTGAATATTACTTCCCCCACTTTCTCACCTTGCGTGACAAAACCACCGGGGAAGTCATACGCACCATCCACAATGCACCGTTCCACAATGCGGCAGCGGCTAAAGTAAAAGGCACACCCAACCTGAAAGCGGTATTCATGTGGCCGCGTGGCCATGCCAAGTCCACACACATGGACATTTTTGTTCCGCTGTGGCTGATGTTCCAGCCCAAACGTCTCATCAACTTCATGGTGGTGGTCGGCAAAAGTGAGGACTCAGCCACACGTCTGCTGGGAGATATTCAGGCAGAACTGGAACATAACCAGCGCATCATTGCCGACTTCGGCAAGCAGCAGGGGAATGCCTCCTGGCAGGATGGGGAGTTCAAGGCGGCCAACGGGGTGAAATTCCTGGCTTGCGGAC
>OLVT01002832.1_pt1 | contig 11191 bp, 8 predicted proteins | sample 1673241 | NCBI WGS metagenome assembly OLVT01 (sample SAMEA3178936, study PRJEB25190) | human gut metagenome | biome: human gut; feature: human-associated habitat; material: faeces | place: Austria | collected 2013 | reverse complement strand
CGGAGTTTAACTTCGCCTTAGAATGAATTCTTTGGATATTTCATCTATATCAAGAATATAGTTACTTTTGTGAAAAATGGAAGTTACTATATAGTATAGGAAGGAATGCTATGAGATGAAAGAGTATTTATCAAATGTTTTAGAGATATTGGAAGAAAAAGGCGTTTTGAACGAATCGTATGATCTGGAGTTCAAAAGTGCGAAGGGGGGGCTTCCTCGGTCTCTTTGGGAGTCTTATTCTGCGTTTGCTAATTCCGAGGGAGGTACAATTATTCTTGGCGTTTCCGAAAAAGATAATTATTGTTATTTGGATGGTTTAGAAGAGGATGTTGTGCGTAAGTGGCTTGATGATTTTTGGAATCAGATAAACAATAAAGAAAAAGTGAGCATTAACCTTTTGACGGCTAAGGATGTTCGTATAGAAAAGGTGAAAGATGATATTAATGTATTAATCATAAGGGTGCCTCCCGCAAGTTTTCGTTATCGTCCGGTTTATATAGGAACGGATATGTTAAAAGGAACTTATAGGCGAGATCATACTGGAGACTATAGGTGCATGCCAGAGGAAGTAAAGCGAATGTTGGCAGATTCCTTGCCTGATAAACCCGATTCTCTTGTGTTGGAACATTCGACGATAGAGGACTTGGATTTGCCAACATTAGATCAATATCGAAATATTCTTCGAAGTGTTAAACCCATGCATCCCTTTTTGACACTTGATAATCTTCCTTTTTTGCAGAGGTTGGGAGCTTGGAAAGTAAATCGAGCGACAGGAACTTATGGTTTAACTGCCGCAGGATTATTGATGTTCGGAAAAACACAATCAATACAAGAATTTTTCCCGGACTATCATGTCGATTACCAAGAGATATCCAATCAAGGGAGTCGCTGGATAGACCGTATATATCCAGATGGTACATGGGAGGCTAATCTTTTTCAATTTTTTCATAGGGTATGGCCTAAATTAAGTTTTTCTTTGCCCAAACCATTTTTATTGGAGAATGGGAGGAGACGTGATGAAGGTGCTATCCATGAAGCTTTGCGTGAGGCTTTTGCAAACAGTATTATTCATGCGGATTATAGGGGGCAGGGAGGAATTGTTATAAAGAAATATCCGGATCGATTCCTGTTCGTGAATCCGGGTTATATGTTAGTTCCTTTGGAACAGTATTATAAAGGAGGATGTAGTGTCCCGAGGAATACTACGATACAAACCATGTTCTCTTTATTAGGTTATGGTGAAAAAGCAGGGTCGGGTAGTCTTCGGATAATGTCGGCTTGGGCTAGTGCGCATTGGAGAAAACCGTTTATATCTATGACCAATAGACCGGATCGTGTTTGTCTAGATTTAAAAATGGAAGTATTGTTGCCTAAGGATAGTTTGGAGCACTTAGAATATATATTTGGGAAGGATGTTCGTAATATGTATGGGGATGCTTTGGTTATATTGTCTACCGCTGAGATAGAAGGGGTTGTCTCAAATCTTCGATTACAGGGTTTACTTAATAAACATTCCTCGGAGATATCTATTATGTTAAAAGATTTATGTTCGCAAGGATATTTAAATCCAGAGAATAAGGGACGTTGGACTTCTTATCATTTGAATAAGGGAATAGGACTTAAACAAGGAAGTTTATTTGAGAACTTGGATGGACACCTTAATGAAAAGATGGACACCTCGGACAAGAAAGATGGACACCTTAATGAAAAGATGGACACCTCGGACAAGAAAGATGGACACCTTGGCAGAAATATGCAAGAAATTAAAAGCTCAGAATTAAAGTCTTATATTGTAGAAATTTGCTCAAGTAGGTATTTAACAATCGAGGAGATCGCGGTAAAAACCCGACGTACTTCAAAATATCTGAAGAATAAGATAGTATCTCAATTATTGAAAGATGGGCTTTTAGAACGTTTATATCCTACTACTCCAAATCATCCTAATCAAGCATATAAAAAGAAACAACAATGAATCAGCAACCTACATTTTCGATCATAACGATCACCTATAATGCGGAGCGATGGTTGGAACGTACGATATTGAGCGTACTTAGCCAGTCGTATCCGAATATCGAGTATATATTGATTGACGGAGCGTCGAAGGATAAGACCGTAGAGATCATCAAGCAATATGAGTCCGGTATCGCTTCTTGGATAAGCGAGCCTGATAAAGGCTTGTATGATGCTATGAATAAGGGATTGAAGCTGGCTACGGGGGACTATGTGTGGTTCTTGAATGCGGGTGATACACTTTATACCGCAGATACCGTGCAAAGAATTGTGGCGTCTTTGAAAAAGAAAGTATCTTTGCCAGACGTGATTTACGGAGAAACCCGGATCGTTGACGCGGAGGGTAGATCATTAGGGATGCGCAGATTGAAAGCACCGGAGAAACTGACTTGGAAAAGTTTCCGGATGGGAATGTTGGTTTGTCACCAGTCGTTTATATCAAAACGGGAGATCGCTCCGTTATATAATACGGAATACCGTTTGACGGCGGATTATGATTGGTGTATCCAATGTCTGAGACGATCGAAAAGAATACATAATACACGTTTGATCCTGTCTAATTTTTTGGAGGAAGGGTTAAGTAGTGTGAACCGGAAAGCTTCCTTAAAGGAGCGATATGAGGTCATGTGTAAGTATTATGGCAAGGTGTCGACGATTCTGTTGCATGGTTGGTTCGCCGTGAGATTCTATTTTGCCAAATGGTTTAAAGGTAGAGTATAAACAATAAATTATAGATAAGTTTTATGCGGAGTATAATGAGTAAATGGGGAAAACATATCGCAGCGATAGCCGTATTCTTGGTATTGACAGTGATTTATTTTTCTCCGGCCGTATTTGAGGGTAAGGTAGTCCGGCAAGGGGATACGGAAAAGGCTATCGGTATGGGGAATAGCCAGATGGATGAATATGAGAAGACGGCCCAACCGGGAGAATTCAGCGCATGGTCCGATGCCATGTTTGGCGGAATGCCTTATGTGTCGGGATATGGAAATCCGGCTCCACGATTTCCCGGATATCTTTTAGTGGAGAAGCCTTTAAAAGCGCTGGGGTATATGGATGCGGGGATGGTGTTTACCGGATTCGTTTGTTTCTATATCTTGATGTGTGTCATGGGCGTAAATTGGTGGTTGGCGATCGCTGGTGCTATCGCTTTCGCTTTAGCGTCTTATAATCTGATCATTATAGAGGCCGGCCATGTCACGAAAGCGTATGTAATCGCTTATATGCCATTAACGTTGGCGGGTATGGCCCTGTTGTTCAAGCGTAAGTATTTATGGGGGGCGGTCGTGTTCTTGTTGGGTGTCGCTTTCTCTATCGCGAATACGCACCTGCAAATCACTTATTATTTATTATTACTTTGCTTCTTCGTTTATTTGGGATATTTGTTCAATAAACTGAAGGAAAAAGCTTATAAAGAACTGGGTACGGTAACCGCTATTATGGCTGGATGCGTGATATTGGCGGTGTTGCCGAATGCCCAGAATATGTATGCTCAATGGGATTTGGGACAGAACTCTATCCGTGGGGCTACGGAATTAACGACAACGACCCCTTCGGGCGAGAAGATCTCTTCCGGCTTGGACAAGGATTATGCGTTCGCTTGGAGCTATGGAAAAGGGGAGTTGTTGACCTTGTTGGTTCCGAATGCCTATGGTGGAAGTTCGGGTGGAATGCTAGGCCCGGATTCTGAGTTATATAAGGAATTAAGGGCGAAAGGCGCTCAAGTCGGAAAAGAGGTACAGGCTCCTACCTATTGGGGAGAGAAGACATTTACTTCCGGGCCGGTTTATTTCGGGGCATTGGTCTGCTTCTTGTTTGTTCTGGGAATGTTCGTGATCCGGAATCCGATGAAATGGTGGTTATTCGGAGGTTCTGTCTTTTTGATATTGCTGGCATTGGGACGTAATTTTGATAGCTTCAATGACTTTATGTTCCATTACTTGCCGATGTATAATAAGTTCCGTACCGTAGAGATGGCATTGGTTATTCCGGGTATGGTATTTCCTATTATCGCTATATGGGGATTGAAAGAGGTGCTATCGGAGACCGTGAGCGATGCCTTGTTGAAGAGAGGATTGATCGTTGCTTTGGCTATCACGGGGGGGCTTTCTTTAATCCTTTGGTTGATGCCGAGTATGCTGTTGGATTTCCGTTCTTCTTTCGACGCTCAATATCAGTTGCCGGATTGGTATTACAACGCCTTGTTAATGGATCGTGCTTCCTTGGCTTCGGCGGATGCGTTGCGCTCTTTGGTCTTTATCTTATTAGGGGCGGCTTTGTTGTTCTGGTTCTATACTTCGAAAGATCGGAAAAAGGTGGCGACATTCGTAGGGATCGGTGTTGCGGTCTTGATGTTGGTTGACTTATGGACGGTGGATAAACGGTATTTGAACGATAGTAACTTTATCCGTCAGAAACCTACAGAGGTATATAAAGAGACGGTAGCCGATCAAGAAATCATGAAGGATAAGGACCTTTCTTATCGTGTCTTGAATTTGAATAATCCTTTCTTGGAGACAACGACCTCGTACTATCACCATTCCGTCGGTGGTTATTACGCTGCGAAGCTGAGACGGTACCAAGAATTGATCGACCACCGTCTGCAAGGAGAGCTTAACTCGGTTATCGGGGCTTTCCAGAAAGCGCAGACCGCAGAGGATTTGATGGGGGCGTTCGCTGCTTGCCCGTCCTTGAATATGCTCAATACACGTTATATTATCTATAATCCGGAGCAACCGCCTTTGAGGAATCCGTTTGCTTTCGGCAACGCTTGGTTTGTGGATAAAGTGGAGGTCGTGGAGAATGCGGATGCGGAAATAGCGGCGTTGAATACGATTAATCCGTTAACGACGGCGGTTGTCGATAAACGTTTCGCCAATGAGGTGAAAGGTTTCACGCCTCAATTGGACTCTACCGCTACGATAACATTGGATAGTTATCGCCCTAATAAGTTAGTTTATACGACGAAGACGAATTCTGAGCAATTAGCGGTATTCTCTGAGATCTATTATCAACCGGGATGGGAAGCTACGATTGATGGGAAGCCCGCTCCGCATTTCCGGGCGGATTGGATATTAAGGGCTATGTTAGTTCCTGCGGGAGAGCATCAGATCGTATTTGAGTTTAGACCGCAAGGTTATATTACGGCGGCTTATATTACTTCTTTCAGTTCGTTGATTATCTTGTTGTTATTGATTGGTGCGGTAGGATATTCGATTTGGAAAGCTAGAAAGCAAAAAGAGATATAAATTCCGGTTGGTTGTAGAGACGGGGCGTGCCCCGTCTTTCTACTGTCTGATCGTATTTTAAGTTACTGTTTTGCTAGGATGAGACGGGGCACGCCCCGTCTCTACAACTAGATGAAACCGCTATTGATAAAATCGAGCAGTTTTCTCGTTAGGGTTTCCCACGAGAGGGCTGCTTTTTCTTTGGATATGTTCGCAGGGATGGTGGCTTGCTGTGAGGGGGTGAAAAGTTCCTCGATACCTTGGGCGAGGGCCGTCGCGGATATCTCAGGCACTACGATGCCTGTACCCGGCTTTTCGATGCTGTTCTTGAAATCGCCTACGGGAGTACTTAACATAGGTAAATCGTAATTGTAGGCTACGGATACGACACCGCTTTGAGTGGCGGAGCGATAGGGGAGTACCAAGGCATCCGCCGCTGAGAAATAAATGGGGATTTCCTCGTCGCTGATATATTCACAGTGGATGAATATACGTTCTTTTGCCGGAGATGCGTCGATCAGAGCCTGATACTTCTCGAAACTACCGTAACATTCGCCGGCTATAATGAGATGGTAATCCTCGTTAAGCTGTCCCATCGCTTCTATCAGCAGGTCTAACCCTTTATAGTCCCGTATCAATCCAAAGAATAAGAGGTTCTTTTGGGACGGACTGATACTTAGTTTCCGGCACGCCTCGTCTCTTTCGATCTTATTTCCGAAATGATTGTAAAGCGGGTGTGGGTTCTGGATATATTTAGCGCCCGGATAGAGTTTCCACAAATCATGCCGCACGTTATCGCTCATTACGATAAAGCCATGGCACTGCCTGAAAAGTAACGAAGCTAAAGGTTTATCAAAGAAGCGTGGCTCATGGGGAATCGCATTGTGGATAAGCGCGATTACCTTACAATGCTTTTTCATCCGGTTCGCTACGTGGGCGTATCCGGGAACGAAAAAAGACATCCAGTAAGAGATAATCAGTACGTCTGGCGCATAAGTGCGAATGGCGTTTACGGTGCTGAAATAACTAACCGGGTTGATGCTATCTAATACTCGCACGCTCTCGATCTTGATCGCACGGTCTCCTTCTTCTACATATTGGGTCTTGCCGGGAAATAAGATATCCGGATAGAGGCGTTTGAAGTTGAAAGCTTTCACTTCATGGCCTTCCTTTACTAATTCCGTATAGAGCATCCCGCTGAATTGGGCGATACCGCCACGATAGGGATAAATAGGGGAGAGAATAGCGAAACGCATGGTAATTGAAATTTAAGAATTGAAAATTGAAAATTAAGAATCGAGAACTACAGGAGCTGCCCTCCCTTCATTATCAATTCTCAACTTTCAATCTTCAATTAATTAGTATCTGTAATGATCAGCCTTGTACGGTCCTTCTACCGGTACGCCGATATAATCAGCTTGCTTTTGTGATAATGTAGATAATTTCACGCCGATACGTTCCAAGTGTAGGCGGGCAACTTCCTCATCCAAGCGTTTCGGTAAGCGGTATACACCTACCTCATAAGCCATTTGCCATAAGTCCATTTGGGCAAGCACTTGGTTCGTGAACGAGTTACTCATTACGAATGACGGGTGTCCCGTAGCGCAACCTAAGTTTACCAAGCGTCCCTCTGCCAATAAGAAGATGGAGTTTCCGTTCGGGAACGTATATTTGTCTACTTGAGGCTTGATATTCGTGTGCTTGATATTCGGATAGTTGACAAGCTTATCCACCTGTATCTCGTTGTCGAAGTGACCGATGTTACATACGATCGCTTGATCTTTCATCTGTGTCATATGCTCGATCGTGATGATATCGCAGTTTCCGGTGGTTGTAACGAAGATGTTACCCTCTTTCACGGCCTCTTCCATGGTCGTAACCTCGAAACCTTCCATAGCGGCTTGCAGGGCGCAGATCGGATCGATCTCGGTCACGAGTACGCGAGCCCCGTAAGAGCGCATGGAGTGAGAGCAGCCTTTACCTACGTCACCGTATCCGGCCACGACTACTACCTTGCCGGCGATCATTACGTCCGTAGCCCGTTTGATGCCGTCCGCCAAAGACTCACGGCAACCGTATAGGTTATCGAACTTGGATTTCGTCACGGAGTCATTAACATTGATAGCCGGAACCAGCAACTCACCTTTCTCCATCATCTGATACAGACGGTGAACGCCGGTGGTCGTCTCTTCCGACACACCTTTCATCTCGGCTACCGTACGGTGCCAACGGCTGTTATCTTCTTGAAGGATACGATTTAATGTATCTAGAATAACCTGTTCCTCATGATTCCCGCCTTTGCGGTTGATGGTCTCCGCATCGTTCTCCGCACGATAGCCCATGTGAATCAATAAGGAAGCGTCACCGCCATCGTCAACAATCATGTGAGGACCTTTGCCTTCCGGGAAACGAAGCGCCATGTCCGTACACCACCAATACTCCTCCAGCGTCTCGCCTTTCCAAGCGAATACCGGTACGCCGTCCGCTGCGATAGCCGCCGCCGCATGGTCCTGTGTGGAGAAGATGTTACAGCTAGCCCAGCGAACGTCCGCTCCCAACGCAACTAATGTTTCGATTAACACTGCCGTCTGAATAGTCATATGCAGTGAGCCGGTGATACGTGCGCCTTTCAAGGGTTTCTGATCGGCGTATTTCTGGCGTAGCGCCATTAATCCCGGCATTTCGTGTTCGGCGATCTCGATCTCTTTGCGACCGAATTCAGCCAAACTCATATCTGCCACTTTATAAGGCAGATTAGTTGGAAATAATTGTGACATAAATTAATACTATAAATGGTTGAGACGCGAAGGTACGAAAAAGCGTTGATAGTAGGTGTTCTTTATCTATGAATTTCCATCTAGGGCAGAGGCTTGCTGAGAGGTACGGTGGGTTCGTTACTGCAACCTGCCATGCAGCAGTTCTGCAACAGCCATGCAGCATTACTGCAACCTGCATTGCAGTAACACTGCAACGCCGTTGCAGTATTGGGCTCTCTGTAGTTTTGCGCTTTAATGAATACTGAAGGCTCCATCTACCAATAGCGCATGGCCATCGACGAAGCTCGCTTGCGGGCTGCATAGCCAAAGTACGGCGTTGGCGATCTCTTCCGGTTTGCCGAGCCGCCCTGCGGGAATGTCGCGCACCAGCTCCTTCTCCAAGGAAGGGTCACGCCGCATTAAGTCTTCCGCCATCGGCGTACGGATAACGCCCGGACATACGGCATTGATGCGGATGTTCTTTGCCGCATAGTCGATAGCGGCGGTACGTGTCAGTCCGATAACGGCATGCTTACAGGCTATGTAGACCGCTTGCCCCGGAAATCCCGTGACTCCACCTTGCGATGAGGTGTTGACGATGGTGCCGCCGCCTTGTTTCAGCATTTGCAGGATCTCATAACGCATGCAGTTCCAGACACCTTTCAAATCGACAGCCACGGTACGGTCGAATTCATCGTCGGTGATTTCCGCCATTGGGCGTTGCGGTGTTTGTATGCCTGCGTTGTTAAGAGCCGCATCCAGTCTTCCGTAGGTAGCTACGGTCCAGTCGATCATCTCTTTTACGGCTTGCGTGTTTGACACGTCGCACCGATACGCTACGGCCTTATGTCCCTCGGCTACTAATTTCTCTACCTGTTCTCCCGGCTCACGGATGTCTGCCAATACGGTTATGTATCCAGCCTTGGCGAAGGCTTCAGCGCAAGCGAGTCCGATACCCATCGCTGAACCGGTTACTAAAGCTACTTTCTCTTCCGTTGTCTTTGTCATGATCATTTGATTTACATTTTGTTATTATTTATGTCGCGAAGATAAGGAGGGAGTGGTATAGAGGCTTTGTTATGTGGTTCAAATAGCTTTGTTGTGTGGGCCATTATAAATATTATATATCCTCGGTTGGCGGTACGCCATACGCTATCTTATAGATTTTCGAGAAATGGGAAAGGTTCTTGAAGCCTACCTCGAAACAAATCTCCGAGACCTTACGTCCCCCCTTACGTATCAGCCCATGTGCGGCTTCAAGGCGGCGTCGGATGAGCCATTCCCGGGGCGAGAGAGCGCTACATTTCTTGAAATCACGTTTAAATGTGGAGAGACTGCGTCCCGTATAGTTGGCGATTTCTTCCATGGAAATATCGTTCATATAATTCCGCTCCATAAATTCCAGTATGTCTATCTTCCATGGATCGGTAAAATCGAAGATAGAGGCATATAGATTCTTGTCGGTATTGAGCAACACATAGACGCCCTCGACCATTTTTAGTTGAAGCAATTCGTCTGTCGGTTGGATCTTGGAATTGAAATAAGGGGTCATCGACTCAAACAAGCTTACGATATCGGGACGGTTGGACGGTAGCTTGTAAAGGCTTACCTGATCTCGCTTGGCGTCTTTAGGGAGAGTATTTCGATCTAATTTGCTGTAAAAGTCGCGTAGGAACTTCATGGTGAACATCAAGAAGATCGCCTTGAACTGCTCGCCATTCCATGCTTGTTTCGTCATCTGTACGCTGAAGTCCTTGCGGATGAAAGCGCATTCTCCTTTATGTAACCGGGTGATTTGGCCTTTCTCGTCGATTACCATCTCTCCGGAGTATACATACACCAACACATGCGAATGATTCCGGTGCAGGCAGCTCTTTCCGCCATCGAAATACATCGCTAAAAATAAATCCGAGTAACGCAGTGTGTTGATCCCGTCCATCGTTCTTTAGGAAAATGGGCGACACGGGAAGATCGTGCCGCCCATTATGAGGATTTTAAAGTAACTGTTAACTGTCCACTAAATCGTTAGGCCGGCGTGATACCTTGCTCTTGCAATAGTTTCAGCCCGAGGTCTTTCAACTTGAACTTCTGTATCTTTCCGCTTCCGGTCATCGGGAAGGTATCGACGAAGAAGATGTATTTCGGGATCTTATGCCGGGCGATCTTTCCGCGGCAGAAGTCTTTCACCTCTTCCTCCGTAGCCGTCACACCATCGTGAAGGATGATAAAGGCACCCACTTCCTCTCCATATTTCTTGGAAGGAACAGCAGCTACTTGCACGTCTTTCACGCCGGGGAAATGATAGAGGAACTCCTCCAGCTCACGGGGATAGATATTCTCGCCCCCGCGGATAATCATGTCCTTGATACGGCCGGTGATCCGATAGTTGCCGTTCTCGTCTTTCACGCCTAAGTCGCCGGAATGCAGGAAGCCATCCTTGTCGATCGCCTCATTGGTGGCGGCTTCGTTTTTATAGTAACCTTTCATGTTATTATAACCGCGGTTACACATCTCGCCCTGTACACCGACGGGGCATTCCTCGCCAGTCTCCGGATCGATAACCCGTACCTCGGTAAATTCGAACTCATGGCCTACGGTATTATAACGCACCTCGGCCGGATCTTCGATACGGGAGTGGGTCATACCCGGTGAGGTCTCTGTCAATCCATACACGCTGGTTACACGCATATGCATCTTCTCGTCCACGGTTTTCATGAGTTCAACCGGGCAAAGAGAACCTGCCATAATACCGGTACGTAACGACGTGAGGTCGAACATCTCGAACATCGGGTGGTTCAGCTCGGCAATGAACATGGTAGGCACGCCGTCCACGGTCATCTCAGCTTGGCCAATGGTCAGTTCAATGGTCTTGTTGTCGCGGGTAGCAGTGATGGAGCGGGTGGCGTCATCCCATTCGACCTCAGCGCCCAGAGCCTCAAAAATGGCGCGCATGGGAACCAGGGTGCGATTCTCCTGGATGACGGGCGCCTGCTCTGTCTTGAGTGTCTCACCGTCAATGGTCACAGTGATGGGCTGCGCGGCCAGAACGCTGGTGGCCATCAGGGCGCTGAGTGCAGCCACAGCCACGACAGATGCTGTTTTTCTCATCATAAAAATCCCTCCTGTTTTGGATTGTTTCTATCTTTATGATGCATCAAAGCAAAAAAAAGTTTCAAAAATAAAAAATTTTTGAGAGAT
>OLVT01002827.1_pt1 | contig 11213 bp, 9 predicted proteins | sample 1673241 | NCBI WGS metagenome assembly OLVT01 (sample SAMEA3178936, study PRJEB25190) | human gut metagenome | biome: human gut; feature: human-associated habitat; material: faeces | place: Austria | collected 2013 | reverse complement strand
AGACGGGGAACTGCAAAAACCGGAAAATGGAGAAATAAAGCTTACGGTTCCAACGGGGCTGATTCCATATTGCCCACACTGTGGCAAACCGATGAGTATGAACCTCAGATCGGATCAGACATTTGTTGAAGATGACGGATGGCACCAGGCAGCAGAACGGTATGAGAAATTTATACAGGATCATAAAAAGCAGAAAATAGTGTTCCTTGAATTAGGTGTGGGATATAATACTCCTGGTATTATAAAATATCCGTTCTGGCAGATGACAAACACATTTGAACATGCATTTTATGTGTGTTTGAACCAGAGCGAAGCATATGCACCGGAAGAAATAAGGAGAAAGTCTGTCTGCATGAATGAAGATATCGGAGAGGTTCTGAAAGAACTGTAGACTTGACAAGGGCATTTGACCAAAATGAATTTCTTCGAAATTTATGGATTAATTATTATCCTGGGCCGGGGCTTGATAAGCCGGACTTTTCTTCTGTATTAAAACAGATTGATTTATGGTTAGATGGACATTCTGAAATGGAAAGATTTTGACATCCTACCCTTTTTAATTTAAGACAGGTATATTATGGATGAGGTGATGAAAATGAATGAGCTTGATGAAATCACCAGAAATTAATATAGCAGAATAAAGGTTGTTTAGAAATTCCATTGATTGTGAAAGAAGAAAAAGAGAGTATGAAAGAAGTTAGTAAAGGTATCCTCAAATGACACAGCATATCGCAAAAAGTGTGCAAAAGCATATGCGACCATTCTGCATGGAATGCAAGGTCGCCTTTTTATAGTGGTTGACACTTCTCGACAGGAAAGCTATGATAAATGTATCTGTAGTATGACGCAGACGGAACCTGTCAGTGAGACGCTATAAATCAGAAAAAGTGGGGGACTTTAAGATGGGAGTAATGGATGTTATAAAATATAATGGAAGGCCGGATGTCTTCGCATGGAAATATCCAGGTGAAGAGCTTGGAACATGGTCGCAGCTGGTAGTTAATCAGTCACAGGAAGCCGTGCTTGTAAAAGGTGGAAGTGTGGCAGATGTGTTCGGACCCGGAACGCATACGTTGGATACAAAGAATATTCCGATTCTGAATAAGATTATTAATCTTCCGTTTGGCGGGAAATCTCCGTTCAAGGCAGAAGTATGGTATATTAATAAAGGATATTACCTGGATATTAAGTGGGGAACACCAACACCGATTCAGATCCAGGATCCAAAGTATGGAATATTTATTCCGATACGCTCGAATGGAGCGTTTGGAATTCATGTAACAGATTCGGTGAAGTTTCTGACAAAACTTGTGACAACCATGAATGTTTTTGACGCAGAGACTGTAACGAAGTATTTCAGAAGTTTGTATGTGACGAAGATAAAGGATACGATTTCTTCATATCTGCTTCACAGAAAGATCAGTATTCTTGAGATGAATGCGTACATAGATGAAATTTCACAATATATGAAGGAGACAATCTGTCCGATAATGGAAGAGTATGGACTGGGACTGACTTCATTTTATGTAAATGAAATCAGTACACCGGAAGATGATCCGTCTGTGGGAAAACTCAAGGAGGCTTTATCCAAGCGTGCCGAGATGGAGATTATAGGCTACAATTATCAACAGGAGAGATCCTTTGATACATTGGAAAATGCGGTCAGTCACGGGAATGCAGATGCAGGTTCTGTGATGGGAACCGGAATGGGACTTGGAATGGGATTCGGCGTTGGAAGAGAGATGGGGAACCAGTTTTCTTCTATGGCACAGAATATAGATTTGCGTGGCGGATATAGAAAATCAAAATTCTGCCCGCAGTGTGGGAGCGAAGTTCTGGCGGATGCAAAGTTCTGTTCCGAGTGTGGAAGCCGTCTTATAAGCAAAGAGAGACACTGTTCACAGTGTGGAACTGTGCTGGAAGGGAATCTACGTTTCTGCCCGGAATGTGGAAAACGATTAGATGGGGAGGAAATATAAAATGTTGATCATGAAAAAGATTCTGTCAGTTGTGGGGATTATCGGAGGAACAATTTTCCTTTTGGTTGCAGCAATCTGTGTGGAAGAATGGTTCTCTAATCCGGCATATGCAGCGGATATGGAAATTTCAGGATTGATTATGTGCATTGTTCTTGGAATTTTCGGGGTGATCTTGATGGTGCTCGGAATCCAGACACTCCGTCTGCAAAAGCTTTATCGAGAATATAAAGAGATTGCAGAAACTTCGAATGATGGGTTTATCCCGGATATGGCAGCGATTCTTAATCAGCCGGAGGATAAAGTACGTCGAAATCTTGAAAAATTGTGTAAAAAGAAATATTTTAACGATGCTTATGTGGATAACAAGGCAAAGTTATTTGTTCGAAAGGATCAGATGAGTCAGAAGATTGGTAACCCCTCTTTTACAAAGACGGTCAAACAGACAGATGCAGAACTTGTTACTGTAAAATGTAAGGGATGTGGTGGTATCAACAAAATTCAAAGAGGAGCTGTGGGCGAGTGTGAATATTGCGGTTCGCCGATCAGCGGGGAATAATAAAAGTAAGGGGCTGTCGACAGCCCCTTTTCCATTGAAAAAGTGTGGGAAATATCTAGGAAATCAAAATTAAAAACTAATACCAAAAAATGAATAATTTTAAAAAAGTGGGAATAGAATAATGACAGAAGGCACAGAGTGTGATAATATCAGTCTATGAAATATATTACCGAAAAATAAAAATTATTAAAAAAGTGGGAATAGGAGATCGTAGCATGCAGCTTATCGTAAGAAAAGAGTATTTAAACGAACTGATTGAATTGTATGGGACACCGGATATAAAAGTAATTACAGGCATCAGACGAAGCGGTAAATCGGTATTGCTGCAAGAGTTTGTCCCTTATCTGCAGTCATTAGAGGAACCGGTAAATATTGTTATGATAAACCTTCAGGAATTAGAGTTTGATCATTTATTGGAGTATCATGCATTGCATAAGTATGTCTTGGAACAGTACAAAGAGGGAATGACGAATGTTTTATTGATTGATGAGGTTCAGCTATGCCCGCAGTTTGAACTTGCAATTAATAGTATTTATACAAAAGGAATTTATGATATTTATATTACCGGTTCAAACGCATTTTTGCTAAGCTCAGATTTAGCAACACTTTTTACCGGAAGAACGATGGAAATAAAAGTATATCCATTTTCTTTCGTGGAATATCTAACTTATTATGGAATTACAGACAGGTATGATGAAGCTTTTGATCAGTATGTCCGAATTGGTGGTATGCCTGGATCTTATGTATATAAGACTGAGGACAGACAGTATGATTACGTTAGGGATGTGTATTCAACCATTCTTATCAGAGATTTGGTTGAAAAGTATAAAATAAGAAATAAATTAGAGTTCACTAATATATCTGAATTCATGATGGATAACATCGGTAATTTACTTTCGCCTAATAATATCAGCAAAACTTTAAAAAATGACCAGAGTGAGATAACCAGAAAGACGGTGTCAAAATACATTGGGTATTTGGAAAATGCATTTCTGTTCTATGAGGTAAAACGCTATGATTTAAAAGGGAAAAAGTATTTGGCAAATAATAGTAAATATTATCTTTGCGATACATCATTTCGTTATGCAGTCAATGGTACACGAAACATGGACTTTGGAAGAGTTTACGAAAACATTGTTTATCTGGAGTTGCGTAGGAGAGGATATGAGGTATATGTGGGAAAACTTTATAAAAAGGAGGTAGATTTTGTAGCAAAGAAACGTGAGGCTCAAATATATATTCAGGTAAGCGATAATATTTCAGATGAAAAAACATTTGAAAGAGAATATTCGCCTTTGCTTGCAATAAGAGATGCATATCCTAAGATGATAATTGCAAGAACACATCATGAAACTTATGATTATAAAGGAGTGCAAGTGGTTGATATCTGTAGATGGTTACGAGAATAGTACCAACTACTGAGTTCATAACTATACAAGGTGTCAGGCAGATCTGAATAAACAGGCGCAGGAACTGATTTATGCATAGCTGATAAAAAGTAAGACCTATTGTGGAGTCATTATCCACGATAGGTCTTTCATAGTTGGCACTTTTTTAAGACGGAATCAAGACACATGCACAATATCCCGGAGCTGGTTGAAAACAGTAGATGGTCAGAGTCTTGTCGATTTCCGGACTATAATCATGCAGGATATGTTTATTGCCGTTTAACGCTACATCCGCATAAGTGACAAGCCATTTTTTATCTCCATTTTCAAAGACTTCATAAAATGAACGATTCAACATTTCTGAAACGGGAACGCCTTCAACAACAGCCATTTCATCATTGCAGTAACGGAATACAAAGTCTACACCATGTCCATTCGCATCAAATACAAGCTCAATAATACAAAAAGCAAGTGGCATATCATTGAGAAAGCTACAGTTATCAAATAATTGAAGAGAGCTGTCTTCTGAACCCTCCGAAAAGTTCTGCGTATTTAAACCAAGTTTCTTACGGATTTGTTTGTGCTGACTCAGATTACGTTTTCTCCCTTGAAAGACAGCACCATCAGTCATTGTATAAAGTCCTTCGTCGGATATATGAACAATTTGATTTTTTCGAAGAACAATGCCTTTTGAGATGTTTAGAAAATCTTCTTCCGGCAAGTAGAGCATAAGTTCTTTTATCGGGATTGTAGTCGTAATGCTTTCTCCCGAGGAAAGCGTAATGATTGTGTGAGGATTCTGTCTGGTAAGGTAAAAAATATCTGAACTTTTGATATTCTTTCGTTCGAAATATAGTGGAACATTATAACGCATATGAGACCTTCCTTTATTGTGATAATTTTATATTACTATAGTTGTTTTGAAAATACAATAGAAATAATTAAAATGCAATAATTAATGCAAATAAAATGCGCTTTAATTGAGTTTTACAACAATTTATCTAAGAAACATCAAATAAAAGCGCGGATTTTAGTAAAAAGATTGCTGATTAACCGTGTGAGTGGTATTATAAAAAGGTATAAATAATGATACAAAACGAATCATCAGGCAGAGACAGGAATAAGGAAGGAGTGGGAAGGAGTGGGAAGCGGATGAAAAGAAGAATTTCGAAAAGGATTATTGCAATTGGAATGAGCCTTTGCGTAGCATTTTCGATTATGCCTTTACCGGTAAGTGCAGAAGCAGAGACTGCTGCACCGGCAGTTAAACAAAATAATCTATGGGTGAGTACCGGAAAAACATTTGTCAATCGTATTTACACAGTAGGGTTGACTACTTGTGGGTCAGCACTTGTCAGAATTGCCGGAGCGACAGAGAGTGAAGGATTTCAGAAAGTAGCTTCATTTGTTAATAAATGGATTTGTGGAGGCAATAACACTGGACAGACACTGGCAGAAATTCAGGCTCTTTGTAATGAGATACTTAATGAAGTTAAGATCGTTGATCAACATCTTAAAGAGTATGATGCAGAAATAGAGAATACACTTCAGAAAATACAGTACACAGAAGCGAAAAATGAGCTGAATCAGCAATGGTCTAAAGATATAGATGTATATGAAACTGCCGGAAATGTAGGAAATACATTGAGCGCCTATGAAGATTATATGAAAGCCGCGCAACTGTATATGGATGGTAAGGCGGATATAAATGCTGTCGAAAAGAGTAAGCAAAAGCTTTATGACAATTTTATTGAGGTTTATAAAGCGGCTGGAAATAGCTTTGAAAATCCAACCGATGAGAAAAAAAGGACGCTATATTTTGTAATGACACGATAGATGGTGTATTCAAAAGATCGATTTGGAGTATGATCAATGCGTTGAATAAGCCAAGTGATGAGAAAAATTATGCGGATGCTGCGGCACAATTTGCATATAGGGCTTATGGATTTTCTGGTGATCAATATAATTACATAGTTTCAAGTATTGATAAACAATTTATGGAAATCATTAAGATGGAGATGATGTATCAGGAATTTATTGCACAGCGTGGTGATTATTTTGAAGAGAAATATCCAGATGATGAAAGTAAATGGGAGAGCTATGCTGCATGGACGGATGATTTAAATAAGTTGAATGAAGATGTTGCCAAAGCTATGGATACTATGCTTGACAGAGAAATATTAGTTTCGGATTCAACGGTTAGTTCGATTCGGATGAAATTGAATGAATTTGTAAAGCCGGAAGACATGGTATCTGTACGTATGAAAAATGAAAATTACCATGAGAAATTAACAGGCGAGTTCTATGAGAATGAGCAACCGATTATCGATGCGTTTAACGAAGGTTATCTTTACCTTATTGAGGAGTATGGTTGGAAATCCAATGCTGATGTAATTACGCCGTTTATTAATTTTCACAGAATTGCTGTGCCGACACCTAAAACGGAGGAGAATCCATCGGGAATAGATATTTATTATATTTTCGATACATCACAGCCACACGATGCGGAAGAGGATTGGGCTTGGAATTCAGACGATTCTGTTCCTGAAAATTTGCGGTTTTATCAATTTGAAGAGAAAATAGATCTTACTTTGGCGAGAGATCAACATATTCCATCTTGTGATTTTATTAATTTAACAAAAGAAAATTATAGCGATGGGCAGAATCAATTTAGTTGCGCGAAAAATACGGCGGAATTTCAGAGCTTATTCGCTACAGGACTATTCAGTGCATTATCAAGTATACCTGGTGATTATCTGAGTGAATACCTGCTTACAAAAAAGATACAAAAACATATATTGCTTTATCGGATTATGATTTTGATTATCATGATGCATGGGCGACAAGCTATACGATTTTCCATGTGGTTGATACAACAGGACAGTATCCGGGAAGCAGTCTTGAAAGTTCTACTTTAAGTGCAGAAAAAATTCAACCGGATAAATCAGCGGGGGCATATTCGGCATATACCGTTATATTAAAGAACCGCCCACAAGAAGATGGTTATTATAAGACGAAAGTTGATGTTGCTACGAATGGAGTCGGAGATACAGAGTTAGAAATGGTTCAGGAAGATGGGACAACATGTCAGGAAAATATTGTTCCTTCAGGAAAAGAGGTAACACTTCGGTTTAAGGCGGAAGGTACAACTGTTCTGGAATCCATTACATTACAGAGACATAACAATACAGAAAATCCATCAGAAGTAACTTCGGAAGAAACGTTGTTGACAAAAGACCAGATCGCGACATTGAGTCCGGATGAAGAAGGATATTATACATATACATACAGTGCACCATATTCAAATGCAACATTTGTTTTAAACGGAGCAGTAGGACATAAGGTATATGTGAAAGGTACGAATCAGTCATTTGAAGATGCAATTCAATTGGATTCCTATGTAGATTACTTTGAAGAAGGAGAAAATGTTGAATTTTATGTATCAGATAATGTAAAGAGTGTCGGATATTATGAGGGAAATACTTATAAAGAGCTTGCATTAACAGAAAATTATGAGGGTGACAGAAAAGGAAGTTTCGTAATGCCGGCGAAGGATATTACATTATATTATAATGCAGTCTGCAAGGAACATTCCTATGACAATGGATTCTGTACGAAATGTGGTGGATATCAGCCGGCAGACTATAATGAATCTACAGGCAGTTATGAGATTGGGAATGGTGGACAGATGTTTTGGTTTGCCGCTCTTGTAAATGGGGACGGTGAACATACACAGATTCAGGAAGCAAAGCTAGATGCACATGGAGTGCTGGTGTCTGACATTTCACTTAAGAATCCGGCGGATGAAAACTATGAATGGAAACCAATCGGAGAATTCAAAGGAATTTTCGACGGACAGAATCATACGATTTCTGATTTCAGTATGACGAAAGTAAATGATCAGTCAATAGGCTTTTTCCAGAACCTTATGAGTGACCCGAACGAGACAGACGAGGCAAAGAAAGCGACGCTTAAGAACTTTACACTGAATGGAACAATCGTTACAACAGCAGAGGCGGCAAGTGCAGTAGGTGGTGTTGTAGGAACAACTTCCGACAGTGTGATCAGGCGGGTGAATTCAAATGTAAATATTGCAAGTGGAGTGATATACGATATCGGCGGAATTGTCGGAGAGATCAATGCAGCAACTTCTATAGAGGAGAGTACATATTCAGGTAAGATCGTACTGGATTATAGTTTCTACGGAGTCGGTGGAATTGTAGGTTTTGTAACTGATGATGATACATATGCCGGCGGCACAAAAATCAAGGATTGTGCAAATTACGGATTGATCACATATTATAAAGTGGAAAATCACGGAGGACGTGGTTACAGCGGTGGAATCACCGGACAGGTTGCATTGGGTGAAGAGGATTTCATTCTTTCTGATTGTTACAATTATGGCAGTGTGCTTGCTGAAGAGTGGAAGGAGATCTATGGTGCAATTTCCGGATACTGTGCGGCGAAGAAAGATGGAATCAAGAATAATTATTATCTTGATACACTTCCGGTAAAAGGTTTCCTGGGAGAAGCTGAGATTGCGAATGATGAAGAACTGGCAAAGGCAAAGACAGCAGAACAGTTCAAGAGTGGTGAAGAGGCATATCTTTTAAATAACGAGGTGACAGACGGCTCTCAAGTATGGTATCAGAATATTGATAACGGAGAAACTCCGGATGCTTATCCGGTTCTGGATGATACACATGGCACAGTCTATCGTTGGGAAGATGGAACCTATTCGAATTATGAGAAAGAACCTGTAGAAGAAACTTACGAGATTCGTACATTTGAAGAATTTAAGAAAATTCCGGAAATTGTTAAGAAGAACAATCGTGCAAACTTCAAGCTGATGAACACAATTTTCGGAAACGGTAAAACAATGACAGAATCAATCGGTTCAGCAGACAATCCGTATAATGGTACATTTGACGGACAAGGATATTATGTCTACCGATTCGATATCAAATCATCAGATGGAAATGCAGCACTTTTTGATACGATCGGTGCACGGGGAAGTGTAAAGAATTTCGCAGCTTTTTATCAAAATATTGAAGGAGAGAAAGCAGCAGGTCTAGCGATTGTCAATTATGGATTGATTGATGAGTGTATCAGTGGATCAAATCTCAGCGGTCCATTTACTGATCAACTCACGCATGAGCCTAAAAATTTGACGGAGACAACGACATTTGTTAAGGGCACATCAATGGCAGGAGGCGTTGTAGTTGAGAATAAAGGTGTGATTCGAAATACTGTGAACTATGCAAAGGCAACAGCAAGTGCATCAGATGGAATTGCTGGAGGAATTGCAGTAGTAAACAGCGGAACGATTGAGAACTGTATGAGTATAGGTGCTCTGTCAACAAAGGAAAATGGAATTGCCGGAGGAATCGTTGGAAAGTTGGATAAAAATGGCTCCATTCAAATTGCATATAGTGCACAAACTGCGATAGAAGGTGGGACAACCGGAGCAGTATTTGGCACAAAAGAAGAAACAGCAGGAGCTGTGAATAACACATATTACCTGGATACCTTATCAGGAAACGAAGAACAGGGAACAGCGAAAACAGCGGCTGAAATGAAGAGCAATGCTTTTAAAGAGGAATTAAATACTCTGGTAGCAGGCAATGAAGAATTGTGTAGTTGGACATGGAATTCAACAAAGAATCAGGGGTATCCAAGAATCTTATCTTCGCTTATTACGGAAGTTGAATTAGTGAACGCATCAAGAGGAGTTACCGTAAAAGGTATGATGCATAAAGATACGAAACTTCAGTTAAACGAGCTAGAGAAGAAGAATGACATTTATCAGGCATTTAAGAAATATGCGGAAAAGGCAGATAAGCAGGTTCTTTATTCAGCAGAACCGACGTTGGTATATGGAGATGAACAGCCAGCACCATACGAAGGAAATCTGAATGTAAAACTGGATCTGTCAAAATATCGAGGAAAAGGATATAAGGTTCTTGTTTATCGAAATAATCAGATCGAAGAGCTTGAAATTGATAAACAGATGATCGCCTCAAAAGATGTAGAAGAGATGGTTCCGTTTGCTGTACTGGCTGAAAAGAGTGAGCTCTCCAAAGCAGTTGATCATATTAAGGATACAGTAAAAACAGGAGATAACAGCAGTGTGATTCTTTTGCTTTGTATTGTTGTTGTGGCAGGTAGTGTAGCAGGTGGAGTTATTTACTGGAGAAAAAAGAAAGCAAAAAAATAAGATGAAAAAAAAGACAAAGATTATAATCGGAATTCTGATTGCGGCTGTGATAGCAGCCGCAGGAATTACCTGGTATGTTATGAATCAAAAGAATCAGAAAACCGGAAATTCGTCTGCAGAAGTAGTAGCCTGGGATGTGGATATCGAGGAGGAAGAACCTTCCGAGGAAAAAGGAATCCTGATTCCGGGATATACAAGTATGGTAATGAAGGCGAATACAAAAGAGCAGACAGTAAGCATTGGTAATCCGGCAGATAATGATTGCATTTTTGTAATTGTTTTGAAACTGGAAGACGGAACGAAGCTGTTCGAATCACAAGAGCTGAAACCGGGAGAAGGTCTGGAGAATATTACGCTTGACCAGGAACTGGAAGCCGGAGAGTATCAGGCAGTTATAGAATATAAGTGTTATTCATTAGAAGATAAAAGTCCGTTAAACGGCGGAAGCGCAGAGTTTAAATTATATGTAAAAGAATAAAACGTGGAGGTAGAATGATGAAAAACAAATTAGTAGCAGGATTTATGGCAGCAACGATGATGGTATCTGTTATGTCAACAGGTGTTTTTGCAAAAGAGCTTAATCCGGATAGTGAGACTAACAAAGCGGGAGATACGCAAGTGACTGCAACAGTGGAGGAAAATGAAAATAAAGCAGCTTATGTTATAGAAATTCCGGATAAGGTTGATTTTGGAAAAATACAGCAGCCTGAGACAGAAGGAAATGCATATTCAACCAAAGATATCACAGTATCTTGTATACAAGCAGATAATCTGGCGGCAGGAAGTGGAATCGCTGTTTTAGTGAAAGATGCGACAGCAACTCAAAGTACTGATCCGTTTTGCCTGACACATAATACACATTCAGATTGTGTTCTGAATTATGAGATTATGAATAACAACGATGAGAGTATTCAAAATGGGACATGGTATGCAAATGGATTTTTATTTAATCTATTTACGGGAGCAGGTCAAGAAGCAACTGACAAATTAAGACTGAACCGTAATCAGTTATATAATAAACTCAAACTTCGCACTTGAATAAGTGCTTATGCACCTTGAAAATTCAATAATAA
>OLVT01002820.1_pt1 | contig 11233 bp, 9 predicted proteins | sample 1673241 | NCBI WGS metagenome assembly OLVT01 (sample SAMEA3178936, study PRJEB25190) | human gut metagenome | biome: human gut; feature: human-associated habitat; material: faeces | place: Austria | collected 2013 | reverse complement strand
ATGCATTTGGATCCGCAGCAGTTGAGCTTTTAATGGAAAAAATGCAGAATCCAAGTAAGAGATGGTAGAACATCTACACTCCCTGTTTATCCGAATGAAATTAGAGGATTTGATACGACTCCAATACCATGCGGAATAAATACTGCCCATAATAGTTTAAAAAAGAACGGTGGTGGTTGATATGCCTATCACAGTAGACAACCCGGTTGTGAAGATTTACGAACGCTGGAGCGCAGAAATTCAAAAGGTTGTTGGAACTGGAAACTGCTCCATGTCCCAGAGCGGAACACTGGCATCCAACAAAACAAAGTATGCCAGAATTTTTATGATGGGTAATCCGACCAGAGATGGGGATTTAGAGGGAGACGAGTGTTCCACTATTCCGGCATTTCAAGTAGACTCCTTTGCAAAAGGCACAAAGGCACTGTCGGAGGTTTATGCTATTGATGATGTGAGCCACAAGGCTATGGTTGATATGGGATTTAAAAGAAATTATGGTCCAGAGTTGCTTGAAAATTCAGACAGCACCATTAAGAGAGTAGTCAGCCGGTACAGCCGGGTATACACCGGACAGCTTTTGGGAGAATGATTATGGGTAAGGCAATGAGAAAGCCCAGACCATCACCAGCAAAATGGTACTGGTTGGGAAGCGATAATTGTTATGGCTGCAAGAACAGGAATAACTGCAATCAGTGTAAAATTTTGAAACGGCAACGTGCCTATGAACGGGATAAGAGAAAACGAAAAGAGGAAAATCACATAAAAGTGAGTTCCTACGAACTCTAAAAATGGTTTATAATAATAGCATGAGACTAGGACATCTGGAAACAGGTGTCTATTTTTATGTTTGGAAAGGAGATGAAATCATGATAAATGACAAGATTTATACAATCTTGAAGTACATTGCACAGATTGTTCTTCCGGCAATCGGCACATTGTACTTTGCATTGGCAGGAATATGGGGTTTCCCGTACGGAGAGGAAATTGTCGGAACAATCACTGCGATTGATACGTTTCTTGGAGTTCTTCTCGGAATCAGCACTGCAACGTATAACAAAAAGTGTGTTTCTGATAAGACGGAAACTCACGAATAGAAAGGTTTGGTGATCCAATCTATCTCCCCGCATGAGGGTTAGAAATGCAAACGGAAAAATAAACCATAAAAAGGAGAATTGAGTTTATGTTGGTAAAAATCACTGGAAAAAGGTATGAAGAAGTATTAACAGTTTCAAGTAGGCAGATTGCAGAGGATTTTGAAAAAAGTCATAGAGAAGTACTTTATGCTATCGAAGGAAGAACATCCGATACAGAAAGAAATAGTGGAACAGAAATTAAAAATAAAGGAATAATTCCCATGTTAATTCAAGGTGGGAATCCCCACGTTGAACACTATTTCATTCCATCGGAATATGTTGGAGAGAATGGAAGAAAATATAAAGAATATCTTATCACAAGAGATGGATTTTCTTTACTTGCAATGGGGTTTTCAGGAGAAAAGGCTTTAAAATGGAAACTTAAATATATCGAAGCTTTTAATGCTATGGAAGCTGAATTAAAACGTATTTATACAGAGCGTCAGCAATGGCAGATTGAAAGAGATAAAGGTGTTGTTATCCGACATATTTTAACGGATACCATTAAAATGAAGATTACGGATAGTCCTCATAAGAGATTTGCATATCCAAATTATACAAATTTAATTTACCGAACTTTATTTAGTAAATCTGCTAAAGAATTAGAACAAGAATATGGAGTAAAATCGAAAGAAAATCTAAGAGATTTTTTTACAGGAGAAGATTTGGCAAAGGTTCAGTCAATGGAAATGCTTGTGTCAAGTCTTATCAACTGCGGATGGGGATATGAACAAATCAAGGATTTTATTCAAAAAGAAACCATAAAAATGATTGCATAACCACTGTACCTTATTGGGCGGTGGTTATTTTATTACCGGCTATTAAAGAAATAGTCGCTGACCGCAAAAATTTAGCGGTAGAAAGGATGGAAATATGGCAAAAGCAACAGTACCGGGTTTATCTACACTTGGAATTACTCTTAGTTATGGAGTTGAAACAACCAAAGGACAAAAACCAACAAAATTTACAGTTCTGGAAAGATGTAATGATATTCCAGAAATCACACTGGAAACAGAAACAATTGACGCATCTGCGTTGGAAGACATGCAAAGCAGATATGTTGCAGGACGTCAGGACACAGGCGGTGAATGGGCTCCAGTATTCAACCTTACAGAAGAAGTGATCGGGCAGCTTGATACTATGATGAAAGCATCTGATACAGGAATTAAGACTGGTCTTCGTACATGGTTCCAGGTAATTGTTCCAAATCTCACAAAAGCTTTTTTTGTTGTGGGTCAGCCTGGAACAAAAGTTCCGCTTCCAGCTATGGCACAGAATGAGCTGCTTACGGGTTCTATCAGCATTTCCATTGATGAATATGTTGGTCTTGATACAAAAGTGGAACCTACAGAATTGGAATCACTTTAATATTTTAAAATCGGGAGGAAAAATAAATGTATAAAGTATTAAATATCGGCGGACAAGACTATAAGCTTGAGTATTCTATAGAGGCGTCTTTGTATGCGGATTGTGTTTCTGAACTTACCGATATTCTTACGGATGTCGGTATCGCAGGGATTCAAAAAGATGTAAAAATGATTATTTCTGGAATATCAAATGTTCCAAAAGCAACATTATCTATGTTTTATGCAGGATTACTGGAAGCGCATGGAACACATCCTGGTGGAGATGGAAAAGTTCCAGATATAAATACGGCAAAGAAACTCATTGCACAATACATCAAAGAACATTCGGAAGATGGAACAGGAAACTTTTACAGTATTATGCAGATGCTTATTGCCCAGATGGAGGAAGACGGTTTTTTCAAGCTGATCGGTCTGGAGACTCTGACCGAAAAGATGATGGATGCTTTAAAGAAACCGAAAGAGAACAAAAAAGCTTCCGAGAAATAATACTTGGACCGGTACGAGAAAATGCGATTATGTGTGGGATGACTGAATATGAGTTTCGTCATTCCACATTAAGCGAAATAAATTTACGGTTAAAGAAATTCAAAGAAGAAAAAGAATACAGACAAAAAGAATTAGAATACCATTCTTGGCTGACTGGGGCTTATGTACAAATGGCAATAGGTAGCTGTTTAAGTAAAAAAGTAAAGTATCCAGAAAATCCGTTGGAAGAAAAAATTATTTCAGAAGAAATTGAAGTGTCAGAAGAAAAGGCAGATTTTTATAGAAAAGAATTTCTGAAACGGCTACAGAGAATGGAAAAAAGATTTAATAATGCAAACAAAGAAAACGCGGGTGAAGAATAACTCATCCGCGCTTTTTTTTATATCAAGGAGGTGTGAAGATTGCCCGATAATACAATAGATACCTTGGAATTAGAAATAAAAAGCAATTCGCGAAGTGCGGCAAAATCATTAGATGAGCTTTCAAAAAAATTATATTCATTGAGCAGGGCTTTTGGGTTTGTCAATAATGGAGGATTTAAAAATTATTCTCAGGGAATTGAAAATGTAACACAATCACTTACTGAACTTTCAAAAGTAAATCTTAATAATAGCGGTGTTAATAAAACACTTAACGCTATAAAGAGATTGTCCACTGCTAAGATGGGTGCTTTTACTCCGATTAAAATAGCAATGATCGGAAATTCATTAAAAAGTCTTTCTGAGGTTTCGGATGTATCTCCAACGCTTAACAGATTTGTTTCATCTTTTGCCAGATTGGCAAACGCAGGAGAAAAGACCGGAAAATCTGCTTCTGGAATTGCAAATTTGGGGAATCAGGTAAAAAAAACTATTATAAATCTTTCTGGTGTTGGAGAAATCTCAGATTCTCTTAATTTGTTTGTTCAGTCTGTAGGTAGGTTGGCAACTGCTGGAGGAAAAGCCGGAGAGACGGCAAGTGGATTAAAAACTCTGGCAGTTGAGACACGATCATTTTTCGATGTAATGAAAGATGCACCAGAAATCAGCGAAAATACTATTAGAATGACAGAAGCATTGGCGCAGCTGGCGTCCGCCGGAGGGAAAGTTGGAGTATCAGCAAATACAATTAGCAAATCTATTTTCGGAATTTCAAAATCCAGTGGTATTGCAAAAGCATCTTTTAATGTTTTAGTTAAGACTGCAAAATTTGCCGCAAATCAGATTGTAAAACTTGCAGGAAAAATTTCCTCGGCATTTAAAAGCATTATTTCTTCGAGCCGTGGATTAAACAGAGCTTCTTTAAATTTGGGAACACTTTTGAAAACAGCAATAGGTTTTCGCTTGGGTTATGGACTTTTGAATTTTGGAAGATCTGCAATAGAGCTTGGTTCCGACATTACAGAAGTGCAAAACGTTGTTGATGTTGCGTTTGGCAGTATGTCCGGAATGGTGGAAGATTTTGCAAATACATCTATAGAGAATTTTGGATTATCCAAAACTGCCGCAAAAGAATATTCTGGTATTCTTATGTCAATGTTCAAATCATCTGGATTTAATAGTTCTGAAATGCGCCAACAAGCTGCTGAAATGTCGATTGCGTTGACTGGTCTTGCAGGTGATTTGGCATCTTTTTATAACATAAGAACAGAAGATGCCTTCTATAAGCTAAGGGCGGCCATGGCGGGCGAAATTGAACCAATGCGACAGCTTGGTGTAAACATGAATATCGCCAACTTGGAAGCATATGCGTTGGCGAATGGGATTAATAAATCTTATCAGTCAATGTCTCAGGCAGAGCAACAGTTATTAAGATACAACTACTTAATGGCAGTTACTGGAGCGCAACAGGGAGATTTTGCTAGGACAAGCGGATCGTGGGCGAACCAAACAAGAATTTTGGCAGAGAATTTTAAATATTTATCAGCAGTTCTTGGACAGGGACTTATAGCTGCCGTTCTTCCGGGAATACAAGCACTTAATGCCCTTATGGGAAAATTAATCCAGGTTGCAGAGACATTCCGAAATTTTGTGTATACCCTTATGGGCAAAAAACTTGAGGGTTCTCAAGGCGGAATCGTAAATGATCTGGCAGGAATTGGAGATACATCTTATGGGCTTGAAAACTTAGGAGCTGCAGGCGGAGATGCTGCATCTGGAATGGAAGATGCCACAGGCGCAGCACACGATCTTAAAAAAGCCTTATCTGTACTTAGTTTTGATGAACTGAATCAGCTTTCGGAAAGTGCATCGGCTGCAGGAGGAGCATTAGGAGGAATTGGCGGTGGTGGCGGACTGGATAATATCCAGACACCAACTTTCGGAGGGCTTTCAGATGCTTTAGACCAATTTGAAAATATGGACACAGGTCCTATAAGTGATTGGGCTAAGCGAATCAGAGATGCTTTTTTGGATAACGATTGGGATAAACTTGGTCTTATTATCGCTGGAGGACTTAATAAAGGGTTATGGCATGTTTACGATGCTATAAGTTGGAAAAATGTTGGACCCAAAATAACTGCATTTACAAATGCGTTTACAGAATCTTTTAACAGCCTTGTAACAGGATTTGACTGGAATCGTCTTGGACGAGTTGTAGGAACTGGTATAAATACTCTTGTAAATACATTTAATTCACTGATTGGTCCGTTTGGCATAGATTTTGACAATATAGGGAAAAAATTATCAGTGGGTTTACGCGGGGCGATAGACGAGATCGAATGGACGAATCTTGGAAGTGCTTTGGGAAATGGGTTCATGATTTCTTGGAAGATGTTAGATGGATTCATCACGGATATGTCGAAAAGAGACGGAGCCGGAATCAACGGATGGAATCGGCTTGGTGCATCCGTTGGTGAAGCGTTAAAAGCAGCTTTACATAGGATCGATTTCGACACAATAGCCAATGTGTTTTCAACTGGATTTAATAGTATTTTCGACTTTTTGAAAGGATTTAATGCATCCAAACCATTTGAAGGATTGGGAGAAAAGATTTCCACTGCGCTGAATAATGCAATAAGTAATATTAATGCTTTGGAGGCCGGACAAACTCTCAACACTTTTGTCCAGTCAATATTAGATACATTATTAACTGCGGCAGAAAAAACAAATTGGGAAGAATTTGGAAATAAAGTTGGAACATTTCTGTCTCAGATAGAATGGGGAGAAATACTTCGCAAAGCATTTTCGATTGTGAAGGAGGTTCTTGGCGGAATATGGAGTGGACTTGGAGATACATCGGCCGGAAAATTCATTCAAGGTGTTGTTATATTCAAACTAGGAACAAAACTCATGCCGTTTGTGAATAATATGGTCAGCTTTTTCACTGGTTCTTCGGTTACACAAAAATTATCTGGCGCATTTCAAACATTGTTTAATGTAGGATTGTCGGGCGCAACTGGCGCGATAAAGGGACTTGGAAATGCGGCAAAAACGGCTGCGTCAGGCGGTTTCAAATCTTTATTATCTGCAATTGGAAGCTCTGGCGCAGGAATCGGTCTTATCGCAATCCTTCCGGTTGCCACAAGTATGCTTGCTGGATTCGTAGAAAAATTGATGGGCGGAAATGGCAAACTGTCTACAATGGGAGCTTCTATCAATGATCTTGCCGGAAAACTCCAACAATTAGGAACGTTGTCAAAAGATCAGGCTGAAGAAGTTTGGTCTATGGTGGATGCATGGGAAAATGAAGGTCTGTCGGCTCAAGAAATGGCAACCAAACTGATGGAAAAATTCTCTGAATGGGGTCTTTCCACTGATGCAGTTAATGCCGTTCTTCAGGATAATAACTACTGGACATCACAAGTGAAGGATAATGTCGATTTGCTTGCAGAAAGCGCGGGACAACTTGGTGAAGGATTTTCCAGAACCGCTGAACAGATTGATCTTTCTGGAGTTTCTGTGAAAGATGCTATGGATGGAATGAGAGATGCTTTATGGGAGCTGTCAATGACCGGAGGTGAATTCAGCGGTACTTACCAGGGAATCCTGATGTCCATGGACGATACTTTGTCATCTGCAACAACAGCGCAGGAAGCTCTTGATATGATCTCGGGACAGCTGGAAGCAGCAGGAATACCAGCGGATGAATTTATTAATAAACTTGGAGTATATTTTCCGCAAGCTACTCAGGCAGTAAAAGCAAGCGTGGATACCAATATCGTAGGCGCACAGCAGACTATGACTGCCGAGATGGGTAAAGCAGACAAAGCATTAAGTGACAGCACCTCTTCCATGAAGAAAAACGCTGAAAACAATTTATCAGGTGTAAAATCTGCGGCAGAACTGTCAGCCTCCGGTGTTAGTGATACAACCGTCCTTAACTGGGGGAATTCTGCAAGGGAAGTCACGCTGAAACTTCGTGAAATGAAGCTTGCAGCATCTACAGAACTTGGAAATATGACGGAAACCGTAAGAAGCTTTTCTGAATCCATGTATAATATAATGACGAAGAAATTCGAGTATCTTGGAAGCAAAATTAAACAGATAATATCTGCGATGAGCAAAGATACAAAATCTGTTTTTTCGTCAATGTTAGCAGGCCTTTCAGAAAGCACTCAAAAAGCAACAAATAGAATTGTAAATATTTTCTCAAGAATACCTCGTGAAATTTCTTCTTCTCTCGGAGATAATATGTATTATGCTGGAAGAAAAGCAGCTGTATCATTTGCAAATGGGATTTCTTCTGTTCATATTCCAATGCCACATATTAGCGTTGATGCCAACACATGGAGTAATGGAAATGGATATTCATATCGAATGAGTTCTTCTGTAAATTGGTATAAATCAGGTGGATTGTTCGGGGTTCCATCCGTGATTGGTGTTGGTGAGGCTGGAAAAGAAGCTGTATTACCTCTTGAGAACAAACGTACTATGTCAATGATTGCAGACAGTATTATGTCCAGAGCACCACAAGGTAGCCTAGACCAACAAACCATTGAAAACGCAGTTGCCAAAGGTGTAGCTATGGCTATGATGAACAATCAGCAAAACCCTATTAATGTAACATGTTATGCAGAACTAAAAACAGAAGATAATGAGGTTCTGGCAAGAGCAGTCACAAAAGGGCAAAAATCCATAGACCGAAGACTTCATCCGACATTGCAGTTTGGGTATTAATGTATTGACAAATCAATTTCACAGTGATATACTCTGAACAAATCAAATATCGTATACTAATGAGGACAATTTTTACGACGGTCATATGTTTTTGGTATGGCAAAACACAAAATTGTTCTCTTTTTTATTTATCAGATATTTGATTCCAGTGATGATGCTGGATACGTCAAACTGATTCGCCTTCTTGAGCAAGTGATGTGGCTTGCTACCATATGGACGGACAAACTTAGCCCCATGAGGTTTTACGCCTTGTGGGGCTAAAATACTATCTGGGAGGTGATAAGGAAGAAAATATAGTCATGATTGAGTTTACAAATGATGAAATATGACTATAGAGGACAAAAGAAAGGATATAAAATATGAATAAATTAAAAATGGTTGAAAACGAAATTTCGTTATTAAACGAGCAAGAAATATTCGGAAAACGGTTTAGAATTTATGGAACAGTGGAAAATCCCTTATTTGTTGCAAAAGATGTTGCAGAATGGATTGAATATGATTTATCGTCTGTCAATAAAATGATTGCAAGCGTTGATGATGACGAAAAGGTGCGGAACAATATTCCGACCCTTGGAGGAATACAAGAAGCGTGGTGCCTTACAGAGGACGGATTATACGAAGTTCTAATGCAAAGCAGAAAGCAAAAGGCAAAACAATTTAAGAAAAAGGTAAAAGAAATACTAAAAGATATTAGAAAACACGGTATCTACGCAACAGATAAAGTGATTGACGACATCCTAAATAACCCGGATTTTGGAATAGAACTTCTGACAAAACTCAAAGAGGAGCGGGCTGCTCGAGTGGAGGCAGAGCGCAGGAATGCAATTCTTACTCATGTGAATAAGACTTATACCATGACAGAGATCGCAAAAGAACTGAACATGAAGTCGGCAATCCAGTTGAACAGACTTTTGGCAGAAAAGAAAATCCAATATCAAGTGAATAACACTTGGGTAATGTATTCACAGTACAGCAATTTGGGATATGAAGAAATAAAACAGGAAGTGCTTGATAGTGGAAAGGTAATCTATCACAGACGAATCACACAGATTGGTAGAGAATTTATATTAAATTTGTTTCAAAATGAAGTTGCATAGCATATTTAGAGGCGGCATAACCGTCTCTTTTTTTATGCACAAATTTTCTGTAAATTTTTCGTGAAAAATGTCTGAACATTATTATGGAACAATGTGGTATACTTATATGTGATATACATATGAGGGAGGAAATACAATGGCATTAATAAAGTGTCCAGAATGTGGGAAAGAATTTTCCGATAAAGCACAGGCTTGTCCGAATTGCGGATGCCCGACATCGGAAGCAAAAAATCAAGAGTTAAAACAGGAAGAGATAAAAGAAGATCCTGAATTTGAATTACAACTCGAAAATGATTATTCAATAAAAATTAATTCAGATACAATGACACTTTTTTACCAAAGTGGATTTATTTTGGAATCAGATGTTAGGGGATTTGTTCTTAACTGGTTATCTGAGGAAGAGGAACTTGGTCGGAATCAATTAAAGGTAGTTTTCTCCCATCCCGGATATAAAAAACCAATGAAATTAAGTGTAAGTAATACATCTGAGAGATACGAAAAAGCAAAGTATTTTGCAGAAAATGTGGCAGAAAAATATTTTAAAAAAGATATTTGCCCTGGTTATTTTGAAGCCATACATTATGCAGAGCAGCACGTAGACAATGTTTTATTCCGAAAATCCTATGAGAATGAGCAAAAGATTATTAAAGAAAAGAAACAAGCTGTTCAAAACCAGCCGAATAATCAACAGATTTCAAGCAGACCTGTAAATAATTCTGCACCTGTTCAAAATGTCCAAATACAATCCGCACCAAAAAATAAGAAAAAAGGTCATTGCGGAACGTTTCTTTGGGTGATTATTATTCTGGTTGTATTAGGTTCTGTTTTTGGAAATAAAGATAAAAAGAAAACTTCTGATGAGATTATAGAAAAAGATGGAACTATCTGGTCTAATATAGAAACACCATTAAGCCAATTTGAATATTATGCAAACGGAAACGATTTATACATCACAAAACATATAGGTGAAAGTCAAAAGATAAAAATTGCACAAGAATATGACGGAAAAAAAGTAGTTGGAATAGAAGACGCAACATTTTTTTCGTCTGATGCAGTAAGTGTAATTATTCCAGAGGGAGTTACAAAAATGGAAGATACTGTATTTAATTCATGCGATATAGAATATATGTATCTTCCGTCAACTCTTCAAAACATAAATGAAAAATTTTGGGGATATATGCATGATATAAAAGAACTGTACTATGGTGGAACTCAAGAACAATGGAATGAAATATGTAATATTCCGCGTGGAGAATTAGAAGCTAGTGAAATGTATTGTAATGTAACAATAGAAGCACTTGGAACAAATGATGCAAAATCCACACCAATAATAATGCCAGAAGTTGTAGAAGAGGCCAAAGAAGAGGAACCAACTCCGATTCCTGTTTTGGATCAACATGATGAATTTATTACAGATGCTTCTGAATTTTTATCAACTGATATTTCTGAAAAACTATACAATATTTTATTAAATGACATTGGTTTTACAGAAATATATTTTATTGGAAAAAACGAATCCGGAGATTCAATATGGGATTTAGGATGTGATGATATTGGAGTTACTGTAACTGCCAGTGATGATGTTTATATGATATGGAGTGGTGACTACACATTTTATGATAGTGGCGTAAAAATGACAAAAGAGCAATTTGATAGTCTTCACGTTTCCGAATCAGATAAAGTTGCATATTATTTAATTGCAAAAGAGATTGTAAAAAATAGCTTGAAATCTCCTAAAAGCGCAGATTTCCCCTGGCTTATGGACGATATAGGTTTTGGCAAAAACGGAGACATAGTTGCGGTCCAGGGATATGTAGATGCAATGAATTCATTCGGAGCACAAATAAGAAGTCAATGGACAGTTGAATTTAAAGTTATAGACCTAGATACCTATTCATATGAAGTGGTTTATGTAAACATTGATGGTGAATCATATGGAACATATGTGGAAATGAATTAATTCAAGCGGAGATTAAATTCTCCGCTTTTTTGTTTTGGGTATTGACATGGTGATAAAATGGTGATATTATACACACTATAAGGAGGTGGATATA
>OLVT01002818.1_pt1 | contig 11242 bp, 9 predicted proteins | sample 1673241 | NCBI WGS metagenome assembly OLVT01 (sample SAMEA3178936, study PRJEB25190) | human gut metagenome | biome: human gut; feature: human-associated habitat; material: faeces | place: Austria | collected 2013 | reverse complement strand
ATATCTGAAAGAGTATCGTCCGGCAATGTATTCACTGTATATGTTGGAAGACAGATTGACAGAACATCTGAATGCGGTGGACGATGAAACACAGGAGAAAATGGATATTCTGGTGAGTCAGATGATGGAGAAGCAGGGCATTACGGAAGAATTGAAAGCTCGTGACCAGATGGAATGGGTTAGAGCGGTAAATAATGTCCGGAATGCTGCAGAAGAGATTGTGTTGAAAGAATTAGTGTATATTTAAAGCGTGGAAAGCTCCTTCGGGAGCTTTTCAGTGTTTGTAAGAGTTTATATAGAAAATGGGCTAAGAAGGTGGTATGATCAAAATAACAGATTAAAATTTATATTAAGAAATGAATTTAAAATTTTTAATTATGAAATAAAACGTAAGATAATTTCAGAGGTGAGAATAATGGATAGAATTGCATTAGTAATCGGTAATTCTGATTATTCAAATGTAGGGAAATTGAATAATCCTAAGAATGATGCTGACGATATTGCTAGTATTTTGAACAAATTAAATTTTGATGTTACAAAAATAATGGATGCAAATTTAATAGATATTCAAAAATCTGTTAATGATTTTTTACAGGCATTAGATGAATATGCTGTAGGGGTATTTTTTTATGCAGGGCATGGTATGCAAATCGACGGTAAAAATTTTATCGTTCCTATTGATTTAAAGTTAAGTGATAAAAGCAAGACAATGGTCTCTTGTTATTGTTTAAATTCGCTGTTAGAAGGTGCATCTTCATATAAGGGAAAAACATTAATATGTATATTGGATGCATGTCGAGATAATCCTTTTGCTATGGGGAGGGGATTTTTAACAGGCTTTGCGCCATTTAATAATCCACCTAAAGGTACTATGATTGCTTATTCTACAAGCGCTGACTGTAGTGCATTTGATGGACAATGTAGTAATGGATTATATACACAAGTTTTAAAAGATGCTATGCTTATTCCAAATTTGAAAATTGAAGAAATGTTTAAATTTGTTAGAAATAAAGTGTCAGAAATATCAATTAGCCAATACGGAGAAGAACAGCTTTCATGGGAATATTCTTCGTTAGTGGGAGACTTTTATTTTTCTGTTACGCCACAACCAGTCAATGAACAGGTTACTGATGAGAAAATATATGAATTCATATGTGCTCGTCGAAAATCTTATGAGAATGCTTCGGATAATATTTATGATATTGAATGTTTGCCATATATAGATGCCTATAATAAATATCATATACCAATTATTAAAATTTTACGTGCATATTCAAGAGTAGATTATTCAAAAAGAGGATTTCAGTTTTCGGATGCTACTATAGATCAGTTAAACAGCAATTATTTGTCATCATGGGGATTTATACAGAAATATGGTAGATGGTATTATAAAAATCATTACGTTGAGATGGGAGATTTATTGCCATTGCCCGAGGAATTAGAACCTAAACAACCTATTAATGGAAAGGAATTGAAGATTGAAGCTTCATTGAGCTGGAAAATGAATGATGGAAAGATAAGATTTCAAGTATCTTCTAATATTCCAGAGGAAACCCCATTAATGTTTACATTACGTGGCAAAGAATATACAGCTCAATGTAAATCTGTAGCAGGTAATAGAATTTCAATAAGTGAATGGTTTAGTGACAGAGGTAATCCTATGAAAAATGGATTTTATACTATAGATGTGTCATGTCCGATATATAGTGTATTGCCAGAAAAGATAAAGAAAATATTTGGTGAACGTAATAGAAATATATGTGGACAATATGTTAAATTTGAACCAGTGGGAGGAAATACGATTCATTTTTCGTATGGATTAGTTCTTAAAAATAGTAAAGTTCAAGTTATTGATATGCAACAAAGAATCTCAGCATTATAATGAATGTGGTTTTATACAAGAAAACATGGCAGATTGTAACTGGTTAAAGTGAATTGGGCGTATGGAATTTTTAAATCCATACGCCTTTTAAACAAGAGAGTTGTAAGAGCATATTATCTACTCGATGATGATTATAACTCCATATCATATGATCTTTTCTTAGCTCTGGCAGGCTGATTTCGCCGCATCTCCTGTTTCCTCTGATGTTCAAGTTCCCAGGCACGATGGGAAAAAACATCAGGATCTTCCACATTGAGATAATCTACCTCATTGGCGGCAATATCACGGCGGTGATGGTCATAATACTTACCAAAAGTACCTTTGAGCTGCTCTTTCTGTTCTGTAACTTTAGCTTTGAGTTTCTTTTTAACGGTGTTGTATTTATTCAGTATTGGATTAAAATGATTCATCCAGTCATGGATCACTTCTTTTTGCATCTCATTGTGGAGCAAATGATATTGTGTAAAAATCATGTGATTTCGGATTGCTTCCAATGTTTCTGCAATTATCGGAACAGACTTTTCTACAGCTTCAGCCAGTTTTGCTACCTTTGCTTTTAATTCTCGGAGCATTTTGTTATCCGCACGAATCTGACGGTTGATTTCACAGCGGTCTGCTATCATGCCTTTCTTTTCCATATTTTGGGCAATGTAGCCTTCATGGATGGTTGGCTGTTCGGCGATTCCCTGATCTGCAAAGCTACGGTGATCAATGGTAGCATTTATCTGATTACGTGCAAGCATTTTATTTACGGTATCTGCCCAGTTTGCCCGCCAGATGCAAAGTTGTTCATCACTGTTCTATTGTTCGGAAATAGGATTCTGTCTGCCATATCGGCTGCTCTTGGGGTGCTTATCAATCCGTTCATATCCTTTTTCCTGTGCGGAAGATGGAGTCAGATATTCTTTCTTTTTACCGACTTTATAGCGGTACTGCTTTTCCCATCCCTGCTTTTGAGCAGTTTTAAATTCAGAAGCAGTAAATCCTTTTTCTTCCCCATCTTTGATACAGAGATATTCTTTTTCTGTTTTATACTGCCATGTTCCATTTTCATTTAATGGTCGGACAGTAAGAAGAATGTGTGCATGGGGAGTGCGACAACAAATTCTCTTGCAAGTCGGTTGTCTTTGATCTTTTCGTTTTCTTCCACAGCATTCCGGAGTTGTTCCCGGTCATTCCATTCCGATGAAGCCATTGGAGGAAGCATCACTTCCTGATAGATCAGACCCTGCTTTCTGGTATAGTCATGCTGAATGCCATCATAATCATTGTACATGCGGCTACAGCTCATATAAGCAGAAGCAGCAACAGCAGACCGACCGGAACCACGGCTGACGACTTTGGCTTGCATATGATAAATTGCCATATCTGGCACCTTCTTTCGATGTTGCCTGCAAAGCTGTCCTGTGTGGCAGTGACATTAAAATTATCTATGATAAGCAGAGTATCGGATTTCAGGGAACGCAGAAAACGGTTATGTCTTTGAAACCGTTCCTGTTCAGTGCTTTCCGGCAGATCGTCAATAAAATCCATGTCAGCAATATCCTGAGTTATCTTTTACTTCTGCAAGCATATAAGGATTGCATTTACTTTTACGCTTAAATACAATATAATTTAAGCACAAAAATAAATATCAAGGATAAGGAGGACAACTATGTCAACATCAGATATTTTGGAATCGCTAATTGAAAAAGACAATGGATATTTGATTACATCGAAGGCCGTTGAATCAGGTGTATCAAAGCCATCTGTCTCAAAATACGTCAGAGAGCATGATATGGAAAAAGTGGCACATGGCATTTATATCTTAGATAATGTGTGGCCAGATGAGTTGTTTGTACTCCAGCAACGAAATAAGAATATTATTTATTCGGGCGAGACCGCCCTTTATTTGCATGGTCTTATCGACAGAGAATACAGTCATATTTGTTTCACTGTTCCTACCGGGTATAATGCAACACATATCAAAAAGAAAAACAAAGAAGTTCGTTACGCAAACCCAGAGATTCTTGATATGGGGACCTGTGAAATTCCGTCAAGCAGCGGTAATTTGGTTAAAGTATATGACAAGGAAAGATGTATTTGTGATTTGATTAAAGATCGAAAGAAATATGAAATTCAGTTATATCAGACAGCAATCAAGGAATATATGTCCTCGAAGGAAAAGAATCTTTCAAGATTGATTGAGTATGCGGTTAAACTTGGAGTAAGGGATGAAGTGATGATGTATGTGGAGGTAATGATATGATTCATACAGCGAAACAACTTAAAGACAAAGTAAAAAACATGTCCGGTGGGAATAGTGAAGTTGCGCAAGCACTAATTAGAACATATTTTATGGAAAGGTTCTTAGAAAGAGTTTCTGTTTCTGAATACAGGAATAATTTTATTCTGAAAGGCGGAATGCTTGTTGCTTCTATTGTTGGTGTAGACATGAGAGCTACAATGGATATCGATACCACTGTGAAAGCATTACCTCTTAATGAGAAGGATGCTAAAGCAATCATTGAGAGAATCGGTGAGCTTCAGCTTGAAGATGGGGTAAAATTTAAGATTACATCAGTAAAAGAAATCATGGAAGAATTTGATTATCCTGGCATTAGGATGATGATAGAAGCTAATCTGGAACGAATGAGACAACCTTTTAAGATCGATATTTCTACGGATGATGCAATCACGCCAGGTGCAGTGGAGTATAAATACAAGCTTATGTTTGAAGACAGATTAATTTCAGTTTTGTCGTATAATCTTGAAACTCTTCTTGCAGAAAAGATGCAGACGATTTTGGCAAGAGGACTTGCGAATACCAGAATGAGGGATTTTTATGATGTATATGAGATTATGAATTCAAAGGCTGATCAGATAAGTTTTGATGTTTTGAAAAAGGCATTTGCGGCTACTTGCATGAAGCGAGAAACTTCTTTTGGCGAGGAGGAAGTGAGAGAAACCTTAGACAAGATTAAAGATGATTTTGGACTCGAAGAAATGTGGAATCGTTTTAAGCGTGTAAACTATTTTGTTGATGATCTTTCGTGGGGAGAAGTATCGGAAACAATAGTAGATAATATTGAAAAAATTGCAGTCAGTTAATTCGAGGCAAACCAGATTGAAACATCAATCCAATACTATGAATGTGCTGATGGAATTTATCAGAAGAAGTGTAATAAATTGGTACGTAGTAGATAAATGATATGTGGAATGTCTTTGAAAAACAGTTAAATAAGGAAAAGGAGAAGCTAAAAACTGGAGATTACTGGGGGTTTATTGGCGGAAGGTATCTGTAAACTTAAAGTATGAGAAAGTCCAATCTTTGCTTCTGCAACTGCCAGGTGACAGATTTACAGCCTTGCATGGTGGAATGCAACCGATAAAACTGTTATATTTAATTTGTTAACTCAATTAAACGTGGAGGGCGAAAACATGATTTTACGCAGTTTATAGACATACGGTGGCAGAACTGATCGTAGAAAGAACTGATCATACAAAGGAGCATATGGGATTAATCATCTGGGCAGATGCACCGGAGGAAAGGAGTAAGAAAAGCGATGTTAATTTTGCTACAGGTCACGTCTGTTTGCATCTGTAAATTTGCCGTTCTGGGAGGTGTGGAACGGCTTTTGCTTTTTATTGCCTTATCCGCATTATGAAACTGATCTACTTCAAAATTTGGTGGAGAATTGAGGAGGAAAGGTTGGATATGGGGGATTTCAGAATACTTGAACAAACAGTTATCTTCCTGTATAATGTTTACCCGTAAGAAACACAGGAAAGCATCCCTCATGAGATCGCAGAATTAAAATAATACTATTGGCAAATTTTATAAAAATGCATGTTGAAATTGTGCAAAATGCCAAAAAAGATAAGGGACTTTATAGGAACATAACAAAAGTGAATATTTTGTATAACAAAAGCGATTTTTATACGATAATAAGTCTAAATTTCCGGTTAGGAGACGTGAGAATGAAATTTAAAGAATTTGAATATATGCGTGCGATTGAAGCGAAAAAAAGTATAACAAAGGCAGCACAAATGCTGAATGTATCTCAGCCTGCAATCAGTAGATGTCTTATTAATTTGGAAAAGGAATTAGGAATTCAGCTTTTTGAAAAAATAGATGGAGATTATGTTTCAACACCTGCAGGAAAAATATACCTGGAGTTTGCAGCAGATATTACGAAAAGAAAAATTCAATTCGAATCAGATTTGAAAGAGTTGTTGCAGTATAAGCAGGGCGCATTATGTTTTGGCATAACGCCGGGGAGAAGTAAATCCCTAACGCCTATGGTTTTGCCTGAAATACGGAAGAATTTTCCTGAATTAAAAATAGAGATACATGAGGAGAATGTGCATAATTTGGAGGAAGCGTTGAGAAAAGGACGCATAGATGTAGCATTTTTCACATTGAGTGAACAAGAGAAAGCAGACGATAAATATTTGTATTACCAGATACTTGGAAAAGAAGAAATCGTGCTGACTGTAAAAAAAGGAACAGAAATTGCCTGCAAGCCTCTACGCAAAATTGGATTTCAATATCCCTGGGTAGAACTTTCATGTTTTGAAAAGTTTGCTTTTATTTTACTAAAAAAGAATATGAGATTGGGACAGATAGCAGAAGAAATTTTAAAAGAGAATCATATATCACCGGAAAAAATAGAAATAGCCGGTATCGAAACCGCACAAGAGCTTGTGGCAAATGGTTATGGGGTGTGTCTTTGTTCCAGTCTTGGAGTGAGAGAATATCAGAATAGATTAGATATTTATTCTTTCGGAAAACAGCCGGTTACCTGGAAGTTTGTAGCAGCATTGAGAGTAGGAGGATATATGACAGAACCTCTAAAATATCTCATTCAGTTATATCAAACCGCAGCAGAAAGAGTTCAGGGAAAATATAACGAAGACGTATATACAATATAAGAAACTGTTATTTGATAAAAGAAAAAAACGAACATATAATACACCCATAAAGTTTGCGCAGCTTTATGGGTGGTTTCATTTTCAGAGGTTTTGAGATGGATATATCAGGAATTATGGGATTTGTCCTTATGATATGTATGACGTTGCTGGTGTATAAGATAAAGGTAAGTCTGGGAATTTTATTTATGACATTGCCGGTGATAGCAGGATTTTTATCCGGGTTTTCAATGGCAGAAATGAGTTTGTATATTTTAAAAGGAATTGAAAATGTGATTCCGGTAGCTTTGATGTTTGCAACTGCGATTTTATTTTTTGGGATATTAAATGAAACAGGAACTTTCACAGCAATAATCACAAAAATAGCAGGAAGGTTTCATCTAACCAGGAAGAATATTTTTCTTATGACTGTGTTCGTATCAGCAATCGCACATTTAAGTGGTTCAGGTGCAGTATCGTATTTGATTGTGATTACAACATGTAAAAGTATATACAACGAAAATAAAATTCCATTAACAAATTTGATGTGCCTTAGTTCTTTAACTTTTGGTGTTATGAATATGTTGCCATGGGCAGGACCATGCGGACGCCTTGCAGGAGTTTTAAATACAGATCCGATTTCAATCTGGCGTTTGTGTATCCCGTCTCAGATATTTGGAATACTGATGGTGTGTGTAATTGCCTGTATTTTGTCAAACTATCAAAAGCTTTCGGATATTGATTCTTTGAGTGAAAATAATTGTAAGCAGTGTATTGCGAGAAATAAGCCGATTTTAATACAGCAAAGTAGAAAAAAACGCTGTTTGTCAGTGGGAATTATGACAATAATAATCATTTTGCTTATCATTACAAGAATCTCTTCGTGGATTGTTTTTATGATGGGATTATCTGTAATAAGTATCATTAATCTTAAAGAAGTAAAGAAAATGGAATTAATGAAATACATAAAATCAGCGGGAATCATGGCAGGAACAGTTTTGGCATCAGGCGTTATGGTTGGTGTTCTGACACAGAGCAGCATGCTGACAAGCATGTCAGAAATGATATCTGGATTACTTCCGGTAAGCATGAGAGAGCATATACATATTTTACTCGGGGCGCTGGCCAATCCCATAAGCTGGATCATGAGTGGAGAAGTAGAAATTTTTGGATTCATGCCAATTGCTGCAAAAATAGCATCAGAGTGTCAAATAGCAGTGGAAGTTACAGCCGCCGCATTTCTGATTCCATATAGTGCAGTTATTTTTGTACTTCCAATGACAGTATCTGTTCATCTTGGACTTTCTCTGTGTGGCGTAAGTTTAAGAGAGCATATCCGGCAAACATATTTATGGACATTATTTTTAAGTATCACAATGTTGGGTTTTGCAATAATAATAGGGATACTCCCCTATTAGAAAAGGAAAAATATAAAAATGTCAGAGATACATACGTATATTGAAACACTAAAAAAAATAGGAATAAACGGAATACAGATTATTCAAGACGGCCAAGAAATAGGTTGCTTCATGAAAAAGGAATATAAAAGACAAAATCAATATTCTATTACGAAAAGTTTTACCTCAGCGGCAGTTGGATTTGCAATTGAGGAGGGACTTTTTGAATTAAACAGTAAGGTTTGCCAACTGTTTGATGAGGCAATAAAAATAGAAGATCCTTACTGGAATATGATGGAAATACGACACCTGCTTACTATGACAATGGGACTGGAAACACCGATTCTTATGGGAGACAGTAGAAAGACATTGAAAGAAAGTGACTGGGTATCCTATGTATTCAGACAAAAAGTAACAGAAAAACCAGGGACAGTGTTTCAATACAATAATGCAGGTCCATATCTTTTAGGCGTTTTGATTCAGAGAAAGACAGAAAAAAATCTGATAGAGTATCTTACCCCTCGCTTATTTGACAAACTGGAGATCAAACCATTGGAAGCGGAATTTTGCCCCAAGGGTTATGTCTTTGGTGCTGGGGGATTGCAAATGAATGTAAGAGAATTGGGAAAGTTTGGACAGCTTTATTTGCAGAGAGGCAAATGGAAAGGTGAACAGATTCTTTCAGAAAAATGGATTGAAGAATCAACAAAGAAACAGGTGGAATGTGGGGATTATAATAATTCTCAGGTTGACGGATACGGATATCTATTCTGGCATTTGAAGGGAGATGCATATATGGCGAATGGAAAATATGGGCAGTATTGCATTGTACTTTCAGATCAAAATTCTGTAATAAGTGTTAACTCACCGGAAACAGAACAGAGCGACAGGGTGGGTAGATACATTATGAAAAAATTAAAAGAAGGGAGAAGGAATAATGGAAAAGAATAAAAAAAAGTATGGATTGTTGGTTGCAGTAGCTCTTTGTATGTGCTTATTAGGAGGGTTTCTTGCTAATCTTGCACAAACTGATTTTGGTAAAGTTACAAAAAAAACAATTTTATTTGAAAGCAATTCTGGACATACGATTAGTGCAGATGTATTGATTCCTAATGAGGCAGGAGAAGAAAATCCATTACCGGCAATTGTATGGGCGCATGGAGGAAATGCAAATAAAGAACGAAGTGATAATTTTCAGATTGAATGGGCGCGGCGAGGATACGTAGTAGTTTCCTTTGACTTGTATGGACATGGTGAATCGGAAGTTTTAAATGATACAGAATGGTTTGATAATGGACGAGGATTGTATGACACGGTTCAGTATGTTGCAACATTGCCTTATGTGGATGCAGATAGAATTGCAGTATCAGGACATTCCAGAGGAGGCAATACCATCCACGAGTCTGTTTTGCTGGACAATGAACTGGAAACACCGTTAATTAAGGCAATTCTTTATGTGGGACGAGATGCCATTTATCGTGATAATGAAACTGCATCATTTGGATATTTTCCGGGAAAAACCAATACAACACAGGCTGCTGAAAAAGGCGGAAATGGAGAATACTTCAATTATTATGGAAATCGAGATGTAGGTATTATTGCTGATAAATATGATGATTTTTCATTTAAAGAAAAAGATGAAGAAACAGGTGAGATGAAACCAAATCCTGAGTTTTTAAAATCTAACAATGCCAAATCTTTCTTGAATTTTGGTATTACGCCGGATGAGAAAACTGAGGATGGGTTAGAAGGCCAGTGGTATGAACAGGAAATAGATGGAAAAACAGCAAAACGTATCATTTATATGCCGTTAGCAACACATGGAACATCAGTATATGTGCCTGACGCATGTACAGATGCAGTAGAATTTATGCAAACTGTAATTCCAACAGATAGTACGCTGAAAGCTGACAATCATATTTTTCCATTAAAAACATTAGGATGTTTAATGGGATTTGCGGGATTTTTTGTATTTGTAACAGGAGTAGCGCTTCTTTTGGTGCAGTATGAACCGTTTAAAGGTGTTAGTGCTGATCGCGATGCAACAATGAGACTGGCAGCAAATGATAAAAAAGGAAAAATATGGCTTACAGGTTGTCTGTTGGTTAATACCGTATTTCCGTTGCTCAGTGCGTTGGTGTTATTTCACTTTAAAGTGGATAAAGTGGTAGATGATTTTTTTATGCAGGGAATGCCGTTGTTCTATGGAGTATGGGGAACGGTAAATGCAATATTTGTAATCCTTACCACTATCATCTGGTATAATTGTTACGCAAAGAAAAATGGAATCAGTTTGGATTCTATTGATATGAGAACATCAGTTGCACAGATTGGAAAGACAATTGCGACAGCATTAGTAGTTACAGGTATGGCATTTGTCCTGCTCTTTTCAGTGAAATTTTTCTTTAATACAGATTTCAGATTTCTTTATTGGGCAGTACGGCCATTTAACGCAAGACGTATGTTGGAAGCTATGAAGCTCTTACCATTCTTTACAGTTGCATATGTGACAGCTTCTATTTTCATTAATTGTTTGAATTTTAATACATCTTTTGGAAAAACAGAAAGGAAAAATATCTGCCTTCTTGCATTTTTGAACATTCTGCCACCATTTCTTTTGGCGGTGGCTGGATATGGATACTTCTTTATTACAGGTGTGAATGGTTTTTATGGTACAAACAATCAGATATCTGACTGGATGGTAGCTCCATTAGTACCTATGCTTGTTACTCCTTTTGTTACAAGAGCAATCTATAAAAAGACGAGGAATCCATATTTAGGGGGCATAATTAATGCAGTAATTATAACTATTATGACATGTGTAAATGCACAGATAGTATTTCCGGCATAAGAGAAAATATAAAATCGAGCAACAAATATCCAAATGTGAACAGGTGGGTATTTGTTGCTCGAATATTTTATTTCAGTTGAGAAAGCGTCCAGAGAAGTTGTAAGCGTCATATCTTTTACATAAATTATATGATAAGCTTACCGACCAGGAGAAGACAGATGGCAGAATTATAATTTTTAAATAATATTCAAGCCGGACATTTATTAGACGCTTCCGGTAAGC
>OLVT01002806.1_pt1 | contig 11299 bp, 10 predicted proteins | sample 1673241 | NCBI WGS metagenome assembly OLVT01 (sample SAMEA3178936, study PRJEB25190) | human gut metagenome | biome: human gut; feature: human-associated habitat; material: faeces | place: Austria | collected 2013 | reverse complement strand
CTACCGTCATCGGCTTGGGATAGAGTGCCAACAGGTTTCCGAGATTTTTCTTGTTCGTTTCCATAATATCGGGTTGAGCGGTGTTCTCCTTCACGACCGTACTGCACGACGACATGACAAGCAGCGACAGAACACCCAAAATCGTTTTTACCATAATTGATTTCCTTATTTATCTATTTGACTTTCGGTGAACGGGTCGGCACGATGCCCCATCAGGTCTATTTTCGTATACTCGCGGTCGAACTCCTCCATTTCCCAAGCCGAGAGACGTACAGTTCCCGCACCGAGCAAATCATCCAAATGTGCCGGGGTGGTTGTTCCGGGTATAGGAGCGATCCACGATTTGCGCGACAACATCCACACGAGGGCGAACTGCGCCGGAGTAACCCTTTTCCGTTCCGCCCATTTTCGCACCAAAGCCACGAGCGGCATATTGTGCTTCAGGGCTTCGGGCGTGAACTGCGGCAAGTTCCAGCGGCGGTCGCCCTCGTAGAAACGGCTGTTCTCGTCGATTACACCCGTGAGGAACGCACGTCCCAGCGGACAATAAGGCACGAAGCCGATACCGAACTCTTCCAACATCGGGAAGATTTTGGTTTCCGGCTCCCGCCACCAGATGGCATACTCGCTCTGTACAGCCGAAAGCGGGCAGACGGTGTGCGCCCGGCGGATGGAACGCGCACTCGCTTCCGATAGTCCCCAATGCAGCACTTTCCCCTCCTGCATCAAATCCTTAACTGTCCCGGCCACATCCTCCATCGGCACTTTCGGATCGACACGGTGCTGATACAGCAGGTCAATATGGTCGGTGCGCAGGCGTTTCAGCGAACCTTCCACTGCCCGGCGGATATGGTCGGGACGACTGTTGATGGCGGTCGGTTGCTTCTCCTCGACGCCGAAGCCGAATTTCGTCCCGATTTTCACTTTGTCGCGAAACGGTGCGAGTGCCTCGCCGACCCACTCTTCGCTGGTGTAAGGGCCATAGACCTCCGCCGTATCGAAGAAAGTGACGCCTTTGTCGTATGCCCGGCGAATCAGAGCGATCATATCCTTTTTGTCGTACTTCCCGCCGTAATAACCCACCATCGGCAGGCAGCCCAGACCGATGGCCGATACATCCAATCCTCCGAGTTTACGATACTCCATTGTGTCGCCCATATTCGGTGTATTTTCATCAGACTGATTTCCCGTCAAAGAGAACGAAGGAGTTTTGGCAAACACACGGGAAACACCAGTCGTAGCTCCGGCTGCGAGTAGTGCAAAACTCGATGCCGTCCTTAAGAAATTTCTGCGATCCATAATCTTCTATTTTTTCATTGTTCATTTTCTGATTGCAAATTTACCACGATTGAATAAGCCGGCTTGTATACGATTTACGGATATTTATACCCGAATCCTCGATTCTGCAATAGGACCGTATGTAATTCACAATCTCCGCTTTCCGCTTGTCAACGGTGATACGCATACAGACGGGAGCCTCCCCGTTTTTCAGCAGCGTCTGTCGCTTGATGTAAAACAACACACTCAGTGTACTACGTCTTTTTTCAACTCCCATACTTCTTGTATTTTTAGTGGTACAAAGTTAAATCGTATTGTTCCAAATCAGACTATGCAAAATATTGAGAATCAGCGAAAACAAAACTAAATCGTTGGACTTTTTTCTTCCCCGAAAAATCCAACGGATAAGCCAGTGCCAACTGCGTTATTCCGCTGCTTTTAGGTGTGGTGTTGGGCAAAAAGAAAAGTCCTAAAGTATAATACTTTAGGACTTTTCTTTTATTTTGCTTCATAAGAAAGCGGTGCGGACGGGACTTTAACTTACACAATCAAGAAATTTCATAAGATTGCAATATACTGATAATAATCAAGTTATTACAAACCTACTATATTACTAAATATCATTAAATACCTTTTGCCATTTCAATTATTGGGTGTATATTTGGGTGTTGAATTTCAAATGCACCCAATTATGAATATCAAACGAAACATCATCTTTTCATTGGAAAGCCGGAAGAAGAACGGAGTGCCAATCGTGGAGAATGTCCCTATCCGTATGCGTGTAGTTTTTGCCAGCCATCGCATCGAGTTCACAACGGGCTACCGCATTGATGTCGCCAAATGGGATGCAGACAAGCAGCGGGTAAAGAATGGATGCACCAACAAGCTGAAGCAAAGCGCATCGGAAATCAATGCGGACTTGCTGAGATACTATACCGAAATACAGAACATATTCAAGGAGTTCGAGGTGCAGGGATTCATGCCGACTACCGAGCAGGTAAAGGATGCATTCAACAGATTGCATGACGGGAAAAAGGAAGAGGAGGAACAAGCCCCGGTGATGTTTCTTCCTTTGGAGGTGTTTGACGAATTCATCAAGGAATGCGGCACGCAAAACGGCTGGTCAGATGCCACCTATGAGAAGTTTGCCGCAGTAAGGAAGCACCTTGAAAAGTTTGACAAGGGACTGACTTTTGAATCGCTGGACGAACCCAAGCTGACAAAGTATGTGAATTTCCTGAAAGACACAGAAGACATGCGGAACACATCCATCATGAAACAGGTCGCTTACCTGAAATGGTTTCTGCGCTGGTGTACCAAGAAGGGGTATTGCATGAACAATGCCTATGAAGATTTCAATCCCAAATTGCGGAGCACCCCGAAAAAGGTGATATTCCTTACGTGGGAAGAACTGAACCAACTCAAAAACTATCAGATATCCGAAACGAAGCAATATCTGGAACGGGTGAGGGATGTCTTTTTGTTCTGCTGCTTCACCGGACTCCGGTATTCGGATGTGCATAACCTGAAGAAAAGCGACATCAGGGATGGATATATAGAAATCACCACCGTAAAGACCGCAGAAAGGCTTATCATCGAGCTGAACAACCACAGCAAGGCAATACTGGATAAATATAAGGATGTGGAGTTTGAGGGGCATAAGGCTCTCCCGGTCATCAGCAACCAGAAAATGAACGATTATTTGAAGGAGTTGGGTGAGCTTGCCGAAATCAACGAGCCAGTAAGCGAGACCTATTATAAAGGGAGTAAGCGGATAGACACCATTACACCCAAATACGCATTGTTGGGCACCCATGCCGGAAGAAGGACTTTCATCTGTAATGCCTTGGCTCTCGGCATTCCGGCTCAGGTGGTTATGAAATGGACGGGACACAGCGACTACAAAGCAATGAAACCTTACATTGACATCGCCGACGATGTGAAAGCCAATGCAATGAATAAATTCAACCAACTGTAAAAACAATCAGCAAGTTTCATGGGAAGCCTGTAACTTGGCTTACCTTTGTGACTTTCAATACATACAACAATGAGCAACAACGATAACAACATAGAGAAAAAGAGTTTCGAGGCTTTTGTCAATGCCATCGGCTCGGAAATAGAGCAGGCGCAAGTCCGGCTCATCAGTGCAGCCAATGCACAGATGCTGTTCCACTACTGGAAGATGGGCAATTACATATTGTACCACCAGAACAGACAAGGCTGGGGCGGCAAGGTCATCAAGAAACTGGCGCAGGCGATACGGTTCAATTATCCCGAAAAGAAAGGATATTCGGTCAGGAACTTGGCTTATATGTGCCAGTTCGCACGCTCATATCCATTGACCGTATTACGGAGTTTCATCGAAACCGATGCGAAATTGATTACCCCAAGTGTGCAGAAAATCACGGATGAAATCCAAAGCCTGAACAATGTGCCATTTACGCAAGAACCTCTTGCGCAAATACAATCCTCAGACAACAAGGGAGTTGCAATTATGCAAGAACCTCTTGCACAAATTCAGGACGTAGCCCGGACAGTAGCCGCCGTTTACTGGATGCCGATTGAGGACATGGAAAAACTGTTCCTTGCATCACCTGTGGCAAGAATCAATTGGGCAAGCCATGTGATTATGCTCAACAGTTCGCTTCCGTTGGGTGTGGAATACTGGTATATGAAGCAATCTGTGGAAATGGGCTGGAGCAGCAATGTCTTGAAAATGCAGATTGAAAGTAAATTGTACGAAAGGCAAATCAACAGTCGCAAAGTCAACAATTTTACCGCCACGCTTCCTGCACCCCAAAGCGACCTTGCCAACTACCTGTTGAAAGACCCGTATATCTTTGACTTGGCGGGAGCCAAAGAACGTGCGGACGAAAGGGACATAGAGGAACAACTGGTAAAGCACGTTACCCGTTATCTGCTGGAGATGGGCAACGGATTCGCCTTTGTCGCAAGACAGAAGCATTTCCAGATTGGCGACAGCGATTTCTATGCCGACCTGATTCTGTACAACATCAAGCTCCATGCATACGTGGTCGTGGAACTGAAGGCCACCCCGTTCAAACCGGAATACGCCGGACAACTGAATTTCTACATCAATGTGGTGGACGACAAACTGAGGGGAGAGAACGACAACAAGACCATCGGGCTGCTGCTATGCAAGGGCAAAGATGAGATTGTAGCGCAGTATGCGCTGACAGGCTATGACCAGCCTATCGGTATCAGCGATTACCAACTCAGCAAGGCAGTACCCGAAAATCTGAAATCTGCGTTGCCGAGCATAGAACAGGTGGAAGAAGAACTGACGATGCTTCTTGACAATGAAAAGAGCAAACAAAAGTAAGACACCTATGACAGACAAGATACAGACGATAATCCCCCGGTACGGAGAACTCAACAGAATATACAGGGACTATATAGACAATAGTATTTTCTCTTTTGACAGGCAGAAATTCATTTCGGATTTCTGTCAGCAGTATAGTGACACAAAATCTTTTGAAGCCGCCATCCTTGAACTGGTGCTTGACAGGCAAAAAGAACAATACACCTTGATACTCAACAGCCTGAAAACCGAAATAGAAAAGAGCATACAGGCTTATGAAACGCACCCCATAAGTGACAGTGCGATAGAACGTGCCTGTTATCAACATATGGAAAGGTATTCCTTTGAAATTAAAGCCCAACTGGATGTCACAAGAAGCCTGAGCAAGCCGCTGAATGAAGCCAACAACAGGTATGATTCCATTGGCTACAGGGAACATACCGCCGAAGAGGAAAAGCAGGCGGAGAAAGAATATGAACGCTGTAAGGCTGAATATGACAGGGAAAAAGCCATACTGAACGAACTCTATGACCAGCAAAAGGCAGCAAGGAAAGAGGCGTTCCAATATATGAAGAACCGTTGTGCGGACATATACCGCCAAAGCTGCCTTTTTCTGGATATACTGAAGAAATACGTTCCTGACGGGAAACGACAGGACGAGCCGGGCAAACCCGTCAGCCAGCAGGAAACGACAGGGGAACAGCACGAATACTTCAGCACGAAATTACTTTCTCTCATTCATGAAGCATGTGTTGGAGAACAGTTCGAGGAAATTTCCGCACCGGATTTTTATGCCAATATGAACCTGCAACCCTGCAACTGCAAACTGAAAATCAAACCGAGAGAGAAAATCCGTGCATGCTATCTGATATTTCTGATGGGCGAGAAACTCTCCAAACAGGACAGGGACAAATGGAAAACCGGAATACTGGAATTGCTGGGCATTGATGACAGCTACTACAAGTCAAAGTACAAGGAGCCGGTTTCCGATTTTCCCAGTGACAGCAACCAGAAATTCGCCAAGGAAATGGAACATATATTCAGATAATCCGTGATATATCCTGATATTTTACGAAAGTTCCACTTTTACCACTCAAATTAATTTTTGAGTGGTATTTTTATTTCCTGATATTCAATAAGATATAGCGTATTCGGATTATACCGTCCCCATCCTTACCACTCATAACCCTACCTAATTTTGCATCGTTCGAGAACTGAAATAACAGCCAGTGCGTAGGGCTGATTGTTGAACCCAAAAAGAGTAGAATCATGCAAAATCTACAAGAGTTATTATCCAAACCCGTCTGGCAGATGACAGGCGAAGAGTTCATAATATTAAGCAGGCACGCATCCGGTCAGCCGGAAGCGCAGCCGCAGCCCGTAACGGACACAAGCAGGAAGTATGTGTACGGCATACTCGGCATAGCCAAGCTGTTCGGGTGCAGCCTGCCCACTGCCAACCGCATAAAGAAAAGCGGTAAGATAGACAAGGCCATCACCCAGATAGGGCGCAAGATTATCGTGGACGCGGAACTTGCCCTTGAACTGGCAGGGAAGAAAACAGGCGGACGCAAATAACGGGAGGAACCGCTATGGACAATATGAAAGACATCCAGGAAATATCGGACGAACAGGCGGTAATCCTCTGGCAAGCCTCACGGCTGAGCCTGTCGGAAAAGTACGAGAAAGCCCCCGAGATTCTCAGTGTGAAAGGTTCCGTAATCGGTACGTTGGGAAATTTCAGCGCATCCATCGGCAAAGCCAAAAGCAAGAAGACATTCAATGTGTCGGCTATCGTGGCTGCGGCATTGAAGAACGGCACGGTACTCCGGTATGCGGCTGAACTGCCCGAAGCCAAACGGAAAGTGCTTTACGTGGATACGGAGCAAAGCCCCTATCACTGCCTGAATGTGATGGAACGCATCATGCGCATGGCCGGGCTGCCCGATGACAGGAACAACGAGAACTTTGAATTCCTTGCCTTGCGGAAGTACACGCCGGGACAGCGCATAAGGATTGTCGAACAGGCAATCTACCATACGCAGAACCTTGGTCTGGTGATAATAGACGGCATCCGTGACATGGTATATGACATCAACAGCCCCGGCGAATCGACACGCATCATATCGAAGCTGATGCAGTGGACGGATGAAAGGCAGATACATATCCACACGATACTCCATCAGAACAAGGGCGATGAGAACGCAAGGGGACACATCGGCACGGAACTGAACAACAAGGCTGAGACCGTCCTCCTTGTGGAAAAGGACAAGAGCAACAGTGACATCAGCAAGGTTTCCGCCATGCACATCCGTGCGATGGACTTCGAGCCGTTTGCCTTCCGCATCAATGACAGGGCATTGCCTGAACTGATGGAGGACTACCTAACAGAAACCAAAGCACCCGGCAGACCCCAAGGCGAAAGGTTTGATGCCTACAAGGACATTTCCGAGCAACAGCACCGGATAGCACTGGAAGCCGCATTCTCGTTGCAGGACGAATACGGGTATAAGGAACTGGGCAAAGCACTGAAAGAATCGTATGCCTTGGTAGGCGTTCCGTTGAGCGACAACAAGCTGGTCAAACTCATCACAGTGTTAAAGAGCAAGCGGATGATAGTACAGGAAAACGGCAGGAAGTACAGGTACGAACCGGATTTCCACTATTAGCCCAATCATCGCAATCACTTCACTTTATTCTTGGGGTCTATATATTAGGATAAAGCGAAGTGGTTGCAGGGTAGCATCAAACCGCTTCACTTTAAGCCGTATTCTATATATACGACAATAAAGTGAAGTGGTTATACAGCCAGTAACCTATATGAAAAGGTACTGGCGAAAAGAAAAACAAACGATAACCGATAAAGACAATCATTTATGGATATACAGACAGCAAAACAAATCAGGCTGGAAGAGTATCTTCACAGCTTGGGATATAGCCCGGTAAAGCAGCAGGGCACCAATCTCTGGTACAAATCGCCGTTCAGGGAGGAAACCGAAGCATCGTTCAAGGTGAACACCGAGCGGAACCAATGGTATGATTTTGCACTCGGCAAGGGCGGCAACATCATCGCACTGGCTTCGCGCCTCTATGCAACGGACAGTGTGCCGTACCTTCTGAAACGCATAGAGGAACAGGCACCGCACGTGCGCCCCGTCTCTTTCTCTTTTCGCAAGCAGTCCTTTACGGAGCCAAGTTTCCAGCAGTTGGAAATCGTGCCGCTTTCTTCCCCTGCCTTGCTCGCTTATTTGCAGGAAAGGGGTATCAATCCGGCACTGGCGAAAAGAGAATGCAGGGAGGCACGGTTTACGCACAACGGCAAGCGGTACTTCGCCGTTGCGTTTCCGAACATATTGGGCGGCTATGAGATACGCAACCGATATTTCAAGGGCTGTATCGCGCCGAAAGACATCACCCACATACGGCAGCAAGGAGAACCGAAGGACACCTGTTACGTTTTTGAGGGATTTATGGACTATCTCTCATTTCTGACCCTGCGGCTCGAAAGCTGTCCGCAATGCCCCGATTTCGACAGGCAGGATTACATGGTGCTGAACTCTGTCGCCAATGTTTCCAAGGCACTCTACCCGTTGGGGAGCTATGAGCGCATCCACTGCTTTTTTGACAATGACCGTGCAGGAATGGAAGCCTTGCGGCAAATCCGCAAGGAATACGACAGCACCCGGCATATACGGGACGCTTCACAAATCTACTGCGGATGCAAAGACCTGAACGAGTATTTGCAGAAGCGCATGGCTGATGAGCAAATGCAATCCGTCAGAAAGAAGAATGACACGCTATCCAAGAAACCGAAAGGCTTCCGGTTATAGCCCACTATAACTACACGCTTCGCTTGCGTAGTTGTGGGCTCTCCCGAGGGGATTAGGGCTTTGCCCTAATGACCCACTCAGGGCGTTTCACCCCTGAGAACCCCGAGCAAAGAGTGACCCTCTCTTTGCAATCTCCGCTTATGGGTTACCCCTAAGAACCCCTCTGCGAAAGCGAGCAGAATAATCAATTGCAAACAAAGAAAAGAAGCTATGGCAACAAAATCAAGCATACATATCAAGCCTTGCAGAATCGCATCGAGCGAGGCGCACAACCGAAGGACTGCCGAGTATATGCGTAATATCGGGGAGTCCAGAATCTATGTCGTTCCCGAACTTTCCACCGACAACGAACAGTGGATAAATCCCGACTTCGGCACTCCCGAACTGCGAACTCATTATGACAATATCAAGCAAATGGTCAAGGAAAAGACCGGACGTGCCATGCAGGAAAAGGAAAGGGAACGCAAGGGAAAGAATGGAAAAATTATCAAGGTGGCGGGATGTTCACCCATCCGTGAAGGAGTATTGCTCATCAGACCGGATACCACACTGGCTGATGTACGCAAATTCGGTGAAGAGTGTCAAAGACGCTGGGGCATCACTCCATTACAAATTTTCCTGCACAAAGACGAAGGGCATTGGCTGAACGGTCAGCCGGAAGCGGAAGACAGGGAAAGTTTTCAGGTTGGGAGCAGATGGTTCAAGCCGAATTATCATGCACATATCGTTTTCGACTGGATGAACCACGAAACCGGAAAGAGCCGAAAGCTCAATGACGAGGATATGGTAACCATGCAGACCCTTGCTTCCGATATTCTCCTGATGGAACGTGGGCAGGCAAAAGCTGTTACAGGCAAAGAGCATCTGGAACGAAACGACTTCATCATTGAGAAGCAGAAAGCCGAACTGCAACGTATAGAGGAAACCAAGCGACACAAGGAGCAACAGGTAAGCCTTGCCGAACAGGAACTCAAACAGGTAAAAGCAGAGATACGTACGGACAAACTCAAAAGTGCAGCTACCGATGTAGCCACAGCCATAACCAGCAGTGTAGGTTCTCTTTTCGGAAGCGGTAAGCTGAAAGAACTGGAACATCACATCGAGCAGCTACATCAGGAAATTACCAAACGGGACAAAGCTACTGATGAATTGAAAATTCAGATACAACAAATACAGGAACAGCATGGCAGACAAATTCGTAATCTTCAAGGAATACACAATCAAGAACTTGAAGCCAAAGAAAAGGAAATATCACGATTGAATACCATTCTCGAAAAAGCATTATGCTGGTTCCCATTGCTCAAAGAAATGTTGAGAATGGAAAAATTATGCTATGTCACTGGTTTTACCAAGGGGATGGTTGATTCTCTTTTATACAAAAAGGAAGCTCTCAGATGTAGTGGAAAAATCTATTCCGAAGAATATAGGCAGAGATTTGAAACAAAAAATGTAATTTTCAAAATTGAACGAAGCCCGATCGATAAGAATAAATTGATGCTGACTATAAACCAACAGCCAATCAGCGAATGGTTCAAGGAACAATGGGAGAAGTTACAGCAGCATCTGCGTAACTCAGTGCAGAAAGAACAAAAATCCAGAGGATTCAGGATGTAATATAGAGAAGTACAATTCATCATGGATTGTACTTCTATCGTAATATATAGTACAAAATCTAAGTTGTCTAACTATTCTAAAGTAAAATAAGCAATAAAAGAATATCTTATTCACTATTAATATACCATATTGTCAATATCTTTCCCTCATTTAGTCAATCGTATCTTTTCGTGGTAGAAATAATTTACGATAACCGGCTTGCCTTTTTCCGAGCGCCCGTAAGGCAAATCATTTATTCTATATGGAAATCCCTGTGCCTTGGCGTATTGGGAAATGTCCTGTTCCAATGCCTGCCAGTAATCAAGCCTCTTTTTGTTGTATATTTCTTCGTATAACGGAAAGAGGTCGGGATGCTTCTCACGGATATACGTCATTATCCCTCCCTTGAACTGCCCGCGCAGATTCAGGTTTTCGAGCCATATCAAATCGGCATATCCTTTCACTTTCTCGATAATCGCCTTCATATCGGTTATTCCGGGGAATATGGGCGATACGAAACACACGGTACGGATGCCCGCCTCATAGACCTGACGCATTGCGTTCAGACGACGTTCTATGCTCACGGCATTGTCCATATCCGTACGAAACCGCTCGTCAAGCGTATTGATCGACCATGACACCGTTACTTTGGGAAAACGCTTCAACAGGTCGAGGTCGCGCAGGACAAGGTCGGACTTAGTGCATATCATAATCTCGGCGTTGCTCCCACGCAGCTCTTCGAGCAGCCTGTGGGTACGGCAAAATTGCTCCTCATACGGGTTGTAACCATCCGTCACGGAACCTATCACAATGCGCTCTCCGTCATATTTGTGCGGATTGGCTATCGGTTTCCAGTTCTTCACGTCCAGAAATGCACCCCACGGTTCTGTATGCCCGGTGAATCGTTTCATAAACGATGCGTAGCAATACTTACAGGCGTGGGGACAGCCCACGTAAGGGTTGACCGAATATCCTCCGACCGGCAGTGAGGATTTGGTCATAACGCTCTGTACGTCTATTTCTTTGATTATTTCGGTATTCATTGTAAGCGTTTTGTAAATTGTTCCGGCAGTTCCTGAATCATCCTTTCTTCGCCCATTATAGGCAGCAAATCCTCTTTCATAAACACGGGGACGCCCTGTGTTTGGGCTTGGTCGGCAATGTGAAGCACCCATTCGGGACGGGAATCCACTTTGCCTTTCCGATGTCCGGTCTCCGTACCTATGACAATCCAGTCGATACCCTCGAAATCTATATCGCCGATTTCATCGAAAAT
>OLVT01002798.1_pt1 | contig 11326 bp, 8 predicted proteins | sample 1673241 | NCBI WGS metagenome assembly OLVT01 (sample SAMEA3178936, study PRJEB25190) | human gut metagenome | biome: human gut; feature: human-associated habitat; material: faeces | place: Austria | collected 2013 | reverse complement strand
AGCAGAGGATGCCGTAATCGGCTAATTAAAAGTATTTATTTACAAAAATGCACAGTTCACGATAAGCTAAGAACTGTGCATTTCTTTTTTGTTCAATATTACGTTTTCTCAATTTTTCAAACAAGAAGTTATCAGTGATTATCTTTTAGAAAACAGCCAACTACAGCGACGCCAAATCCAAGAACACCTAGGACATATCCCCAAAAATTATTTGTTGTCACAGCAATTCCTAAAGGTATTATTGCAATCCCCAATAACTCAATCTTAATTCCTTTCATCGCAAATATCTTCGTTACAAACTACGATTTGCAAATTTCTTTCTCTCATAATACCACACTTTTTTCATCATAGATACTGCTATTTCTGCTTCCTACACCAGTATTTTTTCCTCCCTTTCCCGTTCTTCGCAATACTTCCAGAAATCGTCTAAAAATTCGTCAACCGACTTTTTCGGTGCTTCTGTCGGTTCAAGTTCTTCCAACCTTTTGACAATTTTTATAACTTCCTCGGCATCAAATTCCTCATCGGTTGCTACCAACGTATAATAGTCAAGTTTTTCTTTCAGCATATCTATTTCTTTTTCCTTATTCATGCCAAAGTCCTCCCTTCACTATATACATGACAGTTTTCGACAAAATCTTACAAATTATTTTGGAATTGTTTTCTTCTATTTGTTCTTTTTCGGTGGAAATTCCATCTTAAACTTATACTGGAATCCCTTGATTTCTTTTCCATCCTTCGTATAGGAAAACTCCTCTATGCTCTCCGGAATCAAATAAGCATCATAGCTGCCTTTCTTGCCTTTTAATCCTTTTACAAGTATCTTTTTCCCTTGAAGCAGGCTCTTGACCTGTGTATCGGAAAGTGTTGCCCCAAGTGCCTTGCCGACATTCATACCGCACTTCCCGGTACAGTACGCTCCGAATTTTCTCTTGACTACATCAGCACCACACTTCGGGCATTTGCCTAGCACTTCCTGTCCACCCTTACCTGTGCCAAACATGGCTTTATATTCATCACTAACGCTGTGATAGGTCTTTACAAGATCAGTTACCATTGCTTCAATACCTGACATAAACTGTTCTGCAGCAACTTCTCCTTTGGATACAAGAGTAAGCTCATTCTCCCAGTCAGCGGTCAGTTTCGGAGATTTTACTACATCTGGAAGTATCGTGATCAGCTTCATTCCATCCTCTGTCGGAATCATCTGCTTTTTCTCACGCTTTACAAATCCGTCTTTTACCAGCTTTTCTATGATATCGGCTCTGGTGGCAGGTGTACCAAGTCCTTTTCTCTCCACTTCATCGCCCATATCCTCTGCTCCGGCTCGCTCCATGGCGGACAGCAGGCTGTCCTCAGTGTAATGTTTTGGCGGCTGTGTGAAATGCTCGGAAACCTTTGCCTGCTCCACTGCAATCGTCATGCCCTCACAAAGCTCCGGCAGTTTCTTTTCTCCCTCGGTATCTGATTTATCCTCTGTGGTCTTATAGGAATTTTTGAAGAAATCCTCAAATTCCTTCCATCCATTTTTCCACACTTCCTTGCCGGATACCTTAAATACAGTATTGTTGCAGGTAATCACTGTCTTTGTGGAATTATAAATGTGCTTCTCCCCGGTCGCACACAGCAGACGGTTTGCACAAAGGGAAAGTATCTTCATTTCGCTCTCCGGGATTGCCTTTAAGTCCTGCTTGATGATCTCCATGGTAGGAATGATTGCGTGGTGGTCCGTCACTTTCTTGCTGTTCAAAATTCTTTTAATATCTGGATTGAACATGATATTCTGCTCAAATAACAGAGAATTGAAAATCGCTTCGATCACATTTTTTGCAGTACCTTCCATGTCATCGGAAAGGTACTGGCTGTCTGTTCTCGGATATGTTACTAACTTTTTCTCATAAAGGCTCTGCGTATATTCCAATGCCTGCTTGGCAGTAAAGCCAAACAGACGGTTTGCATCCCTCTGGAGTGTTGTAAGGTCATAGAGCTTCGGCGGTGCTACCCACTTTTCTTCCTTTACCACGGAAGTGACAAGAGCCTGTCCGTTTTCACAGGCTCCTGCAATCCTCTCTGCTTCCGTTTTATCACTGATATGCTCGGATACCGCATCCAGACCATTTCCCATGATGTGAGCCATATAATAGGCTTCTTTCTTGAAATTCATGATTTTACTTTCACGATCCACCAGCATGGCAAGTGTCGGTGTCTGCACTCTGCCAACCTTCAATGCCTTACCGCCATATAATACCGTAAAAAGTCTTGTTCCATTGATACCCACAAGCCAGTCTGCTTCCTGCCTGCATAATGCTGAATGATACAAGTTATCATAGTCGCTGCCTGGGCGAAGATTATGGAAGCCGTCACGGATAGCACTTTCCTCCATGGAAGAAATCCATAACCGCTTCATCGGTTTTCTGCACCCTGCCATGTTGTAGGTCAGGCGAAAGATCAGCTCACCCTCCCTTCCGGCATCGGTAGCACATACAACGGCATCTACCCTGTCATCATGCATGAGCTTTTTCAAAATCTGATACTGTGCTTTTGTATCACTTTTCACTTCATGCTGCCATTCCTGCGGAATGATTGGAAGGCTCTCATAGCTCCATTTCTTCCATGCTTCCTCATAGCTTTCCGGCTGTGCCAGTTCTACCAGATGTCCCACGCACCATGATACCAGATAGTCATTGCCTTCCAAATATCCGTCCTTACGCTGTGTGGCACCAAGAACTGCCGCAATGCTCTGTGCCACACTCGGCTTCTCTGCAATTACAAGCTCCATCTCTATTCCTCCCCATCTTCTTCGTCATTCTCGTTGTTGTTATCTTCATTGTCATTCTCGTCTGTGTCTACTGATTCTGTATCATCACCACCATTTATGAATGCTTCGTCGGAATCCTGCTCGGTTTCTTCCTCGTCATCATAATCGTAGTCCTCGTCAAGCTCGTCCTCATCTTCATCCTCATCAATAAAGTTTTCCTTTTTCTTCTTGGACTTCACAACATATACCACGCCGATCACAGCTACCGCAGCAATTCCCATTAAAATATATGTAAAGCCGGAACCATCTGCCTTTGCGGTATCCTCTTTCGGCTCACTTGTATCTTCCGTGCTATCTTCGGTGCTGTCCTCAACACTTTCTGCTCCCTGTGTTTTATCTCCTGTGGTATCAGCATTATTGTTGGATAATGCGCTGTCTTTGGTAGGGATTGCAGATTCCAATGCCGCTGAATTTTTCGGAAGTGTCTCGCTGTTATCCGTTGTGGTATTCAGCAGGTCGTTTTCACTGACTTCTGTAAGGAAATACACCTTTTCATCTTCCCCATCACGATCAATCACAAGATAAAATACCTTTTCTGATGCAGTCTGGATTGTGTAAAATTCCTTGCCTTTTTCTGTGGTCTGGCTGTCACTGCTCTGGTCTGCATCCTTGGAAGTATCTCCCGTACTTGGAGACTGCTTTGCTGTTGCGGAACTGCTTGAAGTTGTTCCACTGCCTGTCTGGGAAACTGTATTTCCATTCACATCCGTTTTTGTATGCTCTGTGACCTGTGCGGTTGCAGAGCTTGGCTTGGTTGCCGACGCATCCACCGGAAGCTGCTGTGCCGGATCTTTTTCACTGCTGTCCTTATTCTCCGGATCGGTGTAATACGGATTGGCTGTTTTATAGATTTCAGAGGTATTTCCTGCATTATCCATGGCAGAAATCGTGAAATACTGATACCCTGCATCGAACTGTTGCAGACGGATATTCAAGGCTCCATTCGTATGCTCTGTAAACTCATAGCCATTGACATAGATTGCCTTGATACCGGAATCCGTATCATGTGCCTGAATGCTCAAAAGACCGTCGCTGACTGCCGCATTTAAGGTAGGCTTTGTAAAATCAAAACACTTGATGTAGCGGTTTTTCTCGTAGGTCTTGCCCTTCTGGTCTGTGACCTGCACATAAATGGTGCTGTTCTCGGAAATCTCTATGTGCATATCCTCGGTAATGTCCGTCCAGCTTCCATTCTGTCCGACTTTTGCCTTTACTGTCTGAATGGTAAAATTACCGGAAACTATCGTATCTTCCACCTTGACAGTTACCTTAGTGGTATCATTATGCCATCCAGACGGTGTATTGATTGTGATTTTTACACTCGGATTGATATAGGCACATTCCTTGTAATCCTTTGCACACACCTCACAATCTTCATCTACTGCATACTGACTGCATTTTTCCTTGCAGGTGCATTTTGCGGCAGGCTGTGTCTCCTCAGTTGTGCCTTCTGTGGAATTTTCTGTTGTATTCTCCGTGGACTGCTCTGTATGATTTTCTCCACTACCGGAACTGTCCTTGTTATCAGTGCCGGACGCTGTGCTTTCTGCACTGCCTTCTTCTGCCGCACTCTCTGTTTTCTGCTCTGCGGTATCCTCCGCATGAACCTCCACAGTATTTGCCCTGTTGGCCAAAAATGCCCCAATCGGCATACAAAAAAGTATTGCCGATAGCATAAGGGACACCACTGCCCTAGCCGATAATCTCCTGTTTTTCATTTGTCGAACCCTCCTTTTCCTGTTCCCGTTTTTGCAATAAATTTCTGACTTCATCCTCACTGAGCTTATTTAACATCTGCAAACGCTCAGATGAGATTTTATATTTACGAATGATCTTCATGGCTTCGGCATCCTCCGCCATCTGTTTCTGCTCTGCAAGGTCTTTTTCCTTTGCCTGTAGCTGTGCTATCTGCTCCCTGACCTTTTTAAGCTGTGAATTGATTCTCTCTACTGACAAAAATAATTCCTCCCTTCGCTAATTCAATCTTCCAAAACCATAGAAATGGCTCTGCCAGTAAGAAGTATTGATTGAGGCGTACTGAATTGGATCGCCGCAATGCACCATCGTACCATTACCACAGTAGATACCGACATGCGTAACCGGACGTCCTGCATTATAGGTTCCGGTAAAAAAGATAATGTCTCCTGCCTTTGCGTCTGCCGCTGATACCGGAGTACATTGGTCATAAATGCCCTGTGCGGTGGTTCTTGGCAGGTTATGTACGCCGCTGTTTGTAAATACCCAGCATACAAATCCGGAACAGTCAAAACTTGCCGGAGCTGTGCCGCCAAAAGTATATGGCATTCCCAGATACCTGTTTGCTTCCCGCATAAGCGTCTGCACCGTTGCATCGTCATAGGACTCCGGTGGTATCACATTGCCGGTTCCTCCTCCGGTGCCGCCCGGTGTTTCCCCATAAATGGTCTGCTCTCCTGCCTCAAAATAAAATAACGGGTTATAATACTCCCCGTTATACAAACATTCGATATGAAGGTGGCTTCCGGTACTGCTTCCTGTATTTCCGCTTTTGCCTATATCGTCACCCTTTTTGACACTCTGTCCTGCGGACACATTTAAGCTGTCCATGTGGGCATATTTTGTGGTATATCCCTTACTGTCCGTAATCACCACATAATTCCCATAATAGGAATCGTAAGCCGCTTCCATAACCGTTCCGTCATGCGCCGCATAGACAACTGTACCTGTCGGCACTGCAATGTCCACGCCCCTGTGAAGCTCCTCTGCTCCGGTGTTCGGATTCTTCCGGTAGCCATAATAACTGCTGATATAGTAGTACCAGTAGTAATCCACGGGTGTTCCAAATACCTGTAACCCGCCTTTTGTCTCCGTGTAGGCGGCAAAGATTTCTGCCTGTTCCGTATCCATGCGTCCGGCAACAATGCTCTCAAGAGGTGTGACCGTTAAAGTGACTCGAAGGATTGTTACGATATATTCTTCTTCCTCCTCATACTCGTATTCCTCGGTACTGATGCTTCCATCTGCATTTGTAACTGTTCTGGTTCCGGTCTTTGTGACTGTCCTTGTCCGTGTCTCCTCCACTTCCTCAGTAGTAAGGGAATACATGGCATCAAATAATTCCTGAATTTCACTCTCCATTTCTGCGGCAGTAAATTCCGTATGGACTGCGGAAAGATAACTGATCAGTGTATATGGATCATGCCCGATTGCACCAAGGTTATAATCGTATTCATCATATCCCGGGTAATCAGTTTCAATCCGGTCAATCTTGTTTTGCAGCTCCATTTCCTTTTCTGTAAAAGATAAATCTGCTGCATCAATCTCTGCCGGAAGGCTAAGATATGTGCTTGCCATCGTTGTTGTCACAGTTCCGGTAAACATGGAACCGCAGCTTGATAATGCCGACATGATCATAATAAGCAGAAGAGCAAAAATACCCACTGTGATAATCAGTGTTTTATTTTTTGTGGCAATCTCCTGTAACTTCTTTGCAATGCCGGTTGCAGCATTGGTTGTCTTTGTAAATGTTTCCTTTGCAGTCTTGGCTTCTGCTCCTGCCCGCCTTGCCTTGGCATACTCACGCTTGATACGCTGTTTCTGTAGCTGCCTTTGCAACTGCTTCTTTGGACTGTTGCCCTTTAGATGTGGATTTTCACTGATGAATTTCTCATACTCCAGCTTCATATCCGCTGTGACCTGTTTTTTCTGCAATCGCTCTAATCGGTCACGCTTTCTCTGTGCCTTGCTCTTGCGGTGATATTTCATGTAATGGTAAACATCTTCTGCACGCTGTTCTGTCTTATGTGCACCCTCCACAGCAGAATTATCCTTTTCTGTCTCTGCAATCTTTCGATGCACAAAATACATATTTTCCGTTTGCAGCTTATGAACCGCAGTCTTTCCCATACCATCCTGCTTAAATGGCTTCTCCACATCCACCGGAACAACGATATATTTTGCTTTTCCGTTCTGTTCATCAAAGACACGTTTCATCTCATACTGCCGCTTTTTCGGCATCTTGTCCTTTGCTTTCTGCAACTTCTGACGACTCTTTTCCGACTTATCAAAAGCCTTCTGTACTTTTTTGTCGGTAAATTCTTCCGCCTGCCCCTGCGAAAATGTGGCATCCTTTGTCTGGAAATCTCCATAATCGGACTGCTTTGTATTTTCTGACTTCGCACGCTCTCTGTGTGCGTGTTCCCTCTGCACACGCCCTTTGTGATATTTTCCTTTTTCCTCAGACCGTTGGTAGGTGTCCCTGACATGAACCTCATTTTCCATCGTGCTGTCAGAATCCCCCGGCTGTTCCTCCTGCATGAAACTGTTTTCCTTTAAGAATGCCTTTTCCGCATCGGCTTCTGACTTCTGGACATTGTGACCAGAAGTGTTCTGTTGCTGTTGCAACTGACGGTAATATTTCTTTTTATTGCCCGTTTTTCTCTCTGCTCCAGTTTCCGACTTTTGGACATTGTGACCAAAAGTTACATTTTTTGTATCACTGCCATGGTTCGCATCCCGTGGCAGATTGCTCACAGGCTTCTCATTGGCATGAAAATGATTTTCCGTAGGAAAGGTGTTATCCTGCCTGTGTTCTGTGTGTTTTGCTCCAGTCACTTCCTTATCCTTGGAAAATGTCTCTTTTTCAAATGCCTTTACTGCCTGCTTCTTCTGTCTTTTTTCTGCCATTTTATACTGCGTCCTCCTTCTGCACCGATTCCTCCGGCTTGGTATTCATAATTCTGTAAGTCTTGGTGTCTGTCGGATATTTGTCTACAAATGGAATTACCACATTGTCAAACAGTATCAGACCACTTCCCGGCTCGGAGTTGGTGACATAGGAAAGTTGCTTATCAGAAAGTCCCAGTTTATCAGCGAGAATTGCCTGATCTTTGGCATTCTGGTTTAACAGATACACAAAATCACTGTTACCCAAAATACCCTCAATCTCCTCAGAGCGAAGAAAATCGCCCACATTCTGCGTCAAACCTGTCGGAATACCACCCCATTTTCTGAAACGCTTCCAGATTTCCACGGAATAAATAGCTGTCTGCTTCTCCTTCAGAAGAAGGTGGAACTCATCACAGTAATAACGGGTAGCAATCTTTCGCTCCCTGTTCTGCGATACCCTGTTCCAAACCGCATCCTGCACAATTAACATACCCAGCTCTTTCAACTGATTTCCCAAGTCTCTGATGTCAAAGCACATGATACGATTGCCGCTGTCTACATTGGTATGGTGGTTGAAGTAATTCTGGGAACCATGCACATACAGCACAAGGCTGTTTGCGATACGCTCCGCCTTTGGATTTTTGTGTGCTAACAGGGCATCATATAAATCTTCCAGCAGCGGCATATTTTCCGGCACCGGATTTTCAAAATACTTATCATAAATATGACGGATACACTCGTCGATGATACCTTTTTCATCGTTCTGCAATCCATCCTTGCCGCCTGCAATCAGGTCACACAGAGTAATAATAAAATCGGATTTCAGCTTTAACGCTTCCTTATCCCCCTTATGGGATAACTGTATATCCATAGGGTTCAGATAGTCTTTGGAATTGGTGGCAAGTTTTACCACCTGTCCATATAGTGCTGCCACAAGAGCAAAATACTCTCCCTCCGGATCGCAGATGATAATATCGTCCTTTGTGATAAGAAAACAGCTTAAAATCTCACGCTTTGCACTAAAACTCTTACCACTTCCGGGAGTACCTAAGATAACTCCGTTTGGTGTACGGAGCCTTTTGCGGTCTGCCATGATCATGTTGTTGCTGAGTGCATTTAATCCGTAATAGATTGCCGGTGCAGGCATAAACAATTCCTGTGTGCAGAATGGTACTAAGATTGCGGTACTCTTTGTGGAAAGGGTACGCTCAATTCCGGTTTCATTGCACCCAATCGGTGCAGATGCCATAAGGCCCTGCTCCTGTAAATACTGTAAACATCTAAGGTCACAGTTCGCCTGCTGAATAATACCGGACACCCTCTGCATTAAACTCTCCAGTTCCCGCTTGCTTCTGCCATAACAGGTAATAAGGAATGTCATATTGATCATCTTCTGGTTGCTCGTATTCAGGTCATCCAGAAATTCCAGCGTATCCTTTTCATAGGTCACAATGTCAGTCGGTAAAATATCCATATCGTAGCCGCTTCGGACTGCTTTTTTCTGCTCCTCAATCTTCATTTTCTGGATATTGGAAATAACCGCTTTTAACTTCTTGATTGCCTTTACCGGATCTTCCGTCTGCATGTGCATGGAAATCGTAAGATTAGCATCAATATCCAGAAGATGCTTGATCAGCTCGTCCGTAAACTTCGGTGCGATAATATCCAGATAGGACACACAGCCATACATATTTCCCGACTTAAAGCGGTTCGGATAGCGGAAATCAAATCCCGGCGGTGCAATATAGTCCTTGACCGACTTACCGGATTCTGCCAAATCCTTAAATGAAAAACGGAAAGGCTCCATCGTATCCTGATTAAAATATTCATGCAGGATGCGCAGTCTTTCCTTTCCGTCCAGTCCCCTCGCAAGGGTTCCTATGTTGTTTAAGTTCCGTATGACATCTTTTTCAATGTTGTTAAGGCGGCTCTTGGCTTCCTTGTAGCCGTTGCTTTCTACACCAAAAATCAGATATTTTGATTTGATGATACCGTTGTTGCCCTTTGCCGCCTGCTTCTTTAACATCTCCGTGTATTCCTCACGGATGTCGTTAAAATCATCCTCCTGCCACGGAATGTCAAACTGTTCTGTAAGCATCTGCTCGTTGACCTGCCTGTTGAAAAGCACCAGTTCAAACTTCACAGACGGATCAAAATAATTGATAAGCTTGCTGTACTGTGCCAGTATGTCCGCCTGGTCATCCACTTCCAGAAGCTCATAGTTTATATCAAAAAATTCCACCATCTTTGTATAATAACGGTGGCTGACCTGACAGATACCGTCACGGAACATCTTTTCAAAAGTGATCGTCCTTTGTGCGGTAGTCGGCTTTTCTTTCTCAATGCTCTTTCCCGATAAAATATGCTTTAACTGTATAAGACGCTTCTTTTCTGAAAAGGTAAGACCGCCACTTTTACTGTTGTTCCTGCTATTGCCTTTATAACTGCTTTTTCTGCGGCTTTCCGGTTCTGCCTTTTGCTTTTTCTTCAAGATAACGAACCTCCCTTCGTAATTTTTCTTTTTCTTCCAACTGCTTGTATAAGTTCTCTGACCGGTATGGTCTTATGCCCGGTGTGAGTATCTTCTGCCGGAGCATAAAATACAAAATCTTCTCCGCCGGAAACCCGTTTTTCTCATACATCGCAAAAAAGAAGAACGGAAGCATTGCTCCCATCATAAGAAGTGATGCGGCTGATGTTCCGATCAGTCCCTTTGTTAAAAAATACAAGGGTATCCCGGCTACTGCCGCACCGCTGAAACAGATGATCTGTCTCTTTGTCAAGTTCAGTGCCACTTTTGTCTTGATACCGGACAAATCCTTTGGCACCTGCACAGATATTGCCATGTCGTTCCTCCCTTAGTGCGCATTCCAGATAGATTTTGACAGCGAACCTGTCTTAAACAGGGAAAAACATAAAATCACAGTATATGCTGCCACCGACCAGAGTGCCGTATGCAGGTTGTCGGCTACTGCCACACCTGCCACCAGCACCGCATAGATTGCGACGCACACCATCATAAAAAAGCCCTGAAATGCCAATGCACAAAGTCCCTTAAAATAATTAGTTCCTATCGTTCCCCATTCCCGGTTGGTTACGGTTGCACAGGGAACAGGTGCTACTGATACATAAAGATATATTTCAATCATTCGCCCATAAAGAATGACGGTGATAAGGACTGACATGATTTTCATACATAAACTGACGATCATGGTCTCCATCCCCAGTCCTAACAGCTCGCCTATGCTCATCTCCGAAAACTGCTCATTGAACATCGTCTGCAGCGTACTTGAAACATCAATACTGGTTTCCCCGCTGATTGCTGCCGCTGCGGAATTGACGATGTGGCTTCCCACATCAAATACCGCCATTACAATGTCAAAAGTCTTGCTTAACAGCATGACTGCAATACACGCTTTCATAAAAAAACGGATAAAAATTGCCGTATTGAAGTCATGCAGATTATTCTTGTCAATAACCATGGAAATAAGCTCGTAGACGAGTACAAAACTGATGATCATTCCCGCTATGGGAATCATCACGTTATCGGACAGGGTTTTTATCATGTCAAAAATACCGGAGTTCCAAGTGCTGGGAGTTTTGCTGACCTCCCCTGCAATCGTGCCTACCTTGTCATTGACATCGGTAAACATGGTTTCAAAGTTTGTCAGCACCCATCCCTGCAACAGTTCCTTTATGAATTCAGTAATCTTATCAATGATCCCGCCCATGAATTATGAGAACAGTGTGGTAAGCTGTGGAATTACCGTCTGTGCCACAATGATGATGCCACCGCCACTCATAAGCTGTTTTATCCCCAATTAGGTGTAAAACTCTGCTCGATGGCGGGCGGCGGCGTAC
>OLVT01002794.1_pt1 | contig 11334 bp, 9 predicted proteins | sample 1673241 | NCBI WGS metagenome assembly OLVT01 (sample SAMEA3178936, study PRJEB25190) | human gut metagenome | biome: human gut; feature: human-associated habitat; material: faeces | place: Austria | collected 2013 | reverse complement strand
CTAGAGCACGCGGTTCATACCCGCGGTGTCGAGGGTTCGAATCCCCCTCTCGCTAGTCAGAAACTCCTGTGTGAACGGGAGTTTTTTTGCATCCTGAAATACTTACAAAAATCGAACAGATGATTTCTTTTTGAAGGTGGATATTGTATAATGAGAAAAGAATATAAGTACAGAGGAGGTTTTTCGTGAAACTATTTCATTTATCCGATCTTCACATTGGAAAGCGTGTGAATGAGTTTTCCATGATCGAGGATCAGAAATATATTTTAACGCAGATTCTGTATGCAGCAGATCAGGAAAAGCCGGATGGGATTCTGATTTCTGGGGATGTGTATGACCGGACGATTCCGACGGCAGAGGCGGTACAGGTGTTTGATGCGTTTCTGACCCGGCTTTCGGAGCAGAAAATTCCGGCTTTTATCATCAGCGGTAATCACGACTCGGCGGAGCGTCTGGCGTTTGGATCGAGTCTGATGGGGAAAAGCGGCATTTATTTTTCAAAGGTATATGACAGAACCGTAGAAAAGATTCCGATGCAGGATGCATATGGAACGGTCTGGATTTACCTTCTTCCATTTTTACGGCCGTCGACGATACGTCATGCTCTTCCGGAGCGTGCGGAGGAGGTGCAGTCTGCGGCGGACGCTGTGCGGATTGCGCTGGAGCAGACCAAAATCGATGAGAAGGAGCGGAATGTGCTTCTTGCGCACCAGTTTGTGACAGGGGCGAAGCGGTGCGATGCTGAAGAACTGCAGGTCGGTGATGTGGATCAGATACCGGCAGAACTCTTTGCTTCGTTTGAATATGTGGCGCTCGGCCATATCCATAGTCCGCAGAAAGTCGGCCGCGAGACGGTGCGCTACTGCGGTGCACCACTTAAATATTCGTTTTCCGAGGCGGGTCAGGAGAAGTCGATTACCGTCGTGGAATTAAAAGAAAAAGGCAGCGTGGACCTTCGTACGATTCCGCTGAAACCGCTCCATGATCTCCGGAAAATCCGCGGAACGTATCTGGAAGTGACGGCGAAATCATTTTATGAGAACAGAGACTGCGAAGATTACCTGCAGGTGACCCTGACGGATGAAGAGGATGTGCCGGACGGCATGGCAAAACTTCGGACCATTTATCCCAATCTGATGCGCCTCGAATATGATAATAAACGAACGCGGTCGAATGCAGAAGTCCGTGCGGCTGAACGTGTGGAGGAGAAGTCAGAGCTGGAGCTGTTTCAGGAGTTTTATGAGCTGCAGAATAACCAGCCGATGACAGAGGTGCAGGAGCAGTTTGTAGAAGAACTATTGCGGGGGATGAAGGAATGAAGCCAAAGAAATTGACCATCAGTGCATTCGGCCCGTACGCGGACCGGATGGATCTGGATTTTACACAGCTGGGCGGCGGTGGATTATATCTGATCACAGGAGATACCGGCGCGGGAAAAACGACAATTTTTGATGCGATCACGTTTGCGCTCTACGGCGAGGCGAGCGGTGAAATCCGGAAAGGGGAGATGTTCCGCAGCAAATATGCGAAACCGGAAGTACGCACCTTTGTAGAACTCACCTTCACATACCGCGGAAAAGATTACACCGTAAAACGGAATCCGGAGTATCTGCGCCCGAAAGACCGCGGCCAGGGGATGACAACAGAGAAGGCGAATGCAGAGCTGATTTTCCCGGACGAGCGGCAGCCGGTCACAAAAAGTACGGAAGTGACCAAGGCGGTAACGCAGCTTCTTGGATTGGATCAGCGTCAGTTCCGGCAGATTGCCATGATTGCGCAGGGCGATTTTCAGAAACTTCTCCTCGCGGGGACGGCAGACAGGAGCGAAATTTTCCGAAAAATGTTCCATACGGAAATTTATCAGGAACTGCAGAACCGGCTGCGGGATGCGGCGAAAGCGCGGTGGAAAACGTATGATGAGAAAAAACGGAGCATCAGCCAGTATCTCGAGGGGATTGTCTGCCCGGAGGATGCGGTGTTTCAGAAAGAACTTGCAAAGCTGAAAAAAGAAAAATTTGACGGAGAGGTGATGCGCGGCATGAAGCTGCTGGCGCTCTGCATCGAGATGGATCAGGAGCGCCTTTCCAGGCTGGAAGAGGAGCGCAGTGCACTGGGAAGGCAGATGGTTTATGCTGCTTTTCCGTCCGCGAAGCTGGTGCGCCTTCTGCCCCATGGGGAGCATGACACAGGCAATCTGCCAGCTGGAAAACCGGAAAGCCCGGAAAGAAAAAGAACTGGAGGAGCTGATCCCGGAAGAGGCGGAGAAACGGCAGAAGAGCGAACAGGCAGACCGGGAGGCCTCTGTCTGCAAAGAACTGGAAGCACAGATCCGCACAGGGCAGGAAAGCCTGGAACTGCTGCGGAAGATGAAACAGGAAAAAGAGGAACTTCTGGAACGGCGAAAGGAACTGCAGACGGCAGCGGAAGAAAAAGAAAGGCTGCGAACGGAGCAGGAACAGGCAAAAGCGCAGATTACAGAACAAAAAGAACAGGAAGAAGCACTTTCCGGAACGGAGACGCTTCTGGCACGGGCGGAGCAGAAAGAGACACAGGTACGGGAACGGCTTGAAACGATGACATCCTGCCGTGAGGCGGTTCTTGCGGCGAATCAAAAGGCCGCAGTTCTGACCGAAGAGTTAAAGCATCTGCAGGAGCAGGAAAATGCGCTTTCGGTTCAGATGGAAACGACGGCGGTGCGGCTGGCAGAAAGACAGGATGCTGCCTTGCAGGAGGAAAAATGGCGGCAGGCAGGAAAAGAATTTTCACAGCTGCTGAGAAACTGGACGGCAGCGGAGAGAGTGTGGAAGGAGAAGCAGGAGGCGTATCGAAAAAGTCTGGAAATCAGAAATGATGTGCGGGAAACATATCAGGAGATGGAAAGGCTGTTTCTGGATGCGCAGGCGGGGATTCTGGCAGAAAAACTGACAGAGGGAACCCCGTGCCCGGTCTGTGGATCTGTGCATCATCCGGCACTGGCAAAAAAGGCGGAGCATGCGCCGGACAAAGAAACACTGGATCAGAAAAAAGAAGAACTGCAGAAGCAGAATGAAGTGACCGCGGCATTAAGCGAAGCGGCGGGAAACTTCGGAAGACAGACGGAAGCGGCAAGGGAAGAACTGGCACGGCGGATTGCCTGGAGAGCCGCTGCTCCGGCAAGGACAAAAGAAGCACCAGCGGATCAGAAATGCCAAAAAGAACAGGAACGTCTGGCACAGCTATCAGAAGAGCAGTTTGCACAGGCTGCCAAGGAAACAGAAAAACAGCTTGCATCAGAAGAAAAGCGTCAGAAAACGCGCCGGGAAGAATATGCGGCATATGAAAAACAGCAGCAGCAGGAACAGAAGCAGCGGGAAAAACGGAAACAGGTGATGGCAGAAAAACAGGCAGAGATTGGTCGGCTGGAAGGAGAAAAACAGACGTTTTCTGTACAACTGGAACGGAAAATAGAAGAGATCTTAAAAACTGCGGCGGAAGATCAGAAGGCCGATGCAGGACAGCTGCAGACAGCTAAAGACAGATTGGGTACTTTTCAACGGGAACCGGAAAAAGAAGAGAGGCTTCAGCAGCTGATGCTGGCGGCATTGGAATGTGAAAAAGCTCTGGAGCAGGAGAAAAATCAAGTTTCGATACGTAAAAAAGAGCTTCTTACAAAACAAAAAGAATGGAAAGCTCTGAAACGGATCATTCAGACTGGGACAGAGCAGATGGAACAGCGGGAAAAAGCCATTCACGAAAAAGAACTGCTGGAAACAAAAGTAAGGGAAATGGAAAAAACGCTGCTGGAAAAGATCGGGGAAAAAGAAGCACAGCTTGCTGGAAAAGATGAAACACAGCTGCGGACCGACATTTCCCAGTGGAGTGCGAAAAAAGCGCAGTTAGAGCAGGCGCAGCAGGAAGCCCAAAAATTGTTCGACAAGGTAAAAAATCATCTGACCGAAGTGCGCGCAGCCATTGCAGCAATCCGTTCCCTCGAAGAGGCTGCAGAGACAGAAGATACCCTTCCTTCCGAAACAGAACTGCAGGAAAAAATTGCAGAGCTGACAGAGCAGAAACAAAAGATTGATCAGAAACACAGCGAACAGTACCATGCGGCGAATACGAACCGGGCCACATATCAGGCAGTGCAGAATCAGCAGAGCCAGATGCAGGCAGTGGAAGAGGAGTACAAATGGGTACGCGCACTCGCTGATACGGCTGGCGGCACTCTTGGCGGAAAGCGGAAAATCGAACTCGAGACGTACGTTCAGATGGCCTATTTTGACCGGATTCTGCGAAAAGCCAATCTCCGCTTCCTGACCATGAGCGGCGGGCAGTATGAACTGAAACGGCAGGAGGACGGTGCAAATAAAAAAGAAAAAGCCGGTCTGGATCTGAATGTCATCGATCATTATAACGGAACAGAGCGCAGCGTCCGTACTCTCTCCGGCGGTGAGTCCTTCCAGGCATCGCTTTCACTGGCACTTGGCCTTTCCGATGAAATCCAGTCGTACGCGGGAGGGATCCAGCTCGATGCGATGTTTGTGGATGAGGGCTTTGGTTCGCTCGACGAGGAGTCTCTGAATCAGGCAGTCAAGGCACTGGAGGGACTTGCCGGCGGAAACTGTATGGTCGGCATTATCTCCCATGTGCCGGAATTAAAAGAACGGATCGAGAAAAAGATCGTTGTGACAAAAAACAGAAGCCGTGACGGTGTGGGAAGCACAGCGGTGATTGAATAAAAGAAAAATCGCAGAAATGGTTTCCTAAATTTCTTGTCAGATGGCAGATGTAATGGTATAATAAGGGGCGTTGGACTTAAAAAGAAAGCGTGCAGCGAGTTATAGAACTCAATATTTTGTAGACCACCGGCCTTATGCGCCGGCTTGCAATAGAATGGAGGAAACCAATGAAAACTTCAGATTTTTACTATGATCTGCCAAAAGAACTGATTGCGCAGGATCCGCTCGAAGACCGCAGCGCGTCCCGCCTGATGCATCTGAATAAAGAAACCGGTGAATATGAGCATGGCCATTTCCGTGATATTCTGAAATACTTAAAACCGGGCGACTGCCTTGTGATCAACGATACCAAAGTAATTCCGGCGCGTCTCTACGGTTCGAAAGTCGGCACCGATGCAGCAATCGAAATCCTTCTGTTAAAAAGAAGAGAAAATGATATCTGGGAGACCCTCGTAAAACCGGGCAAAAAATGTAAGGTCGGCACGGTGATCTCCTTCGGCGACGGCATTCTGACCGGAGAGGTTGTAGATATTGTCGATGAGGGAAACCGTCTGATCCAGTTCCATTACGACGGCATTTTCGAGGAGATCCTCGACCAGCTTGGCGAGATGCCGCTGCCGCCGTATATCACACACAAACTGCAGGACAAGAACCGCTACCAGACGGTATACGCGAAACACGAGGGAAGCGCAGCCGCTCCGACCGCAGGACTGCACTTTACGAAAGAGCTTCTGCAGCAGGTACAGGATGCCGGTGTAAAGATCGCCCATGTAACCCTGCATGTCGGCCTTGGCACCTTCCGTCCGGTGAAAGTGGAGGATGTCACCCAGCATCACATGCACTCTGAGTTCTATGTGGTAGAAGAAGATCAGGCAAAACTGATCAACGATACGAAAGCAGCAGGCGGCCGTGTGATCGCAGTCGGAACAACAAGCTGCCGTACTCTGGAGTCGGCAACCGGCGAGGACGGCATTTTAAAAGCCGGAAGCGGCTGGACCGAGATCTTTATCTATCCGGGCTACCGCTTCAAGATGATCGACGGACTGATCACCAATTTCCATCTGCCGGAGTCCACACTGGTGATGCTGGTATCGGCACTGGCTGGAAAAGAGCATATTATGGCAGCTTATGAAGAGGCTGTAAGAGAAAAATACCGCTTTTTCTCCTTTGGGGATGCCATGATGATTGAATAAAAAATTCGTTTATGACAAAAATACGATGCTGAAAGAAAACGACCATATAGGAACACCAGCGAAGCCCTATATGGTCGTTTTTTGTCCAGCGAATCTTCTAAATCTTTCTTTTTCCCTGCCGAAAAACAGAAGATTTTATTAAGGTTTCTGAAAACGAGCGGAACTGGGTTGTGTCAGGGAATGTTTTTGCGTATACTGATACGTGTTTGAGACAAGGGAGGACGGATTTTGAAGAGAGACGAGAGAAGAAAGTTTCCATACTATGGTATCCTGCCGCTAATTCTGACGCTGACAGCGAATTTTATCGCTTATTTTGGAACGCGGCCGTTTACCAGTTCGTGGAAACATTACAATATAGAAACGGTGCTGGACCAGCAGATCCCGGTGATCCCGTGGACGATCGTGATTTATTTTGGCTGTTATCTGGTCTGGATTGTAAATTATCTGATTGCCGCAAGCAGAGAGAAAGAATTTGCCTGGCGGTTCTTTGCAGCAGATGTTCTGGCGCGGCTTGTCTGTATGGCATTTTATCTGCTGCTGCCGACAACGAACGTAAGGCCGTCGATCCCGGAACAGGGATTCTGGAATCATATGCTTGCCTTGCTCTACCAGATGGATGCGGCGGACAATTTGTTCCCATCGATTCACTGCCTGAACAGCTGGTTCTGCTATATCGCAGTCCGCGGCAGACGAGAGATTCCGCGCTGGTATCAGCGGTTCTCTTTCTGGGCGGCACTTGCCGTGTTTGTCTCTACACTGACGACAAAGCAGCATGTGATTGCAGATGTGATTGGCGGAGCGCTTCTGGCAGAAGTGACGTGGCAGATCGCGGGACGCACGCATCTTGGGGCCTGGTATGGCATGATATTGGAACGAAGGAGGTGGAAACGCCGTGCAGAGTAAGAAAAAAATGATCGTGAATACCGTTTTTCTCGTTGTGATTTTTGCGTTGACGATATACGGTGTTTTCCACGGCGAAGACCTTGGCGCAATGATGGAAGCAATGCGGCGCGCAGATGTGCGGTGGCTGCTGCCGGGACTGCTCTGTGTCGTGTTTTTTATCTGGGGAGAATCGATCATCATCTGGTACATGATGCATTCCTTCCAGATTCCGGTGAAGAGGCGGACGTGTTTTCTGTTTTCTTCCGTCGGATTCTTTTTCAGCTGTATCACACCGTCCGCAAGCGGCGGCCAGCCGATGCAGCTCTACTATATGAAAAAGGAGAAAATATCTCTTCCGGTATCAACGGTGATTCTGATGATCGTCACGATCACTTACAAAGCGGTGCTGGTCGTGGTGGGACTTTGGCTTGTTCTGTTCGGACAGGGCTTCCTGCACCGGTATCTGACGGAAATCCTTCCGGTTTTCTATCTGGGAATCGGTCTGAATGTCTTCTGTGTCACAGCCATGCTTATTCTGGTTTTTCATCCGGCGCTTGCGCGGACGATTCTGGTTTTTGGACTGAAAATCGTGGAAAAACTGCATTTGATGAAACGAAAAGAAAGCCGCCTGAAAAAACTGGAAGCTTCCATGGAAGTCTACCAGAATACGGCAGTGTATCTTGGCACCCACAAAATGGTGCTGGTCAATGTCCTTGCGATTACCTTTGCACAGAGGTTTGCTTTATTTGCAGCAACATGGTTTGTATACCGCGCCTTCCATTTATCAGGCATTTCCTTTATCACCATTGTGCTGCTGCAGGCGGTCATTTCCGTATCGGTTGACATGCTGCCGCTTCCGGGAGGAATGGGAATCAGTGAGACACTGTTCCTGAAAATTTTCCCGCCGGTCTTTGGAAGCACGCTGCTTCTTCCAGCAATGGTGCTTTCCAGAGGACTCGGCTACTACGGGGAGCTGCTGGTGAGCGCAGTCTTTACCATCGTCGCACAGCTTACGATCGGGAATACGAAAAGAGAAAAAAGAGGGGGAACTACATATGATAGGGTTCTATGATTATACCGTAATATTAACATATATCAGCTTTTCATCGTTCATCAGCGGCATTTTTCTTGCAACGCGGGGACACTTTAACTGGGCGATTTTTTGTCTTGCCTTTTCCGGACTGTGCGATATGTTCGATGGAAAAATTGCGCGGACGAAGAAAAACAGGACCGAAGATGAAAAGCGGTTCGGCATTCAGATCGATTCGCTCTGCGATGTGGTCTGTTTCGGCGTCTTTCCGATCGTGCTCTGCTATGAGCTTGGCATGACACATTTTTACAGCATTCCGATTCTTATTTTCTACGGTCTTGCGGGCGTGATCCGTCTGGGATATTTTAACGTGATGGAAGAGAAGCGTCAGAATGAAACTTCGGAGAACCGGAAATATTACCAGGGACTGCCGATTACCTCGATGTCAGTAGCTCTGCCGCTGCTGTTCGTCTTTGCACCGCTCTGCCGCGGATACTTTCTGATCTGGCTGCATCTGCTGGTGCTGGCGGTCGGCGTTCTGTTTATCACGGATTTCCGCTTCCGCAAGCCGACGAATAAAGAGCTTGCTGTGCTGGTAGCGGTTGTTGGAGTGGCTGTGCTCCGCGGACTTCTGATCTGGAAGGGAGGAAGAACGATTTGAGACTCTGCGCTTATCCTTACCGAAAACAGGGGAAAAATCATCCAAGGCTTGATCTGATCCGCGAGGAAAATGATCTACAGGACCGTTTTCTGCACATGATGTACAGCCATGCCGCCGGAAGAGCCGCGATGCAGCCGCTGGTTCAGTCATTTGTATCTCGTGCGGCAGGCTGCTTTCTGGACAGCCGCTTATCGGTGCCGCTGGTTGCACCGTTTGTAAAGAAAAATCATATTTCACTGAAGGAATGTACCGCAAAGCAGTTTATCTCGTTCAATGATTTCTTTGTGCGGAAGCTGAAAATGGATGCACGTCCGTTTTCCAATGTGCCGCAGGATTTTATCAGCCCGTGTGATGCGCGGCTTACGGTTTATCCGATTCATGAGAACGGGAAGTTTGAGATCAAGAACACAGAATATACGCTGGAACAGCTTCTGCGCGACCGGAAGCTGGCAAAACGGTATGAGGGCGGAACGTTATTTCTGTTTCGGCTTTCCGTGGACGATTATCACCGGTATCTCTTTGTGGATGACGGCGTCTGCTCGACGGAACGGCGGATTGAGGGTGTGCTCCACACGGTCAATCCGGCGGCGAATGATTTTTGCCCGATCTATAAAGAAAATACGAGAACCTACACGCTGCTGCAGTCCGCAAATTTCGGCACACTGCTGCAGATGGAGGTCGGCGCGATGATGGTCGGAAAGATTGTCAATGAAAATGCCGGAGCGGCGAGACGTGTACAGCGCGGCGAAGAGAAAGGCTATTTTGCCTTCGGTGGTTCGACAGTGATCGTTCTGGCACAGAAGGGAAGCGCAGTGCCGGAAAAACGGATCTGGAATTATTCGCGGCTTGGAATCGAAACGCGGGTACGGCAGGGAGAAACGGTTGGAACGGCCGGAAGAACAGAACTATGAGAAACATGCTTCGCGAGTTTCTCAAGTTATCGCGGCAGTCACCAAGATCTCGTGCAAGCACGGACTTTGGCTCGTTGCCCGCGTAAATAAAAGCAAAAAAATGGATTGTGAGGAAATGATCTTCACAATCCATTTTTTGTTTAAACGTTTTTTATGCCTGCAGCCGTGCCAGATCCTGGTAGAATGTCGGATACGAGATATCCACACAGCCGGCGCGCAGGATTTCCGTCGGTGTCTCTGCGGCAAGCGAAGCGATTGCAAACGACATCGCAATGCGGTGGTCGAGGCGGCTGTCGATTTGGGCGCCGTGGAACGGTTTTCCGCCCTCAATGATCATGCCGTCGTCCGTGCCTTCCAGGGAAACACCCATCGCGGTGAGTTCGTTTACCATGATATCAAGACGGTTCGATTCTTTGACTTTCAGCTCCTCCGCATTCCGGATCACGGTTGTACCGTTCGCTGTGGCGGCAAGAACCGCGATGATCGGGATTTCATCGATCAGGGTCGGGATCAGTTCGCCCTCGATGACAGTGCCGGAAAGAGACGGCGTATAGCGCACGAGAAGGTCTGCAACCGGTTCTCCGCCGGAGTTCTGCTCATTCAGAAGTGTGATGTCAGCACCCATGGCGCGGCAGACGCGGAGCATACCGTCGCGGGTCGGGTTGATGCCGACATCTTTCAGGAGCACCTCAGAGCCTGGAACTATCAGTGCGGCGGCGATGAAGTAGGCGGCGGAGGAAATATCTCCCGGCACACGGACGAGATTTCCATGGAGATCCGGGTCCGGCAGAACCGATGCGGTCAGCCCTTCGGAGGCAACGTCGGCGCCGAAGAATTTCAGCATCAGCTCCGTATGGTTTCTGGAAAGAGCCGGTTCGGTAACGCTTGTTTTTCCGTCAGCATACAGTCCGGCAAGCAGGACACACGATTTGACCTGTGCGGATGCGACCGGCGAAAGATAGGAGATGGCGTGGAGCGGATGGCCGTTGATTGCAAGCGGCGCACAGCCGTTTTCCGGAATACTGCGGATGGAAGCGCCCATCTGGGTCAGCGGATTGATGATGCGTCCCATCGGCCGTTTCTGAATGGAGGCGTCACCGGTCAGTGTGCTGGAAAAGTTCTGGCCGGCAAGAATGCCGGAGATCAGGCGTGTCGTTGTTCCGCTGTTTCCGCAGTCGAGAACGGCGGACGGAGCCGAAAGCCCGTGCAGGCCTTTTCCATGAACGAGGATGCGCTCCGGCGTGTTCTCGATCTCAATGCCCATACTGCGGAAGCAGGAGATGGTGGAGAGACAGTCGGCACCCTGTAAAAAGTTTGTGACTTCTGTGGTTCCCTCTGAAATGGCACCGAACATGACGGCGCGGTGGGAAATGGATTTATCGCCCGGCACGGAGATTTCTCCGCGCAGAGGACGTACTGCTTTCTGGAACTGCATAATGTAACTTCCTCCTGTCAAGATATACGCGCTTTTAATTGCGGATATGAATGGTATAGCCATGGTCTTTTAGGACCTTCCGGGCAAGAATGCCTGCCTGCTCTTCATAAAATTCAATGCGGAGAGCACCCTCTTCGAACTCGCGGTTATGCGTAATGCCGATATTTTTAATACTGATCTGGTTGATGGCAAGAATTGTTGTAACGGCTGCGATTCCGCCGGCTTCATCGAGCAGGTCGCAGTAAACGACGTATTCTTTCTTTGTCGGTCCATAGGAAGAATCTTCCATGGAATTCCGGTATTCGCGGGAACTCTCAAACATATTGTAGAGCTCGTGGCCTTTTTTGTTGTCAACCAGGTATTTTGCCTGGACGAGAAGGCGGATATAGGAATCCAGCACATTCGAGAGCTGCTTCTGGTTTGAGAGACAGATCTGCTGCCATACCTCCGGGGAGGAGGAAGCGATGCGGGTGATGTCCTTGAAGCCGCCTGCAGCAACAGTTT
>OLVT01002789.1_pt1 | contig 11342 bp, 18 predicted proteins | sample 1673241 | NCBI WGS metagenome assembly OLVT01 (sample SAMEA3178936, study PRJEB25190) | human gut metagenome | biome: human gut; feature: human-associated habitat; material: faeces | place: Austria | collected 2013 | reverse complement strand
TTTCTTTTGCTTTATCCATTTCGGACATATTTTCAAAATCCATTCCGTTTAGCCAGTTACAAAACCAATTATAAAGAACCTGTTCATTATTTCTAGCTGCATCATAATCAGCCTGCTCTGTATATACTGTAGTTCCAGTAGTAGGATTAACTGATTGTCCAACAGGTGCTGCATAATACTGATCCATTTGTCCTGTTAGCATAGCCTGGACATTATTATTGCATACATAAAATCCGGTTAATGAAGTCATTGGTAATCTTAAATTCCACTCATCAATCTTTCCAGCCAGCGGATGTGCTGGATCATATCCAGCATTATGGTTTACAGTATTAGAAGCGGTGCCGGAAGTCTGTGTCTGCACAACACCATTCACTACCCACGCTCCATTTGAATCCACGGTGTATCCGTCTGGTGTGGTTGTGTTTGTAAGCATTATCCCATTGTCATCATAGTAATAGCACTCGGAGATACCGTCTCCGTTCACATCCTGCCACTGCCACTGGCCCGCAAAGGATGGAACGATATTCCCAACTGTCATCACTGCCGCCAGGATAGCGGCTGCATACTGCTTTTTCATACTTACATCTCCTTCTTTATTTGTAGTCTCTTTCTTAACTATACTCCTAAAGGGTATCCATCGTCAATGCAATAGAGCATTAATTTTTTATAAAAGGTAAGCTATACGGATACCATTCGCTTGATTACATATTATACCATTAAGCCATACTTTTCAAGGGAGAATTGGCGAAATGGAGGAAATTAAAATCCGCTCTGACAATAAAATCAGTGTCGGTGCAAATATAAAACGGATCAGGCAGGCCAAGGGTGTCCGGGCCTACGACCTGATCCGTGAATTACAGCTGCAGGGTCTCAATATTAATAAACAGCGGTACTATAAATTGGAACATGACCTTGCCAATGTGTATGCTTCGGAATTAGTGTCGATGGCAAAGTACCTGGATGTTGACATAGCGGAATTTTTTAAGTAGGGATGGGATTCCCTGCTTTTTCTTTTTCTGCTAACTTCTGCTCTAATTCCTCATTTTTCTTTTGAAGGAAGCCATATTCCATATTCAAATCCCGGTTTATTCCTTCTGCCATCATAAAATGGTATCCCAGGTAAAGTGTACAAGTGAGAAGAACACTTCCCAGGCTTAGGAGAATCCCGATTGTAAGATTCCTGTTGTCTCTCATATCCATAGGAAACACCTCCCATCAGCTTTCAAAGCCTTTCCATTCATAAGTTAAGAATACCCTTAGTTTATCATCCACTGCCTCAATCGTTGTATAAGAAGCCAGCAAGAATAGGGATTTCAGTATTCCGCTTTGTTCTTCCACATCAATGGAATTAATGTCTGAAATTTGGGCAGTAAAAGCGGATCCTCCTTCCTCTGTAATTTCCAGCACTGCTCCCTGGCTTTCTGCAAAGTTTTTTAACATTGGGAGAATCGCTTGGTTGAACCAATCCCTGACACGGAGCTCATCATCCGCAGGAGCTTCTTTTATCTGTTCAATGAAGTCATGAACCTTTAGAAGCTGTCCTGTTGAGAGCTTATCCAATTTCATGTAGACACGCTCCGCTTTCCGAACTTCTTTTGAGTAGTCGTATTTCTCTGTTTTAATTGCCTCCACCATCCTTTAAAAGTATTAGGCGCCTGTCTCTATTATATAGAAGGAAATGAAGGCCGTACATCGGTAAAGTCGGCTGAAAATTTAGCCCAGGGTCTGGTGATTTTTTCAGAGGGCCGTAGAATTTGTCGAAGGGATGAAGCTCTTTAAGGGATGGGTCTGTGCATTTTGGATTATGTGGGAAGGAGGGAATTTAACGGAATTACTTGAACTTTGGGTTCGGATTGAGTATAATATAAGTGAAAAAGAAAGCACCCACTCCAAAAGTGGATGCCACGCATAATGCTTATTGCCCTAATGGGCAACGCCCATCCTGTGTGTCAGACAGGGTGGGCATTTTCTTACTTACGCTTTCTTTTGTCCAGAAAGGTAAGCAGCGCGACAACAAAGCCGCCGAACGCGATCAGCAGTCCGAGGATACCAAGGACTACCATTACGATTTCGTAAGCCGTCATACGCACCACCTCCCTTCCTATGTATTCCCTTGCGGGTCATAGTTGAGAGGCAGCCACTCCTGTCATGGGTACTTTCCTAAGATTTATTTTATCATACAAACATATGTTTTACAATTACTGAATGGAAAAGTAAGCCTTAAGGAAGCGCCAGGCGACCTCCACAATATACTTTAATAATGTCAGATTTATTTAATTACTTCTCGTTCATAATCTAATAATTGTTTATAGGCAAATTCAACATCTGTATCATATAGAAGTTGTTTTTCTGTCATACGAAGACCTCCGTTTATTTTTAGTATGTCTGATCCCATCAAAAAAAGGACTCATAAAAGGAGTCGATGTGGATTTAAGTATTATTTTATGATATAATCCAAAAAGATTGGAGGATAATGACTATGTTTGAAGACTATTATATTCTTTATACAAAGAAAGAACCTAAAATTGATAAAACAAAAACATCCATAAGCTTTTCAGAAACTCGTTATCGGTATGCAAAGATAGATACAACAGACATAAACATTTTTTTGAATAATTTTTGCAAAACAGAATCTTTAAAGACAATAAAACGGAGAAAACTTACATTCATTGAAAAATTAGATAGACTTGTAAATAAAATTTGTTTTCCTCTTATTGCAGTTGTTTATTCATTCATGATCTTTTATGGAGTATATGTTGAAAATAATCTTCTCGTAATATGGGCAGGACTTCTTTCATTTTGTTTTTCGATTTTCTTTTCGTCATTTTTTGAAATTAGCGTTATCCAACCAATCAAAAACTGTATTTATAAAAAAATGTTATTTAATTGTAAAGTTATGTCTATTTTAGTGTTAGCTATTTCTATATTTAGTTCTTTTATACTTTTGATAATTTATCAAAATTTTTTTATTAACACTCAGTATATACTATTTAAATCGAATAATATTGGCAATACAGCAACATTAATTTCGTTAATAGTATTTTTTGTTGATAAGTCTATTGAATATAGCCAACTTTTTGAAGACTAGAGAATAACTTTATCTACGATTATGTTTAGTAATATTCCTAAGAATAAACACACTGATATAAAAAAGAAACATTCTAGAAGTTTAATATAATCTTTATTTATTATGGATACTGCTCCAAAGTATCCAATTATGAGTATTAGAATATAATCTATAAGATAAATAAAACCTGCTAACGCATCTAATGCTTTGCGATATTTCTCTAACATACCAAACCCTCCTGTTTATTTTTAGTATGTCTGATTCCATTAAAAAAGACTCCCGAAGGAGTTTTTTAATAGATAATATAAAGTTTTTATGCTATGCTCAAAAGAAAGAGACTTTAAACTGGATGATGAAAAATTGAAAAAACCGGTTTCTAAATATGCTTCATTTATTTTTACAATTGTTGTACTATTTTTATATTTAATAGTATTTTTTTATGTTTCTATTTTTAAACCCGTTGAATTTTCTATCTACATGGCTTTTATGTCTATGGTTGCTACTTTTATTTCTTCATTCTTTCCAATATTTTCAAATGATAAAATATACGGAAGTATTGTTAGTTTATTAATAGGTATTGGAGTTGGCTATATATTAGCAAATTTTTATTTTATTTATTTTTGCAATAACGGCTTTATTTTGTTTGATATAGACAGAATCGGGAATATACTTACCGTCTTAAGTATGTATTATATTTTTTAGGTTCTCTTAAAACAATTATCCTTTCTTTTCATAATAAGTAGAACAAAATACGCATACTAAACATATCAATATCCACAAACTGACAAACATAGTATAAGGCGTTTCAATATCATCAGATAAAATTAACCATGAAAATACAACTGGAATTTCAGTAAATAATGGGATGATTAAAAACTTTGCTCCAGTTGCACTTTTTAGATTAAATGCTTTTTGAATATTAACTGCTAATTTCTCTAACATACTAAATCCTCCATTATATTTATTTAACAATATAATGAAAGATTCCAATAAAAAAAGGACTCGCGAAGAGTCCTTTTCTAATCAATATTTTTACGTAGTAAAAGAAATGTCTATAACTTTTGATCCTACATAAAATGTAATGGCATAATCTCCAGCGATAGCCCAAGCATTAGAACCATTATTATAAGTTCTACTCAATCCGGCATTTTTTAATTGATTTTCTGCTTCTTCTGCATTATCAATATTTGTGTTAGCATTCTCAATTATATTGTTTGGTGTAGTTGTATATATATTGTATGGAAGCCCATTTTTATATGCCGATCCAGAAGTGTAATATTCTGCGGTTAATCCATTACTATATTCTACTAACACTTCTTCACCGTATCTTCCGTTTCCCACTTCAACACTAACTTCACCATACTTAACATTCTCTTCGCGAGTATGATTTAACATATCAATAGCTGCATTACTAATACCATCCGAATTATAGCCGGTCATTACATCTGTATTTGTTGTTTGAGCTGGCTGAGTTGTCTGTGTCTGTACTGCTCCATTCACAACCCAAGCACCATCTGCATTTACCTGGTATCCATCCGGAGTCGTTGTGTTAGAGAGCATATAGCCGTTGCCATCAAAGTAATAACATTCTGCTATACCGTCATTGTTCCCATCTAACCAACGCCATTCGTTTGCAGGCCAGGTGCCGTCATCGTTTTGCCACCACCATCCGGTAGCGTTCTGTTGCCAGGAAGCTGCCATAGAAGTAAATGCACTTCCCAAAACCATACTTGCGGCAAGTACGAGTGCCGCTACTCGTTTCATACCCTTCATATTTAATCTCCTTTTTGTAGTCTATAGATTAACTATACTCTTTTTCCGTATGGACCGTCAATAGGAAAGTTTCAATTTTGATAGTCTCTCATACGGATACTCTATGGTTATCTTATCGTATTTAAACATAGATTTCAAGAGTGTTTGGAACGTATTTAAAAAGTCTGTGAAAAGCGTACAAAAAGCGCCATCCGCGAACAGGGACAGCACTGTGTAGGGTGGGATTATCTCCTGTGGATTCGCTCCCTTTTTAAGGTGCTTCCTTCCGGCATAGGGAAGTCCGGTGCTAATTCCTGGGATGTCCTCCATATGTCAGCAGAAAAGTTACTTTTGTAATGTCCCTTTAGACGGCCCTTTGTCTGCTCCGTGTAGGCCTCACGCTTCTTTAAGCAGACTTCCCTTAACTGTTTCATGTACTCCTGATTCTCGCTGACTAACCGGGTAAATTCTTCATGGATTTTACCCGGTTCCTCTTTGATAAAAGCAAGCCGTTCCCGATATTTTTTTAGGATCTCCGGGTCTGTCCGTTTCCCTTTTGGGAGAGGCTTATAGGATTCATACAGGGATTTTCGGCGCTCCTTTAGGGAGGCGATTTGCTTCTCGTTTTCCAAGATGGTTTCCTTTAGGGATTCCCGGCGTGAGTAGTCAGCAGGATTTAAGACAGACAATTCCTTCTTTGCCTGCTCCACGGCCTTTGTCAGGAGGTCGATTGCATTTAAAATCTGTTCCAGTGCTTTTGCCAGAACGGCGGCCCTTGTGATGTCATCCTGCTCCTCATTCTCAATGGCTTTTATAATGGAAGATAGGGAAATACGTTCATAGGCATAGGTGATGGCCCTGGCCCGTAAACCCTCCAAACGGGCGGCGGTTTTCTCGATATGCTCCTTTTCTTTACGCTCCATTTCCCGGATTTGTTCCTCAAAAGTTCTTAGGAAGCGGTTGTTCTCCCTGATCCGCCGGTTGAGTTCTCCCTTGCTGGTATGGATTCCCTTCTTCTCCATCTGCCATATTTGAGGACCAAGATGGGATTGTGGGAGACGGTTTACTCCCTGGGATTCATAGGAGCGGTGGTCGATTTTAGCATTGGTTCCGTTTCTTTGTAAAGCGTCATTACAAAGGGAAGCCCAGTTCTCACGCCAGGAAAGCAGGGTGTCCTTTGTATTCCATTCCTGTAGGATTGGGTTTGGTTCCTTACGGGTTTTGGGTTGTTTATTCACTCGTTTTAATCCCTGACGTTCGCCGGATTCCTTTGTAAGCCATACCTTTTTTCGCCCTATTTTATATTGGTACTGCTTCATCCAGCCTTGGGATTCCGCCGATTTTATCTCATCTGCAGAAAAGGCCTGTTCCTCCCAGCCTCTCTTACATAGGTAAACCGTCCGGGACTTAGGCTCCCATTTCCCATCCATAGATAGTGGCCGCATTGTGAGTAAGATGTGAGCGTGAGGGTTTCGGAAAATCATTTTGGATATGTCATTTGTGGGATTGCCGTTTAAATCAACGGGCCTTCCTCTGTCATCCGTGAGAGGCGGATTATGGATTGCAAAATCAGCACACATTCCTTTAGAAGTGAAGTTCTCTTTTATGTAGGAACGGACAAGGGAGAGGCGTTCCTGTGGGCTTAATTCAATAGGAAGTGCAAGTTCAACCTCCCTGGCCAGTTGGGCGTTTGATGACTTCTCGGCCATCTCCACAGCGTTCCATAAGGTGGAGCGGTCTTTAAATTCTTCCGGTGCATTGGGAGGGAGAATGATTTCGGTGTGTTCAATCCAGCGTTTCTTTGAATAGTCATGGGTGATTCCGTCCCATTCATTGGTGAGTATATCACCGGAGCGGTAAGCGGCGGCGGCAACCGATGAACGGCCGGAAGAACGGCTGATGATTTTAACGGAAAGATGGTAAATTGCCATGGTATCAACTCCTTTTATTGATGTAGTGGGTGTGTTTTTATAGATTGACAAAGAGGGTTCTTTGGCCTATGGTATTAAAAAAGGTGGTGAGTGATTATGTCAATAAACAAGGATGAACGGGATTTGCAGACGTATTATGAAGCCATGGAGAAATTCCGGGAGAATCCGATTACTTATACATTGGATGAAGTGGAAGCCATTTTAGGGATTAAATTGATGGAAGCGGATGGAAGCACAATGGAATGAGGATTATTTCTGTCCGGGATTCCTCCCGGCTTTCTGTCTGTGCGTATCCGCACGGTCAGCGCCGCAGGCCGCACGCCTGGCCCGAAGGGTCAGGGATAAGTGCGCCCTTCTTATATAAAAATAGAGAAGGGATCACAGTCCCAACTCCGAAATATAGTCCACAGTCATAGGTGATAGGATGGCAAACCATACGATTTTCTCAACTTCCTCATTAGAAAGTATGGCTGGATCAACCACTTCCCTTAAAGCGGATTCTAAGATAGCGCCTCTCTCAATTAATCTGTGAGCTCTGGCTTTCCTCTCTTTCAATTTTGCCCGTTTTCGGGCTGTTTCCTCTCTGTGCTTTGCTTGTAATTCTTCTAACTCCGTCATCTGACTACCTCCTGTGTCTTAGTTTTTTCCAGATATCACCTATACTTGGTATTTTTTTATGTTCCTCCGCTATGCTCTGGGAAATATCAAGATTGTTGGTATATTTCAAAACCAGTTGGTCCAGACGGTTAATTAAGTCATTGGATGTTTTCTGTATTGTCTGGAGGGAGTCTTTAATTCCGGCAGTCCTTTTCCGTTGCTCCAGCTGGCAAGATAGCCGAACGAGTAATCCGATGTATCCAGCCCGAAGTGCTGACAGACAATGAAGGCGACGCTCTCGGCCTCCACCTCCTTTGTTGCCCTGTCTTTCATCTGCTCCGGGTCCGTATGTAAAATACTGTGGGCTGTCTCATGGATTGCTGTTTTCACGGTCTGCCTCTCGCTCATACCGGACTTAATCACAATCTCCTGATTGGTCAGGTTATAATAACCCTTCTTGGATTCCGTCCAGGAAGCGAACCGGATGGGAACCTGGGCGGCTTCCTTGATGGCTGCCATTAACGCCTCATAGTTCTGTGCTTCTCCCTGTAATTCCTCGGTCAGTGTGGGAAGGGCCTTCCCTTCCGTCTGGGAAACATCAAAGACTTTCACCGGGATGAAACGGACATAGGAGCGTTCCTCCTTCTCCATGATGGGTTTTCCGTTTGGGTCCAGCAGCACTTCGCCGGTTCCAGGGTCAACTGCTTCCACATCCCGGATCACCTTATAGGGACGCGGAGCAAATATGCGAATCCCTTTTTCTCCCTCCTTCACATGACGTTCCAACGATTGCCAAGTCTTAAAACCGGCCACCCTAGTAGCATTGGGTCTTTGCAGATATATGAGGATAGAGTTATTGAAACTATAGAAGTGGAATTTCTCCATTGTGGAAAGGTAGGCTTTGTATTTCTCGGAAGTGAACACCTCTTTGATTCCCTTTTCCAACTGATCCGTAAGGGCTTTGATCTGTTCCTCCTGTTCTTCCCGGCGCTTTGGGTCATTCCAATGCTTTTGTCCCTTCACTAGCACCGCCTCCTGATGGGAACCGCTGGCCGCCTTCATTGAGAGTAAAGGTAAAATCTGCAGATTCCGTCCTTTTGTTTATAACCTGGAGGATCTCCAGGGTGTTTCTATAATCCTCTAAAAAGTCCAATGTCTTTTGGTTCATAATGAATGTTCCTCCTGTATTGTATTTGTAATGCCTCTTGATGGAGGCAGTTTGTATTTATTCTGTCTTTACATGTATGTAATCTAAAACTTCCTTCATCCCTAATCCGCCATCCTCCACGGGCCTCATGCAGTAGTCCCAAACCCTGGGATGGGTCTGTCTTAATTTCTGGAACCGGTTTGGCTCCTTCTCCAGATGGGCTCCATAAGCACAGAACATGCACCCGGTCCTTGGGTATCCGTCCGTGTACCATTTTCCTTTTTTGTCCTGAAGGATATTTCCGTAGATACTTGGATAGTGTTATCCCGCATTTTATCTACCTTCGAATCATGTGATATTCAGCTGAATTAAAAAGAGGCATGGCATAAATTATTCTGATAGATTTTCCATCAGATTGCTTTATGCCATGCCGTTTGTGTTATCATAATGGTCGTTGCATTAAAATAGCAGGCCTGCACCCTGAGAAAGTCTGGCCTGCTACTGCTCATACACACAGTGTTACCTGTGCACATTCACAAGACTATGATAACCATTTTTGTCAGGAATTGCAATCAGATTTCTCAATCCTTTTATGATTCTGTTATTTATAACCTTCCCTTTCATCAGCTGGCCTGTTCCTGCGGCCACGCTGCCTGCCTCTCCATACATGGCTACTACAGGCGGACTGTAAAACTCCCTTCCGGACCTCTCCGGCTCAGAGTCTGCCGGGTAAAGTGTTCGGAATGCGGGGCTACCCATGCGATCCTCCTGTCTTCCATAGTCCCCTACTCCCAGATCCCTCTTTCTGACCAGCAAAGGATCTGTAACGACTACGAAGAGGGAAGGTGCGTCAGTTCGGTCTGTACAGACAATCCGTCCATTGATGAGAATAACGTCAAGTCAATCCTCCAAAACTACACGCGCTGCTGGAGGGAAAAGCTCCGTTCCCTCAGGATACCTCTCTCCCCAATAAATGCGCTGATCCGTTCCTGCTTTTCGGATTATTCTTCACAGTTCATGCAGATACACCGGCGGGTCAACAAACTTTTTTCCTATCCCACATAACCTTACCTGACAGGCTTCCTGTTGCCTCTTACAATAAAGGAAAAACAACAAGGAGGCCTGACCTATGGAACAGGAAAAGAAACAGGCAGTCGCCCTGATGCGTTATTCAGCGATTGCTCCACTCATTACAGGCACCCAGGAAGACTATGAATCCCTGAGTGCTTATTTCCGCACCGTCTCGGCAAAAGGGATCAAAGCGCCGGACGGTTCTCTTCGCCATTATTCTCCGGGAACTTTGGAAAAATGGTATCTTGCCTACCGCAAATCCGGCTTTGATGCTTTGGTCCCCACCGGCCGGTCTGACTGCGGTGCCAGCCGGAAGATTGACGGGGATCTGAAAGAGCAGATCATCTATCTCAAACGCCATTATCCCCGGATGTCTGCCGCAGCGATCTATAAACAGCTGCAGGATAACGGAAGCATCCGCTCCGGGCAGCTCTCAGAATCTACGGTCTGCCGTTTCATCAACCAGCTCGTCCTGCAGCAGCGCCTGACGAACAATCAGGATATGCGGCGTTACGAGAGGCCACACATCAATGAGGTATGGTGCGGCGATTCCAGTGCCGGCCCATGGCTCAAGACTGCAGACGGCAGGAAACACCGTGTTTACGTGATCGCCCTGATCGATGATGCCAGCCGGTTTATCCTTGGCGCGGATGTTTTCTTTCACGATACCTTCGTGAACCTGATGTCCGTCATGAAGTCTGCCGTCTCAAAGTATGGCAAGCCAAAGGTTTTCAACTTTGATAACGGCCCGGCCTATAAAAACCGACAGATGGAACTGCTGGCGGCCCGGATCGGGTCTGTGATCAGTTACTGCCGCCCCTATACTCCCACGCAGAAGGCCAAGATCGAGCGGTGGTTCCGTACCCTGAAGGACCAATGGATGGCATCCCTGGATATGAGGGACTTTCACACACTCGAAGAGCTCAGGGGCAGCTTGCTGGCCTATGTCAGAAGCTATAACCAGCGGCCCCATTCCTCCCTGAAAGGGATCTCCCCACAGGAACGCTTCTTTCAGGAACCGGAATTGATCAGCCGTCTGCCTGATGAACAGATCGAATCCGCTTTCCTTCTTGAGATCGAACGCAGGGTATCGGCGGACTCGGTCATCGTGATCGACCAGACAGAGTATGAGGTCGATTACCGTTTTGCAAAGCAACGCATCACCCTGCGTTATACGCCGGACATGAAAGACCTCTTTGTTGTGGAGGCCGATGGTTCCCTTACGCCGATCCACCTTCTCAACAAACAGGACAACTCCTTTGTAAAACGTGACAAAGTACGTCTGACAGGAGGTGAGGACTGATGGAGCTTACTGCGCGTTACGGCCTTGAATTCAACCCATTTTTAAAGAATTCCAAAGAGATCCTTTTTGAAGGCACTGAATATACGGAAGCCAGGTTCCGGCTGGATTACCTCGCAAAGACGAAAGGCTTCGGCCTTCTTACCGGCGCCCCCGGCCGTGGGAAAACAACACTGGTACGTTCCTGGTCTGCCGGGCTGAACCCTTCCTTATACAAAGTGATCTATACCAGCCTTTCCACAGTTACGGTAAATGATTTCTACCGGAACCTTGCCGTATCCCTTGGTGCACAGGCTTCCTACCGTAAAACAGAAAACTTCCATATCATCCAAGAGGAGATCAACCGCCTTGCCCTGGATAAAAGGAAAACCCCTGTGATCATCATTGATGAGGCGAACTATATCAAAAACGCCGTCCTGAACGATCTGAAGATCCTGTTCAACTTTGAGATGGATTCCCGGGACCGGGCAGTGATCC
>OLVT01002779.1_pt1 | contig 11365 bp, 10 predicted proteins | sample 1673241 | NCBI WGS metagenome assembly OLVT01 (sample SAMEA3178936, study PRJEB25190) | human gut metagenome | biome: human gut; feature: human-associated habitat; material: faeces | place: Austria | collected 2013 | reverse complement strand
ATTTGACATTGACAAAAGTGAAATTGTCAATGTCTATAAAACAGAACATGTGTCCATAAACATAAAAGGCAAGGATGGAATCATATCTTGCAGCAAATTTGCCAAATGGCATCTTTTCGGAAACGTCACCTAACGAAAGACAATATTTTCTGAATTCTTCAATGTCCATGCTTTGAATTTGTAGTTTGTTTATGGGAACTTCGGATAATCCTGGAACCGTGGCTTGCGTTTTTCCAAAAATGCCTTCCCTCCTTCCTGCGCTTCCTCTGTCATGTAATACAGCATGGTGGCATCTCCGGCAAGTTCTTGTATGCCGGCTTGTCCGTCCAGTTCGGCATTCAGTCCGGCTTTGATCATACGAAGAGCGAGCGGGCTGTGCTCCATCATCTTTTCTGCCCATGCCACGGTTTCGTCTTCCAGGCGGTCGAAAGGAACGACTGTATTGACTAATCCCATTTCCAGTGCTTCCTGTGCGGAGTATTGACGGCAGAGGAACCATATTTCACGGGCTTTCTTCTGCCCTACGATGCGTGCCAGATAGGAAGAGCCGAATCCGGCGTCGAAGCTGCCTACCTTGGGACCTGTCTGTCCGAAAATGGCATTTTCTGAGGCAATGGTCAGATCGCATACCACATGCAGCACATGGCCGCCGCCGATGGCGTAACCGTTTACCATGGCGATGACCGGTTTTGGCAGTGACCGGATTTGCTTTTGTACGTCCAGCACATTCAGACGGGGAACTCCATCTGTGCCGATATAACCGCCATGACCTTTTACGTGCATATCTCCCCCGCTGCAGAAGGCTTTGTCGCCTGCTCCGGTCAGAACCACTACATTGATATCCTGGCACTCGCGGCAGTAATACAGGGCGTCGCTGATTTCCGAAGTAGTGGTGGGGGTGAACGCGTTGCGGTAACGCGGACGGTTGATGGTGATTTTCGCTATTCCGTTGTAAAAGTCAAACAGAATATCTTGATATTCTTTGATGGTTTTCCATTTTCTTGTTTCCATTATTCATTTTTATTTTTAAGTCCGTGATAATATTCTCTTAATAGGGTGGTGTCTTTTTCCTTGTCAGTAAACACCTCCAGCAGCATGGGTTGCATCCTTGTCTCGGGTGAGGTGAATGGCTGCATCGCTTCTTCCAGCTCTTCTTCTCCGGTCACTTTCATGTAAATAAAGCCACGTTCTTCCGCCCAGCCTTTGGCGGTGGTGTAATGCTCGGCTGTGATAAACTCCCGGGAACGGCTTGATTTGTCCATTCCAGGCAGGGTATGGAATATTTCTCCTCCTTCGTTATTCAGTAACAGGATGCGGATGTTGGCACCGTAATTTTGATTCCACAGTGCGTTCATATCATAGAAGAAGCTCAAGTCGCCTATGATGATGAAATTCAGCTTGCTGGAAGCGGCGGCATAACCGATGGCGGTGGACAGGGAGCCTTCTATGCCGTTCACGCCCCGGTTGCAACAGATTTCCACCCGGGGAGGAACTGTAAATAACTGTGCATAGCGCACGGTGGAGCTGTTTGCCAGATGCAGGGCACAGGGTTCGGGTAATGCCTGAATGAGTTTTCCGATAACGGAGATTTCGGAATAAGCAAGATCCGGCATCGGAATGGTTTTGCAATAGTTTTCCCACATCAGCGGATAATGGGTCGGTTTGTTGTCCAGCAGGAAAGCTATTTTTTCCAAGAACTCAAACGGATCCATCTCGATGACGGTGGTCAGGCAACCGTATAAATCGGCTATCTTCCCGTCGGCGGCAACATGCCAATGTTCGCGCGGGGGATGATTGCGCAGGTATTTCTTCAATTGCTTGGATACGATATGTCCGCCGTAGGTAATCAGTATTTCGGGGGCCATGTCTTCCTGGCGCTCCGGCGTCATGGAATAAACGGCGGCGTCGAAATTCTTGATAGGAATGCCGGGGATGGTCTGGTTGCCCAGATGTTCCGTCAACCAGGCGAAATGTTTATAAAGCGGTTTCACATATTTTTTTTCGAACAGGTAAATCAGATTCATCTGGCCTACCACGACCATGCGCTTGTTGTACTTGTTCAGCCGTTCGATCAGTTCCTTATAGTCACGGTCGTACACGCTCAGTCCCTGATAACGGGTGATGACACGTGCCTCGGGAAGTGTTTTGGCGGTGAAGCGGTAGATGGGTTCGGAAATGGGTACATTGATATGTACGGGTCCTTTGCCGTGGTGGGTGGTTTCCAGTATGGCTTCGTTGATGAGGCGGTTGCAAAACCATTCGTCTTCCTCTGTATGTACTTCGGGCAGGTTGACAGACATCTTGACTAACGTTCCGAACACATGGGGCTGGGGCAGGGTTTGTCCGTCCATTTGTCCTATCCAGGCGGCGGGGCGGTCGGCAGAAATGACAATCAGAGGTACTTGTTGGTAAAAAGCTTCGGCTACGGCAGGGTGCAGGTTCAGCAGGGCCGAACCGGAGGTGCAGCATACTGCGGCAGGACCTCCCCCTTGTAAAGATAGGCCGATAGCAAAAAAACCGGCACTGCGTTCATCGGTTACAGAATAACAAGTGAAGTCCTCTATATTGGCCAGAGTGTGTACGATGGCAGCATTACGGCTGCCGGGACAAAGCACTATTTTCCGCACACCGTGCGCTTTGAGAAGTGCCACCAACTGAAGTATGTTCTTTTTGTCTGAATACATTATTCTTCTACTTTAATTGTTTCCATTTGTTTACTTATAAAGTCAGGATGAAGGATGCTCCGCATCGTATTCATCTTGTCTCCCGTTTCCACCCATTCCGATTCTACTTCCGAGGAAGCCAGTATTCCTCCTCCTGCATACAGGATGGCTTCACCCGGCTTTATTTCCATGCAGCGCAGATTGACGTAGATATCGGTATGCCCCTCTGTGTCCAGCCATCCGGTGAATCCGGAATAATAACTGCGGTCGTACCCTTCGTTGTTCAGAATAAACCGGAAAGCCTCCTCTTTGGGCAGGCCGCAGACGGCGGGAGTGGGATGGAGTTCTTGCAATAAATCGCCTATATGGTCTGTATTTTTCAACAAGAAATAAAAATCAGTCTTGAGGTGTACCAATTGTCCGGCACGGGCGGTATAGGGACCTTTCTCCGTCATCTTGTTGCCGAATTTTTTGGCGATCCGGCGGATATAATCAGCCACATAGCCCTGTTCTTCTTGGTTCTTCTTGTCCCAGTTTGTCGGCATCACTTCGTCCTGCATCGGCATTGTACCAGCCAGGGCCACGGTGTGCCATTCTTTGCCTTGTCCGCTTAATAAGATTTCCGGTGTGCTGCCCAGCCAGGTTCCGGAAGCGGGGGTGTGGCATAGGTAAATCATCATGCGCGGATAATTGTTACAGGCCCGGACAAAAGCGCCAAGTGGTGAAAAATCATCTCCGATATGTCTGGCGGAAGAACGTGACAGAACCAATTTTTGAAACTGCTTCTCTTGTAAGGGAGTGATGAAACGCCCGAATGCGCGGGTATATTGTTCTTTATCCGTTTCTTCGGAAACAAAAGGAGAGAGTTCATTCTGCCGGCTTTTGCAGGTGAGCAGGGTATCCACACATTCCAGTGAAGACAGTGCTTCGCTGATTTCGTTCCAGTCGTATGCCGTGACATCCGGACGGATAAGTACCAAGGGATGTTCCTCCGATATCCGGAAAGGAGCCATGACAAATCCCTTTTTTTCATTCAGTTCTTGAATGTCCGCTAATTGTTCCACATCGCCTGAGGTTTGCAATACCAGGTAGCATTCGTCTGTCCAAGGTAACCGGTAGAGGGCGAAACCGAGGTGGCTATGTGTCAGGCAATCCAATAATTTTTGCGTATGTATATCTGGTAGATTCATTTCTTTTTCAGTATGAAATTAACGACACGAACAGTAGAAACCAGTTCTCCCTGTGGAGTGGTGATATCTATATTCCATATATGCGAGGATCTGCCGCGGTGAATCAGTTTGCCGGTGGCGAATACTTTGCCTCCGACGGGTACGGCCGACAGATGATTTCCACTTACTTGTACTCCGCAGGCATATTCGCCTTCCCGGCATAGCGACATGGAGCCATGTCCTGCCACAATCTCGGCCAGAGCCAGTGACGCGCCGCCGTTCAACATACCAAAGGGTTGTGAAGTACGATGGTCTACAGGCATTTCGGCATGTACCGCATTCTCGGTGGGGGGGAGAAACCGGATACCCAGATGTTCCGCCATCGAATTCGAATAATCAGGTTTGCAGGTTATTTCTTCCATCATTTGTATGTCTGTTCTTTTCTATAGGGCTACAAAAATACATAAATTTTAGATGAAAATGTCGCTAATGTTGTTCTTTTAAGAACAAAAACATTCGGGGTTTGTTTCTATTTTCGGAATATATTTTTTATTTTGCAAAAAGAATTCGTACAAATGCAACAACGAATGAATAAAACAATAATTTAATACCTATGCTCATTACGATTATTATCCTTGTACTGTCCGCAGTATTTTTTGTAAATGGCAAGATACGGTCGGATCTTGTGGCTCTTTGTGCTTTAGTGGCTTTGTTGATTTTTCAGATATTGACGCCTGACGAGGCTTTGTCCGGATTCTCCAATTCGGTCGTCATTATGATGGTGGGGCTGTTTGTGGTTGGCGGAGCGATTTTTCAGACGGGACTTGCCAAAATGATCAGTTCACACATTCTGAAATTAGCGGGTAAGAGTGAATTGAAATTATTCTTGCTTGTAATGTTGGTGACTTCTGCTATCGGGGCTTTTGTGAGCAACACAGGTACGGTGGCTCTGATGTTGCCTATCGTGGTCAGTCTGGCAGTCAGTGCCAACATGAATCCCAGTCGTTTGCTTATGCCGTTGGCGTTTGCCAGCAGTATGGGAGGTATGATGACACTGATTGGTACGCCGCCCAACCTTGTTATTCAAAATGCGTTGACTTCGGCCGGTTTTCCTCCGCTTTCGTTCTTCTCTTTTTTTCCGGTAGGGATTATTTGTGTGGCAGTGGGTACTTTGGTGTTGCTTCCGCTCAGTAAATGGTTTCTTTCGAAACGGGGGAAAAACGGAGACGACAATGTTCATTCGGGCAAATCCCTGAAACAGTTGGTGAAGGAATATGGGCTATCCAGTAATTTGTTCCGGTTGAGGGTGGTCGGTGACTCCCGGCTGCATGGAAAGACGATTATAGAGTTGGATATCCGGCGCAAGTATGGATTGAATATACTGGAGGTGCGTCGTGGGGATATGTCACAACACCGCTTCCTGAAAACAATTACTCAGAAGCTGGCCGATCCCGGTACGGTTCTTCAGAAAGAGGATATTCTGTATGTGACGGGGGATTTTGAGAAAATAAAGTTGTTTGCCGAAGATTATCTGCTGGAGATGCTGGACGAGCATACTACCGAAGAAGCGAAAAACTCAGCCAATTCATTGGATTTTTATGACATAGGTATTGCTGAAATCGTTTTGATGCCTTCCTCCAATCTGATAAACCAGACGATAAAGGGGGCGGGCTTTCGTGATAAGTTTAATGTGAATGTACTGGGTATCCGCCGGAAGAAGGAATATTTGTTGCAGGACTTGGGCAATGAGCGGATTCATAGCGGGGATGTGTTGCTGGTGCAGGGTACATGGAACAATATCGCCCGGCTGAGCAAGGAAGATGCCGACTGGGTGGTACTGGGACAACCGCTGGCCGAGGCTGCGAAGGTCACGCTGGATTACAAAGCACCGGTAGCTGCGGTTATCATGGTGCTGATGGTGGCTATGATGGTGTTCGACTTCATTCCGGTAGCTCCGGTGACGGCGGTGATGATTGCGGGTATCCTGATGGTACTGACAGGATGTTTCCGCAATGTGGAGGCGGCTTACAAAACCATTAACTGGGAAAGCATCGTACTCATTGCGGCCATGCTGCCTATGTCGCTGGCATTGGAAAAGACAGGGGCTTCCGAATACATTTCGAACAGTCTGGTCAGTGAACTGGGAACATACGGACCGTTGGCGCTGATGGCGGGTATTTATTTCACTACTTCCCTGATGACGATGTTTATCAGCAACACGGCTACCGCAGTGCTTCTGGCTCCTATCGCGATGCAAAGTGCAACACAGATAGGGGTAAGTCCCGTACCTTTTCTCTTTGCGGTGACACTGGGGGCAAGTATGTGTTTCGCTTCTCCATTCTCCACTCCGCCCAATGCGCTGGTGATGCCCGCCGGACAATATACCTTTATGGATTATGTAAAGGTAGGGCTGCCGTTGCAGATTATTATGGGCATTGTCATGGTGCTGGTACTTCCTTTGCTGTTTCCTTTTTAAGTTGTTTATAATATATGATGCCGATGACGTCCGCTATAAACCATCCGATAGGAATAGACCACCAGATTCCGATGACCCCGATGGCAGGAATGCCGGCAAGCCAATAGGAAAGGGCTACACGGGTTCCCAACGATACCACTGTGAGCACTACGGACATTCCCGGCATACGGATGGCACGATAATATCCGTATAACAGGAACAAAATCCCGATTCCGCAATAAAACGCTCCCTCGATGCGTAAATAACTGATACCGATGTTCAGAATTTCCGTTTCGTGGGGGCGGACAAAAATCAGCATCAATGGTTTGGCGAATAAAAAGACCAGAATGGAAATGACCAGAGAGAAGAGAACGGTGGTAATCAAGGCACTTTTCACTCCTTTGCGGATCCGTTCCTCTTTTCTCGCTCCGAAGTTCTGGGCAATAAAGGTGGAAAAGGCATTTCCGAATTCCTGTACCGGCATATAGGCGAACGAGTCTATTTTTATTGCTGCCGCAAAGGCGGCCATGACTACAGTGCCAAAACTATTGACCAATCCTTGTACCATCAGAATGCCCAGATTCATCACCGACTGTTGGACGCAAGTCAGTGTAGAGAAGGAAGCTATTTCCTTCAAGCAAGTACGGTCAAAACACATATCTTCATGATGCCATCGCAGTTCCGGACGCCTTCTGTAAGTATAAATGATGATGCCCAGAGCAGCTACTCCTTGAGCGAGGACAGTGGCCGCAGCCGCACCCTGAATCCCCCAATCCAGTTGTAGGATAAAAAACAAGTCGAGCGCTATATTCAGAACGACAGAAACTGCCAGAAACCAAATCGGAGTGACAGAATCCCCTACTGCACGCAGCAGAGATGCGTAGAAGTTATAGATAAAGGTGAAAACTATACCGCAGAAGATTATCCACAAGTAGCTGCGCATCATGCCGTATATGTCTTGCGGAACCTGCAACAGCCGGAGAATAGGATCGAGCCAGATAAAAACGACTACATTCAGTATCAGTGTCACGATACCTATCAGTGCAAACGAACTGAATATGCTACGACGCAGTGCTACATGGTTTCCGGCACCATAATGTAAAGAGAACACAGTGCCACTGCCCATCGCCAGTCCCAGCAAAACGGATATAAGGAAAACCATCAGTGTGTATGCCGAACCGACCGCCGCCAACGCCCCTGCACCAATGCATTGGCCTACAATGAGCGTATCTGCAATGTTGTAGCATTGCTGCAAAAAAGACCCTACCATCATGGGTAGGGTAAAATGTAATAAAGTACCGGTTATGCCTCCTTGAGTGAGGTCTCCTTTCCGTAGCATCCTGCTTTTGTTTTTAAGAGTTTCATTTCCGGGTACAAAGATACAAAACCCTCCAACAAATCATCTGGACTCGACGAAGAAAGAGGCATGTAATAAAAAAAGCAGAGGGTTAACCTCTGCTCTCCATACTGTTTTTGTCAGGATTCAGAATCTTTACGACCTGACGAACATCTCTCTTGTCTGCATTACCGTAAAGGCCAATCTGTTGTCCGGGTACTGTTCCCTTTTCATGTTCTGCCTGGGACAATGCTACTTTCGGGTCAATATGCCCTGCTTTCTTATCTATATTCATACCTATTGAGTTTTTCTAAATTCTTATATGAGAACAAGATAAAAAAGCAAATTGTTCAGCAGTGTCACGAGATATTTAGTAATTCCACTTCAAATATCAGTGTGGAATACGCCGGAATGGGTCCACTGGTACGTGTACCGTATCCCATGGTGTAAGGGATATATACAATCCAACGACTTCCGGGATGCATTCGTAGCAAGGCAATCTGCCAGCCCTCAATCACTTCATTCAGACGAAAAGCCTCCGGACAATTCCGTTTCCACGAATTATCGAACTCACGCCCATTAATAAGCGTGCCTTTATAATGCACAGATACTACACTGTTGAGACGTGGTGTCAGACCGTCTCTGCCTTCCTCCAATACCCGATAAAGTATGCCGCAAGGCAATTCCTTGATTCCTTCTGCCGTACGCAACTGCTCCAGAAACTGTTCGTTCTGCAATTTATATTCTTCTTTTCTACTCATATTGACTTTTTCAATACTTTACAATAATTTGTGCACTGCTTTCTTGCAGTTCCGCATATCCTTTTCCGTCAGCTCAGGATGCTTCTTAGTACCTCCCCTCTCAATGGTTTTCACAATCTTGAAACCACTCCATTTCAGAATCTCCCTGAAAGCTTTCACCACACCGTGCGTCTGATTATAGAGAATATTGAAAGGATAAGGGGTAGTACAAGTGCTTACCACAATCGCTTTCTTGCCCTTATGAAGCGGAAGGGGCATTCCCCAAGAGTTCTCCCCCATCATACCGTAAACCATACGGTCGAAAAGCACTTTCACTTCTCCCGGCATGTTTCCCCAATAGCAAGGGGCACCGATTATCACTGCATCGGCTTCTTTCATAGACTGCAACACTCTCTGTGCCCCATCCTCGGGCAGACAACACTTCAATGAACTGCGACACTTCATGCAACCGATGCAGGGATGTACCTGCAACTGTGGAACGTCTATATAAACTGTTCCAACTCCGCAGCCTTCAAGTTCCTGCTTCATCAGCTCCAACATTTTCGACATGTTGCCATGACGACGAGGACTACCGTTAAGAATCAATACCTTCATTGTATACTCTCAATTTTTCGGCAAAGGTCGGCATTTTCTACATAATAACCTTATTATTCTGTTTTAATCCGAAAAAAACGGGGATGTCTTTTAGTGGAAGACATCCCCGTTTCAGTTTATATCAATTCATTTAGTCCAGTTTATGAATCACCAACCCCGAACGCAACTTCGGCTCAAACCAAGTTGTCTTGGGAGGCATGATGTTGCCCGTATCGGCGATGTCCATCAGCTGCTTCATGGAAACGGGATAGAGGGCCAATGCCACTTTCATCTCACCGCTGTCCACCCGCTTCTTCAACTCTTCCAAACCACGGATGCCACCTACAAAGTCGATACGCTTGTCGGAACGGAGGTCTTTGATGCCAAGCACTTCATCCAGTATCAGATTGGAGGAGATGGTTACATCCAGTACACCAATGGGGTCGTTATCATTATAAGTACCCGGTTTGGCAGTAAGGCTGTACCACTTTCCGTCCAGATAGAGGGAGAAGTTATGCAGTCCGGACGGCTTATAGATGTCCTCACCTTTCTCCTCCACGATGAAATTCTTGCCCACAGCGGCCAGGAACTCTTCGGGAGTCATGCCGTTCAAGTCCTTCACCACCCGGTTATAGTCAATAATAGTCAACTGGTTGGCAGGGAAGCACACGGCCATGAAGTAGTTGTACTCTTCGTCACCACGGTGATTGGGATTTTGCTTGGCTTTCTCCGCACCCACCAAAGCGGCAGCGGCACTGCGATGATGCCCATCGGCAATGTAGAGAGCGGGCATTTGGGCAAACTCTTGGGTAATGGCATCAATGTCCTCCTGCTTGTCTATAATCCAGAAGGTATGGCCGAAACCGTCACCCGGAGCGATAAAGTCGTATACCGGTTTCCCCGCTGTATAACGGGAAATGACGGCATCCAGTGCAGCGTTATCGGGATAGGCAAAGAATACGGGCTCAATGTTGGCATTGTTCACGCGGACATGCTTCATACGGTCCTCCTCTTTATCACGACGAGTCAACTCGTGCTTCTTGATAACGCCGTTCATATAATCGGGAACATAGGCACCGACAACAAGACCGTACTGTGTCTTGCCGTTCATGGTCTGGGCATAGACGTAATAGTTTTCTTTATCGTCCTGCACCAGCCAGCCTTTCTCCTGGAACATACGGAAGTTCTCTGCAGCTTTCCGATAAACACGTTCGTCATGCTCATCCGTACCGACGGGAAAATCTATTTCCGGCTTGATAATATGATATAGGGATTTTTCATTACCTTCCGCTTCTGCACGTGCTTCTGCAGAATTCAATACGTCGTAAGGACGGGACGCTACTTGTTCCACCAAATCCTGAGGGGGACGAATCCCCTTAAAGGGTTTTATTATAGCCATAAGGGTGTGTTTTATATGGATTATTGAGAATAGTCTTACTATTCATCTCATTTCTTATTTACGCGGAACTTCTCGCAACCGTCTTTCAGGAAGCCTACAATCTGCTTGGCAGCGGCAATACCTGCGTTGATATTGGCTTCGGCAGTCTGGGCCCCCATCTTTTTCGGTGTAGAAAAATAACGTCCGGCAAACTTGGCTGCAAATGTTTCATTGGCAGCAGGCATAATGTCGGTCATGTATTTCAAGTCGGTGCGCTCTTCCATCAGCTGGATAAGCTCTGCTTCATTGATGACTTCCTTACGGGCTGTGTTCACCAGCAGTCCGCCCTTCGGCATCTTGTTCACCAATGCATAATTGATGGAATTCTTCGTTTCGGCAGTTGCAGGAATATGCAGGGAAACGACGTCGCAAGTAGAGTAAAGCTCTTCAGCAGAACCCACAGCCTTCACTCCATCCTTCTCGATTACTTCTTTCGGGCAGAAAGCGTCGAACGCATAAATCTCCATACCGAAGCCTTTGGCAATACGGGCTACGTTGCGGCCTACGTTACCATAAGCGTGGATACCCAGCTTCTTGCCCATCAGTTCAGTACCGGAAGTACCGTTATACATATTACGGACAGCCATCACCATCAAGCCGAAAGCCAACTCGGCCACAGCATTGGAGTTCTGTCCCGGAGTATTCATTACACATACATTGTGGGCAGTAGCTGCTTCCAGGTCCACATTATCATAACCGGCACCGGCACGCACCACAATCTTCAGTTCCTTGGCGGCATCCAGCACTTCAGCATCAATGATGTCACTGCGGATAATGATAGCGTTGGCATCTTTCACAGCCTCCAACAGCTTGGCTTTTTCACCATATTTTTCCAGCAGCACGAGTTCGTAACCTGCTGCTTCTATTTCTTTACGGATACCGTCTACTGCCACTTTGGCAAACGGTTTGTCTGTTGCAACTAATACTTTCATAATTTCATGATATTAAAAAGACTCACCACAGATGACAC
>OLVT01002776.1_pt1 | contig 11392 bp, 9 predicted proteins | sample 1673241 | NCBI WGS metagenome assembly OLVT01 (sample SAMEA3178936, study PRJEB25190) | human gut metagenome | biome: human gut; feature: human-associated habitat; material: faeces | place: Austria | collected 2013 | reverse complement strand
AGGTAAACGATATCCCAAGAGAGAACAGTATGCTGAACATCATCCTGCCGGTTCTCCTTTCCGCTGCCATTCTGGTGGCATTCTTTATGTTTATGAATACCAGAAATGCAGGCGGAAGCAACGCCAAGATGATGAATTTCGGCAGAAGCAGAGCCAGGATGACCCGAGACAGCAAGGTGAATTTTACTAATGTGGCGGGGCTCAATGAGGAGAAGGAGGAGCTTGAGGAGATTGTGGATTTCCTTAAAAATCCCCAGAAATATACAGGCGTCGGCGCCCGGATCCCCAAGGGAGTGCTTTTGGTGGGCCCGCCTGGAACGGGAAAGACACTTCTGGCCAAGGCCATTGCCGGGGAAGCCGGCGTTCCCTTCTTCTCCATCTCCGGTTCAGACTTTGTGGAGATGTTTGTGGGAGTAGGCGCATCCCGTGTCCGCGATCTGTTTGAAGACGCGAAGAAAAATGCACCCTGTATTGTGTTTATTGACGAGATTGACGCAGTGGCCCGCCAGAGAGGAACAGGTATGGGCGGCGGCCATGACGAGAGGGAGCAGACCTTAAACCAGCTTCTGGTGGAGATGGACGGCTTCGGAGTGAACGAGGGAATTATCGTGATGGCTGCAACGAACCGTGTGGATATCCTTGACCCGGCTATTCTGAGACCGGGGCGCTTTGACAGAAAGGTGGCAGTGGGAAGGCCGGATGTCAGAGGACGCGAGGAGATTCTGGCAGTCCACACCAAGTCAAAGCCTCTCGGCGATGACGTGGATCTGCACCGGGTGGCCCAGACTACGGCCGGCTTTACAGGTGCTGATCTGGAAAACCTGATGAATGAGGCGGCTATCAATGCGGCGAAGGAGAACCGGAAATATCTTGTCCAGGCCGATATTGACAGAGCCTTTATCAAGGTGGGAATCGGAACAGAGAAAAAGAGCCGGATTATGTCGGAGAAGGACAGGAAGATCACAGCCTACCACGAGACAGGCCACGCAATTCTGTTCCACGTGCTGCCGGAGGTCGGCCCGGTGCACACCGTCTCCATTATCCCTACAGGAACGGGAGCAGGAGGCTACACCATGCCTCTGCCGGAGAAGGATGAGCAGTATATTACAAGGGGCAGGATGCTCCAGCAGATCATGGTATCCCTGGGCGGAAGAATTGCCGAGGAGCTGATGTTTGACGACATCACTGCCGGGGCGTCCCAGGATATCCGCCAGGCTACGGCCATAGCCAGGGCCATGGTGACGGAGTACGGTATGTCTGACCGGATTGGTATGATCAATTACGGAAATGAGAGCAGCGAGGTCTTTATCGGACGGGATCTGGCCCATGCCAGAAGCTACGGCGAGGAGGTCGCCACAAAGATTGACGAGGAGATCAAGCGCATCATTGACGAGTGCTACAAGAAGGCGAAGGAGATTATCATGGAGCATGAGGAGGTTCTTCACCGGTGCAGCAGCCTGCTTCTCGAAAAGGAAAAAATCGGTCAGGCTGAGTTTGAGGAGCTGTTTGACGAGACTGTGGAAAACAGTGAAAAGACGGAGCAGAATGCCTGAAAACAGGGTGTTTTCGGATGACTCTTTGATCGTTTGTGCGAAATGGCGGCTGATATTTTCCGGGGTTTTGGCAGCGGTTCGCGATATGCACAAAAAAGCCTTTGAAATTCTCTTATGTTTGTGCAGACTTATTTTATCGCCTATGCTATTATAATACACGTAACCCCCCCCAATACATTATATAGTTTTTGCTACACCCCATAAAAACGAAATACCTTCTCCTAAAAAGGCCAGCTTACCCCGCTGGCCTTTTTACTTGCAGTCATTCAGTCTCCTGCTCTGCGGCAGCAGTCTGAACGGCTGCTTTTACTTTCTTTAAATCTTTCTTTTCTGTTGTGTATTGGCATAGGATGGGATAAAATATAGAAAAAGATAACAAAAAGCAGCTTACCTGAGCGCGCGGCGGACAGGCGGATGCAGCTGAAGCTGGCCGGACGGCTGAAGGCGCAGGGAAGAGAGTAAGGGAATGATGATGATGAAGATTAACAGGGAAGCGCTGTTCTGTGATGAGACGGAGGACTACAGGAGTCCCTATGAGCCGGATACGGGGGATACCGTGTGTTTCAGGCTGCGCACAGGGCGGGACAATGCAGACTCTGTTTTTTATTTAGAGCCTGATACAAAGGTGAGAAGGCGCATGAGACGCGTGTTCAGTGAAGGACGGTTTGACTACTATGAGATAACGATGGAGCTGGGGGAAGGTCCCGTTTCCTACTGCTTTGAGATCCGCCTGGGCAGTGAAGTCTGTTATTACAACCGCCTGGGGCCGGAGGACAGGGCGGATGCCTCCTATGCCTTTGAGATTATCCCCGGTTTTCACGTGCCGGAGTGGGTGAAGGGCGCCGTTATATACCAGATCTATGTGGATCGCTTCTGCAACGGTGATCCGACCAACGATGTGGAAACGAATGAATACATCTATATCGGAAGCCCTGTTCAGAGAGTCTCCGACTGGGAGGAGCTTCCGGAGAACCTTGATGTGGGCCGGTTCTACGGAGGGGATCTGAAGGGAGTCTGGAATAAACTTGATTATCTGAAAAGTCTGGGAGTTGAGTGTATCTATCTGAACCCGGTTTTTGTTTCCCCGTCCAATCACAAATATGACTGCCAGGATTATGAGCACATCGATCCTCACTACGGAGTCATCGCGGAGGATCTGGATCTGCTGGTGGACCCCAACGACATGGACAATGACATGGCCGGCAAATATGCCACCAGAACGGCTGACATGACAAACTTAAAGACCAGCGACGATTTTTTTGCCGCCTTTGTGGAGGCTGCTCATGAAAAGGGGATCCGGGTGATCGTGGACGGCGTATTCAACCACTGCGGTTCTTTTAACAAGTGGATGGATGCAGAGCTGCTTTACCAGCACGAGGGAAATTATGAGCCGGGCGCTTATGTTTCGGCCGACAGCCCGTACAGGAGCTATTTCAAATTCAACAATAAGGACGGCTGGCCCTTTAATGACAGCTATGACGGCTGGTGGGGCTTTTCGACCCTGCCCAAGCTCAACTATGAAGAATCGGAGAAGCTCTGCGAGGCCATTATGAATGTGGCCAGAAAGTGGGTGTCTCCTCCCTTTAACGCTGACGGCTGGCGCCTTGACGTGGCGGCAGACCTGGGCAGGAGCAGTGAGTTCAACCATAAGTTCTGGAGAAGATTCAGGGATGCGGTGAAGAAAGCTAACCCGGAAGCTGTGATCCTGGCAGAACACTACGGCGATCCGTCCAGCTGGCTGGATGGCAGCCAGTGGGACACGGTGATGAATTACGACGCCTTTATGGAGCCTGTTTCCTGGTTTCTGACAGGGATGGAAAAGCACAGCGATGAGGCGAATGAGAGCCTTTTTGGAAACGGCGCGGCATTTTTCGACATGATGCGCTACCATATGTGCAGGATGCAGCCTCAGTCAATCCAGGCGGCTATGAATGAGCTCTCCAACCATGACCATTCCCGGTTTATGACCAGGACAAACCGCCGGGTGGGACGCCTTGCCAGCGCCGGAGCCCAGGCGGCGTCAGAGGGCATAAGCTACGGCATATTCCGCCAGGGAGTGGTGATGCTGATGACCTGGCCGGGAGCGCCCACCATTTATTACGGAGACGAGACGGGACTCTGCGGCTGGACGGACCCGGACAACAGAAGGACCTACCCCTGGGGGAAAGAAGATCAGGAGCTGATCGAGTTCCACCGGTATATGACAGGAATCCATAAGCGGTATCCAGCCTTCAGGAAGGGATCGGTGAGGAAGCTGCTGGCAGAACAGGATCTGATCGCCTATGCCCGGGTGGTGGAGGGCTGGAAGCCCGGAAGTCATGCACAGGCTCTGGGAAGGGGCTTTGCCAGAGCAGACTTTTCCTGTCTGGAGACAGGGGATACAGGGCATCTGTCAGAGCAGTTCAACAGAGAGCGGCGGGAAAATGAGAGCCGGGCAGTGGTGGCTGTCAATACTGCCATGGAGGAAAAAGTGGCGGAAATTCCTGTCTGGCAGGCGGGAATTACAGACGAGATGGAGCTTCACCGCCGGATGCTGACCTATGAGGAGGGCTATAATGTGGGCCGCATCATCTATGAGGTGAAGGACGGGATGGCAAGGATTTCTGTCCCGGCCAGGGGAAGTATAGTCCTGGTGGCAGTGAGAAAACAGGAGGATGAGGCGTAAGCTATGGATGGAGCCTCCTGCAGAAAGAAAAATTTGCCCAAGCTTTCCCCATGGCTGAACGGTTACTATTTTATTTTGAAAAGTGCTTGATTTTTTGATAAAATTGTGTTATTATCTAACACGGTTACAAATCAGCCTGGATGGATTCCCGAGTGGCCAAAGGGGGCAGACTGTAAATCTGTTGCGACACGCTTCGGTGGTTCGAATCCACCTCCATCCATTTAAAATAAGTATTGATATTTTGATACTTATTGTATATAATAGTAATGTAAATAATGACGCGGGGTGGAGCAGTCTGGAAGCTCGTCGGGCTCATAACCCGAAGGTCGTAGGTTCAAATCCTGCCCCCGCAATTTAGACTTTTAAGTCTTATGCCCAGATAGCTCAGTTGGTAGAGCAGAGGACTGAAAATCCTCGTGTCGCTGGTTCGATTCCGGCTCTGGGCATTCACTTTGAAAGTGATAATTAAATAATATGGAGCATTAGCTCAGTCGGTAGAGCACTTGACTTTTAATCAAGTTGTCCGGGGTTCGAATCCCCGATGCTTCACTGAAACAGACCTCATATGAGTAATAACTCATATGGGGTTTTTGTATTGCAGAATTTTCTGAAAGCCAGGATATGAAAGTGGGTTCTATTATAAAATATGTAAGATTTTAGTGAAAAAACTGAAATAAGTTTGACATGGAGGTCTTCTGACGATAAACTGAAATTAGGAAAAGAAGGAGAGAGAATATGAGGAGAATCTACGGTAAGATAAGGGATGCGCTGATGATTGCCTGTTTCTTTGCCATAATTGCTGCAGGTGGATGTTCAGGCGGCGAAGAGACGGATCAGAGTATCATATCAGAAAATGTTTATAAGTTGGGGACTCAGGAAGTACAGATAGATTTGCCTGGAGATTTTGAGTGTACAGATCAGAGTGACGATAGTGTTGTACTGTCCGGAGATGTTGGAGAAGTCAGAATTGAATATAAAGAAGAAGGTGTATCCTCGGAGCAGTTTCCAAAAACAGAGCAGGAGTGTGCAGCCTTGTATGAAGAGATTATCGGAAATATGTCTTACCAGATTGAAGAGTTTCGCTCCTATGAAAGTGAAGGACTTTATTATGCTACGATTAGATATGATCTTGAAAATGAAATAAAATATCTGATTGCATCCGGAAACTTTGGAATGGAGTATGGATGTCAGATTTCAGCGGTTTTGAATACGGGAAACAGGGAAACTGCAGAGGAAATTCAAAATGCAGTTTATAATGTGAAGGTATTCGCAGAGTAAAAACAGGACCATGAATATGGAATGAAATCAGCTGCCCTTTAAGGAAGGGCAGCATTTTTTACAGGAGGGAATTATGACGTTGTATGAAAAGCTGGATGCATATGGAAAGTCGGATTATTACGCATTTCATATGCCGGGGCATAAGAGAAATGTAAACTTTATGGAGGAAAATCTTCCTTTTGGGATCGATATTACGGAGATAGAAGGATTTGATGATCTGTGAAGGAATTCTAAAGGATGCGCAGACGCGGGCGGCCTCTGTCTACGGGGCAGAAGAGACCCATTTTCTTGTAAATGGAAGTACGGTCGGCATTTTGAGTGCGCTGGCGGGGTGTACAAGAAGAGGAGATGAGGTGCTGATCGCGAGAAACTGCCACAAATCGGTTTATCATGCGGTGGAAATCTTCGGGATGAAGCCGGTCTATATTTATCCGAAAAAGCAGGAGAATGAGGAAGCAGTACTAAGCGGCTGTGTTGATGCGGCAGATGTGGAGCAGATTTTGGAACAGAGGAGAGAGATCCGCGCGGTAATGATTGTTTCTCCCTCTTACGATGGTGTAGTTTCTGATATAAAAAAAATTGCCGGAAGCGTACACAAATACGGGATTCCGCTGATTGTGGATGAAGCACACGGCGCACATTTTGGATTTCATGACTATTTTCCGGAAAATGCGAATAGACTAGGAGCAGATATTGTAATACACAGTGTACACAAGACGCTGCCTTCCCTGACACAGACGGCGTTGCTTCATATGAACGGATCAATAGTGGATCGTAAAAGAGTGGAGCGGTATCTTCACATACTGCAGTCAAGCAGTCCATCGTACGTTCTGATGGCCGGGATTGATGCATGCATCCATATGCTGGAGACAAGGAAGGACGAGGTTTTCGGTAATTATGCAGAAAATCTGGACAGCCTGCGGGAAAAGCTCCGGAAAATGCCACATTTGAAATTGTGTGAATCCACATCGTATGACAGATCCAAAATTGTTATCTCTACAGAGGGGACGGACTGGTCAAGCAGAGAGCTTTCCGAAAAGCTTTTCCATACCTTCCATCTTCAGATGGAGATGACAGCAGGAAATTATATTCTTGCAATGACGTCTGTGGCGGATACAAAAGAAGGATTTGATCGTCTGGAGAAAGCGCTTCTTGAGATTGACAAACAGGTTAAAACCTGTCAGGATAGTAAAAAGATACGGACTGAAATTCCGAAAGCTGAGCAGGCCAGAATCCCGTGCTGGCGGGATGAGGTCAGCGAAGAAGAGAAAGAAAAAGTACGCTTTGAAGAGTGCGCAGGCAGGATTTCGCTTGACTTCGCATACCTGTATCCGCCGGGATGTCCGATCGTTGTTCCGGGAGAAAGAATTTCTGCCCGGGCGGCAGAGCTGCTCTGCCAGTACCGGGATATGGGATTTTCTATTGAAGGAACAGAAGAGGAAAACAGAATAGGAGTGTGGATAAATGGGTAAGATTTTCTATCTGATGGGGAAAAGTTCCTCCGGAAAAGACACGATTTTTAAGGAACTGAAAAAGAGAATGCCATTTCTTCATACCGTGACGATTTATACGACAAGACCGATGCGTGAAAACGAACGGGACGGGGAGGAGTACTTTTTTGTAGACGATAAAGTTCTGGATGCGTTTCAGAAAGAAAACAGGGTGATTGAACTGCGGGAATACCATACTGTTCACGGCATCTGGAAGTATTTCACGGCTGATGACGGAAAAATCCGGCTGGAGGATCAGGATTATCTGATGATCGGAACGCTGGAATCCTTTGAAAAGATGTGCGGTTATTTCGGGAAAGGGCAGATTGTACCCGTCTACGTGGAAGTGGAAGACGGAGAACGTCTTTTCAGGGCACTTTCAAGAGAGCGGATGCAGGAGAAGCCGAAATATGCGGAAATGTGCAGAAGATTTTTGGCAGATACAGAAGATTTCTCCGAGGAAAACCTCAGCAGATGCGGCATACAGAGGCGGTTTCAAAATATAGTACTGGAAGACTGCATCAATGAAATAATGCTATATATTCAGAAATGTTTGTGATATAATTATATTGGATTAAATTTACCAGAATCGGGGATTGACATAGAAAAAGAAGGTGAAAATAATGACGGGATTTAAAGATGTTGTCGGGCGTAAGGATTTAGTATCTTATATTCAGAAAGCTATTACGCAGAACCAGATTTCCCACGCCTATATTTTAAATGGAGAGCGCGGATCAGGAAAAAAGATGTTTGCACAGCTGTTTGCGATGACGCTTCAATGTGAACGGGGCGGAGCAGAGCCGTGTAATGAGTGTCATTCCTGCCGTCAGGCTCTATCTGGAAATCATCCGGATATTATCAGGGTGGTTCACGAAAAGCCGAATACGATCAGCGTGGATGAGGTACGTGTACAGATTAATAATGATATTATGATCCGGCCTTACAATGGAAAATATAAGATCTATATTGTGCCGGATGCGGACATGATGACGCCTCAGGCACAGAATGCGTTGTTGAAAACCATAGAGGAGCCGCCGGAATATGCGGTGATTTTTCTTCTTACAGAAAATGCGGACAGCCTTCTGCCTACGATCTTATCACGGTGTGTTATTTTAAAGATCAAGAATGTAAAGGATGCGCTGATAAAAAAATATCTGATGGAGCAGATGGAGATACCGGATTATAAGGCGGACGTCTGCACTGCTTTTGCCCAGGGAAATATGGGAAGAGCGATCATGCTCGCGACCTCAGAGCATTTTAATGAGATCAAAGAAGAGACGCTCCAGATGATGAAATACATCAAGGACATGGAGCTTCCGGAGCTTTTGAAGGCGCTGAAAAGCCTCTCCTCGTACAAGATAGAGGTAGATGATATCCTGGATCTGATCAGTGTATGGTATCGGGACGTTCTGCTTTACAAGGCGACGAAAGATATCAACGGAGTGATATTCTCAGATCAGATGAAGTACATCAAAGAGAGGGCAAATACAAGCTCCTATGAAGGGATCGAGACGATTCTCAAGGCACTTGAGACAGCCAAGACAAGACTGAAAGCAAATGTAAATTTCGATCTGGTGATGGAGCTTTTGCTACTGACTATAAAGGAGAACTAAGATATGACAAGAATTATAGGAGTTCGATTCCGTCCGGCAGGGAAGGTTTATTACTTTGCTCCTGGAAAATTCCATATAAAAAAAGGTCAGCAGGTAATCGTTGAAACGGCTAGAGGAATCGAATTTGGAAATGTAGTGATCGGACCGAAAGAGGTGGAAGACGATCAGATTACACAGCCTTTAAAGTCTGTCATCCGCCTTGCGACGAATGAGGACCGGAGAATAGAAGAGCGAAACAGGGAAAAAGAAAAAGAAGCATTTCAGATCTGTCTGGAAAAAATCAGAAAGCATAAGCTTGAGATGAAGCTGATTGATGCAGAGTATACGTTTGATAATAATAAAGTGCTTTTCTACTTTACAGCAGATGGAAGAATTGACTTCCGAGAACTTGTAAAGGATCTGGCAGCGGTTTTCAGGACAAGGATTGAGCTGAGACAGATCGGAGTGCGTGATGAGACGAAGATCCGTGGAGGAATCGGAATCTGCGGAAGAGAGCTTTGCTGCCATACATATCTGTCGGAATTTGCTCCGGTATCGATCAAGATGGCAAAGGAGCAGAATCTTTCCCTTAATCCGACAAAGATTTCCGGAGTATGCGGAAGACTGATGTGCTGCCTTACAAACGAGCAGGAGACTTACGAAAAGCTGAACAGCAGACTTCCGTCTACAGGAGATACGGTAACGACTCCGGAAGGATTAAAAGGAGAAGTACAGAGCTTAAGCGTTCTGCGCCAGCTTGTCAAAGTCATTGTAACACTGGAGAATGATGAAAAGGAAATCCGGGAATACAAGGCTTCGGATCTGAGATTCAGACCAAGAAGAAAGAAGAGCGACATGAAATTGTCCAAAGAAGAAATGAAGGAACTTGCGGCACTTGAGAAAAATGAAGGAGCGTCGAAACTGGACAATGTGTAAGTTAAAAGAAGGCGAGAGACTGGACGATCTTCAGACACGTGGATATGAGATCATCCAACATCCGGGGAAATTCTGTTTTGGAATGGACGCGGTCCTTTTAGCCAGTTTTGCAAAAGTCAAGAAAGGTGAACGTGCTCTTGATATCGGAACCGGAACAGGCATTATTCCGATTCTGATGACAGTCAAGACTGACGGAGAAGACTTTACAGGGCTGGAGATCCAGGAGGAGAGTGCTGACATGGCAAGAAGAAGCGTAAAGCACAATCATCTGGAAGATAAAATCACTATAAAGACAGGCGATATCAAAGAAGCGGCAGACTATTTCAAAGCTGCTTCTTTTGACGTCATTACCACCAATCCGCCGTATATGATCGGGCAGCACGGGATTACAAACATAAACAGCGCGAAGACGATTGCCCGGCATGAGGTGCTCTGCACTCTGGATGACATTCTGCGCGAAAGCGCAAGACTTCTGAAATTCCACGGCAGATTTTATATGGTGCACCGGCCATTCCGGCTGGTGGAGATTTTCACCAAAATGGCGGCTTACGGCATTGAACCGAAGCGGATGCGCCTGGTTCATCCTTATGTGGACAAGGAGCCGAATATGGTTCTGATAGAGGGGAGCAATAAAGGAAAATCCAGAATTCAGATAGAGCCGCCTTTGATTGTCTACGAAAAAGATGGAAGCTATACAAGGGATCTTCTTCTCAACTACGGGATGGGAAGAGCAGGAGAAGAATAAAGGAGAAACCATGTCAGGAATATTATATTTGTGCGCTACTCCAATCGGAAATCTGGAGGATATGACGTTCCGGGTGATACGGACATTAAAAGAAGTGGATCTGATTGCAGCGGAAGATACGAGAAACAGTATTAAGCTCCTGAATCATTTTGAGATCCATACCCCTATGACGAGTTATCATGAATATAACAAGATCGAAAAGGGTCGAAAACTGGTGGAAAAGCTGCAGGAAGGAATGAATATCGCCCTGATTACAGATGCAGGGACACCGGGAATTTCGGATCCGGGAGAAGAGCTTGTAAAAATGTGCCGGGAGGAAGGAATTACTGTGACGTCTCTTCCGGGAGCGTGCGCGTGTATCACGGCTCTTACGATATCCGGCATGCCGACCAGAAGATTTGCATTTGAGGCGTTCCTGCCGCAGGATAAGAAGGAGCGGCAGCAGATTCTTTCGGAGATGAAGGAGGAGACAAGGACGATCATCCTCTATGAAGCGCCTCACAGGCTTGTAAAGACAATCAAAGAACTTGCGGAAACTCTCGGAGGGGACAGGAAAATCACGATATGCAGGGAACTCACGAAAAAACATGAAACTGCTTATATGGATACGCTCGACAGGGCATGCCGTTTTTATGAGGAGAATCCTCCGAAAGGCGAATGTGTGCTTGTTCTGGAAGGAAAAAGCCGCGAAGAGATGGAGGAAGCAAAAAAGGCCAGATGGCTTGCGCTTTCCGTAGAGGAGCATTTTCAGATCTATCTGGATCAGGGACTCGAAAAGAAGGAAGCGATGAAGCGGACGGCAAAAGACAGAGGAGTCAGTAAGCGTGATATTTATCAGAAACTTATCCGGAAAAACTGACAAAATATGTCAAAAAAGTGTTGGTCACCTTGTACAGAATCCTAAAAAATGTTTGTGCAATCATGCACTAGCGTTTTTTGGGATTTTTTTTTATACTAAATACATCGAAAAAAACGGTTTAAGATTTAGGAGGAAGCACCAATGGCAAGTTTATCATTGAGACATATCAATAAAGTTTATCCAAACGGCTTTGAAGCTGTAAAAGATTTCAACCTTGAAATCGAAGATAAAGAATTCATCATTTTCGTAGGACCTTCAGGATGTGGTAAATCTA
>OLVT01002765.1_pt1 | contig 11423 bp, 11 predicted proteins | sample 1673241 | NCBI WGS metagenome assembly OLVT01 (sample SAMEA3178936, study PRJEB25190) | human gut metagenome | biome: human gut; feature: human-associated habitat; material: faeces | place: Austria | collected 2013 | reverse complement strand
GTGTATGTTGCGAAGATCTTCTGGGCCTCTTTCATCTTGGCCATCTTCTGCTCCAGCCATTCAGGTGTATTAACTTCTGGTGTGCTAACTTCCGGTGCTTTGATTTCTTCTTTCTTTGCCATAACTTCCTCCTCAATATGTATTTTTGTTTGGCTCTAATCTCTGACTGTATTGTGCCATATTATTTTGTAAATTTCAAGTATTTTTTACTATTTTTACTGACATCTTTGTGTCACACAGGTTAATTTTTTCACTACTTGTGAAATAATTATCTTTAAATAGTGTTTAGTAGTACTAATTACTACCATTCTTATCAATCACATTCGGCTTTTTGTGTATTTTGTCAGTCAATTGACTTTTTTTATTTGTTTTTTTGGTTAATTATTAGTCTAGATTGCACACGTTTTTATACATTTTTAACGATCAGAGCGTGTTCTATTTTTATTTTTTGTTCATATTTGCCTATACTTTATTTAGATTGACTATTCTGAAAAAGATGCGTTACAATGTATACGGAAGTTTTTTAGGAGGATAAGCCATGAAAATCGTTTTTTTAGAAGCACAGAGTATTGGAGATGACATTGATCTCTCCGGATTTGATGCTCTTGGAGAAGTCGTTAAATACCCAATCGCAACTGCCGAACAGACACCGGAACTGATTGCTGATGCAGATGTAGCCGTGCTCAGCAAGATCCCTGTCAACGAAGCCACCATAGGTGCAGCTAAGAACCTGAAGCTGGTCTGCCTGACTGCAACAGGAACCAACAATCTGGACAAGGATTATCTGGACAGCCACGGTATCGCATGGCGCAATGTAGCAGACTATTCTACCGAATCTGTGGCGCAGCATACATTTGCCATGCTCTTCTATCTGTTGGAAAAGCTCCGTTACTATGATGACTATGTAAAAGATGGAGCCTATACGCAAGACACCGTATTCACTCACTTCGACGAGCGTTTTTGCGAGATAAAAGGTAAAACCTGGGGAATCATAGGTCTTGGCAACATCGGACGCCGTGTAGCTGCGATTGCATCCGCATTTGGCGCCAATGTCATCTACGCTTCTGCCTCCGGAAGAACGGCTCAGGACGGCTATCATCAGGTAGATTTGGACACCTTATATGCAGAATCCGATATTATCTCTGTACATGCACCGTTGAATAAATATACAGAGAATCTTATTAATAAGGATGCCCTAAGCCAAATGAAATCAAGCTGTATCTTTATTAATGTTGGACGAGGACCGATCGTGGTCGAAGAAGATCTGGCTGACGCACTGGAGAACGGCGAGATTGCCGCTGCCGGACTGGATGTACTCCGCGTAGAACCAATGCTTGCCGATAATCCGTTAGGACGGATCAAAGACAGCAAAAAACTCCTGATCACTCCACACATTGCATGGGCAAGTGTAGAGGCACGCACCAGACTGATGGACATCATCCTGGGACAGATCAAGGAGTTCTTTGATATAAAATAAGCTGCCGCTGATTATTAATTTTTATTCTGAAAAAATTCAGATAGTACAGTCATAACCGCACCTGCAAAGATAGCAAAGTCTCCCACATTATAGGTAATGGAAGAGAACTTTTCCCAGTGGGTGCGGATTCCTATATAATCCACTACTTTTCCGTGTCTGACACGATCGACAAAGTTACTGAGCGCACCACCAGTCATACACATCATGCCAAGCTTCAGCAGATGTCTGCCTTTCTGATGAAGTAAGATAAAATCATACACCACGACTGCTGCCACCGCTGATGTGGTCAGCATCCGCATAGTCTTCGGCTGATCCTGCAGCAGGTTATACGCCACTCCCCGGTTATACACCTTGCGGATAGAAAATGGCGTACCGGAGAGTTTTTTCTCCTCACCTGGTTTTACACATTTCTCTACGCGGCTCTTCAGATAAAGATCCATTCCACAAATAACTGCTGCAACTGCCGGATATAGTCTGGACTTCATTATTCTTCTGAGGTCTCTTCAAAAACCTCTTCCTCTTCCGTTGCATCCGCTGTAGCAACACCATTGATGCGGTCAATCTCTGCCTGAATCTTTGTAACTTCTTCATTTCTCTGATCGATTGATTCACAAAGTGCTGCCATATCCGTATCAACAACTTCACCGTTACGATACTTTTCAAATATGATTTTGCCGATATCCATATAATCTCTGTCATTTGCCCGACCCAGAAAGCGGATATCGCTCTTTCTCTTCTGTATCTCCAGTGTATCTTCTGCCTTCTTCCCCAGATCATTTGCTGTCTCTGAAAGTCTCTTTCCTAAATCATCAAAAAATCCTGCCATCTCTGTCATCCTTTCTTGTATATATACGTTTTATAACTCCCGAATCGTCCGCAGTGTCTCATAGAGATCCAATGCACCATATCCCCAGGCTTTATCTGGATACTCAATATCTGTCCGTTTTCTGGCACCTAATATAAAAAGTCCTTTGAGCTGCATCGTATCATAACCTGCCGACCGCTTTTCCTGCTCCAACAGCCATTCCAACAAAAGCGCACTCGCACCTGCTGCAATCGCTGTCCCGATGCTGGAACCGCTTCGCTCTGCGAATCTTCCTCCCGGCAACGCTCCGGTCACATTCACGCCCGGCACTGCAAAATCCGGCTTTACATTATTAAGTCTAGTATAGCCTCTGCCTGAGTTAATATCAATACTATTCTCATCTCCATTATAGTAGGCTGCTGTGATCACAGATCTCGTTGTCCCAGGTCCGGTAAGCGTTGTATCCGGATCAGACTCCAGAAAGATTACATTGCCTGTCAGGAACTCCTTCATCGGAAGCCACAGATGGAAAATCCCACCTGCCAGCCGCACCGGTTCTGCCACAATTCGCCAGATGCCAGACACTGGCGCTAAAAAGCGCATAAAGATCAGCTGCGCACTGTTAAATTTGGACAAAATCTGATTATATACCTGCACAGTCGTCTGCTCAAACAAAAAGCGAAAAGAAAACATCCCGCTCTGTCTGATAGAGATTCGCGGAAGCACTTCCCCGGATGGTGAGATTACTGAAACAGCAATCAGATTCGGCAGTTCTGCCCACAATTCTATTGAAAACGCCTCTACACCTGTTCCGACCTGAAGTTCAATCTCTCTGCGTTCGGTAAGTGCCTCTATCTTTCCCTGATAATGATGCCTCTGGTTCGCTTCATTTCCGGTACCGCTCACGATGATCTGATTGCTGGAGTTGGCATAGATCTGCAGCATAAAATCCAACGAATTATTGCCATTGTGTCCGCCAAAACTGGTTCCCACCGCCAGACAGATCACCAATGGCATCTGATACCTCTGTGCAAGATTCCTGAGATACCGGATTCCCAGCATGATATCATTTTCCTGATAGCAGACCGCCTCTCCTGCAATCGCGTAGAAATCTCTGAGATAGCGCTTGGCAGGCTTCAGTTTCACCATAGCAATCGTTGATTCCGGTGCCGCACCAAGGAATCTATTCTCTGCATTTCCACTTCCGCATGCAAGACTCGCCACAAATGTCCCATGAGTAATGGTATCTTCTGTCGGTACGATTACTTTCGGATCTTCACTTTGTAACGCCTGGTTGAGCATTTCTTCTGTATATTCACTTCCATAGGCAAATCCATCCGGTACGAAACCATCCTGTATGGTCTGATCCCAGATTCCCACAATACGCGTACTCCCATCCAGCTTACGAAACACCGGGTTCGTATAATCAATCCCCGTATCCACAAAACCGATCATAACCCCCTCACCTGCCACATTCAGCGTTGGGTAATACTGCACCTGACTGATCCCTGCCTGATTCATGGCATCCATATCCAGAAGACTGTAACACTGTGGAACTGCATTATACACATACCGATCAAAATCAATGGGTTCTGCAATATTCTTATTCAGATATACAATCTCATATCCTGCCCCAACCTCCTGTGAACACACCTCCTCAGGAAGCGCAGGCAGACTTATCCTTCCACCATCCATTGACACAATAAAATCCCTATAATCATTCGACAATATCTGCGCCCTGCACATTTCCAAATCCATATAAAAACACCTCATATACTTTCAATTTAGTATATGAGGTATGTATCTGAATTAGCCTTCCAGCTGTGGAAGTTCCTGACCGCGCAGCATGATCACCGGGCCGCCGGTTCCTTCTATATAAGATCGGGTGATCACTACTTCACCAATGCTGTCATCCTTTGGAATCTCGTACATAATATCCAACATAAATTCCTCGATGATCGCACGAAGCGCACGGGCTCCTGTATTCTTCTTCACTGCTTTCTCTGCGATTGCACGAAGCGCATCATCCTCAAATTCCAGCTTTACTTCATCCAACGCCAGAAGCTTCTGATACTGCTTCAGGATGGCATTCTTAGGCTCTTTGAGAATCTTAACCAGCAAATCTTCATCCAATCCCTGGAGCGTAAATATAATCGGCAGACGACCGATAAACTCCGGAATCATACCAAATGCACGCAGATCTTCAATCGTTACCTTAGACAGAATATTCTTGTCATGGTCATATTTGTCTTTCAGCTCTGCATTAAATCCAATAGTTGCCTGTTTGGTCAAACGCTCTTTGATAATATTGTCCAGATCCGGAAATGCACCGCCACAGATAAATAAGATATTCTTGGTATTCACCGTAGTGAGCGGCACCATAGCATTCTTGCTGTTGGCTCCAACAGGAACTTCTACTTCACTGCCCTCTAATAACTTCAGCATGCCCTGCTGAACGGATTCACCGCTGACATCACGCTGGCTGGTATTCTTTTTCTTGGCAATCTTATCAATCTCATCGATGAAAATAATGCCCTGCTCTGCCTTCTCTACATCATTATCCGCTGCCGCCAGAAGCTTGGATACCACACTCTCAATATCATCACCGATATAGCCCGCCTCAGTCAGAGATGTTGCATCCGTGATCGCAAGCGGCACATCAAGAAGTTTTGCCAGTGTCTTGACCAGATATGTCTTACCGCAACCGGTAGGACCAATCATCAGCATGTTAGATTTCTCGATCTCAATATCATCCATCGTATCCGTTGCCACACGTTTGTAATGATTATATACTGCTACCGACATTGCTTTCTTGGCATATTCCTGTCCTACTACAAAGTCATCCAGCTTCGCCTTAATCTTATGCGGTGCCGGAATATCCTTGATATCCAGGATCGGCTTACGCTCTTCGCCTTCTTTTTTCTTCTTGATCTTCTGCTTCTTTGGGATCACATTCTCAAGATCATCCACACTGAACATCTGCACTCCCGGCATATTCAGAAGCTGGCTGTAATCCATCTGTCCGCCTGACATCATATCAAAGCTCTTCTGCATGCAGTCCGGACACACACTGATATGATTCGGCAGATCCATCATCTTGCCGGTCTGGCTTTCCGGTCTGTGACAGATGAAGCATACCTTTTCATATTCATCATCATCTTTCTTCTGATCTTCGACAACAACATCCTTGTCATCTACTTTTTCTACTTCATTTTCCAATTCATTATGATTCATATTATCTTTTTCTGACATTCGTTTTCTCCTAATTTATAACATCCTTAAAAAGTCTTCTTCCGTAATGATCGGAATACCCAAATCTTTCGCCTTTTTATTCTTGGAGGATGTAGATTCCACGTTATTATTGATCAGGTAATTGGTCTTGGATGTTACTGAACCAGTCACCTTGCCACCTTTGGATTCAATCAGTGCCTTTACCTCATTACGGTTAGCAAAATGCTCCACACTTCCGGTAATTACAAAGTTCATTCCGGCAAATGTCTGCTCGCCCACATCTTCCTGTTCTTCCGGTAACTTCACTTCCTTTAGAAGCTTTTCAAATAATTCCCGGTGCTCCGCATCTGAAAAATACGCCACATAATTGCCCGCGATCACATCACCGATTCCATCAATCGCAGCCAGATCTTCTGCGGTCAGATCCATAACCCTCTCCGGGTTGTGTCCGATTTCCTTGCAGATCAGCTTCGCATTGGCAAGACCTATATTGGCAATTCCAAGTCCGTAGATCAGTCTCGGCAGTGTCGTCTCTCTTGCCTTCTCCACACTGGCGATCAGGTTATTATACGACTTCTCACCAAATCCATCCATCTCACAGATCTCCTCCCGATGCTGCTCCAGATGAAACAAGTCTGCGAAATCATGAATAAAACCTCTGGCTATAAACTTTTCCAATGTAGCTTCCGACAATCCATCAATGTTCAGCGCATCCCGGCTTACGAACAATGCGTAAGACTTCAGCTGCTTCGCCTGACATTCCGGATTGGTGCAATACAATGCTTTGGCGTTACTGATACTCCGGATCTCCGTGGCACCTCCGCACACCGGACAGACCTTCGGGATATCTTTCACACCGCTTCTGGTCAGATTCTCTGCAATCTGCGGAATGATCATATTTGCCTTATAGACCTCGATCTGGTCTCCGATACCAAGTTCTAATTCTTCCATAATGCTGATATTATGAACACTGGCACGGCTCACAGTCGTACCTTCCAGTTCCACCGGATCAAAGATTGCTACCGGATTGATCAGTCCTGTTCTCGATGGGCTCCATTCAATCTCACGCAATACCGTCTTGCTCGTCTCATCTGCCCATTTAAAGGCAAATGAATCTCTCGGAAACTTCGATGTTCTGCCCAGAGACTGACCGTATGCTACATCATCATATATTAACACAAGTCCGTCAGACGGAAAATCATTCGACACGATTTTTTCCGAAAATTTAATAACTTCATTCGGTATCTCTTCCCGACTCACAACAATATGTTCTACTACTTCAAAACCCTGACTCGCAAGCCAGTCTAACTGCGCTGCTCTGGAATTATGGAAGTCCACACCCTCTGCCTGTACCAGCGAAAATCCGTAGAACTTCACATTACGCTTTGCTGTGATCTCGCTGTTTAACTGGCGGACCGATCCGCTGCACAGATTTCTCGGATTCTTATATTTGGCATCTACTTCTGCAATCTCTTCATTAATCTTTTCAAAATCTTTATATCCGATCACTGCCTCACCACGAAGAACCAGCTCACCCTTATACGGAATCTGCAGCGGCAGATTCTTGAATGTTCTGGCGTTAGCCGTAATAACCTCACCGACTTCACCATTTCCTCTGGTAACCGCCTTCACAAGACCGCCGTCACGATAGGTTAATACAATGGTCAGTCCATCCATCTTCCAGGACATGACCACTTTCTGGTCTCCGGCAAATGCCTGCAGTCCGGCAACATCTTTTGTCTTATCCAATGACAACATCGGACTCGGATGCCGTTCTTTTGGAAGCTCGCTTAATATTTCATATCCTACATTCACCGTCGGACTGGAAGACAACGTAACTCCGGTCTGAGCCTCCAGTGCCTGCAGCTCGTCATACAGTGCATCATATTCGTAATTGGACATAATCTCGTCCGCATCCTGATAATAGGCTTTCGCCGCCCGGTTCAGAAGCTCCACCAGCTCCTGCATTCTCCTGGTATCTGTATTATTATTCATAATCTTCTATCTTCCTCTTCCGCCCGGCGCATTCTCCGAGCCTTTCAATTCTTCATATAATTCATTCAGTTCCTCATCCGTAAGGCTCCGATATTCGCCTCGCTTCAGATTCCCCAGTTCGATATTCATAATACGCACACGCACAAGCTCTGTCACCTTATAACCAAGTGCCTCACTCATCCTTCGGATCTGGCGGTTCAGCCCCTGCGTCAGCACGATGCGGAACTTATATTTTCCGATTTTCTCCACCGTACATGGTCTGGTCACTGCATCCAGACCTTTTTCCTTATCCTGAATATGCACACCTGACGACATCTGTTGGATAAATTCATCCGTTACCGGCTTGTTCACAGTCACCTTGTATTCCTTCTCATGACGGTTACCGGCGCGCATCATTTTGTTAATAATGTCACCATTATTGGTCATCAGGAGCAGTCCCTCCGAATCTTTATCCAAGCGTCCTACATAAGTCACCCGTACCGGATAGTCCAGAAAACGGATAATATTGTTCTTCGTGCGCATGTCTTCCGTACAGACCACACCCGCCGGTTTATTCACCGCAAGCACTACCATGGCATTCTTTCCGCGGATCTCCTTCTTGCCAACAGTCACTGTCTGATTCGGCAACACCTTCATGCCGCAGGATGCCGTCACTCCATCTATCTTCACTTTACCAGCTTCGATCAGCCGGTCTGCCTCACGCCGGGAGCAGATGCCCGCATCACTGATGTACTTATTCAGGCGGATTGGCTTCACTTCCCTGCGATTGTATTCTTCCTCAATTCGATTCTTCATATTCGATACCCTTATATAATAAAATATTACTTTTTTCTTTCCTATATATAATAACGGGTTATGGTACTTTTTGCAACGAGCATAATATAAGGAATTCCCCCTGCAATCCATTTCCATTTTCTGATATTTTATGGAATATTTAAGCTTAAACACCCTCTAACCCGCTTAAAACCGTTACATTTGTCACTAACGTGTCGCTAACCGTTAAAATTAATTAGTTTCTACATACATTAATAGATGTCAATTCGTACCAATTATTTTACACAATAATAGCCTGATAGCCTTTGGTTTTCAACTCTTTAACAAGCTTCTCCGCGTTCCCTTTCGACTTAAATGCACCGACCTGAACCCGGTAGATCTTATCTGCAGCCTCTGTCTTCGCGGATGCAGACGTACCCACCGCCGACAACCCGAACGCCTGCAGGATGCCCCTGGCGATATCATCCATCCGGCTGTTGAAGATCTTGACATCCGTGGCACTCGTAATGAATCCACACTCCATCAGCCGGTACGGATATCCTTTCGCTGCAGCACGTTTCGGGTTCGCCAGATCCGTTCTGCCTACAACGATCTGGGATCTACCTGGAAAGATACCGGAGATCATTTTCGCCAGAGCGTTATCATACTGATCAGCTTTATACTTTCCATTGATAATTACGTGTCCGCCCCTTGCAGATGCTGATGCGCTGTCCATGTGAAGCTCAATGATCTGGTAGTCCTTTGGAATGCTTAATTTGCTGATGCCATTATCCGCATACCAATTGCGGCTCGTATCTGCAATTGTGACATTGCTTCCGCCCAGTGCGCCGATATGTGCTGCCAGCACTCTCACTCTCTCCGCTTCCGTATATCCGTTTCCGGTTGCTCCCGGATCACCGGCACCATGACCGGCTATGATGAATAGATGCATATTACTCGCCCCCTGATTTTAATTCTTCCACTGCTTCTTCCGGCAATTCCTCTGTCATATCTTCCAAGAACTTCTGTACCCATTTCTTAATCTTTTTCGGCACCGGAAGACCGCACAGTGTCATGTTCTTCAGGATGCTGACTGCTTCATACAGAATAAACAGCAAGCAGAAAAATTCACAGATTCCAAGCTTCTGGATGCCAATGACCTGTATGTACTGATCCGGAATCATGCTCACTATATTAATATGCATGATCACATCCGTAGCCATTAAAAGGCATACTGAGAAAAGCATAGCCGCCTTACGAATAGCTCCATCGATGCCGACGCAGCTATTGAATTTATGCTCCTTGATTGCCCGGAGAACACCCAGAAGCGTGTCCAGCGTCACCGCAATCAGCAGAATCCGAATGAATGAGTTACTTGATAATAAAAACAAAATCTTTTCCATCATATTAATCGTCCTTTCCTTATTTTATTACATAAAAATAAGACCTCTCGGTCTTGCACGTATTTCCATATGATCGCCTCTCATTAATTATTATTTGCGCACCAGCCGGAAAAGGCTTGTAAGTTTCGAATTTATAGAATTTTCTAATATTTTCTCTTACAATGCTTCGAATTACATATCCCATGTTATTTTCTGAATTTGTATGAGATATGTATTCGCAAAATCCAATACCGTTCATTCTTTTTGCATATATATCGAAATAATTCATATTCCATGAAGCATTCGCGACACTCTTTAATTTTCTACGATGACCTCGTCGTAACCATCGGTTTTTAAAATAGTGTCAACATTAGCTTTCCATCTCTTGTATAATCGCGTCTTTACAAAATATGCACGGTATTTCTTCTGTCCTGCCTCAATGCTTTTGTCAGCCTCTTCTATAATTCTTCTTGCAATAAATGTAGTCATATCATTCATCCTTTCTTTTCCTTTCTTATTTTGTATCCGTATTTTCTGTATCAGTTTCTTCTGCGCCATCACCGAGCAGTGCCGGCAGCACGTCTGTGAGGATACTGTCCACGGTAGCGATAAGCTCTGCATTTTCAGCCTCACGGCTTTTATTGGCTTCTGTAAGATTGTCCACATGCTCTTCCAGTGCATCAATACGATCCATTGGTGATTCTTTTTCCCGATATATCACTACTCCTAGAATTCCGCCAATGTACTTCACAAGAGCGTTGAGATTGGTGTAATTCTCATAAGTTGCGACTGTGGACTCCCGTTCTGTCACAGTCAACTTCTTAATCTTGAACTCGTCCTGGAACATGGTTTTCAAGTCTTCCTCTGACGCCGAGATAGTCTTGATCAGAAGTCCTCCATCTGACTGAATGTCCGCAGACTGGATCTCTGTCTGTCCAACTGTCTTCATAATGGCTTGATACGCTTTCACGTCTCCTAGTGACGCCTTCTGAATCATCGCCATTGCTATAACTTCCTCATAGGTACTCTCGCCACCATCTAACCGTAATATATCTGATAAACCCTCAACTTCTACCTGCATCGTCAAGAGCCTATTCATCGTATCTCTGAGAGCCGCTTTCCTGCGTCTGGTCTCACCGGATTTAATTCCGCCTTTTCGACCAAGTTCTCTCGCTTCGTTCACGCTTCGTATTGGTTTTAGGTTTTGTTCATTCGCCACTTCACCACCTTCAATTCTGGTCTATTTTTGCATTAGAAAAGACACCCCGGAGGGTGCCCTATCTGTTTCAATTGCTTATTCTTTATCATTTTTTGTAATCAATTAATCCGCTCGTCAAAAAATAAATACATGCAGGCAATGTCATTTTGTACTGCACTGGTATGGATATATCTCCATCTTTTAAATTCTGTTCCAATGGCATTCTGAACAGCATATGTTCCTCATTTTTAAATTCTATCATTTGATCTGCAATCAATTCAGCTAAATAAACTTTTATAATCACGCACTCTTTTGGCGTAATTATTTTTTTAATATCCTCCCTGTCGTCTTTGATGATTTTCCATTTTTTTAATCGTTTATCACTCCACTCAACATTATTATAAATAGTTAGGTCATAAATATTTCTATCTGACTTGATTAGCAATTTAGGCCAAAGTACATTTTCTGTATGGATATTATAATTAACAGAATCATATTCATATGGACACAATCCCTCATATTGTTCCAAATCAGGATTCCATATTAATGTGTCCACTCGTGATCTCTTTGCTTTATGTATTT
>OLVT01002764.1_pt1 | contig 11426 bp, 7 predicted proteins | sample 1673241 | NCBI WGS metagenome assembly OLVT01 (sample SAMEA3178936, study PRJEB25190) | human gut metagenome | biome: human gut; feature: human-associated habitat; material: faeces | place: Austria | collected 2013 | reverse complement strand
GATATGACGCTGCCATACCGACTGCATATCGATCCTCTGATGGTATTCCAGAGCCATCGCCGTGACAAAATATTCCGGCAGATTGGAATCGTCCGTAATCTTGAAATCTTTCATATAATTTTCCACGATCTTTGTATACACCTTGTAATATACATCAGTGCCGTGGAGAGATTCCGTTTTTCTCTCATAATAATTCGCATATACCGGCTCAATCCCTCCGGAAATGCCCAGCATCGTGGACAGAGTTCCCGTCGGAGCGATCGTCAGGAGCTGTGAATTGCGCATGCCGTATTTCTTCACCAGCTCTACGGTTCCCTCAGAAGTATTTGCCTGGAAGTATGGAGTACTGAGAATATTTTCCTGTTTATATTTCGGGAAAGGACCTTTTTCCTTCGCCAGCATCGCGGAAGCCGCAATCGCTGTATCCGCCATCAGGAATCCGATCTGATCACACAGCTCCAGCGCCTCCGATTCCCCGTAAGTGATACCCATCTTGATCAGCATGTCCGCCAGACCCATGATTCCAAGCCCGATCTGCCGCCAGTCATTGACGCTTTCCCGCTGTTCCGGCAGCGGATGCATCGGCAGTCCCTCTTCCAGCACCCCATTCAGGGCACGGACCGAGACTTTCACTGCATGTTTCAGACCGTCAAAATCAAAGGATGCATGATCCGTAAACGCATCCCGCACAAACTCGGACAGGTTCAGACTTCCCAGCAGACAGCTTCCTCCTGCCGGAAGAGGCTCTTCCGCACACGGATTGACCCCAGCAAACTGGAACTCCTTCGTATTGCTCAGAAGGTTCCACTCACAGACACGGTCCCAGAACAATGCCCCCGGCTCTCCGTAATCCCAGTTAACCTCGGCGATATGTCGGAACAGCTCCCTTGCATTGATCTCTTTTTCAATCGTTTCCCCGGTAGCCTCCCGGGTATAATGCAGACGGTACATCTGATTGTTTTTTACGGCTTCCATGAATTCCCGATTGATGCGGACGGAAATATTGGCTTTTGTCACCTTGTTCAGATCTGTCTTCAGATCCACAAAAGCTTCCACATCCGGATGGGAACAGTCGATGGAGATCATCAGAGCGCCCCTGCGTCCGTTCTGTCCGATCAGCTCCGTTACCAGAGAATACAGCTCCATAAAGGATACGGCGCCGCTGGTTTCCTTTGCCGCATTATTGATCTTCGCTCCCCGCGGCGCAAGACCAGAAATATCCACTCCGCAGCCGCCGCCATAACTGTAAGTGCGCGCCAGTTTCTTCGCACATTCAAAAATACTCTCAATATTATCTTCCGGAGGCGTCACCACATAACAGTTGGACAGACTGACTTTCCGTCCCTGGTTCTCCAGTCCCCGGTTGGAAAGAATTCTGCCTCCGAACAGAAATTTTTTCTCACGGATCAACTGGGCAATCTCCCGGTTTCCCCCGCTGATCCTCTCCAGCCATTGTTCAAAATCTTCCCCATCCTGGCAGTATTTATTTTTCCAGATATCCATCCCCAACTGGTTATCCTGCCCCAACCATTCTTCGATCTTCATGTTTTTTCCTTCTTTCTGCTACAAATTGTTTCTATCGTAAAGCGTATTGCCGTTCACGCAGTGAACCGTAATACCTTAATGTTACCACACGAGACGATTGAAAGCAACGTGACTTTTTGGGGTTTAAACGGACGAAAACAAAAAAAATACTGCTGCACCGCTGATTTTCATCAGCTGGTGCAGCAGCTCCGCTTGAATACATATTAATACTTAAATTTATCAGCTGTATGTCGGATCCGGGCCGTAAGCTCCGCCAGTCCACTGATAACGAACCGGGTTGCTCATCGGGCATCCAAAGTTGTCGCCGATCTGTACGGTGGTTCCGCCTTTTACATTTTCATAAATCCATTTTGCATCACACGCTGCCAGACGGATACATCCGTGAGACATCGGTCTTCCGAGTGCTTCAAAATCGGATTTTGCTACAGAGTTCAGATCCGGGCTTCCGCTCGCAACTCCGTGGAAATAAACCGCTCCGTAAATCTGGGATACATAAGATGCCCAGCATACATAAGAGTTTCCTGCGCCAACCATCTTCTTGCTCCGCAGCTGCCAGCCAATGTTATAGGTTCCGGCAGCGGAAAGAGTGATCGGATTACCAACGGAACACCACATGGATTTGATCGGTGTATCGTATTTTCCGGTCTCACTGTTGTAACCATAGATTGTGGTGATGCCACGAATACGGTCTACAGTGATATATTTTGAACTCGGGTTGAAAATCGCGCTTACATCATTGCTCAGACTTCCGTCTGCATTGCGGTAACGACGGTAACCGTCTATATAAGTCCATCCGGCGTCCACACGGCATCCGTTTGCATCGAAGGTATAGCTCTTTCCGTCAATAACAAAGGTTCCGTTCTGGTAACGTACGCCTGAACTCTGGAAATAGTAAGTTTTTCCATCTTTCGTAAACCACTGATCATGCAGTCTTCCGCCCCAGCCTCTCAGGTAATACCAGTTATTTCCCTGCTGCAGCCACTGATCATGCAGCATTTTTCCATCGCTTCCGAAATAATACCAGTCATTTCCTACCTTATACCACTGGTCGTGAAGTCTTCCGCCCCAGTCTCTCAGGTAGTACCAGTCATTTCCCTGCTGCAGCCACTGATCGCTGCCCATCTTGCAGTCACTGTTGAACCAGTACCAGTCATTTCCAATCTTGCTCCAGCCATTGTTCAATGCTGCGCCCCAGCCGCGGAAGTAATACCAGACGCCGTTTTCCTGACGCCACTGGTCATGGAGCATTCCTCCCCAGTCTCTGACATAGTAGAGGTTTCCTCCCTCTCGGATCCACTCAGCACTTGCCATCGAGCAGTCTTCATGGAACCAATACCAGTCATTTCCCAGCTTGTTCCAGCCGTTATTCAGCGCACCGCCCCAACCGCGGAAGAAGTACCAGGTGCCGTTCAGCTGTTTCCAGCCGTCTTCCTGATTGGTACTTTTGAACATTTTATCGTTCTGCTCCGGATCCAGGTAATAAAGATCATTTCCGTTTTTCTGAAGTCCGCTGAGACGATGTCCGTCCGCGGTATCCAGCAGATACCATTCACCGTCAAGGATCAGCCAGCCGGAAGTCGGATCCGTTGCGTAATTGCCGTTCTTGCAGACCGCGCCGTTCATGATGTAGTAAGTCTTGTCCTGAACGGTGATCCAGCCTTCCTGTGTATACATCTTTCCGTCCTTGTCGAAGTAACGGGTCTGTCCGTCAACATCAGCGAAACCATCCTTCACGATCGTTCCGTATGCACTTTCTGCACCAGGCTGTCCCCCCTCCTCGGAGGAATAGTACACATGTGCCACACCGTTCTCATCCGTGTACGTCTGTGCGCCAGTGAGAAGATATCCGGTATCCGCCGCTGCCAGGTAGGTCTTGCCGCCTTCTGTAAACAGTCCGGTCTTCGGAGCGCCAGTCTGTGCGTCATAGAAGATCCAGTGATCATTGCCTTCCGCATCTTTCACCTGATTCCAGCCCGCCTCATAGACAGTTTTCCGTGCTCTCTCACCCTCCGCAGCTTCTCCCGCGGACTGAGCGGATGGCGCTGCACTTTCTTCAGACGCTTCGGATGCCGCCGTATTTTCTCCGGATGGTACAGACAATGCCCCATCTTCTTCTGACTGCACGGACGGCGTATCTGCTGCCGTCTGCTCTGATGACGGCTTCTCTGATACTTCCGCCGCCGCATCTGCTTCGGCATCCGGCGCTGCGGCAGGCTCCTGCGCCGGTGTTTCCTCCGGATTCGGAACTTCACTCTCTGTCTGAGACTCCGCATTCACAGATGCAGAATCCGAAACATCCGAAGCCGCGTAAGCTGTCATCGGAACAGCACTGACAGAAACGGCAATCGCCATCGCTGCCAACCATTTTCTTTTCATCCTTACTCCCTCCCATGATTTTTCATGTATCTTCAAATAAAGTTATTTCCAAACATACTCTGCCAGTTCCCTGCACTGCCTTTCACAGGCTTCACCCCTCCGCTCTCACGCTGAGGCCGTCGCGCCCTTCGAACCATCCGCCGCCCTGGGGAATTTCCGTGTTTTTCCACTCGTCGGCTTTTTCATACCTGCCGCTGCGCAGACAATCCAGCAGCTGACGTCCCATTCCCACATACATCCGGCGGTGCCCCTTAAATTCATTGTTCAGCGCCGGAAGCGAAATTTCCGTGGTACAGAAGCTTCCGTGGCTCTGGTAGAACAGTTCCGGCCGCTCTGACAGAAGCAGCTCCATCAGCGGCTGGTAATAGGCTCTCAGATACGCCTCCCTGGTAAAATCAAACGCCTGCCCTTCTTCCGTCTGGGGCACTTCCCGGATCACAGCCGTATAAAATCCTCTTTCATAATAGTTCATGCACGCGACCTTGTGCAGGGGAGCGCCTTTTCCGATCTTCGCAACCCCCTCCGCTTCCTGGCAGGCATTCCGGAAGGCAAGCTGGCTGTTTTCGCTTCTTCCCACCGATTCCCATACACTGTAGGATCCGGAACCTTTCTGCATACCGATCAGATCATAACGATATTTTTTCCCGTATCTGCCGATCTCTGTCAGTCCCGGCTGCTCAATCTGATTGATGTGTACCAGATAATCATCCTGAAACATTTTTCCCGCAATAATCTTTGCGAAAATTGCTCCCAGGTAATGGGAGATCGTTCCCTTTTCGCTGACATCCAGATACATGGTCCTGGCAGATTTCACCAGCTGGTCGCCTTTGACATCCAGCGCATTTTCCACCATCGCCATTTTCTGCAGCAATTCACCTTTTCTTTTCTCACGAAACGGCGGCGTCAGCCGCCCTGCCGGCATCGTACAGGTCAGGACTGCATGGAGCAGTTCCAGATTGGTGAATTCCAGCATCATATCATTTTTGCACAGTCCGCTGGAATCCTGGGAATCGATGACCGTCACCGGCATGGTATACGTTTTCTCTTCTGTTAAAATCATAAAAACCTCATTCAGTACTCTCCACCGTGTTCCTTCAGCCATCGCTCGCGCTGCCGGTAATCCGGCAGTACGGAAGCGACAGTCTGATAAAACTGCCGGGAATGATTCATTTCCTTCCGATGAGCCAGTTCATGGACCACCACATAATCCAGGATCTCCTCCGGCATCCGGATCAGCTTCCAGTTAAAATTCAGATTGCCTTTGCTGCTGCAGCTTCCCCATCGTGTTTTCTGCTCACGGATCGTGATCCTTCCGTAGGTCACTCCCATTTTCTCCGCATAGAAAGCAACTTTCCCTGGAAATATCTTCCGTGCCTCCTGAATCTTTTCCTCCCGCTCGCCGGGCGTCAGCTCCTGCCGCTCCCGCAGTCTCGTCTGGGCATACAGCTTCTGCTGTTGCTGCCGGATCCATCCCTGTTTCTGCCGGAGAAATTCTTCAATCTTTCTGACAGGACAGCGCAAAGGCGCACGCACCACCACCGAACCGTCACGGCTGATCTGGATGGCGATACTCTTTCTGTTTGTGCGTATCAGCTGATAATCCGGCGGGTCGGGAAAACCGCTCTGTCCTTCCTGACCCGCCGTCTTTTTCTCTTCACTCATCTGCCTATCCCAGATATGCCTGCAGAAGTTCCAGCGTATTTTTCACACCGTCTCTGTGGCTTCTCTCATACCCATGAGAAGCATAGACACCCGGTCCGATCAGTCCATGGCGCACATCATGACCGGCGGTCAGCGCTGCCTCTGCGTCGGAGCCGTAATACGGATAAACATCCACCGCATAGTTCAGCTTCTTCTCCTGCGCAGCTTTCACCAGCGCGGAAACTACCCCATAATTGTAAGGTCCACGGCTGTCCGTCGCGCAGATGGAAACCATTCGCTCATCGCATTCCAATCCTTCGCCGACGCATCCCATGTCAACAGAAAGGATCTCGGTCACACCTTCCGGAACCGTCGCGGAAGCCCCGTGGCCCACCTCCTCATACACGGTAATATGCTGGTACACGCAGCGTTTCGGAGTAACCTTTTCCTTCTTCAGATACCGGGCATATCCCAGCAGGATTCCGACACTCAGCTTGTCGTCCAGGAAACGGCTCTTGATATATCCGGATTCTGTCACCGTTGTGCGAGGGTCAAAGCATACGATATCCCCATTGTGGATTCCCAGCTGATTCAGGTCTTCCACCGAAGAAACCGGCTCGTCCAGCACTGCTTCCACCGTATCCCAGGTTCTCTTTGTCTCGTTATATTCACCGTTCACATGGATGGACGCATTCACCAGCTGGCAGGTGGCGGAGTACACCTTTCCGGATTTCGTGATGACCCGACAGTTCTCTGTCTCCGCGTTGTTGGGGTTCATTCCGCCAAGGGGCGTCATTTTCAACCTTCCGTTTCCTTTTCTTTCACACACCATCGCTCCCAGCGTATCCGCATGTGCTTCCAGCAGAATGGCATTGTCCTCTTCTTTTCCTCCGAGCTTTACCAGCACTCCGCCTTTCACGGTCTGCACCGGCTCATAACCCAGCTTTCTGTATTCTTTCATCAGATAATCCGCCACATTCTGTGTATATCCGGACGGGCTGTCGATCGCAAGGATCTTCTGTGTCTCCTCGATAATGTATTCTACATAGCTTTTTTTCATCTTCCAGTCTCCCTTTTTTGTTACTTTTCCATCGGATAAATGATGCCCCAGGATTTTCTCAGACTGTCCATCAGTTCCATGATCCGGATCGTCTCTGCATGCGGCATCTGCGGACACTCCTTCCAGCCTTTCTCCAGCGCCTCTTTGCACGCCAGAACTTCATACTCATACCCGTTGATCTGCTCCGGCACCGGAATCGTGCGGATACAGGCACGGCTCAGGTCAAAGATACGGATTTCCTCCGGATTATTGATATTCTGCACTTCAATATAGCCCTTGTCCCCGTTGATCACGCCAAGGCGGTCCGACTGCACCATCATGGAGCTGTACAGCACAGCCATTCTTCCATCCTCAAAAGTCAGGGTGATGCTGTTCTGCGCATCCACCCCGGTCTCCCATTTGACGCAGGCAGAGGAAGCCTCTTTGATCTTCTCCGGAAATGCCATACATGCAAAATTAATCGGATAAACGCCCAGATCCAGCAGCGCTCCTCCGCAAAGATCCGGGTTTGTCATCCGTTCCACATGGGTGATCGGGTAACCCAGGTTAGCACTCAATGAAGTGACTTTTCCGATCACTCCGCTGTCGATCAGATCCAGGATCATCTGGCGGCTCGGCATATAACGGGGCCAGATCGCTTCGGTGAGAAGCAGGCCTTTCTCTTCCGCAAACGCAGTCAGGTCTCTCGCCTGTTCCGCATTCATTGTAAACGCCTTCTCGCAGAGTACGTTTTTTCCATGCTCCAGCGCCAGTTTCGCATGTTCATAGTGCATGGAATGAGGCGTTGCCACATACACCAGATCCACTTCCGGGTCGCTGACCAGTTCCTCATAAGAGCCGTATGCCTTCGCAAATCCCTGCTCTTCGCAAAAGCCTCCGCACGGGACAGCTCCCGCGCGCCCACCGCATAGGGTTCCACGTCTTCTCCTCTTTCCTGCAGGCCGCGCACCGCCGCCGCCATCGACCGGGCGATATTGCCTGCTCCCAGGATTGCTACTCTCATTTTCATGTTTTATCTCCTTTTTCTCCACGGAAATTTTTCACAAAACCTTTGGTGAAATTATACTACAGATCGGCGGCAAATGCCAGTAGATTCATGAAGGCTAAACGGACGAAATCCGCCAGGGGCAGGTGGTCTGCGTGTACGGCGGGCGGCTGCCCCTGGCGGATTTCTGTTCGTTGGAAGTGGAGGTTTGTAATGTCCGGTACAGAAAACGTGAATGTTCAGGTGGAATGTGGACGGTGAGATGTCGGAGTATTTTTTTGCTGGATGGAGGGGGTTCGTTTTTTTCGGATGTGTGTGATTGCCAGGGTGACGAGTTGTATGCAGCCGATGATGATTGTCAGCAGCAGGGCGTAGATGATCAGCAGAATCAGGCGTACTGCGTTGAGTATACCGGTTATAAATGTGTGTTCTGTCATGCTTTTTGTCCTCCATTTCCTCATAATATGGTATTCCCATCTGCCGGAATTGTTCCTTGTGTTTTGGCAGATATTGTTTCTTTGCAATACCGGCACTTTCGTGGATCATAGAGTTCCTTGTCCTCGAAAGTGCCGGCTGCTTTTTTTGATGTTATGCCATTATTTTAGGAAATTTGGAGGTTTTTTTCCATCGACTGAGGTTACATTTGCCGTGGAAAGCTTACATTTTTGTAACGAATCCTTTCCGAATCAGTCGATTTTCAGGATCATTTCCAGGATTCTCCGGGCGCAGATCCGGATTTCTTCTTTTGTGATATAGCCTTTCTCCAGCGCTTCCATCACGCGCTCCGGATAGCCGTTTGCCATCTTGATGTCGTTTCCGGCTTTTGCTTCCCGGTAATGTTCTCCGTGGGTCCACCAGTCGGTGGTCACAATTCCCCGGAAGCCCCATTCTCCGCGGAGGATGTTAGTCAGCAGGTCTTTGCTCTCGGACGTGTGTACGCCGTTGACCAGATTGTAAGAGGACATGATCGTATACGGATCTGCCTCCTTTACGATAATCTCAAAAGCTTTCAGGTAGATTTCTCTCGCCGCCCGCTCGGAAACTCTGGAATCGCTGTCTTTTCGGTCTGTCTCCTTGTTGTTGAACGCAAAATGCTTTACGCTGGCTCCGATATGCTGGGACTGGATGCCCCGCACAGCCGCGGCGCCGGTCTTTCCTGCTACCAGCGGATCTTCGGAATAATACTCAAAGTTTCTTCCGCACAGTGGGCTTCTGTGAATATTGACTGCCGGGGTCAGCCAGATTCCGATGTTGTTTTCCTTGACTTCTTTCGCGCCGGCTACTCCCACTGCCTCTGCCGCTTCCGGATCCCAGGTGCACGCCACCAGTGTCGCGCAGGGCCATGCGGTGGTCGTCACGCCGCACTGCGGCTGGATCCGAAGGCCTGCCGGGCCGTCTGCCGTCATGACATTGGGAACTCCGTATTCCGGAAGATTACCCATTCCATAGGTATTCGCCACGCCTGTGTTCGGCTGTCCGCCCAACAGATGAATCATCTCTTCCTCGGAAAGCTGATCCAGAAACGCATCCATGTCTGCGCGTCCTTCCGCCACGTCGCTCAGAAGAATCCTACCTTCCTGCCACGCCCAGCTATGCCGGTCAACAGCACGAACCGCAGGCGCAATCCCTTCCAGAGTGCTGAGATCCTGCCGCTCCAGTCCCGGCTCTTCCTCATACTCTCCGGTCTGCAGCGTCTCATAACTTCCGTCTGCCAGCATCCGTCTGGTCAGCTTTTTCGGTTCCAGCTGTCTTGAGAGTTGTTCCGTTACGGTATCCTGCTCCACTTCATACTCAAAAAATTCGATTCTTTCCGCGTCTCTTACAGAATTTCCCACGTAGAAACAGTAAGAACCTTTTTCCAGAACCCATGCGGATTCCGCGACTTTTCCGGTATCATCGTAGGATGCCATCTGAGCCACCGGAAAACAGAGTTCGATTTTCTGACTCTCTCCCGCTTTCAGCATTCTTGTCTTTTTATAGGCTGCCAGCACCTTCGCCGGTTTTCCCAGTTTTCCCTGGGGCGCTCCGTAATAAATCTGGACAACCTCACGTCCTTCCCGGTCGCCGGTGTTGTTTACTTCCACAAGGAAGCGGATCATGCCGTCCATCGCATCTGCTTCCAGCGTATAAATTCGGAAAGTTGTATAGGACAGTCCGTAGCCAAACGGATAGTTGACTTTCTCCGCCGCACCCGGGATTGTCTCAAAGTAGCGATAACCCACATAGATATCATCGGTATATTCTACATAATTTCTGGACTCATGGAAATTCGCGCTGGACGGATAATCTTCCAGAGACGCCGCAAAAGTATCGGTCAGTTTTCCGGAAGGATTCACATCGCCGCAGAGGATATCCGCCGCAGCCAGTCCGCCTTCCATTCCTCCCTGCCATGCCATCAGGACAGACGAAATCCGGTCGTCCTCTTTGAACCAGGAGGTATCTACCATTCCTCCCACATTGAGAACAACCGCAACCTTTGCGAAGTTTTCCCGGACGGTCTCGACCATCTTCTTCTCAGCCTCTGTCAGATAAAAATCTCCGTTTTCAAAAATCGACTGGCTGAGACTCTTCTGGCGCACCTCGTCCTCAAACAGCTGGTAGCCTTCCTCCTGGGTGGAACAGGTACGATCCCAGCCCTCGCCGGAAAAACGGCTGATGCTGATGACCGCCGTATCGGCAAACGCTTTCGCCTGAGCCAGCAGTTCTTCAGGGATTTCCGGCTCCCTGGTCATTCCCGGCAGCGCGCCTTCGGCGTACTGTTTTTCCATTTCTTTCTGATAAAAAGCGGCGAGTTCATGGAGTAACTCCACTTTTCCCTCCTGCTCTTTGATCTTCATTCCTTCGTACAGATTGCGGACATAGGCAACCGTAACGTCGCCGCTGCCGCCTCCTCCTTTGACATAATCAATGGTTCCCTTTCCGAACAGAGCGACTCTGGTTCCCTCCGCCAGGGGGAGCAGACCAGTCGCATTTTTCAGCAGTACCATTCCTTCTCCTGCTGTCTTTCTGGACAGTTCGATGTGTTCCGCGCTGCCTGTTACTTTTTTGCTGCCGAGGGGCAGATTCGGCTGGTATAAAACTCTCTGCCATTTTCCCATAAGTTTTGTCCTCCTGTTATAGTTTTCCCTGCACTTTTCAAATTATTTTCATGCATTTTCCGGGATATATTACGTTACTATCAGCATAACGCAAATGACCGGAAAGAACTATAAGACTTTTGCCGAATAATACCACTTTTTTGTCTTTTTGAAGGCGGACGGTGACTGCGCCCGGAGCCGGAGACGATCGGCGGAAGACGGGCAGCCGGCGGGGCGGTGGGATGTGGAATGCGTGCTCACTCCGACATCCGGACAGAACCGGGCAGTGTGTTCGTCAGGGTCAGAACACGGTCCTGGTTGTGGCGGCGGTAGGGTGAAGGACGGTTGGTTGTGGCAAAACACGCTCTAGGAACAGATGCCCTGATAGATTTTCTCGCGGAGACGCAGCAGAAACTGCAGCCGTTCCCTTGGGGATTCGGGAGTCAGGCAGGTGTCGAGGATTCGGAATCCTTTGTCCTGCAGCGCTGTTGTCAGGCGTTCTGTCAGTAGCTTCTTCTGGCTGGCTGATTGGTCCTTATTCTCCGAATCTCCGTAGACGAGCAGTGCAGCAGGGGTATTTTTTCCGTGAAAACTTTGGAAAAATTCCTCATGTGCAGCAAGAGGACTGTCATCCGGCAGATCTGCGGGAACAGCAAACAGAAGGAAATCCCTGGATCCAAAGTTGTTGTATTGTTTCCGGATTTTTTTTCTTCCTACATCCAGAAAAGTTCCGTAGCGGGTC
>OLVT01002748.1_pt1 | contig 11498 bp, 8 predicted proteins | sample 1673241 | NCBI WGS metagenome assembly OLVT01 (sample SAMEA3178936, study PRJEB25190) | human gut metagenome | biome: human gut; feature: human-associated habitat; material: faeces | place: Austria | collected 2013 | reverse complement strand
GAACGGCAGGCGAATGCGGTACAGGTTCACGCGCTTGACCTCGATGCGCTGCTCATAGAGCTTGCGCAGGGCCGAGCGGTCCACCTTGCCGATGCCCGTGCGCGGAAACGCATCGAGCACGAACAGGTGCTTCGGCTGATACACGCGCGACAGCTGGGACGCCACGCTGTGCGCCGCCTCCTGGGCGAATATGCGATCGGAAACGGTGCGGCCGCGCTGTCCCGCGGCGCTCGAGGCGACGGAGGCGGACAGGGGCCTGGGCAGGTCGAAGGCCGCATCGCGCTCGATGAAGCCGACCGGACGGCGGCCCCATTTCTCGTCGGGCGCGCCGAAGATATAGGCATCGGCGACGCCGGGCACGCGCAGCAGCTTCTCGCGGATCTCGGCGGGGTAAACGTTCTCTCCACCCGAGACGAACATATCGTCGGTGCGCTCCTTCACGTACAACTTGCCGTCGGGAGCGATGGCCGCCGTGTCGCCCGTGAGGAAGAACCCATCGGCCGTGTAGGCGGCACGGGCGTTCAGATAGCCGGAGAACAACCCGGGGCCTCGCACGGCAAGACGGCCGAACCCGTCGGGCCCAGCGTCCACGATGCGCGCCTCATAGCCGGGAAGCAGCTGCATGCCGCCCGTGAAACCGGGCAGCACCAGGGAGTTCGCGATGTTGCTGGATGTCTCGGTCATGCCGTAGCTGGCGTACACGCGGGCGCGCGCGGCCAGGGCGCCGCCGAGCGTCTGCGCGTTCAACGGGCCCCCGCCCAGCAAGATGCACACATAGCGGCGCAGCTGGTCGGCGTTCGGCGCCGCCAGCATATCCTGCAGCATCTTGTCGACCACCGAGATATGAGTGGCGCCGCGACGGGCGGCGTCGGCCAGTACGCGGCGGGCGTCGAAGCGCTCGTAGAGGATGAACGGGTTCGCGTTCAGGAAGCTGCGCACCACCATTTGCAAGCCGCCCACATGGTACAGGGGAAGCGCCGCCTGCCACAGCCCTTCGCCGCGGCGGTTGAGCGCGGCATTCGAGACCGCCGCCGAGTTGCATAGGTTATCCCAGGTCAGAGGAACGGCCTTCGAGCGGCCGGTGGTGCCGGAGGTGAACATGACCACCGCGACGGCGCCGTGGTCGAACACGTGCGCGCCGCGTTCGGCGAAATGGATGACGCTTTCCACGGCATCCTGGCGGGCAACGTCCTCGCGACGGCGCGCCGCCGCCTGACGGCCGTGCCCCGCGCGGCCGAGCGCGCGGGTGGTGCGGGCCTCCGCCGTGGCGATGTTGGTGCGCGCCGCGAACGCCGTGCGCTGCGCATGACCGCGACCGTGCGCAGCCGCATCGGCGGTGCCGGTGGCCTCGTCGGCCACGATCTGCAGCAGGTGCGCCGCGTTCGACATATCGACGGTGTAGGCGACGTTCACGGCGCGGGAACGCTGCAGGTCGAGCAGGCGCGCCTGCTTCTCGGCATCGGTCAAGCGCGTGTTCATGGTGATGAGCGAGAACCCGCCGTAGGCGGCCGCGAGCAGCATGATGACGAAGGCCGGGTTGTTCGGCAGGTCGACCACCACGGCATCGCCCGGCTCGACGCCCCTTCGACGCAACAGGCTGGCCAGGCCCGCCGCCATCATGCGGGCTTCCCTATACGAGAACGCTTCCACGTTCCCTTCCTTATCGACAAACGTGAAGCACGTGCGCTGCGGGTTCTGCCGCACCATGCCTTCGAATACGCCGATCATGAGGGTTCTGCGCCTACCTTTACCTTGAACTGCTGAAACGACTTACGGGAACTTCGGGTACTTGGAGAAGTCAGGCTTGCGCTTCTCCTTGAACGCGTCGCGGCCCTCCTTCGCCTCGTCGGTGGTGTAGTACAGCAACGTGGCGTCGCCAGCGAACTGCTGCAGGCCGGCCAGGCCGTCGGTGGCGGCGTTGAAGGACGCCTTCATGAAGCGTAGCGCCGTAGGGCTGAACTGCAGCATCTCGCGCGCCCACTGCACGGTCTCCTCCTCAAGCTGCTCGAAGGGCACCACCTTATTGACCATGCCCATGTCGAGCGCCTCCTGCGCCGTGTACTGACGGCACAGGTACCAGATCTCGCGCGCCTTCTTCTGGCCGACCATGGCCGCCAGGTAGCCCGCGCCGTATCCGGCGTCGAAGCTGCCCACCTTCGGGCCCGTCTGGCCGAACTTCGCCGTCTCCGCGGCAATGGACAGGTCGCACAGGATGTGCAGCACGTGGCCGCCGCCGATGGCATAGCCGTTGACCATGGCGATGACGGGCTTGGGCACCACGCGGATCAGGCGCTGCAGGTCGAGCACGTTCAGGCGGGGGATGTTGTCCTCGCCGACGTAGCCGCCGTTGCCGCGGATCTTCTGGTCGCCGCCGCTGCAGAACGCCTCGTCCTCGTGACGGCCGCCGTGGTTGGCGCCCGTGAGGATGATGACGCCGATGGAGGCGTCATCGCGCGCCACGGAGAACGCGTCGTACATCTCGTTCACCGTCAGGGGCGTGAAGGCGTTGCGCCTGGAGGGACGGTTGATGGTGATCTTCGCGATGCCCTCGTACGTTTCATAGACGATCTCGCGGTATTGCTTTCCAGGTTGCCACTGGATATCGCTCATGTGATTCCTTCCGCTGCTACGCGAAAACGCAAGGGTTTGCGCGAAGTTTTACGTGTACGAAACAATGGTAGCGAATTCGCCCGACATAAGCACGCTCCGCACGATATCCGCATCGTACAGAGCGTCTGAGCGGGTTTCCCGTTCCTTGCGCTGCTAAGCGCCGTTGCTTGCTACAAGGCGGCGCGCAGCGCCTCGACCGTCTTGCCGTACTCGGCCTCTACGGGCTCGAACAGCTCCTTCGCCCGCGTGAAGTCGGCAGGCTTGGCGCGCAGCTCCTCGGTCAGCGCGTTCGACGACTCGTACAGGCCGGTGAATCCCATGTTCTGTGAGACGCCCTTCAACGTGTGGGAGGCAAGGAACGCAGCATCCGCGTTGCCGCTTCGAAGCGCTTCGCCCAGCTGCTCGAAGCTGCCGTCCTCCAGGAACTTCTCGGCGAATCGCACGATGAGCTTCTCGCTGGTGAAACGGCGCAACACGTCGCTGAAATCGGCTCCTATCTGGTTATATGCATCTTGAATCGCGCTCATTGCCTATCTAACCTTTCCTTGTCGGCCCATTTTCATCATCGGGGCGCCCTTCATCGATCAAGCTCCCGCTCTTTCCCGCCCCCTCATCATTCACCGAAATAGGGGGGGGTGAATCTTGCTCGTCCTTCTCGACGATGATACGGTCCTGCAGATCGATAAGGCAATCGATGAGCAGCGGGTTGAACGCTCCACAATCACCGTTCAAGATCATGCGCATGGCCTTCTCGTGCGGGAACGCCTTCTTGTACACGCGATCGCTGGTCAGGGCGTCGTAGACGTCGACCAATGCCACGACCTGCGCCGATATGGGAATCTCCTCGCCCTTCAGCCCATCGGGGTATCCGCTGCCGTCGTAGCGCTCGTGATGCCAGCGGCAGATGTCGCGCGCAGCGCGCACCAGGGCGCTGTCGCGGTACTGCACCATGCCCTCCAGCATATCGGCGCCGATGGTGGTGTGGGTCTTCATGATCTCGAACTCCTCGGGCGTCAACTTGCCCGGCTTGTTCAAGATACTGTCGGGGATGGACAGTTTCCCCAGGTCATGCAGCGTGGATGCGGCGGCAATAGTGCTGCGATCGCTTGAGGTGATGCGGTAGCGGTCCGTTTTGCGCATCAGATGTTCCAGCATCATCTCGGTGAGCTTGCGTACGTGTTTCACGTGCGGGCCGCTTTCGCCGTTGCGCAGCTCCATGGCTCCGCCCATGATGTCGACGAGCATGCGGCTTTCGCGTTCGCGCTCGTAGAACTGCTGCGCGAGCATGGCGGAAAGGCGCCGTTGCTTGGTGTAGAGGCGCATGATGTTGCTGACGCGCTGGCGCACGATACGCGAGTCGAAGGGACGGCCGATGTAGTCGGAAGCGCCCAGCTCGTAGGCGCGCAGCACCGAGTCGTCGGAGTCTTCGCTCGAGATCATGATGACGGGGATGTCGTCGATCCAGCCGTTGCGCGACATGAGGGAGAGCACGTCGAAGCCGTCAACACCGGGCATGACGATGTCGAGCAGCACGATGGAGATGCCGCTTCCATGCTGTTCCAGGCACGCGATGCCCGCTTCGCCGCAATCCGCCTCGAGGATTTCGTACTGATCCTTGAGCATCTCGCTCAGGATGACGCGGTTCATCTCGGAATCGTCCACCACCAGCAGCAACGGTTTATGGAACTCATAGGAATCAAGGTCATCGGAATCGGTTATGACGAGGTTCTTGCGGCCCTTCGCCTTGTACATGAGGCCATCCGCCTGGCGTACCGCCTCCTCGACGGTGCGACCTTCGGACAGCACGCCGCCGACGCTGACGGTAAGGTTGATGTTCTCGTATCCGGGAACTGGCGTTTCGGCCACCTTATCCGCCATATCGTGCAGCTTGCGCGCGAAGACGTCAGCGGAAATGCCGGGGATGACCAGCACGAACTCGTCGCCGCCGTAACGTACGAGCATATCGCTGGACCGGATGCAGCTCCTGAGCGCGCTCACGGCCGTTTTGATGGCGACATCGCCGGCATGATGGCCCAGCGTGTCATTGACCAGCTTGAAATCGTCCAGGTCCAAAACCGCCACGCCGGCGAACACGTGCTGATTGCGCAGGTTGTCCTCGTAGAATCGCCGGTTATACGCGCCCGACAACGCATCGTGATAGAGCAGCTCCTCGGAAAGCAAGCCGCCAGCGACCGCGTCGATGGGCTGAGCGCACATGAGCACACCCGGCTTGCCATCGACGTTCACGTACCGAGCCGATGCGCGATGGACCTGATCGCCCATGAGCACCCTATGCGTTCGGGAGCCTCCATCGCGCAGAATGTCCTTGCACACCCCGCGCATGCAAACGCACGCGCCGCCGTACAGAAGACAAGATTCATCTTCCTCTATCTCGCGTTCGTCAAGGAAGCGCACGACGGGATAGACGCCGAGCAAGCGGCCGATCTCCGCATCGAGTTCGTCCCTCGACATATCGGATAGCTGGTCTTGCTGATCGGTACCTTGCGTTTTGTCATCCATAGCCGGTGAGCCTCTGTTTCGAGTTGATTCGAACTTGCGTGCATACTGGTTTCCAATGAGTGCATTGTAGCAAAGTCGCACCACGTCAAGACGCTGATCGGCAATGCACGGGAACATGGCACGGAATGGAAGGGGCGAAACGGGCGCTTGCCGCAAGTACCTTGGAGCAAGGCTACGGCAAGCACCTTCCAGGCCGTTGAGAGGGGACTGACGGATAAGGCCGCGGAGTTCGCAGCCGGCACCACGTTGCACGAGTGGACCGAGGACGCCCCGCTAGCGCGTCGCCACGCAACACGGGCGGACGGCGACGCCCCGCTAGCGAGTCGCCACGCTGTGCACGCAGGCGGCGAACACCTCGGGGGCCTCCAGATGGACGTTGTGCCCCACCTTCGGCGCGATACGCGTCCTCACGATGCCCTCCTCGTGCAGGCTTGCTGCGAGCTTGCTGTATTTTGCGTCTTTTTCGCCGGCCAGATACAAGGCCGGGTAGCCGCGCAGGCCGAGGTCGCGCAGCGCCGCCGTGGTCTCGCGATATGAGGGCATGCGATGCTGCCCGGCGCATTCCACGCACTTCGCCAGCGCCTCGGGATCGTTGGCAAGCCTGTTTGCGCGGACCGCGACGCGAACCTTTTTCGGCAGCGCCTTCTGCGACTCGAACAGTGGCAGGTTCTCCCAGTAGGTCATGAAGTCCTTCAGCGGCGTCTCGCGCAGGCGGCGCGCCATATCGGCATCGCGCTTGATGGCGGCATCGCGCTCCGCCTGCGTTTTCGGCCCCATGCCCACGCTTTCCAGAAGCAAGCCGCTCGTTTGCTTGGCGAAAGCCGCGGGACCGACCTCAAGCAATGCGGAAAGCGCTACGCGCCCACCCATCGAATAGGCCACGACCAGGGGTTTTCCCGGAATCAGCTTGATAAGGGCAAGGAGCGCCTCGCCCATTGCGGGCAAGCTGTACGGCGCCGGATGGACCGGGACCGACGACCCGCCGTGGCCGACGAGGTCGATGCCGTACACGTCGCGCTCAAGGAAGATGGTGCGGCTTGTGGGGAACCAGGACAGCGCGTTTTGCGCGAATCCGTGCACAAACAGCACCGGGGTGCGGCGACGACCGCGGGCGGGATCATCCTCCTTCATATACAGGTAACGATATCGGACTCCGTCAACGTCGAAGCAGGCGGTTTCCGACTGCTCGTTCATCATTTCCATGAGCTCCTCCTCGATCCCTTAGCGCTTTATCGTTGTATGTGTTGCGTACAACACAGCATGCCGGCAACGCCAGGGCGCAAGACGCCGGCGTTGCGGCGATGGCTGCGCGCCGATCGCCGACCTTGCAGCGACGGTTGCGCGCCGAGCGCCTACCAATACTTGGCGTAGCGTTCGCGCAGACCCTGCAGGGGCACGGGCACTTCGATGAAGCTAATGCCCGGAACATCCAGCGATGCTCGATACGCCCGGTCGAACTCGGCCAACGTGACCGTTTTGCTGTAGGGCACGCCGAATGCGGCGACCGCTGCCTGGAAGTCCACGTCCTGAGGCGTGAGGAACAGGCGCTCAAAATACGCTTCCTGCGACTTCTGCGGCAGCATGTCGAATATGGCGCCGCCGTTGTTGTTCAGCAGCACGATGGTAATACCCTGCTGGCCGGCGTTTGTTTCGCAGCTATTACGCTTGGCGCCCTGTTTCGGCGCGCGGTTCTCGTCGCCTGCGGCGTCGGCGAGCTGCCGCTGCACGCGCAGCTCGCGCTGCAACGCCAGGGCATTCAAGTCGTGTTGCATGGTCAAATCGCCCGTGATCAGCGTGGTGCGGCCGAAGCAGCGCGAAGCGCCGATGGCCGTTGAAACCGTGCCGTCGATGCCGTTCAAGCCCCGGTTCGCCAACACAGTCAGCTGCTTTCCGCCCTTCAGGTAGAAGGTGTCCACGGCACGCACGCTCATAGAGTTTGCCGCGAACAGACACGAGCCTTCGGGGGCAAGCTCCAACACGCGGCGAACGTAGGCACCCTCGAAGCCGTCGGCACCAGGTTCTTCGCCGGTATCTACCGCGGCTATACGCTTTGCGGCGGCTTCCTCCACCCGTTGCCAAGCGTTGGCGAACGACAGATCGTTGGCGCCTGCCGCCGCGGGGCCGTCCTCCATGCGCAGCGCGCGCAGCATGCTTTGCGCGAAATCGGCGGGCTTCGTGCGGACGAATACCGTGGTGGCGGCGTTGGTGTCGCGCGTTTCCAGGGGATCGGCCACTACCTGCAGCACGCCCTCATCCTCGCGCGCACGGGCCCACTGCGTTGCCCTCTTCGACACGGGGTAGCGGCCGAAACGCACGATAACCTGCGGGTTCAGCGCTTCATCAGGCGAGATGCCGCCAGGCTGGAACACACTGTCGTAGTTGCCGATCACCAACGGGTCGTCGAAGGAGCGCAGCCCCGAGAGCGGGTCGGCAAGCACGGGGATGGCGAAGGTGCGCGCGAAGGACAGCACGCGCTGCGCCTCCTCGTGCGTGGCGCAGGAGCCTTCGCCTGCCAGCAGCAGCACGCTATTGGCCAGCAGCTCGCGGGCAAGCTGCGCCGCCGCAACGCCTTCCATGCCCCCATGCACGTGCGCGGCGCCGACGGGAAGCGACGGTTTGCGGGCAGGTTTTGCCCCGGGAGCCGCGCTGACTCCAGCGGGCTCGGCGCAAGGAATGCCGGCATCGAACAGGTCGGGGAGCGTCACATCGGGCTTGAGCGGCTCGTCGAACGGGAAGTTCAGGTGCACCGGACCACCGAAACAGGCTCCGGCAAGACGATGGGATGCGCTCGCCTTTGCAGCCGAGGGTACCGCCAAGGAGTTTTGCGTTTCCTGGTTCTGCGCGGGATTGCACGACCCGAGCGCGGCGATGCACGCCTCGCGGGCGGCTTGGCGGGCGAAGCGCAGCGATCCTTCGTCATCTGCGGGCAAGGGCATCCCGCGATAGGCGCGCACGTGCGTGCCGTAAGCGTGCGATTGATCGCAGGTTTGCGGAGCGCCCAGCCCCTGCAGCTGTGGCGGGCGGTCGGCCGTCAGCACGATAAGGGGCACGCGCGACGACTCCGCCTCGAGGATGGCCGGATAGTAGTTTGCGATGGCCGTACCCGACGAGCACACCAGCGCCGCCGGACGACCGGACGCTTTCGCCATGCCCAGCGCCAGGAAAGCAGCGCCGCGCTCGTCGATGTCCACATACGTGCTCATCCGCTGCGGAGCGCGGCAAGACAGCTCGTAGGCGGTCATGGACAGCGGGGTGGAACGCGACCCGGGGCTGATCACCACGTTTTGCACGCCCCATTTCGCAAGCTCATCGAAGAACGCTCCCAAAAAGCGCGCAGTTGCGCACGGATCGGCGACGGTCATCGAGCTTCCCCTTTCCCTGCGGTCGTGGTTTGCGGGTCGGTTTGACCCGCGCTTTGCATTGCGGTTTGACCCGCAACCTGAGGGATCTCCTGCAGGTCAGCCGGCGACGCGGCTTGCGGGTTGGTTTCGCCCGTGGTTTGCGGCGCGTTTTGCGCTGTGGTTTGCGGGCTGGCTTGCGCAGCGTGGGACGAGGCGGCGACGGCTTCGCCATCGAACGCCGAGAGCACGGTTTTTAGCTTCAGCGCGATCTCGTCGTACTCGTCGGCCGCACGGCTACCGTCGACGATGCCGCATCCGGCGTACACGTAGCCGATCTCGCCGTCGAACACGCCGGTGCGCAGCGCCACGCTGAACTCGCCATCTCCCGCAGCATCGACGTAGCCGCATGCGCCGGCGAAGAAGCCGCGGCTATAGGCTTCGATCTGACGGATGAGCATCTTCGCCTCGCCGACCGGCGTGCCCGAAACCGCGGGCGTGGGATGCAAATCGCCCATCATCGACCACAGATCGACGCCTTCGAGCAGCTTTGCGCGCGCAGGCGTCATAAGATGCTGAATGCGCGTCAACGGCATGATGGTCGGCTCCTTCGGGACATCGACCGCATAGCACGTACGGCCCAGCACATCCCGGATGAAGCGCACGACGTAGTCATGCTCGGCGCGGTTCTTCGCATCGTTCAGCAAGCCCTGCGCAAGGCGCTCGTTCTCGGCCGGATCGGGCGATGCCGGGCACGTTCCCGCCAGGCACATGCTTTCCAGTTCGCAGCCCGATTTCTTCACGAGCAGCTCGGGGGTGCAGCCGCAGAAGAACACGTCGGCATATCGGTACAGCAGCACGGTTCCGTGCGCGGTGCCGTCGATCAGGTTCACCAGCAGGTCCTTCGAGGAAAACGGCTCGTCGGCACGCAGCTTCAGACGGCGCGAGAGCACCACCTTCTCCACGCGGCCGCTCTTGATGGCATCAAGCCCGCTTCCCACCGCCTGCTCCCAAGTGGAACGCGAATCGAGCTCCAGCTGGTACGAAACGGTGCGTCGCGTGCGATGCGGCGCCGTCAGGGCAAGGCGCGCGAAACGCTCGACACGGCCGGCGTACACCGGGCCAAGGGAGTTCACCTGCAGGAAAGCGCCGCACTCGTTCTCGATGAGCACCACTTCGGGCAGCATGAAGTGCAGGTTGGGGAACGATTGGAACAGCTCATCGGCCGGCGCGGGATTATGCGCGTCGAATCGGTTGAACGAGAAGAACACCGGCTGCTCGGCAGCCGGCCCCGTCAGTTCGCACTCGGCATCGTCCAAGGTCGGCAACGCGATACAGCGCCCCAAGCCCATGAAACGGGTGGGGCGGTCCTTGCGGTAATACACGAATTGATCGGTGAAGCCCTTCTGCATAAGGCAGAATGCGTCGACGATATCAGCATCGAGCGGTTGGGTGTACGAATAGATTCGGGTCATTCGACTTCTCCCTGATCGTCTGATGGGTCACGGTTTCCTATTATAGCGGTGCGCAAAAAGGCCCGGAGTCTGCGACTCCGGGCCGTCGTTCGGCGGCTTATATGCAAGCGATTCGGCTTACGTCCTTGTTCGCAAGCAGTACGATCCGATTCGAGAACTAAATCTTGTACATGAACTGGAAAACGTCCTCGCGCTGGATGGTGATCTGCACGCCCAGCTCGGCGGCGACCCCTTCAAGCTTCTCCTGCACAGCGTTGAAGTCGGCCTTCTCAGTGTCCAGCGTGGTCAACATGGTCATGGAGAACATATCACCCAGGATGGTCTGGCTGATGTCGTCGATGTTGGCGCCGCATTCGGCCAGCGCAACAGAAACAGCTGCGACGATACCGCTACGATCTTTGCCAAGAACGCTGATAACGCACTTCATGTTCGAATCCTTTCACCCGCGCGACCGACGCGCTCGTTTCAGTATGCTTCCATAGTACCCGATTGTCATGCACCTTGTATTTCCAGGTGATGTTTCACGTGAAACATCCGCACCCATCGGCAGGCTGTTTCACGGCTTAGGCGACGAAATCCCAAATAACCTTCGCGAAGAAGATGACCAGGACGACGATGGTGATGGGTCGGGCGACCGCACCGCCGTTCTTCGAAAAGCTGTGGGAGCCCAGGTAGTTGCCCACGATGTTAAAGGCGCCAGCCACCAAGCCAAGAACCAGCAGCACCTGACCATGCAGGAGGAACACCACCAGCGCCGTAACGTTGGTGGTAAGGTTGATGGCTTTCGTGATACCGGCAGCGGATTTGAGTTTCAAATGGGCCACACCGGTGAGCAGCAGCATCAGAAACGTGCCCGTTCCAGGACCGTAGAAGCCATCGTATATGCCCACGCAAAACGCCACTAAAGCGCAAAGCGCCGCGGTGCGTTTCGGAGAAAGCGGCTCTTTGTCCTGCTTACCGAAGCTCTTCGACCTCATCACGTAGATGGCAGTGATCGGCAGCACCGCCAGCAGGAACACGCGTAGGAATGCGTCGCTGGTGACGAGGACCAGATTCGACCCGATGGTCGATCCGGCCACGGCAAGCACCACGCAAACGCCCGCCAACTTCCACTGGATGTAGCCCGATTTCGCATAATGCCAGGTGGCGATGGTGGTGCCCATAGTCGAGCTCATCTTGTTCGTTGCGATAGCGGCATGCGTGGGCAGGCCGGCGATCATATAGGCAGGCAGCGAGATCAAGCCGCCCCCGCCCGCGATGGCGTCAACGTATCCCGCCAGGAACACGAGCAGGCACACCAGCAGCATAGCCCCTGGGGCGATGCCGAACAGCTGTTGACATACGTCGGCAACGGCTTCCATAACCAAGCCTTTGCGTTATCGGGTTTCACGCAAGATGAGCGACATGGCCTCGGAGCGCGAGGCGCGGGCCGCATCGGTGCTACCGGCGAACACGCCGCGCACCGCGCTGGTGACGGTATGGCTGCCGGGCTTTTTCACACCGCGCATGCTCATGCACATGTGCTCGGCCTCAAGCACCACCACGACGCCCTGCG
>OLVT01002741.1_pt1 | contig 11536 bp, 9 predicted proteins | sample 1673241 | NCBI WGS metagenome assembly OLVT01 (sample SAMEA3178936, study PRJEB25190) | human gut metagenome | biome: human gut; feature: human-associated habitat; material: faeces | place: Austria | collected 2013 | reverse complement strand
ACCCTTGATAACCCTGATCTGGAACTGCAATAACATTTGTCATCGTACTAGCGGCAGTCCCTATCCCGGGTTTCCCGGTTGATTTGTCACCAATAGCAGTTACAATGGTATCACCGCCACTAATAATAATATTTTTTGACGGATATTCTATAGAACCGATTCCCGGAGCATCAACTCCTCCTTCGGCTTCTACAATTCCTCCAGTAATATAAAGACCATCTAAATCGCAATGATATCCACTTCCTAAACCAGGACAGCCTTGATTTCCTTTCGCCTTTACAATTCCACCTGTAATTCGAATATTACTAGTTAACTGCCCTCCAATATTGGTTGTACAGCAGGCTCCTCCTAATCCTGGGGAATGTATCCCACCCAAAGCTTCAATATTCCCTCCTTCAATGGTAAAATTTGAAAATCCTGCTTCAGAAGAACTATTAGAACTTCTCCTTGTACTTCCTATAGCACCTGCATGGAATAAACTTCTGCTTCCTTCTGCATAAAGTGACCCACAGTTATCATCACATTTATGCCCTTTTTGACCAGAATTTTGGCATCGGATTGTTAGCGATCCATCCATTCCGTCCTTGGTTAATGCATTTCCCGTGGTGGTACCTCCATCATCTACAACAGTTCCCGCATAGCAAGTCAATTTATTTTTACCAATCAAAATCATCTCAACGTCAGCATGTGATACATTGATACAATCAAGTTTCCTATTTGGTTGTTTACCACAAGTAATATCTACATTATCTAAGGTAAGTTTTGTTGTAACACCACGATCAACTGTCACATTATAATCTTCTGTTGTACCTGTGATTCGATATCCTTCCGGATTTAGCTCAGATTCATCATTTTCCAGACCGCCGCCTGCTGCACCTGTCGCTTTAATTATAATATCTCCTTTACTTACATCCAAAAGGGTTTGTCCATTTACCAATTTCTTTTGTTTCTTATCATTGCCTGCTCTGTTGTTCTCTTCTGCAGCATGAATGATCCCCTCCATAAATCACAAAGATCATAAGCTCTCCGTCCAGATGCATACTCCCCTCACCGGAGCGGCAGGCCGTTCCCCTAAGCTTCATCTCCCGCCACAGAATCGTTTCCATGTTGGGCTTATTGGCAGAAAGAGACAGCTCCTCCCGTATCCGGTATGTATCTTTCCTCCTGACCGCGATGGCAGCCACATCGATATTTCTCCTGCACAGCTCCACCTGCCCGTCATCTGTCTGGACATCCACAGCGGCCTCCGCATCGTAAAGGCTTTCCACCCGCACTTCCAGCATGACTACCGCCTTGATGTTCAGCTTTCTGGAGTTAATCATCCCCGTGCTCAGATCCTCCAGGTTCCAGGAAACCTGTGTGTAATCCCTCTCCTCCAAATCCGGCACATTGACCGTCTCCTCAAACGGGATCTCCCCCTTAAGCGCCTGCAGTCCCCCCGACTCCCTCCGGTAGAGCACACAGAACATCAGCTTTCCCCTTATCAGCACCTTATCTCCCTGTATCTTTGAAGATTCTATCTGAATGTCCCCGCTTCCAAGAAGCACAGACGACACATCATCCATCGTATCAGGCACAATAAAGTCGTCATCCAGTGTAATCTGCGAAACGGCTGTCCCCTTCTGCCGGTTCATATGAATATTATTCTTAACCAATTCCATCATCTCTGCCACCACGCCTTTCCTTCACAACTGCTTTGTGAAAGTCTATGCACAGAAAATGCGGGATATGCCCTCTTTCCAGAGCATATCCCGCATCTTTCCATTCTTCCTCCGCTCTCTCCCTTTCTTCCACTACCTTCCCAAAGGGAAACCCTGGAAGATTACTACGACTTCGCTGGAACTGTAAATCTTCCAGGGTTTCCCACTTTAATACTCCTCCAGAAAATGATGCCTCTCCCCGCCCTTCACATACCCGATGCAGGCGTCCAGGTTCACGTTCTCGACACTCTTAAAAATATTCGTCTCAATATGAGGATTGATGGTCCTGAACTTTGAAATCAGCTCCTTCATCTCCTGGCGCTTTGACAGGTGGGCCTCCTCCTCCCTGGAAATGGCCTCCGTAAAGCGGCAGGCGCACTGCAGGAAGCGAAGCTGATTAAAATCTCTCCACGCCTGTATGTCGGCCTCCTTCACCAGATAGAGCGGCCGTATCAGCTCCATGCCCTCAAAGTTTGTGCTGTGGAGCTTTGGCATCATGGTATTCACCTGCGCCCCGTAGAGCATGCTCATGAGGATCGTCTCAATTACATCGTCAAAATGGTGTCCCAGGGCAATCTTGTTGCACCCCAGCTTCTTAGCGTTTGCATAGAGGTAGCCTCTTCTCATGCGGGCGCACAGATAACAGGGCGACTGGTCCACATCTACCACCACATTGAAAATATCGCTTTCAAACACGGTGATGGGAATGCCCATGATCCTGGCATTCTCCTCTATCATCCTCCTGTTTTCCGGGTTGTAGCCCGGATCCATTACCAGAAAGTGAAGACCAAATTCCATTTTCCCGTGGCGCAGAATCTCCTGCATGCATTTGGCCAGCAGCATGGAATCCTTTCCGCCGGAGATGCAGACGGCAATATTGTCTCCCTCCTGAATCATGTCGTACTCATTGAGCGCCTTCACGAAGGGCCGCCAGATCTCTTTTCGGAATTTCTTGATAATGCTTCTCTCAATCTCTCTGCACCGATCCTCTGCAGCCGTCCCGCTGCAGTCTCCTGCCTGAGCAGCCGCTTCCTTATGCTCCCTCTTTTCCACACTTTCTGCCCTCAGGCCGTCCATATTCACACTTGTATTTTCCATAAATTTCCGTCCAATCCGTATTTGATGCCGCTGTACAGCGAATTTCCCATCCCCGGGATGTGTCCTGTCCTAAGCCTTTGCCTGCCCCCTTCTCGGCCATCCCCTCCGAAAGCTCCCGGCCTCATTGAAGCCTTTTTCAGGCTCTGTTTCAGCCAACCTTTTTTTCGCCTCTCTTCTCAGCTTCCTCTCTGTCCTGAAGCTCTTTCTCCATACGGCAGAGCTCCCGCTTCAGCTGACTTACCTCATCCTGCAAAGCCTCTATCTGCTCTACCAGCTTTTTATCATGCTCTCCGAGAACCACCTTCTCCTTCTTCTGAAGCTTTACCCCGTCCTTTTTCACCGGGCGGGCCGGGATTCCCACTGCCGTGATATTTTCCTCGAGAGGCTGAAGAAGAACTGCATTGGCGGCAATGGAGCAGTTGTCTCCCACCTCAAAGGAACCTAAAATTTTAGCTCCCGAGCCCACTGTCACATTGTTGCCGAGGGTAGGGTGGCGCTTGCCCTTCTTCGTTCCCACGCCCCCTAACGTCACTCCCTGGTAGATGGTGCAGTTATCTCCCACCACCGCCGTTTCCCCTATCACGACGCCTGCGCCGTGGTCAATGAGGATGCCATGTCCAAGCTCTGCGCCCGGGTGGATCTCGATCAGTGTAAAAAACCGGGCTATCTGGGAAATCAGCCTGGCAATGAAAAACATTCTCTTTTTATAAAACCAGTGAGCGATCCTGTGCCAGATCAGTGCATGGACGCCCTGATACAGAAGAAGGACCTCCAGCGAGTTCCTGGCTGCCGGGTCTCTCTCCTTCACTGCCTTTACGTCAAGCCAAATATCTTTTAAAATCATACCTCTTCTCCTTTTTCTGCTGAAAAAACTCTGTGCCTGATTGCTATACATTATATAAGTATTCTTTTTGTCCTGTCAATGCCCCAGCCAAATGCTCTGCCATACCGGATTCTGCAGACTATGTTTTGCCAGAATATTCGCAAAAATAAAAACCGCCGCATATCTCCGGCCACATTCTTCCGGGAATATGCGGCGGCTGTCCGAAGCCGCTGTCACCTCAGTTTTCCTGTTCTTTGTTCATCTTCTTAAGTATTCCTTCATATACCTGCCTGTGCTTATCCGAATACCATATGGCACAGTCTTACAAACTCCCGATATTCCGGGAACTGCTTAAGCTCCCAGAATCCTTCAATCAGAGAGGTGTAATACCAGCCCTGCCACCTTTTTTCCTTCATGTTAAACCGCTCGAACACCTGATCTCCCATCAGAAGGTAATCCCTGGCCGTACTCCGCAGATTGCTCAGCTTATCGCCCAAAGCCAGAATCCTCGCATCTGTGTCAGCCTGCTTCAGGTAGTCGATAGTAGCCTGCTTTCTCTCTTTCCATGGGCGGCTTTTGTCCTCTGTCTCCCCTGCCACCAGCCAGGCCACACGGGAGCCAAATTCCCTCTCCAGTTCCTCAAAAGCGACTCCTGCATCCTCCATAGTATCGTGCAGAATCGCTGCCGCAATCAGCTCTTCATCCTCTGTAATAGATGAAACGATCAGAGCCGCGTCCAGAGGATGTGTGATGTAGGGAATTACTCCGCCCTTTCTCACTGCCCCTGCATGAACTCTGGCCGCAAAGGCTGCAGCCTTTTGAATCAGCCTGACAGTCCCGGCTGTCCTTGTGCCGTCTGGCGTCTCTTCCGCATCCATCTCGATCCCTCCTCCATTCTTTGGCAGTTCCTCTTCCTGCATCTCTCCGTCATCCAGTGCTGAATTTCGCCCGCAGAGCTTCCTTACAGCCTGGGCTTCTGTTCCTTTTCATCCCCGTCAAACCCGGCAGCCCGCAGATGCATCTGCTCTTGTCCCGCCGTCTCCTCCCGGGGGAAGGTGCTGATGTGGATATCCATCTGTTTAAAAGGAATCTGGATACCTGCCCGGTCAAATTCCAGCTTCATCTGCTCGGTAATATCCCATCTGGTCTTCCAGTAGTCCTCCGACTTTGTCCAGCCTCTTGCGCCAAGCACCACGCTGTCCTCGGCCAGAGAGTCCACATAGACTAATATCTCCTCCTCCTTGAGAATCGACGGATGTCTCGTATAGATCTGCTTCAAAATCTCCTTTGCCTGTTTCAGATCAGAATTATATCCGATGCCCACCGTCAGGTCGAGGCGTCTCCTGTCCATAGCCGTCACATTGGTGACAACAGAGTTGGAAAGAGTTCCGTTTGGGATAGAGATCGTCTTGTTGTCAATGGTGACAAGGGTGGTGTATACGAGCCCAATCAGGGCAACCGTTCCCTCAGCCTGAGGCGACAGGATATAATCCCCCACCCGGAATGGCTTCATTATCAGGATGACAATGCCTCCGGCAAGATTTTTAAGACTCTCCTGAAGGGCCAGGCCCAGGGCCAGACCGGCAGAACCAAGAATAGCCACAATAGATGCCGAGTCAATCCCCATCTGTCCTGCTATTATGAATATGAGAAGGGCATTCAGGCAGAAGCCTATCAGGGAATTAAGAAATTTCATGACGCTGATTTCCATTCCCGCCCGCTCAAAGGAGTGTTTGGCCATCCTCAGTATCAGACCGATAATTTTGCGCCCAACCAGAAAAATAACCAGGGCTATCAGGAGTTTAATCCCAAGAGAGGTCAAATCGGGAATCCATCCCTTCACCATATCAAGAAGCACGTCCGGCTGGCTCAGCTCCTTTAATTCCTGCAGCTCTGTCCCCAGCTCTGCCAAACCTTCTGTCTCTGCTGTATATAAAATGTTCATTCTGTTTTTTCCTGTCTGTTTTTTCTCTTTCTACGATATCTCAGGAGCGGCCGGAGGAACCATTCTGCCTTATTCTTTCTTAGGCTGCTCTGCTTTTCCGTCAGGATGCTTTGGTTTTTCTCTCTTGTCCGGCTCCTGAACACTCTCTATCTTCTCTCTGGCTGCCCTCTTTACCCCATTTACAGTTGCAATCAGGGTATCTGCCGCCTCCTGGGCTTTCTTTCTGGCCGCCTTCTGAGCCTTTTTTGCCTTCCTCACTACACTCTCGGACTGCTTTTCTGATTCCGTCCGGCTGCCCTCCATCTCTTTTTTGAGCTTCTCCCTGGCCTCCTCGTCATCCTTCAAATCTGCCAGGGCGCCGTACAGGCTCTTTTCTGCCTTAAATGTAATCACCTGTCCCCTGGAAGGCTCCTTTTCGTCACCGGAATCCCCTCTGCCTTCAGAAGCGCTCTCTTCATTTACAGAGAAGGCCGTCTCTGGTGTTTTGGAACCCTTTTTCCGTCCTGCCGTTTTCTTCGAGTTCTCTGCTCCTGCCCTGCTCTTTGCAGATTTCGCCTTTCTGCCTGCCGCAGATGTCTTCGCGCTCTTTTTCTCATCCGGTGTGCACGAGAACACACTGACACCCAGAGGAGCAATGCGCACAGTGATCGAATTCTCCCTTCCGTCGTGTTCCTCCTCCTTTGAGGTCTTCACCCGCGGGTTAACCACTCCTGAACCGCCGAATTCCTGGGACTCACTGTTGAAAATCTCCTTGTATTTTCCTGCAAACGGCACGCCGATCTGGTATTTCTGATGCTCTACAGGCGCAAAGTTGCAGACAAAAAGCAGCGTTTCCTCCGGCTTTCCCGTCTTTCTGAGAAAGACTACAATGTTATTTGCTGAATCCATGCAGTTAATCCACTCGAAGCCGTCCGGCGTGTAATCCTCTTTGTAAAGGGCCGGATGTTCTCTGTAGAAATGATTGAGGGCTTTCACATAGGTCTGCATGTTTCTGTGAATCGGATACTGCAGAAGCTCCCACTCAAGGCTCTTATTTTCATTCCACTCGTCAATCTGTCCGAACTCCTGTCCCATAAACAGGAGCTTCTTGCCCGGATGGCCCATCATAAAGCCGTAGGCAGCCCGAAGGTTCGCAAACTTCGCCTCAAAGGTATCTCCCGGCATCTTTCCCGCCATGGAGCCCTTGCCGTGGACCACCTCGTCATGGGAGAATACCAGGATGAAATCTTCACTGTAGGCATAAATCATGCTGAAGGTCAGCTCCCCGTAATGGTGGCAGCGGAAGTAGGGATCGCACTTCATGTATCCGAGGAAGTCGTTCATCCACCCCATATTCCACTTGTAGTCAAAACCAAGGCCGTCCTCCTTCACAGAGCCTGTCACCTTCGGCCAGGCTGTGGATTCCTCGGCAATCAGCACAGCGCCGTCCTTCCTTCCCTTAAACACAGAGTTTAAATGCTTTAAAAATTCCACGGCCTCCAGATTCTCATGGCCTCCGTAAATATTGGCCACCCACTCCCCCGGGTTCTTTCCATAGTCCAGATAGAGCATGGATGCCACCGCATCGAAGCGGATTCCGTCAGCGTGATACTTGTCTGCCCAGAACATGGCATTGGCAATCAGGAAATTGGATACCCCGGGGCGGCCATAATTGTAGATCAGGGTTCCCCAGTGCGGGTGAGAGCCCTGCCTCGGATCCTGATGCTCATAGACACAGGTTCCGTCAAACTGAGCCATCCCCCAGGCATCACGCGGGAAATGGGCCGGAACCCAGTCCAGAATCACGCCGATCCCCTGGCTGTGCATGTAATCCATAAAATACATAAAATCATCCGGGGTGCCGTAGCGGCTGGTAGGCGCATAATAGCCAGTCACCTGGTATCCCCAGGACGCATCCAGCGGATGCTCCATCACCGGCATCAGCTCCACATGAGTATAGCCCATATCCTTCACATAGGCCGCCAGTTCCGGCGCAATCTCCCGGTAATTATAGAACTCAGAACCCGGTATCTCTTCGCCGTGCTCGTCCAGGGAGAGCTCCTTTCTCTTCCAGGAACCCAGATGCACCTCATAGATAGACATGGGCCTGTCCTTGCTGTCAGTGGCTGCCCTCTGCTTCATCCAGTCCCCGTCATTCCACTCATATTTTCCCAGATCCCATACAATAGACGCGGTATGCGGACGAAGCTCCGCATAGTTTGCATATGGATCCGCCTTCAGAGCCGGATCCCCGTTTCTGAATTTGATCTCATACTTATAAATAGTTCCCTTTTTAAGACCCGGGATAAAGAGTTCAAAGATGCCGGAATCACCCAGCTTTCTCATCTGGTGGCGGCGCCCATCCCAGAAGTTAAAGTCTCCAACCACGCTGACGCGCATGGCACAGGGCGCCCAGACAGCGAAATAGACGCCCTCCACGCCTTTTACTGTCATCGGGTGCGCTCCCATTTTTTCATAGATAGAATAGTGGATTCCTGCTTCAAATTTCTTTAAATCATTTTCCGTAAACTGAGGCGCAAAGGAATATGGATCGCGGATCTCCCCCAGCGTCCCATTGTCATAGAACACCTGCAGCGTATAGTCGGCCAGTGTCTTTCTCGGAATCAGCACGGCGAAAAAACCAGCCTCATCTGCCATCTCCATGGGATAGGTTTTTCCCGTGGCTGAGAGCTTTACTGTAATGTCTCTGGCTGTGGGTATAAACGCCTGCACCAGCATCCCCTGCTCTGTCAGATGCGCCCCCAGCATCCGGTGAGGATCGGAAGATTCAGAGTACACCAGCTCCTCAATGCCTGCCCAGTCCATAAGATCGTATAATACTTTGTCCATAAATGCGCCCCCTTGTAATTCCTTCTGTGGTAGTTCCTATTCTATCATTTCACCCTGAATAATACAATATATTTTACATCCAGCTGATGAAAGGTCTGTTTTCAGGAAATATTCCATAATTTTACAAATTTCGCCTCAGCCGCTCCAAAATTCTTCATCCTTCGACGCTCTGCCGCCCATTTTAACTGTACTTTCCGCAGAATCCCCCAGTTCATCTGTCAAAAGACGAGGTTTCCCTGATATGAAAAATCCATGTTTTTTTAGGCATAATACTTGCTAAATCAAAAAAACTCAGATAAACTAAAGGACATGTAATTCATTATTAGAAGCAATTCGGGCAGGGGACAGCAGATAAGGCAGCAAACCGCCGTTCTCTCCTCGTCCAGAAACCATGAAAAGAGGAAGCTGAAATATGGAAATTAAAGAAAAGCGTCTTGGAAGCATAAGACATGACGAGGCTCCCAAAAGCAGGAAACGCGATGAGGAAAACCAGCCTTTCAGCTGGAAGCGGGAAATTTTAAGCTGGGTTCAGATTTTAGTCATCGCAGGGATCATCGCCTTCGTTCTCAACACCTTTATTATCGCAAACAGTACCGTTCCCACTGGTTCCATGGAAAATACCATTATGGCTCACAGCCGCGTGCTGGGTTCCCGGCTTACCTACAAATTCAGCGAGCCTGAGCGGGGCGATATCGCCATATTTATCTACCCGGACGACAAGGCGGAAGGCAAGAAAACCTATTATGTAAAGCGGATTATCGGTCTTCCCGGTGAAACGGTTGACATTGTAGACGGAAAGATCTATATTGATGGTTCAGATACGCCCCTCGACGAGCCTTACCTGCATGAGCCTATGGATATGTACGGAAAGGATCACCTTCACTATGAAGTGCCCGAGGGACATTACTTCATGCTGGGCGACAACAGGAATAATTCCAATGACGCCCGGTTCTGGGAACACAAATATGTGCCCAAAGAGGATCTGGTGGCCAAGGTTTATCTGGAATACTTCCCGAATCCTCAGATTCTCCATTAAGCCCTGTCAGCCAGGCCTGAAACGGAAAATGACGGCACAGGCCATGATTTGAATGTGCTTTGATCACCGGCTGCGTACAGGAAATGGGAAAGCAGCCGCCAGACTGACTGGAAAGATAAAATTCTCCGGCGAGGAAACGCCGGTGAGAGGAGAGAGTAAGACATGAAAAAGGTTGTGAAGTTCGGCGGAAGTTCTCTCGCCAGCGCAAAACAGTTTAAAAAGGTAAAAGATATTATTACGGCTGACAAGTCCAGATGCTATGTTGTCCCATCGGCCCCCGGAAAGCGGAGCAGCAAAGACGATAAGGTGACGGATCTTCTCTACGCCTGCTATGACGCGGCCTCCTCCGGCGGGAGCTATAAAAAAATTTTTTCCGCCATCACAGAGCGGTATGAGCAGATTATCGAGGGTCTGTCCCTGAATGTGAATCTCGACTATGAGTTTAAGACTATCGAAGAAAATTTCCTGGCGAGAAAGGGCCGCGACTACGCAGCCTCCAGAGGCGAATACTTAAACGGAATCATTATGGCCTCCTACTTAGGCTACGAGTTTATAGATGCGGCAGAGGTGGTGCTCTTTGACGAGAACGGCGTCTTTCTGCCGGAAAAAACCAACGCGGAACTTTCCGCCCGCCTCGCGAAATCTCCCCGCGCCGTAATTCCAGGCTTCTACGGCTCCATGCCTGACGGCACGGTAAAGACCTTTTCCCGGGGAGGCTCCGACATCACAGGCTCCATCGTAGCCAGGGCCGTTCACGCGGATCTCTATGAGAACTGGACGGACGTATCGGGCTTTCTGGTTACGGATCCCAGGATCGTGGACAACCCAAAGACCATCGAAACCATTACATACCGGGAGCTTCGCGAGCTCTCCTACATGGGCGCCAGCGTACTCCACGAGGAGGCCATCTTCCCGGTGAGAAAGGAAGGCATTCCGATCAATATCCGAAACACCAACCGGCCGGACGATCCGGGCACCATGATTGTGGAGAGCACTCTGAAGAAGCCCCGCTACACCATCACAGGAATTGCCGGAAAGAAGGGCTTCTGCGCCATTAATATTGAAAAGGCCATGATGAACACGGAGATCGGCTTCGGCAGAAAGGTGCTGGACGTGTTTGAGCGAAACGGCATCTCCTTTGAACATATGCCGTCCGGCATTGACACCATGAGCATCTTCCTTCACCAGTCTGAGTTCGAAAAACAGGAGCAGTCTGTCATCGCCGGAATCCACAGGGCCGTGGCCCCGGATCACCTGGAGCTTGACTCGGATCTGGCCCTCATCGCCGTGGTAGGCCGGGGGATGAAGTCGGCCCGCGGCACAGCCGGAAGGATCTTTTCCGCCCTGGCCCATGCGAGAGTCAATGTAAAGATGATCGATCAGGGCTCCAGCGAGCTGAATATTATCATTGGGGTCAAGAATGAAGATTTTGAGACAGCTGTGAAAGCGATCTATGACATTTTTGTGACAGTGGCGCTCTAAGGCAAAAGACGGGAACAGATTTTTTCAGGATATGGCATTTATAGCCTGGGGGCTGCCGGAAAACGGCACCCCCCTTTTTAAGATTTCGGGATACTCCCTGAAAATAAATCACATATCGCTACAGATAAGCATGAATCAAAATGGCGGCAGCAAAAAGAACCAGCCCTGCCCTGTATACCAGGCTGCTGAATCTGTTCTCCTCCTTCTGCGAAATGCTTTTTTCCGGGGGATTTCTCAAAGCCTCTATCAGACTGAGTGTTTGAAGAACAAGAATAGCCCCTGTAAAAAAATATATCAGGAGGCGGCTGTCCGTATATATGGCCAGCGCGTCAATCAGATAGAGAATACCCAGGAAATAATTTTGTTTTTTTTCGTTGATGAAAAAGCTCATTGACATCACCTACAGAATTTCATATTCAAAGTACCCAGGTGTCCATCCCAGAACTCCATCATTTGTATACCCATATGTATAGTTTACTGTAACTCTGACAGTATTTCCTAATACATTAGAACCAACGCTAAGGATCGCGCTGGCAATTGTCAAAGCCTTTGCTAGAGTTATATATTTTGATCCAGATACAATGGCAGCAGCTAATGCTGCAACAGATGCATCTAGTGCAACA
>OLVT01002737.1_pt1 | contig 11546 bp, 8 predicted proteins | sample 1673241 | NCBI WGS metagenome assembly OLVT01 (sample SAMEA3178936, study PRJEB25190) | human gut metagenome | biome: human gut; feature: human-associated habitat; material: faeces | place: Austria | collected 2013 | reverse complement strand
AAGGGTAAGCAGGGACGTTTCCGTCAGAACCTTTTAGGTAAGCGTGTGGACTACTCCGGACGTTCCGTTATCGTAGTAGGTCCTGAGCTGAAGATTTACCAGTGCGGTCTGCCCAAGGAAATGGCCATTGAGCTGTTTAAGCCCTTCGTAATGAAAGAGCTGGTATCCAACGGAACCGCCCACAACATTAAGAACGCCAAGAAGATGGTGGAGCGCCTGCAGCCTGAGGTTTGGGATGTGCTGGAGGATGTGATTAAGGAGCATCCGGTGATGCTGAACCGTGCTCCTACGCTGCACAGACTGGGCATCCAGGCGTTTGAGCCCATTCTGGTAGAAGGTAAGGCCATCAAGCTTCATCCCCTGGTGTGTACCGCTTTCAATGCGGACTTTGACGGAGACCAGATGGCAGTTCACCTGCCGCTGTCGGTGGAAGCTCAGGCGGAGTGCCGCTTCCTGCTGCTCAGCCCCAACAACCTGTTAAAGCCTTCGGACGGCGGCCCTGTGGCTGTTCCGTCTCAGGATATGGTTCTGGGTATTTACTATCTGACCCAGGAGCGCCCCGGCGTGAAGGGCGAAGGAATGGTATTTAAGAACGTCAACGAGGCTATTCTGGCTTATGAAAATGGCGCCGCCACCCTTCACTCCAAGGTAAAGGTCCGTGTATCCAAGACCATGCCCGATGGTACGGTAAAGACAGGCACCATCGAATCCACCATTGGACGTTTCATTTTTAACGAGATTATTCCTCAGGATTTGGGATTTGTGGATCGTTCTATTCCCGGCAACGAGCTGAAGCTGGAAGTGGATTTCCACGTTGCCAAGAAGCAGTTAAAGCAGATTTTGGAAAAGGTGATCAACGTACACGGCGCTACCCAGACGGCAGTGACCCTGGACGATATCAAGGCCATCGGTTACAAGTATTCTACCAGAGCGGCCATGACCGTTTCCGTTTCCGATATGACGGTGCCGGCCAGCAAGCCTAAGCTGATTGCGGATGCCCAGGAAACCGTGGATCGTATTGCCAAAAACTACCGCCGTGGTTTGATTACGGAGGAAGAGCGTTATAAAGAGGTAATTGAAACCTGGAAAACCACGGATGATCAGCTGACCCACGACCTGCTGACCGGACTGGATAAGTATAATAACATCTACATGATGGCTGATTCCGGAGCCCGTGGTTCCGACAAGCAGATTAAGCAGCTGGCTGGAATGCGTGGACTGATGGCGGACACCACAGGACACACCATTGAGCTGCCGATCAAGTCGAACTTCCGTGAAGGACTGAACGTACTGGAGTATTTCCTTTCCGCTCATGGAGCCCGTAAGGGTCTGTCTGATACGGCTCTGCGTACCGCTGACTCTGGTTACTTGACCAGACGTCTGGTAGACGTTTCTCAGGATTTGATTATCCGTGAGACCGACTGCTGCGAGGGCAAGGAGATCCCCTACATGGAGATCCGCTCCTTCATGGACGGCAACGAGGTGATCGAGGATCTTCAGGAGAGAATCACCGGCCGTTATATTGCGGAAACCATCACCGATCCGGATACGGGAGAGGTTGTAGTAAAGGCCAATCACATGTGTACCCCCAAACGGGCGGCCGCTGTGATGAAAGTGCTCAACAAGACCGGACGTAAGTCCGTTAAAATTCGTACCGTATTAAGCTGTAAGTCCCACATCGGCGTGTGCGCCAAGTGCTACGGCGCCAACATGGCCACCGGCCAGCCGGTTCAGGTGGGTGAGGCGGTTGGAATCATCGCCGCTCAGTCCATCGGTGAGCCCGGTACACAGCTGACCATGCGTACCTTCCATACCGGCGGCGTGGCCGGCGGCGATATCACACAGGGTCTTCCCCGTGTAGAGGAGCTGTTTGAGGCCCGTAAGCCCAAGGGTCTTGCCATCATCACTGAGTTCGGAGGTGTGGTAAGCGTAAAGGACACCAAGAAGAAGAGAGAGATTACGGTGACCGATGAGTCTACCGGAAACTCCAAGACTTATCTGATTCCTTACGGTTCCAGAATCAAAGTAACCGAGGGACAGGTGCTGGAGGCCGGTGATGAGCTGACGGAAGGAAGCATTAACCCCCACGATATTCTGAAGATTAAGGGCGTGCGAGCTGTACAGGATTATATGATCCAGGAAGTGCAGCGTGTATACCGTCTCCAGGGCGTGGAAATCAATGATAAGCACATTGAGATGATTGTTCACCAGATGTTAAAGAAGGTGAAGGTGGAAGAGAGCGGAGACAGCGATGTGCTGCCCGGCGTATCTATGGATGTGCTGGAGTTCAACGAGATGAACGAGAAGCTGATCGCCGAGGGTAAGAAGCCCGCCGAGGGCAAGCAGGTGATGCTGGGTATTACCAAGGCGTCCCTTGCTACGGATTCCTTCCTGTCCGCCGCATCCTTCCAGGAGACCACCAAGGTTCTGACCGAGGCGGCCATCAACGGCAAGGTGGATCACCTGATCGGCCTGAAGGAGAACGTGATCATCGGTAAGCCCATCCCGGCTGGTACCAGCATGAAACGCTACCGTCAGGTGAAGCTGGATTCCGAGCTTGCGGCTCCCGAGGATGAGCTGGTGCTTTCCGGCGAGGAAGATGAACTGGACTCCATCAACGAGGACAATGTAGCTGAGGAGGTTCTGGACATCGACGATACGGCGGAGTCTGTGGAAGAGGCCGCTGCAGGCGAAGGCGATGCCCCGGTATCTTCGGAGAATGACAGCGAACCGGAGACAGAAGAAGGTTCTCAAGAGGAAGAGAATTCAGAAGAATAGAGTACTTGAGGCATCTGATCAGCAGGTGCGGATAGAAAAATAAAAAAGAACCGCGGAGTACGGAAACGTGCCAGCGGTTCTTTTTGACTTGAGGATAGAAAAATAAAGGAGTATAATCATTTACAGAGCGAAAAATCGCATTCGAACAGAAAAATGGAGGAAGTACGGAAAATGAAATACGATTTTACATCCATTATGAACCGTAAAGGAATGGACGCTTCGGCAGTGGACGCCCTGGGGAATGGAGGAAGTGCTCCGGCGGCGCCAAAAGAAGGCTTTGACCCTATTCCTATGTGGGTGGCGGACATGAATTTCCCTACGGTTCCTACGATTATGGAAGCGGTAGGAAAGCGCCTGGAGCATCCGGCCTTTGGATACTTTGCCCCCAGAAAGGAATATTTTGACGCCATTATCAACTGGCAGAAGAGCCGCAACGGCGTGACCGGTCTGACCCCGGAGTGCATCGGATATGAAAACGGCGTTCTGGGCGGCGTCATCAGCGCTCTGAATGTGCTCTGCTCCAGGGGAGACAAGGTTCTGGTCCATGCGCCCACCTATATCGGCTTTACCAACAGCCTGACCAATAATGGTTATCATATTGTCCACAGCCCTTTGCTGAAGGATGAAAATGGCGTATGGCGGATGGATTACGAGGATATGGAGAAGAAACTTTCCGAGGAGAAGATTCACGCCGCGATTTTCTGCTCCCCCCACAATCCCTGTGGCCGGGTGTGGGAGCGCTGGGAGATTGAGAAGGCTATGGGGCTGTATCAAAAGTACGATGTGACGGTGATTTCCGATGAGATTTGGTCCGACCTGATTACCATAGGACATCATCATATTCCGACTCAGAGCGTTTCGGAGGATGCGAAGATGAGGACCATTGCCCTCTATGCCCCCTCCAAAACCTTTAATCTGGCCGGACTGGTGGGAAGCTACCATATTATTTATAATCCATACTTGAGAGACCGGATTTTAAAAGAGTCCTCTCTGTCTCACTATAATTCCATGAATGTGCTGTCTATGTACGCTCTGATTGGAGCTTATACCAGGGAAGGGCAGGAGTGGCTGGAGGAACTGCGGCAGGTGATTACGGGGAACGTCGATTTTGCCTGCGATTATATCAAAGAGCATTTTAGAGGGGTAGAGGTGTTCCGGCCGGAAGGCACCTACATGCTGTTTGTGGACTGTACCAAGTGGTGCGAGGAGCATGGAAAAACCATTGAAGACGTAGAGCGGGCTGCCTGGGATGTAGGGGTTGCCTTCCAGGACGGCAGAATGTTTTTCGGTCCCTGTCATGTGCGAATTAATCTGGCCCTGCCCCGCTCCAGAGTGGAGGAGGCCTTCAGGCGTCTGGATGAGTATGTGTTTCATGCGTAGAGCATCTTCGTCTCGCAGCAAAGGAGGACGGCAGCTTTCCCGGAACCGCCGGATCGGCATGATTTGTGATAACGATGGTTGGAAAGGAGATATGGCATGAAGCTGGAAGTATTTTTCGACTATATATGCCCCTACTGCTACAGGGGGCAGGACAATCTGGAGGCGATGCTGAAAAAATATCCCAGGCTGGAAATCCTGTGGCGGCCCTGCGAGGCCCATCCCAGGCCTGAACCAGCCCGGGTCCACAGCGATGTAGCCATTGAGGGGATGTATTTTCTTCAGGAAGCGGGAGGGGATGTGGACCGGTACAACCACCTGGTATACGAGGCCCACTATGAGCTGGGGCAGGATATCGCGGACCCGGCGCTCCTGGCCAAAATCGGTGGTAAGTGCGGAGCCAATGCAGGGGAGATGGAAAAGGCCCTGAGAGAACACTGGTATAAAGAAAAGGTTGTCCAGGGAAACCAGCTGGCCTGGGGAGAGAAAAAGCTGGAAGCGGTTCCGAGCTACTGTGCGGGTGGACGGATTTTGGGTTCCAGAGACGGATTTATGGTACCCAGGGATGATTTGGACCATTTTTTGAAAGAGCTAGATAATCGATAAATTGCCAGAGAGAAAGAATGCCGGCAGAGCCGCGGAGCGTCCGCGGCTCTTTTTAAGTGCGGTTTATGGAATGATTGAATATGTGCAGATATTAGAGTATAATGAAAGAAATTTTAGTGTTTTAAAACCAGGCCGCCGGTTGAGTCGTCTAATTGATGTAAGAAGAAAAAATATGATTTTGGAGGGAATGACCATGAAGCGGAATTTGGTAAAAATGATGATGGCAGCGGCGGCATTGGGCGTGACAGCGGCTCCTGTTCCGGGACTTACTATGACTTCTTATGGGGGCGTGTGGCAGCAGGGAACCGGCGAGAACGCGGGAAAATGGTGGTATGACGAGGAGGACGGCACATATGCCGTCAACGGGTGGCGCTGGATCGATGGAAATAACGATGGAATTGCGGAAAATTACTGTTTTGACCAGAACGGCTGGCTTTACGTTTCCACCACAACTCCGGATCAGAAGACCGTCAATGAAAGCGGAGCCAGGGTTGTAAATGGGGAAGTGGTTACAATGGCATTGGATTCAGGCGATGAAAGTTTCTCCGTTTCCGGAGGAGGAACGCTGGAGGCAAAGACCTACGAAGGGATCGAATTCAGCCTTGAGAATCTGGGGGTCAGCAGTATGGCGGTGGGTTCTATCCTTTATCCGAAGGCGAATACCGTAACGGCTCAGCGGATTCTGGAGAAAAAGGCATTTTATGAAACGGGAACCGACAGTTCCTGGATGACATCTCAGCAGAAGAATGCGGTGGACCAGTTTATTGCAGACTGGAAATCCGGATATATCCAAGATTCCATGTCCGATGAGGAGAAGTGCAGAGTCATTTATGACTGGCTGACAGAGAATGTAACCTATGACAAGAGTGCGCCGAACGACCAGTCCTCCTACGGAGCACTGATTGACAAAAGATGTGTCTGCGGAGGATTTGCAAACAGCTTTATGGCGCTCGGAAAAGCCTGCGGACTGGATGTAAAATATCTGATTGCAACCAACCATGCCTTAAATCTGGTGAATCTGGATGGTAGGTGGTACCTGATGGACGCCACCCAGAAGAAATATAAAGGAGGAAGTACCACGGATGTTTACTACCTTCATACCACACCGGAGGGAGAAGAGTCCGTAGAGGAAAAGGCCGAGGAGAGAAAAGAGAAATATGCCAACCGGACCAGTGAGATTACTGGGGATAATGAACGCCACAGTCAGTGGGCTGGGGAGAGCATTGCGGAAGGGGCAGTATACCAGGCGGACGATAGAGATTTGATTCCGGAAATCCTGGATTACGTCTATGGTGAGGTGATTGGAAAAAATAGTTCCCAGCGGATTAATGTGACCGTCTATACGGGAGGAAGAAATTTCCAGGCATTCAATAAAATGGAGTACAGCTACAACGGCGTAACCGGCCGGCTGGATGATGTGCTGGAGGAGGCTGTCATCGGCCAGGAGGTCAATGGATTTCTTATTGGCGATACCTCATCCTGCACGATTACCTGGCAGAAAAATTCAGGGACGGATGGGGTCACAACTTTTGTGACTACATGGAAAGATGAAAACGGGCAGGATTATGTGATTTTGTCCTTTAATATTAATCCACAGAGGTGAAAAATTTGAAAATAATATTAATGATGGCGGTGGTACTGAGCATGACAGCCTGCGGATTCTGGCCGGGGAATTTGTCGAACGGGACAAGACAAAATGGATTCCGGGAAGAGGAACCTCAGGAAATGACAGCTGACGAGTCTGAGGAGTACAAGCCGATGGAAGAACCAACAGAACCTGCCAAAGAGGATGCCAAGGCAGTATATGACCAATTAAGCGATGAAAAGCGACAGGAACTGGCAAATTTGATTCTTCCCTATCTGGGGCCTTTTACTAAAGGGGAAGAGGGAAGCGCCAGATATCGTGAAGAAGATGAAGAGCCTGCTGCAAAGGAACCTGAGCTTGTGCTGCTGTCTGCCAAAACTGGCCCTAGGACAGAGGAACTGCCGAAGCTGAGTTTTGTGCATGTCGATGGGGATGGAAATTGTATAGAGGTTCAGGGGGCTATGGAATTTCGGAGCCAGTCGGGAGATTTTAAAGGAATTGTTCAGGCTGGCTTTGCAATGAATCCGAAAGAGCCGTCGGGATTTCGCCTGCAGTGGATGAGCAGTAAGTGGATTCCTCTTCCCATCAGCCGAGAAAGCAGTCAGGAGGACTACGAATATGATACGGGAGATTTGTCCGGTTTGTTTTCGCCCCTGGTAATTTACGCGGATTTGATTGCGGAAACGGCTGATTACTGGGAATTTTGGGCTGAAGCGATGGAATTCAGCGACGGCGGCGGTGGGGGAGAGATCACGGTGAACACAATCATCCGGCTTCGGAAAGATGCCCAGGTCAGTTATGGACCGGTGACTATAACGGCGGAGGAATATCTGAAGGGCAAAAGGGGGATACGGATTTTATGGACTCTGGAACAGGACGAGGCAGGATATATTACAAGATTTCAGGATATGAATGCGGGATAAAGGGACAGATGAGAAGAAAGCATATTTTTGTATGAAAAAGGCGGGGTGGAGGAAGTTATGGAAGATTTAAAGCATTTGGTAGAATTATCAAAGAAGGGCGACCAGCAGGCCATCGCCCAGCTCTACGAGCAGACCAGCCGCAGGGCCTCTTATCTGGCCAAGCAGTTGGTGAAGGATGAGGACCAGGCCCAGGACATTGTCCAGGACGCCTATGTGAAGGTGTTTACCAACCTTCCCCTGCTGGAGCAGGTGGAGAATTTTCAGGGATGGCTGAATACCATTGTGGTGAATAAGAGCAAGGATTATCTGAAAAAGAAGAAGCCCATGCTCTTCTCCCAGATGGTTTCCGAGGAGGACGAGGGAAGCGAGCTGGATTTTGAGGATGAGGGCGGATATTTCTCCCCGGACCAGAAGGTGGACTATGCGGAGACAAAGCGCCTGATTCAGGGGATGATTGACCGTCTGCCCCAGGAGCAGCGGATGGCGATCGTGCTGTTTTACCTGGAGGAGATGCCGGTGAAGCAGATTGCCCGTGTGATGGAGTGTTCCGAGGGGACAGTGAAGAGTAGGCTAAATTATGGAAGAAAGGCCATCAAGGCCCAGGTACTGGAGCTGGAGAAGAAAGGAACCAAGCTTTACTGCGTACCCTTTATTCCGTTCCTCTACTGGCTGTTCCGCCAGCAGGTACTGTCTACGGCGGTGCCCGGAGCTGTTGGAAAGGCGGCTGTGGCAGCCGGAGTGGCGGCGGCCGGGAAGGCAGGAGCAGCTTCCGGAGGAGCCGCAGGAGCTGCATCTGGAAGCGGTGTTGGAGTTAGCGTGGTCTCTGAGGCAACTGCGGGAGCCGGAAGCGCAGTGGCTGGGGCAGGAGTCTCTGGTTCGGTGTCTGGACTGGGGACAGCAACTGCGGGAAAAGCCGGGGCGACAGCTGCAGCTGCCGCTGCCGGAAAAGCAGGAGCAGCGGCAGCTGGAAAGGCCATCAGCGTGAAAGTAGCAGCGGCGGTGGCGGCGGCCTGCATCGGAGCCGGTGGAGTCGGTGTGGGGGCCGGGGTGTATATTTATAATCGTCAGGAGAATACCAGAGAGGCGGAGCTTGAAAGGGAGCAGGAAGAGGAACCCACAGAGCTTGCGGTGGAAGAGACTTCGGCTGTGGAGGAAACTCAGGAGTCCGAGGCAGTTCAGATGGAAAATGAAGAAATCCTACAGATGATGGAGCGCTACCCCTCAGAGTCTTATTCCGCATATCTGATTGCAGAGGAAGCCTTAGATATGGGGGATTACTATGAAATCAGGGCCATGATCTGTGTGCCGGTGACATTCGACGAGGATCCTCTGGAAGGAGCTGTGGAGGGAGATGTAATTGAATTTTCCGTAAGCGATCTCACGGGGGAAATGCGTGAAATGGAGGTTAGTGTACAGGAATCTTCGCCGAACATGTGGGAGTATACGATGGGGCGTATCTCGGAGGATGAGCTTATATGGGAACGAGAATTACGGTTAGATGGTACATATTACAGCCATTACTCGGATCCGGCAGATGAAGGGGATGGCAAATGGCATCTGGTAGGAGACGGTGATATGGAGCCCCTGAAAGAGATTTTTAACGGAACGATTCGGTTGAGAAAGGATGCGGATATTCAATGGATCAATAGCGATTGGACAGGCCTTGAAAGCATTTCCGCCGCTGAACTTCTTGGACAGACAGAACTGCTGGGACAGCATAGCATGTCAGATTCACTGGATATTTTATGGGAAGAAATGCAGACAGATTATGAATTTTTAGAGGATAGCGGAACATTTCAAGAAATAGGAGAATCACTCCACACGTTTTCGAGAGAAGGACATCCTCCCTATGAGTTAAGTTTAAATGAAGAAGGGGAGATCACTGGAATGACAGAAATGCTTTCGCTTGCAGGCTGAGAATAAAAATGGAGGAGAGAGCCGTGGAAAAGGATTTAAAGCGTCTGGTAGAGCTAGCCAAAACCGGAGACCAGCAGGCCATTGCCCAGCTCTACGAGCAGACCAGCTGCAGGGCCTACTACCTGGCCAAGCAGCTGGTAAAGGATGAGGACCAGGCTCAGGACATTGTCCAGGACGCTTATGTGAAGGTATTTACCAACCTTCCCCTGCTGGAGTAGGTGGAGAATTTCCAGGGATGGCTGAATACCATTGTGGTGAACCGGAGCAAGGATTATCTGAAAAAGAAGAAGCCCATGCTCTTCTCCCAGATGGTTTCCGAGGAGGACGAGGGAAGCGAGCTGGATTTTGAGGATGAGGGCGGATATTTCTCCCCGGACCAGAAGGTGGACTATGCGGAGACAAAGCGCCTGATTCAGGGGATGATTGACCGTCTGCCCCAGGAGCAGCGGATGGCGATCGTGCTGTTTTACCTGGAGGAGATGCCGGTGAAGCAGATTGCCCGTGTGATGGAGTGTTCCGAGGGGACAGTGAAGAGTAGGCTAAATTATGGAAGAAAGGCCATCAAGGCCCAGGTACTGGAGCTGGAGAAGAAAGGAACCAAGCTCTACTGCGTACCCTTTATTCCGTTCCTTTACTGGCTGTTCCGCCAGCAGGTACTGTCTACGGTGGTGCCCGGAGCTGTTAGAAAGGCAGCTGTGGCAGCGGCGGTGGCGGCAGCCTGCATCGGAGCTGGCGGAGTCGGCGCAGGGGCCGGAGTATATCTTCACAGCCGCCAGGCAGCAATTGAAACGGATGCAGACGAGACCGCTGCGGAAGAATCGGAAAACAGAGAAGAGCGGGAGGAGATCGAAGAAACAAGTTTGGCAGCGCAGGAAGACGGACCGGTTCAGGTGGAACAGAATACGCAGCTGATTATGGGGCATCTGTTGTCACCGCTGATTTACTGGAACGGCCAGGAGCCTAACTTTTCTGTGGAAACGGCTGATTTGAGTGATTCCCAGCGGATCGAACTGGCCTACTGGAATATGAACAATAACGAGGATTGGGAGCTGCTGGATGCAGGTCTGCAGATTTTTGACACAGAAGGAAACAGCAGCGATGCAGCAGGAATCTACAGTCTTTCCCAGGTAGCGGACCGACTGGCGGATATGTATGGAGGGGATATCAGCGAGGAACAGCTTTTGAGTGAAGCAGAGAATGGAATGTTACTGAAGCTTACGCCGGAAGTAGAAGAAGGTCAGATTACCTATGAGCCAATGGACGGAGAAGGGTGGACTACGGTAAATTTTGAGGAATTTACTATGAATGGAGGAAAACTGGAAGCTGACGGCACATATACGATTGATTTTAACTCCGGCGACCGTCTGGAGGGGAAGATCGAAGCAGTTTTCATTCCCAATCCGGACAGCTTCTTCGGCTATACATTGGAATCAGTGACCGGAGCAGAAAGGGAAGAGAGTCAAGAAGTCCAGGATTCTGTTGCGTCTCCGAGAATCTATTCCACTAACGAATTGGGGAGTGAGTATCCACAAACTTCCGCGGCAGAGACAGCCCCGGAGACATCAGCATCTGCCGAAGCCTCCAATTACACCATGGCCCGCTGTGATATCTGTTCGGATGAGACCATGTGCCGGAGCGTATGGGTAGAAGCCTTTGGAGAGAGTCTGATGATCTGCGACAGCTGTATGGTAGAACTTCAGTGGATTGGGCAGCAGGTTCAGGCAGAGATGAATGAATAAAATGTTAAGAAATGAGGAGCGGGGCCCCTCATTTTTTCATGCAAAAAAAATTAAAAAAATTTTATAAAAAGATAAAACCGAACCCCAACCTCCGTCGTCTTATAATCAGAAGTCAATAAAAAACAAAAATAGGAGGATTTGAAAATGAGTAGATACGCAAACAAAGTGGAGAAGATTGAGAGTGGAAACTGGGTTATGAAGAGTGCGGTTCTCCTCGGGGGATGGATTTTGGGGATGGTGGTCTTCGGACTCCTTGGAACATTGGGAACAGCTGTGGGATTAGGATTCCTGGAGGCAGCCGCCGGAGCAGTCAGCGGAGTTCTGTTTGTAGCTTACCTGGTTTTAACCCTGGCCCTTTATACGGTAACCGGAATCTGGGGCTACATCGGACATCTGTTTAAGGAAGCGTTCCTTCTGCCCTGGAAGTTTACCCCCGTATTTGTATTCGCGTGGATGTTTGTAGCAATCCAGGTTGCAATCGGCGGGACCCTTGCGGCGGTAGTGGAGCTGGCAGTGCTGTTCTGCCCGCCCCTGGTTATGCACCTGGCAAAAAATCATTATCAGGCAAAATGTGTGCTGGCTTAAATATAAAGTCAAAGGAACAGATCAATCAAATTATTA
>OLVT01002735.1_pt1 | contig 11554 bp, 8 predicted proteins | sample 1673241 | NCBI WGS metagenome assembly OLVT01 (sample SAMEA3178936, study PRJEB25190) | human gut metagenome | biome: human gut; feature: human-associated habitat; material: faeces | place: Austria | collected 2013 | reverse complement strand
TTCAAGGAAGAAACCGGCGAAAGTGTCTATGCATTTATCAAGCGCTGTAAAATTGACCAAAGCGCAATCGACATGAAACTCAACCCAGCAAAAGCAATCACAGACATTGGTTTGGATTACGGATATAGTGCGTCCAATTATAGCTCCGTATTCAGACAGCACCATGATACCCCGCCATCTATGTTTAGGCAGTCAATACCCACCCGCAGTATGTCTCTTCCCTTTTCCTCAGAGCGGATTGTCCATTTTAAAACAGCGGAGGAATATACCGTACAAATCGAAGTCCAGAAGCAGGAGGATCTGTTTGTGCTGTATGAACGTTTTATTGGAACTTATGCGGACCTTGAAAAAAACTGGTATCAGTTTTTAGATAAGTACAAGGATTTTTTGAATGAAAAGACGCTTTTGGTTGAGCGGTTTTTTAATGACCCTGCTATTACCAGCCCGCTGCAATGTATCTGCGATATTTGCATGACTGTGGAACCGGATTGTGGGCTAAGTAATGTCATGCGGATCAGCGGCGGCCAATGGATCGTGTATCATTTCGATGGAAAGATCAAAGACATCTTTGAAACACTGGAGGGGATTTTCAGCGTTTGGTTTCCCCAAAGTGGTTATAAGATGACGCGGAGATATGGACTCAATATTTATCGCCGCGTTGACCGGGATAATCACAGCGTTATAATGGATTTGTACATCCCAATTTCATAACAGCAAGAATTCAGAAGCGGGCAGCGCGCTTTCTTTTTATAATATAAGAAGTATTAAGCCTTTATAGAAATTGGTACAAGATAAATACGGAGGAAAATATGTTTGATATAAGAAAAGTGCAGGAGAAAGTAATGTATGAAGCTGTCAGAGCAAAAAGCAATGCAGATGTGGCTGGTGAAGTGGGATACGGCTGTGAGAAGGCCGCTCATACGGAAAATAATTCTGACTGGGTGAAGTCTGTTATGCAGCGTCTGGAAAATAAATTTGAATCAGAGGATGTCAAGGAAATACGAATGAACTGTCAATGCGGTTACGGAATGAACGAAAAGCTTGTGCTTGTAAAGGAGCTGATGGCAGGAGCTGCTAATATAGAAGAATTCACAAATTTGGAGAAGGCAAAGGCGGCGGGGCTGTTTTGTAAAGGCGGCGAGCTCTTTCTGCAATTTGATTTTTGTCCCTGTCCTATGCTTGCCGAGGTGGAACGATTAGAGACAGCCGCATGGTGCCAGTGTACTACCGGCTACAGCAAGGTCCTTTTTGAACAAGCGTTTGCCTGTAAAGTGGATGTTGAGTTACTGAAAAGTATAAAGATGGGGGATTCTGTGTGTCTTATGAAAATTACTCCCCACAACCCTGTCTGGCAATAAAAGAGAATACGACGCAGGGGGTTACACGGCGCTGCACCGCCGCCATGCCCCTGCCCGGTCAAGTGCCCGGCAGGGGTCATTGACATCCGGGTCATTTTCCTTTACAGTGTAGTTGGGGAAACGAAGGCGCAGTGAAGGAGTCCAAGGGAAGGAGACAGCCATGAACCTGGAATACAGAATCAATGAAAGCTACGACCGTCTGACGGCCAATGACAGGGAGGTTCTGAATCGGATTTTACGGAACAAGGCGCAGTCTGCCGGTATGAACAGCACGGAACTGGCGGCCTTCTGCCATGTGTCCAGGACAACCCTGATCAGGCTGTTTAAAAAACTGGGAATCGGCGGCTTTGCTGAGTTCAGGCTTTTACTGAAAGAACGGGCCGGGATGCAGGAGCTGGCCCGCCTGGATATGGAGGAAATCATATCCAACTACCACCGCATGGTGGACGGCCTTAGGGAGTACGACTACAGCGTGATTCTGGAGGCCATCCATGAGGCGGGTACCATATATCTCTATGGCACGGGAAATGAGCAGAAGGCCATTGGGGAGGAATTCAAACGTATTTTCCTGATGTTTGGAAAGTGCTGCATTGATTTATTCGATTACGGGGAGGTGGAGTACGCTTCCCGGTATTTTAAGTCCGGAGATTTGTTTGTGGCCATCTCATTGTCGGGGGAATCGGAAAACGGCGTACAGGTACTGCGTTTTGTCCAGTGCAGGGAAATAAAAACCCTGTCCATTACCCGCTGGACCAATAATACCATGGCCCGGATGTGCCGGTACAATCTCTATGCCGGAACCAGAATGATAAGCGGAGGCGGGGAGCCGGGATATGAGATGGTGGCTGCATTCTACATCCTGTTAGACATGCTGTCGGTAAATTACCTGGAATATGAGAGGAAGGGCCATGAGACTGGAAGAAGCGTTCAATAAAAATTATAACAGGTTCACGGAAAATGAACAGTATATCTGCCGGTATTTGCTGGAGCATAAAAAGGAGTGCGCCGTCATGAGCATAACAGAATTTGCCGGAAGCTGTCATGTGTCGGAATCCATGTTGGTGCGTTTTGCAAAGAAGAACGGTTTGGCGGGATATGGGGAGCTGAAGGCTAGGCTCAGACTGGAGGAGCAGGAAACAGAAGAAGCCCTGGGGCCTGGGGAAGAGCTGCTTAATACGGTGACAGACAGTTACCACAAAATGATGGATGAGCTGATTGGCCGCGGCCTGGATTCCCTCTTTGAAAAGCTGTACAGGGCCCGGCGGGTATTTCTCTATGGCAGCGGCTCAGCCCAGACTAGGGCAGCCAGCGAGATGAAGCGCATTTTCCTTCCGGTGAAGGAAATGTTTCATATCCATGGACACGACATGCGGGGCGCATTGTCCAGGGTGATGACGGAACGGGACATGGCAGTCATCATATCACTGACCGGGGAGTCTGAGGCCACGGTAAGTCTGGCCCGGGAACTGCGGCTGAGACAAGTGCCCACCCTTTCCATTACCCGGCTGGGCAATAATACACTGGCATCTGTCTGTGATGAGAATCTCTATATCCATTCCATCACCCTGCCGGCCAGATACGGGGTTGAATATGAGATATCCACCCCCTATTTTATTCTGATAGAATATCTGTATCTGGCATACCAGGAGTTCCTGAAACGCCGGTTGGACTCCCTGTAAATCTCTGAAATAAGCATTTTTAACATGTTTACAAATATTCAAAAACCGAAAAAATGTACTATAAGTGTACAAAGATTTTAAGCGGGTCCAGGCTATTGCCGGGGCCTTTGTTTTTTGCTAGAATGAGGTCACACAGATAAGGAAGGTAGGGAAAATGGTTAAGGCAATTTTCTTGGACATAGACGGCACACTCAGGGACGAATGCAGCGGCGTGCCCCAAAGCGCGTATACAGCGGTCCGCATGTGCAGGGAAAGGGGAATCCGGATACTGATATGCACGGGGCGGAATCTGGCTTCCATTCAGGAGGAAATCCTGTCCATGGATACAGACGGCATCATAGCCGGAGGAGGCTGTCTGATCGCGGAAAACGGATATGTGCAGAAGGAAAGTTATTTTCAAAAACCGGAAACAGAACGGATTCAGGAATACCTGTTAACAAGGGAACTGCCTTTTGCCATGGAGTCCCAGGAGCGTATATTCATGAACAGGGCTGCGGCAGTGCTGCTTAGACAGGACTTTATCGGCAAGCTAAAGGGACTGGGAGCAGAGGAAATAAGGAAACGGGAGAAGGAAAACAGTATCCCATATGAAGATACCCTTAAAGAGTATATGTACAGCCCGGATCACATACACAAATTTTGTCTGTGGTGCCGGCCTGAGGACTGGGAGGCCGTGTGTGCAACGGTTCCGGGATGGGGCGCTGTCGTCCAGCAGTCCGCCCCCACGGACGGCAAAATCAGAAAATGGGGATATCTGGAGCTCCAGCCTGCGGGCTGCACCAAGGGGCAGGCCATACGCTGGTGGTGCAGGCGCAATGGAATAAGATTGGAAGATACCATGAGCTTTGGGGACGGAAAGAATGACGTGGATATGATTCGGACAACGGGAATCGGAGTGGCCATGGAAGACGGGGATGAGGAGCTGAAGCAATGGGCGGATTCCCTGTGCAGGCCGGCTTCCCGTGATGGGATATACAGGGAACTGGTAAGGCGGGGAATTATCGAGTGAGGTTTTACCGGGAAGAGAGATGTTGGGCAGGGATATATCAGGCAGAGAGATATGGGCAGGGATATATCAGGCAGAGTGATATTATACAAAATTTATCGGGAGAAGGAGAGGATTAGATGAGAGCAGAAGAGCAGTTAAGAATCAGGCCGGAGGAACCGTGGTGGAAGGAAGAGGTGGTGTATCAGATTTATCCCCGAAGCTTTAAGGACAGCAACGGCGATGGTATAGGGGATATACGGGGGATTTTGGAAAAGCTGGATTATCTGAAGGCGCTTGGGATTACTATGCTGTGGCTTTGCCCCATATACCAGTCTCCCATGGATGACAATGGTTACGATGTGTCCGACTACTGTGCACTGGCCCCTGAATTCGGAACCATGGAGGAACTGGATGAGCTCATAGAGCGGGCGGGAGATATGGGAATCAAAATCATACTGGATTTGGTTATCAACCATACCTCGGATGAGCACCGATGGTTCAGACAGGCTATGGAGGATCCCGAAGGGGAGGAACACGGCTACTATATATTTAAGAAGGGGGACAGGGAACCAAATAACTGGCGTTCTGTATTCGGAGGCAGTGTGTGGGAAAAGGTGGAAGGACGCAGCGAATATTATTTCCATGCATTCGGGAAGAAACAGCCGGACTTAAACTGGGAAAATGAAACCCTTCGGAAGAAGCTGTATGAGATGGTCAACTGGTGGCTGGAGAGGGGAATTGCCGGATTCCGCATCGACGCCATTACCTTTATAAAGAAAGACCTGACCTTTGCAGACCAAGAGCCGGACGGGGCAGACGGACGGGCCAAATGCACCAAGGCTTCCAGGAACCAGCCGGGAATCGGGGAATTTCTCAATGAACTGAAGCGGGAAACCTTTGACAGGCATGGATGTGTGACTGTGGCGGAGGCGCCTGGCGTTCCCTATGAAGGACTGGGGGATTTCATCGGAAGGAACGGTTATTTTTCCATGATATTTGATTTCCGCTATGCGGATTTAGATATAGCCTCGGGCAGCGAATGGTTTAAGCGAAGGGAATGGACGGTGAAAGAGCTTAAGGATAAAATCATGGCAAGCCAGATGGCTGTCCAGACCTATGGATGGGGGGCCAACTTCATCGAAAACCATGATCAGCCCAGAGCGGCAACCAAATATCTGAAGGAAGCAGCAGAAAATCCCAGTGCTGTCAAGATGCTGGCAGCCATGTATTTCTTCCTGAGGGGAACCCCCTTCCTGTACCAGGGGCAGGAGCTGGGAATGGTGAATTTTGAACGGAGTTCCCTGGATGCATTTAACGATATATCCAGCATAGACCAGTACCACCGTTCCCTGGAGGAAGGCTTCAGTGAAGAGGAGGCGCTTCAAATCATCAACCTGAGAAGCCGCGATAATGCCAGGACTCCGTTCCCATGGACCGGCGGGCGCTACGGCGGATTTTCTGAAACAGCGCCATGGCTGCCCATGAGCCGGGAATATCCGGAGAACAGCGCAAAAACCCAGGAAGGGGACAGGGACAGCATACTGGAGTTTTACCGCTCCATGATTCGGTTCAGACAGTGGGGACCCTGGAGGGACTGCCTGGTATACGGCGCCATACGTCCTCTGGCGTGCAGCGAACATGTAATTGCCTATGAGAGAAGAACAGAGGATACGGTTATCTGGTGTTACTTTAATTTCAGCGGTACAGGGACGGTGGAGAGACTGCCGGGAATCAGTGCAGGATGCATATGGGCCAATGACCGGGAGGCAATGGACGGAATGATGTTTAATGGGGAAACAGCTGACAAAAAGACAGCCGGCAAAGAAACCGCCGGTAATAGAACCGGCATAGAGGACGGAACGCTTTATTTGGAACCATATCAGGCGCTGCTTTTAAAGGGCAGCTGTTAGAATGCGGAGGGAATCGTGATGGAAGGGAATCAGTACAGGGATGCGGCAGGACGGATAGTGGAGGCGGTGGGAAAGGACAATATATTGTCAGCCACCCACTGCGCCACAAGGCTCAGACTGATAGTAAAGGATAAGGAGCGGATTGACGAAAAGAAGCTTCAGGAAATAGGGATGGTCAAGGGAACCTTCTTCAACGCCGGCCAGTACCAGATTATTCTGGGCACAGGGATTGTGAATAAGGTCTATGGGGAGATGGAAGGGCTGGGGCTCAATACCCTGTCCAAGCAGGAACAGGATGAACTGGTAAAGAACCAGCAAAAGGGCGTCAAGCGCATGATGCGCATGCTGGGCGACATCTTTATTCCTATCATTCCGGTGATTGCAGCTACCGGTCTGTTCCTGGGACTTAAGGGCTGTGTGTTCAATGACAATGTGCTGGGCCTTCTGGGCCTGTCCGCATCCATCATACCGGACTATGTGGTGACCCTGGTGAACGTGCTCACAGAGACTGCCTTTGCCTTTCTTCCGGCCCTTATATGCTGGTCGGCCTTCAAGGTGTTTGGAGGAACTCCGGTCATCGGCCTGGTCATCGGACTTATGCTGGTATCCCCCAGCCTTCCCAACGCATATGCGGTGGCTACTCCTGGCAGCGGCGTGGAGGCAGTGATGGCATTTTCACGCATCCCCATTGTAGGCTGTCAGGGAAGCGTTCTGACAGCTATCCTGGCAGCGTTTCTGGGGGCTTCCATGGAAAAAAAGCTGAGAAAAATTATGCCCAATGCCCTGGACCTGATTATGACTCCCTTTCTGGTGATGCTGGGAACATTTCTGGTGGTGATGCTGGGAATCGGACCCGTCATGCATGTGGTGGAGCTTAAGCTGGTAACCATTGTGGAGATGCTGGTGCACCTGCCCTTTGGCATAGGAGGATTCCTGATTGGAGCCACCTATCCGCTGCTGGTGATTACAGGACTCCATCACACCTATACCATGATAGAGACCTCTCTGCTGGCCAATACCGGATTTAACCCTGTCATTACCTTATGCGCCATGTACGGATTTGCCAACGTGGGAACCTGCCTTGCCTTTTTTGTGAAATCCAGGAAACAGAGCGTAAAATCCACCAGCATCGGGGCCATGCTGTCCCAGCTGTTCGGAATCAGTGAACCGGTGCTGTTTGGAATCCAGCTGCGCTACAATCTCCGTCCCCTTGTCATCATGCTGTTTACGTCCGGCCTGGGGGCAGCGCTTTTGTCCGTGCTGGGAATACAGTCAAATTCCTATGGACTGGCGGTGCTTCCCTCATATCTGATGTATATATACAAGGGAAACCAGCTGATGTGGTATTTCATCATTTCCATATGTTCCGTTGCATGCTGTTTTTTCCTTACATGCCTTTTCGGAATTCCACAGGAGGTGCTGGAAGCGGACGGAGAACCCCATGACCCAGCGTTCCGGGAAAATCAGTTGACAGGAAAAAATGCCGGTGAAATTCCGGGTGAAATAACAGGGGAAGCAGTATATGATATGGTTTCTCCGGCAGACGGACATATTCTGCCTCTGGACCAGGTAAAGGATGAGGTATTTGCTGGAAGGGTGCTGGGAGACGGTTTTGCGGTGGAGCTTACCAGCGGCCGTATCCTTTCACCGGCAGACGGTACAATTGAAGCTGCCTTTGACACGGGCCATGCAGTGGGAATCCGCACGGAGAATGGAATGGAAATCCTGATTCACATTGGTATCAATACCGTGGAACTGGGAGGAAAGGGATTCCGCCTTCATGTTTCCCAGGGACAGAAGGTACGCAGGGGAGATTGTCTGGTGGACGTGGATTTGGAGGAAGTGAGGAAGTCTGGAAAAGATCTGACCACCATGGTTATTTTTACCACAGGAGAAAGCGTAGACGTAAAAAGCGGGGAGGCCGTGACGGCCGGGGCTGGATTTGAAATACGGATTGGGCAGAAGGGAACCCGCGGGTCAGAGCTTTCCTGATGTAAGCTGTTATAAATGGAAACGGATGAGGAAGCAAAAAAGTAGACATATAAGAAAACAGGCAGATGCACCCAGGGATACAAGATTATCCCCGCCGTGCATCTGTCTGTTTTTGAGAAATCGTAAATTTTGCTGAATCAGTAAATATAGTAAATTTTTTCATTCCGGGCATACTACCTATTGACAATATGCGGTTAGTGCTCTATAATTGCAATATACCCAGGTGGGGTATAAGGAAGGAGTGAAACATATGACCACGCAGCAATATCATATAGACGGAATGTCCTGTGCCGCATGCAGCAGCGCAGTGGAGCGTGTTACGAGAAAGTTAAACGGTGTGGAGAGCAGTAATGTGAATCTGACGACCAACCGCATGGTGATTACCTATGACGAGAGTCAGGTGACACCTGAAATGATTTGTGAGAAGGTATCCAAGGCGGGTTTTTCTGCCAGCCTGATTGTGGAGGAAGAACAGAACAAGAAAAAGGAAGAAGAGGAATGGCAGCAGCAGGAGGAACAGCTGGAGGCTGTGAAGCGCAGGGTGGTTACAGCTATCTGTTTTGCGGTGCCTTTGCTCTACATTTCCATGGGTCATATGCTGCCCTTTACCCTGCCCTTGCCGGCGTTCATGCAGATGGATAAGAATCCTCTCAATTTTGCCCTGGCCCAGCTGATACTGACCGTACCGGTTCTTATTTGCGGACGTAAGTTCTATCTGGTGGGCATCCGTTCCCTGCTTAAGGGCAATCCCAACATGGATTCCCTGGTGGCCATTGGTACGGGAAGCGCATTTATCTACAGCCTTGTGATGACCTTTGGCATTCCCGGAGATCACATGAAGGCCCACCAGCTGTATTACGAGTCGGCGGCCGTGGTGGTCACCCTGGTCATGCTGGGCAAATTCATGGAGAGCCGCAGTAAGGGAAAGACATCTGAGGCCATACGCAAGCTCATGGAGCTGGCGCCGGACACAGCTATTCTCTATGAGAACGGCATGGAAAGGGAAGTGGAGACCTCCCTGGTGTCTGTGGGTCAGCATATCCTTATAAAACCGGGCAGCCGGATACCCCTGGATGGTATACTTGTACAGGGCAGCAGCAGCGTGGATGAATCCATGCTTACCGGAGAGAGCATCCCGGTGGAGAAACAGCCGGGGGACAGCGTGATCGGCGGAAGCATGAATTACAATGGAGCCATGGAGGTAGAAGTGACCCATGTAGGAAGCGATACCACCCTGTCTAAAATCATTAAGATGATCGAGGATGCCCAGGGCAAGAAGGCCCCTATCTCCAAGCTGGCGGATAAGGTGGCCGGATACTTTGTTCCCGCAGTCATGGGAATTGCCCTGGTGGCGGCCCTGCTGTGGTGGATATTGGGAGGAAAGGAACTTTCCTTTGTGCTGACCATATTCGTGGCCGTACTGGTCATTGCCTGCCCCTGTGCGCTGGGGCTTGCCACGCCCACGGCCATTATGGTGGGAACCGGAGTGGGAGCCGGGCACGGTATTTTGATTAAAAGCGGAGAGGCCCTGGAGATTTGCCATAAGGTGGATGCTGTCATACTGGATAAGACAGGGACTATCACAGAGGGAAAGCCCAAGGTGACCGATGTAAATGTAATCAGCGGTGCTGTGGTGGAGCAGGTGTGGAAACTGGAATCCTCCTCTGTGCCGGGGGCTGTGTTGCCTGCCGCGGGTGAGAACCAGGAAGGCAGTGCTTCCAAGGACAGCGCCAGGGAACCTCAGGCCTCTGACGACGAGAAAAAGGAGCACCTTCTGGGAATCGCTGCTTCCTGTGAACAGATGTCGGAACATCCCCTGGGCCAGGCCATTGTAAACGCCGCCAGGGAGAAGCAGATGGACCTGGCCATGCCCGAAGCATTTGAGAGCATCACCGGGGCAGGCATCATCACCACCTGGAAGGGATGGAAGGTGGCAGTGGGCAACCGGCGTCTCCTGGACCACCTCCATGTGCCTGTATCCCAGGATACGGAAAAGACAGCCTCAGAGTACGCCAATACAGGAAAGACTCCCATGTATGTTGTGATAGACGGACGTCTGGCCGGAATCGTGTGTGTGGCCGATACAATTAAGGAAACCAGTGTGGAGGCAGTGGAAAAAATAAAGGGTCTGGGAGTGACCGTCTACATGGTCACAGGTGACAATGAGAAAACGGCCCAGTACATCGGTAAGCTGGCCCATGTGGACCAGGTGGTGGCTGAGGTGCTTCCGGAAGATAAGGCACAGGTGGTAAACCGGTTGCAGAAAGAGGGAAAAACAGTTATGATGGTAGGTGACGGCATCAACGATGCGCCGGCCTTGGTCCAGGCGGACGTGGGATGCGCCATTGGAAACGGCAGCGATATTGCCCTGGAGTCAGGGGATGTGGTGCTGATGAAATCTGACCTGATGGATGTCTACAGGGCTGTCAAATTGAGCAAGGCAACCATCCGGAATATAAAGCAGAATCTGTTCTGGGCGTTTTTCTATAACTCATTGGGCATCCCGGTGGCAGCCGGAGTGCTGTACCTGTTGGGCGGCCCGCTTTTAAGCCCTATGCTGGGAGGATTTGCGATGTCTTTAAGCTCAGTGTGTGTGGTGGGAAATGCCTTAAGACTCAGGAATCTGAAGCTGTAGCACAGGTCTTAAAAGACCTGGGGGAAACCGTTCCTGTCCGGAACAGGGGCGGTTTCCCCCAGGAACAGTAAGGTAAAAGGAGAGGATCACATGAATCAGGAAGAAGGCTGCACCTGCCGCCATAAACACAGGGAAGTGACGGAAGAACGCGGTCTCATGAACCGGCTGAACCGGATAGAGGGGCAGATAAGGGGTATCAAGTCCATGGTGGAGGACGAGCGCTACTGTGTGGATATTCTGACACAGGTCTCCGCTGTCCAGGCAGCTCTGAATGGATTCAGCAGAGTGCTCTTATCAAATCATATCAAAACGTGTGTAGTGGATGAGATCGAAGCGGGAAACGCAGAGGAAACTGTGGAGGAACTTTGCAGGACGATCCAGAAGCTCATGAAGTAGCAAAAGGTCTGAGGGCGGGCCTGAATAGATAAAAACAGTTCGAGAATAGAAACAGAAGCGGACATCAGCAGAATGTGTAAAGTTCTGAGATGTCCGCTTTTGCGATCGGATTCTGATGGGTTTATTGTTCTGGCTGCAGACATTCCGGGCTTTTTTCGCTTATGCAGGTTCTGGCGTGCCTGCATGCTGATGAGACAGCTCGGCGGCCGGAAAATTTAATCCCCTGTTTGCCGGGAAGCAGCAGAGAGGGAAGGAAGGTTATTCTTCACTGTCCTTCTCTGCCTTATTATCCCCATTTGTCTGTGGGTGCGGCCTGTATTTATTGTCTTGGTAGGGTTCATAATCGCTATTACACAGAACATCGAAAAAGCAATACTGAAAAAGCCGGAAACCCTTGATTTTAAAGGATTTCCGGCTTATTTTCTCTTAAGCTCCCGGCCGGACTCGAACCGGCGACCCACGCATTACGAATGCGTTGCTCTACCAACTGAGCCACGGAAGCAACTGCAATATTTTATATACTAAAATATCAATGACCTGTCCGGGAATCGAACCCGGGTTTACGCCGTGAGAGGGCGTCGTCTTGACCGCTTGAC
>OLVT01002729.1_pt1 | contig 11569 bp, 12 predicted proteins | sample 1673241 | NCBI WGS metagenome assembly OLVT01 (sample SAMEA3178936, study PRJEB25190) | human gut metagenome | biome: human gut; feature: human-associated habitat; material: faeces | place: Austria | collected 2013 | reverse complement strand
GCACTCCAAGAAAGCTCTCTCCGCCTTCTGTAAAGGGATGTCCTACCGCCCACCGGATCCTGACATTTGAATCCGCCAGGGCATCCCGAAATCCCATCTCCCGGCTTATCACTGCTGCCGAATCTGTTGTTTCAGAAAGGATTCCCAGTGTTTTACCGTCAAGTTTCCCCTCATAATCTTTTATCAATTCCTCCCCTAAGGCTTTTCCCATGGTATAATGATCCGGTTCTGTCACCGGGAACACAGTGTCTTCCCCATCTGTTAAAGCAGAACCCACCAGCATAATGGGAACTTTCTTCCCAATCTCCTGCAGCATTTCTTCTGTTTCTTCTCCTGGTACCGGATAGAGGATCAGCGCATCCGCCCCGTTTTCGATCTCATCCCGGAGCAAACGCTCTTCCTCCTGGACTGTCAGTGTCTCTGCTGTACTTGCCACAGACATCTCTATGTTATTGTCAGCGGCAGCCATTCTAAGGCCATATTTAAAAGCTGACCATTGCCGGTCATCGGAATTTGGGACAACAACTGAAATCTTGTACCTGTCATCCTGTCTCTTCTCGCTGATCATAACAATCGCCAACATGAGAATAAGTACTGCCAGCACCGCCTCGATCAGAATAAACGTTTTCTTGTCATTCTTCATCTTTGCTTTCCTTTGTCTTCTCTTCTATATCATTGATCTTCTCTTTACTTAATATATATCCGTTTTCCAGAATCTTTCCGTTTTCCTCTGTGTATGGAACTGCCGGAATGCGGATGGAAACCTTTGTTCCTTCATCCGGCTCACTCTCTACTACAAGCCCGTATTCTTTTCCAAATAAAATCTGGATCCGGTTGTTGATATTGATCAGTCCAACTCCCGAACCATGCTTATGGATCCGGTTGCTGTCTGTGAGCACAAATTCCACCTCTTCTTCCGACATGCCAAGTCCATTGTCCTCTACTGCAAGGATAATGACTTCCCCTTCTTTCCTTCCGGTCACCCTGATCTCTCCGCAGTCATCCATACTGCTGACACCGTAATTAATAGCGTTTTCCAAAATCGGCTGAAGGATCAGTTTCACTGTACAGTAGGAATAAACCTCTTCATCTACATCGAATTTCACTGAAAATGTATTTTTATAACGAATCTTCTGGATATTCATATAGCTTTTCGCATGCTGAAGCTCATCCCGAATGCTGATCACTGTACGTCCCTTGGAAAGGCTGATCCGGAACAGGCGGGCCAGCTGTGAAATCATAAATACTGCTTCCTCATTACGCTCGCCTTCCACCATCCAGGTAATAGATTCCAGGGCGTTATATAGAAAATGAGGATTAATCTGACTCTGTAATGCATCCAGTTCGCTCTTTCTCCGCTCGTTCTGCTCCAGAACAATCTCCTTCATCAGACGGTCGATCTGTTCATAAGAATTTTGAATGGACTGTCCCAGATGCCGGATCTCAGGCGAACCTCCAATATAAATCTCCGGCTTTTTCCCCGCTTCATATTCCCTGACTGACTCATTCAACAGAAGGACAGGCCTTGATATCCTCTGAGAAACAACCCGGTTGATCGCACACAGCATCATAATCATCACAAGAATGATCATTACGATAAAATACCGGATATCGATCATTCCATGTGTAAAAGTTGAATAGGGAATTACCCCTACAAGCTTCCAGCCGGTGTAGCTTATTGTATTGACAACGACTTTCCGCCTCTCCCCTTCAAACTTCTCATCATAAACTCCGTCTTTGTATTCTGCAGCGCCCTTGCTGTTTTCGCTGCTAATTCCATCACTGATCTGGATCTGCCTGGGGTGATAAATAATCTCACCGTTACTGTCACACAGATAATAATACTGTCCGTTATTATCTGTATTCAGTTTATTCATCATCCGGGAAATGCCCGAATAATCCATATCTACCAGAAGAACCCCCAGTCTGGTCACTCCGTCTTCCGTAATCTCTACTGCACGGCTTAAAGAGATGACCCAATAGTAACGCAGACTGTTATCATCAAAAAGATTTTGAATATGAGGAGTAGAAAAATGCACATTTTCCACTTCTTCCATCGCTTTCACATACCAATCCTGCTGTGTTACATTGGGATCTGCCTTTTCAGACACCACCGGTTCCGCTGCCATAAGACTTCCATAACTGTTGTACAAAGCAACACTTCTTAGATTTTCCCGGTTTGCTTCGTACATGAGATTCATTCCTTCCTGAATCACCTGATCCTGGTTGGAAAAATCATTTTCCTTAATGATATTATAATACAGGACATCAGATATCTGGCGCATACTCACCAGATAATCCTCCATGCTTTCTCCTGCCTGTTCTGTCAGCTTCTGCGTGCTTTGCACCATATCTTCTCTGGACAGAGTGGAAAATCGCATATACAGGATCAGACCCAAAACTATCATAATTGAAATAGAAATTACAGAAAGAACGATCATTAAAACCGACTGTATCCCTCTTGGCTTTAATTTTTGTAAATATCTGAAATATTTTTTCTTCACTTTTCCTCCTGCTCCGTCCTGTATTTTGACGGTGACACTCCAAACTGCCTCTTAAATACATAGCTGAAATAATTTGGATCCGCATATCCTACACTTTTTGCTATCATGTAACTTTTCTCCGCTGTTTCCAGCAGCAAATGCGCCGCCTTCTCCATTCGGTAACTGGTCAGATACCCGATAAACGACTGCCCTGTCTCCTTTTTGAAAATGGTTGAGAAATAGGAATTGGAAACACCCAGCAGATCACAGATGCTGTCCAAAGATAATTCCTCTTCAAAATAATGATTATCAATATATTCTTTGGCCCTGAATACAAAAGATTTACTGGAGCGGCTTCTTGCATTCATCAAGTTTTCCCGAAATAAAAGACTGATGTCCAACAGCCATTTTCGCAGAGCCTCCGGCTCCAGATCCAGAAGATTACTGTACAGCTGTCTTGTATCCCCTGAAAATTCTTCCACAACCAGATCATTATTAGATACAAACCGGTACAGAGCGCTCACCATCTCCATCACAGCAATATGATGATACTGCAAAGATTTATCGGGGAAAGACATCCGATCCATATACTTATCCACAGCTTCCGTCACATCCTGAGGTGATCCGATCCGAATCTTCTTAAACAGTTCCGATAACTCCGCATCATTAGCCGTAACGGCTCTTCCCGTTTCAGAAGGCGCAATTTCCTTAATGTTGATCGCCCTGCAGGCGCCATATATTGCACGGTAAGAAACCGCCTCCCTGGCACCGTTATAGGACTGGGACAACTCCAGGATATCGCTGCACACCTGTCCTACTCCAATGATAACCACCGCTCCGATCATACGACTGGCATAGCGGCAGAAGCGATCGCACTCGTCTGTCAGATCTGATACCTCATTTTCATTCTTCAGCTGTGCGATCATCACTGTATTTCCCAGATAGGAAAAATATTTTGGATGCCATTTACCGCCCAATCGTTCCATTGCCTGCTTCTGAACAGAAGTCGCCAAAAGCACCGGGTTCATATTCTTTGGAACCTGCCTTGAGGATGTATGGATCACAACACAGCAAAAAAACGGCCCTTTCAGGGAAATCTGATAATCTTCAATATATTTGGGAAGATCTCCCTCCATAATCCTTCCTTCTATCAAGGTAGAATAAAAGTTCGCCTGCAAAAGAGGCAGGGATTCCATATAATATTTCTGAAGGATTTCCGTATTTCTTTTCTCACTGATCTCCTGATCCAGCTTTATTTTCAATTGAGTAAATACATTTGTAAGCTCCAGTGAATTGACCGGCTTCAAAATATATTCTTCCACCTCCAGGTGTACTGCTTCCTTGGCATACTCGAACTCGTCAAACCCGGTAAAGATCAAAAGCTTAGTTGCCGGAAACTCCTCCTTGATCCGTCCCGCCAGTTCCATACCGTCCATATATGGCATCTTTATATCCGTCATGACTACATCCGGCTGGAACTCCTCTACCATTTCAAACGCCTTTACGCCATTGTTTGCATAGCCGATCACAGAAAACCCAAGGCCCTCCCAATTGATCTTCTTCATGATCACCTGTATAACTTCTTCTTCGTCGTCTACCAAAAGAACCGTATATTTATCCATAAATCTTTCTCCATGTACATAATTTCCATCCGTCATATAAACATTACCATACAAAAGAATGGCTGCTATTATTATAGCAACCACCAAAACCATTTGTAAACATTTACGGATGTTTTGAAACATACAACCCTGTCTTGACAAATAAATAAGGGAAGTATATCGTAAAATCACAGCGTATCCTTTATCCGCTCCACTCTCTTTTCACAAAGGATATACTCTTGCAAAAAGAGGGTAGTATTATTTGAACAAAAAAGGAGTCAACATGAAAAAAATATTATTTGTCAATGCCTGCGTAAGACCCTGCTCACGCACCTGTTTACTGGCACAGGAAGTTCTGAAAAAATTAAACGGACAGATAGAAGAAGTCCATCTTGGCCATGAACAACTTTCCCCTCTGGATCTGGAACTGTTAGAAAAGCGAAACCAGCTTATTTCATCCAAAAATTTTTCAGATCCTCTATTTCGCTATGCAGCCCCGTTTGCTGCCGCAGATGAAATTGTTATTGCAGCGCCCTACTGGGATCTGGCTTTTCCTTCCATCTTAAGGATATATCTCGAACATGTTACAGTAGTCGGCGTAACCTTCCAGTATTCCCCGGACGGTATTCCCCTGGGACTTTGCAAAGCAAAACGTATCATTTATGTGACAACAGCAGGCGGACCTATCGCAGACCGAAACCTGGGCTACGATTATGTAAAGGCTCTGTCTGATGCCTTTTACAGTATACCGGAAGTGCTCTGCTTTCAGGCTGAAAACCTGGATATCCAGGGCGCTGACGTAAACGGCATTCTTGAAGACGCTGTTTTGCGAATCAAAGAAGCGCTCTGATCTTTTTCATTTCTATTATCAAACGGACCAGACAGCACATTGATCCTGTGCTCTGTCTGATCCGTTTGTTTTGTATATTATGCTGTTTTCTTTTCCAGCACGATCACCCGTTCCTGCAGGTCCCCCACTATTTTTAATAAAATGGAGGTATTATCGTTTTCAAGCTTTGTTATCCTGTAATAAGTTTCCAGATTATCTACCTTTTTATCGACATTTGCAATTTTCTCTTCCAGGCTTTCTCTCATCCTGTCCATTTCCTCAAGTAGACCATTCTCTGTCTCACGCAGCGCTCTCTGCAGCTTCTGATCGAATTTTTCCATTATCCGCTCTTCCGACTCCTGCATAATCGACCGTATTATTTCAATATCCTGTTTTTCTAACATAGTATTCCTCTTTTTGAATATGTGTAATTTACTATTCCTTCTATATTTTTCAATTACTACTTCACTCACATCATCTTTATGTCATCTATTATATCGACGAATTATACTTATGTCAAGTAAAAAAGAGGATTACTGCCATTTTTCTGATGTGCTGCTCTCTTCCCTTTAGTCCTGACTGTTCAGTCCGCTTTCCTCCGGGAAAAGATATGGTTCCGGGTCAATTGCTTCTCCGTCTATCTCCAACTGGAAATGCAGGTGATTCCCTGTAGAACGCCCTGTGGTTCCGCTTAAACCGATCTGCTCTCCCTTTTCCACCCTGTCTCCTTCTTTGACATACATCTCGCTGTGATGCATATATTTTGTCACAATTCCTTCTCCGTGGTCAATGATGATCCAGTTGCCGGCGGATCCGCCCCAGCCTGCTTCAATCACTGTTCCTGCTGCCACCGCATAGGTAGGGATATTTTCACTGCCGGTTCCAAGGTCAATCCCTTTATGATAGGAATGGCTCCACTGCCGCCACCCGAATCTGCTTGTTACCTGTGACCCCGGACATGGATCTGCAAACTCTCCAAGCAGACTGTCAAAAGTCTCCAGTGTCATTCGGTCCAAACGATAGAGATCATAAGTTTCCATCTGCCGGATCAGGCTTTTTCCGTAATCAACGTCCGTTGCCCAACGGCTTCCGATCCTCATGGCAAAAGTATTGGCGTCCGTTACCCCTTCGATCAGATCACTATATACTTCCTTCAAAAGTTTTGCCCTGTCCTCCATACTTTCGCTGTATGTATGGTACATCCGGAATCCTGCCCGAATGGTATAGCTTTTCCCTTCTTCTGTTTCTTCCCCTGTTTTCATCTGAACAGACCCGGCCGGTCCTGTCCCTTTGACTCCGAAAAGATTATTGTACTGAAAGGCCAGGTAGGAAAGCCCCTGTCCCTTCTCACCATAAGGACCATACTTTCCAAATCCGGATTCCTGAATAACCTGAGCAATCGTTACAGAAGCCGGATAGCCGTATTCATCCTGTACCTTCAAAGCTCCTGTGATCATCTCTGTAGTAATAAAGGGCGGAATATTCTCAAGAGGCATATCTGTACTGTACTTTATCCGTAAAACCTTGGGAATGAGCCGTTCTGATGGAGTAAACTCTTCCAGGAATCTTTCCTTTTGATTTCCCGGCACTGGCAGTACCTGTGGATTCCATCCTGTCTGCGGTACAGATGGCGACGGAGCAATCGGTTTTGTCTCTTCATCTGACCCGTTATCCGGTTCTTCCGGTGTCTCCGGCTCCGTTGGAACTTCCGGAATTTCCGGCTCTGTCGGTGTCTCTGGTTCCTCTGAAATCTCCGGTTCTTCCGGTTCCGTTGGCGTTTCCGGCTCCGCTGAAATTTCCGGTTCTTCCGGTGTCTCTGGCTTCGTTGGAACTTCCGGAGTTTCCGGTTCTGTCGGTGTCTCTGGTTCCTCCGGGACCTCCGGTTCCGTTGAAACCTCCGGCTCGCCTGACATTTCTACTTCATTAGCTTGTCCCAATCCCTGCTCCCCTGACGGCTCTTCTGCCCACGCTGTTGAAAATCCCGAAAATACTACGGTCGCCGCCATCAGCAGCGGAAGTACTTTCTTTACTTTTTTCTTTTCCAATCCTTTCCACTTCCTTTCCTCCTGTTTTTCCTCCCCTTTTTCCTGTTCTTTCTCCTAATCCTTCCTTAAGGACCATAAGACTTTTCCTCTGATCTGCCCTTCTTTCACTGGTCCGTAATATCTGGAATCGGAAGAATTCTCCCGATTATCTCCCATAATAAAGTATTCCCCTTCTTGCAGCGTCAACGGATTTTCCTGACCAATCCCGGGGCTTGTCTGTCCCTGTATATAAGGTTCTTCCAGTTTATCCCCATCTATGTATACTCCTCCGCTTTCTTTCTCTATATAAATTTCTTCTCCGGGAAGCCCAATGACCCGTTTGATCAGTGTCCTCCCATCCTGTATCCTGGCAAGCACCACATCTCCTCGTTTCAATTCCCCACGGACTTTTCCATAAAGGGTCAGATCCTGATCCTGATATCCGGGAACCATAGAAGAACCTTCTACAACAGCAAGTCCGAAAAACACATGAGACAGTAAAAAAAGTACACAAGCCATTGCTCCGGTCCCTGCTGCCCACTTCTTCCAGCCCCGCTTTTCTGTTCGGATCTCTTCTATCCGACTGGAAACTGCCTGTTCCACCGGGCTCTCTTCTTTTATTTCCTTCCTATTCCATTCCGTCATGAAGCGCCTCTATCTCCTCCAAAATCTTCCGGGCATTCTCGCTGAAAATGCGCCCCTGCTCCTTCAAAAGCCCTGCCTTTTTCTGATATTCCTGCCGCTCCTTTTCATACATCACTTTTAATTCCCGGATCCGTTCCTCCCCCTCTTTTTCTTGCTCCCGGACTGCTTTTAAAATTTCTTCTGCCTCCTCTTTGGCTTTCCCCAGCATATGCTCCCGATACTCTCGGATCTGGGCCATGCTGTCAATCAGTTCCGTACTCTTTTTCCCGTATTCCTTCTTCCTCTCTTCCTCTTCCTCCGCCTGTTCCTCTATCTTCGCCTGCAGGCTCCGGATCACTTCTTCATACTTCCCGCTGATTATTCGGATGTGCTCCAGCACATCCTCTTCTTCCCAGCCTCCGATTACTTTCTTCCGGATCTCCATCTCTTCAATATAACGGGCGATCTCCTCTGTTTGCGGTAATTTCTTTTTTTCTGACATGGCTTCCTTTTCTCCTTCTGCCTATTCTTTTACTCGAACAGCTCCAGGGTAATCTTATGATCCCATTTTTCTCCTTCTTTTGCTTCTGTAAAACCATCATTATAGAAAAACCCAAGTTCCTCCGGCTCTTCCTCTTCTCTGATCAGGGTAAACAAGTAAAAATCCCAGCTTCCCTTCTTGCTGTCTGCCGGCAGAGTATCCCAAAATTCTGTCCCCGGAGCCGCCAAAATGAGGAGTTTTCCTTCCCTTGGTTCGCCATCCACGTATCCTTCCACATAGCATCTCTTTGGGTTGAAATCTTCTCCGCTTCGGTTCTCTGTCGTCCCCGATACCACCAGATACCTCCAGCCTTCTTCTTCCGGATAATAGTCATAATATCCCATGGGACTTGGCGGCTTTACCTGAGACATGTACTGGGTATCTTCTATATAGAGGGTAATCTCCTCCCCGATTCGGAGCGTCCCCTCCGCCTTGGTGACTTCCTGTGCCTCTGCCGGCTTCTTCCCGCATCCTGCAAGGGCCGATAAAACAAATACTCCCATTAACAGTAATACAGCCTGTCGGAATCCTTTCTTCTTTTGTTCTCTCTTCATGGTTTTACTCCACATGCAGGGTAGCATTAATGGTTCCTTTATTCATTTCCTGCTGATAATCATCCAGACTTCCAGTGTCCACCAAAAGGGAAATCGGATAATCTCCCGGCTCCAGTTCCTCTGCGATCTCCCATTTTGTCACTGCCGTTCCCGGCTCCAGCCATCCACTCTCATAGAGGACATCTCCTCCTTCCTGCAGACTTACTGTATATTTGAAGTAACAGGGATTTCCCTCCGGATTGGACAATGCTGCATGAACCGTCCTCTGACCTGCTTCCATATCGATGGTTCCGAATCCGGGAAGCATGATCTGGCTTGGATCCTCATTCTTCAGACCGCCCGGCATCTGATAAGCCATGGCTGAATCGTCCAGATCCGGCCCCCGGTTCTGGGCAAAATACCACCAGAGTCCGCCGGCGATCAACGCCAGCAGAATTACCAGCGGAATCAGAATCTTTCCCCAGCTCTTTCCGATCACCCGCACATAGATCACTCCCCCATCTTCCTTCTCACAGGGGATATATCCCAGTACCTTCTGTCCGTATCCCAGTTTAGCCTTAAAGGGGTTTACCGCCACTTCCGTCCCTTCCTCTCCCAGCAGGAACGCTGCCTCTTCTTTCTTTGAACGGTACCCGATATCCCCTATAATCTTCTGGGGCGTAATCTCCTCTTCTTCCGCCATCCCTGCCGGAATGTAATTCCAACAGCCTTCTTTCCTGCTGTAAGTTTTACTGCTGGTTTCCAGCTCTTTCTCCACTAATCTTCTGCTCATAGACTTTTCATTCCCTTCTCTTTTGTTCCTATTCCACTACCAGGGTAGTCTTGATCGCCCCTTGGTTCATTTCGCCTTCCGGATCATCCACCGGATGAGTCTCCACCTGTACTGTTACTTCATAACTTCCTGCTTCCAGAGATTCTGTAAGGTCGAACTCCATAACCGCATTTCCCGGCTCCACAAGTCCGGAAGTGTAAAGTTCTTCCCCAGTATCATTGCGTACAAGGTGGAATTTGAAATAACAGGGATTGCCTTCCGGATTAAAGAGAACATGCTCCACATGCTCCTCCCCTGCCCGGGCTGTGATCTGACTGATTCCCGGCAGCATGATCTGGCTTGGATCCTTATTTACCATCCCTTCCACATGGTAGGCAATCTGGGCTTCATCCAGTCCCGGAACCTCTTCATCCCTTAGATACCACAAAAATCCCAGCACAATCCCTGCCAGGAGGCACAAAAGCAACAGGGGTAAAAGGATGGTCTTTACCAGGGAGCGTCCTAAGATTCTCACACAACAGACCGGCTCATCCCCCTCTCCTTCCGGTACAACCGGAAGATAACCAATGGTCTTTTCGTTCCACCGCTTCCCCGGGCGATATTCATAAAGCCCTGTCAGGGCTTCCCCGTCTTCTAAAGTAAGCTCTGCACTTCCGGAATCCTGCCGTCTTAAATCCCCGGCAATGCGTCTTTCCTTTTCCGGAAGTTCCTTATATTCTTCGATGGTAAGGTAAGGCCACTGATGACCTTTTTTATCCTGAAAGGAGCGCTGCTCCTTAATATTCTTTGTTATTACATCAAACTGTATAAAATACTTCATGAGTTTCTCCTGTTCCCTTTTCTGGATGTGCTCCTCATACCGGAGCAGCCTTTTTTCATATTATTTTATAGGCATTCCTTTAAGCCTGTTCAGAGAAATTTTTTTAAAACAGGGAGCCAGATCCTTTCCGGCTCCCTGTTCTTTTTGAATTCACTTATTTACTCTTTCTGTTTATTATTCAGATTAGAGGTTAGAAAGATGGGATAAGTAGTTAATTATTGCTCTGTGATAGTATAAGTCAAAAGGTCTTCAAATGTTGTTCCTTTTGGTGTCCCTTTCGCTGCATCTTCCTTAAGCTGTGCCTGACCTGTGATAGTTAAGTTCGCATCCTCTGTAGCGGCATCAGTCTTGGATTTCAATGTTCCAACCTCAACAGCATCCGGATTTCCAGGTGTGGTCTCATTTAATTTTCCTGTTCCACCACCTGTAGAATAATCAACCTCATATTTAAGCTCTCCATATGATCCGCTGCTAACTTTAGCACCCTGTGCAGAACTAACAGTAACGTCTACTGCCAACCCAAATGGAAGTCCTTTGTTTTCATCTGTTGCTTTCAATTCCAATTTCTGCTCTACTTTATCAGTTGTATTCTGGAACATAATGTCTGACGGAATGGTTACATAGTATCCTGCATCTCCACCACCTGGTGTTACTGCTCCAGTAATATACTTCACTTCCGTTTCTGACTCTGCTGCAAATACGCTCATCGGTGCTACTGCACTCACTGTCATTGCTCCTAAAATTGCTAATGTTGCTAATCTCTTCTTCATACTTCTTTTTCTCCTTTTCTCTGTGTTTTTTTATTGTTTGGATGGCCTCTCCATCCTGTTCCCCTCCATCTCTTTTTCCCCGGCTGATGGATCTCCGTGTGTCTTGAAAGTGTATTTTTTAAAATGCACTTTCCTCCTCTTTTTCTTCTTTTTTATCCTTCAGCAGGATCAGTAAAATTGCTCCCGCTGAAATCATAACCATAGCCAGATATGCTATGGGTAAGGAGGCATCTCCTGTCCGTACCGGACTAGTGCGTTTCCCGGCGTTGATCGTGCTGCTTCCTTCGCTGCCGTCTCCGCCGATTCCCTGCTGACCTTGCGCCGTGTAGCTCACATTCACCTGACTGTCCACTCCGGCGGCCTTAGCGCTCCCTAAAGGAGCTGCCGCCAGCAACAGACAGAGGCTCATGCTTACTAACAGTCTTTTGACTCTTCTTTTCATTTTCTGCAATCCTCCATCTGCTGTTTTATTATGGTCTTTGCCACTCCCGAAGCGTCAGAATATAATTTACACTTCCTTGATATTCCGTTCCCTTCTTATCTCCTTTGTT
>OLVT01002722.1_pt1 | contig 11582 bp, 8 predicted proteins | sample 1673241 | NCBI WGS metagenome assembly OLVT01 (sample SAMEA3178936, study PRJEB25190) | human gut metagenome | biome: human gut; feature: human-associated habitat; material: faeces | place: Austria | collected 2013 | reverse complement strand
CCCCTCCGTCGTCCGTGCCGGTGATGAACCGGTCGTAGCCGCTCAGGTCGGGCTCCTCGATCCCGCCGGGGTATTCCCACTCGCCGTCGCGCATGCGCAACGCGATCGGGGTGAGCGAGTCCGCGTGCAGGCCCATGTCCCTGTTCGAGCGCAGGATCTCGCCGCACGCCTGCATCGCGGGATCGAACCCGGCCGCCCGGCACGCGTCCCCGATCGCTTTGAGGCTCTCCCTCAACGTCTTTTCGTCCATGGAATCAAGCCACGCGCGTATATCGTCGGGCACGTCCGGGCGGATCGAGCTTTCCCGCCACGCGCGGGGTTTGACCGCGAGCCGGGGAAGCACGAGCGCGGGATCCTCCACATTGCGCGACCGTCCGTACTGTCTGGGATACTCCGCGAAGAGCTCGCCGGTGGCGGGCGAGGTGAGCGTGACCGTGTCCCACCGGATCGCGGCCAGCACCTTGGAACGCGCCGAATCGGGGCCGGCGAGGTACCGGTTCGAGTCGATGTCGACCAGCCCGTACTTGTCGGCCGTCCGGCTTTCCCAGCGAACCGGGTCGAACGCCGTGGACGGCAACGGCATCAACGCGGCCCTCTCCTCGTCGAACACCTCGGCCACGGGCACGTCCAGCAACCTCGGGCAATACGAGTCCCTGGCGAGCCCGTCGCACCGCTCCAGCAGGAGACGGCTCAACTGCCCATACGATTCCGCGCGCATGGGCGGCACCATGAGATTGCGCCGCAAAAACCCGACCGCGTTCTCCACGCTGCCCTTCTCGTTGCCCGAATACGGGTTGCAGAACCGGACCTCGAGCCGGTAATGCGCCACGAACGCGGAGAACACCCCGGTCAACGCGACCTCGCCCTTCGCGTTGCGCCGGCCGGCACCGGTCGCGTTGTCCATCACGATCACGGGAGGAACACCCCCGATATGCTCGAACACGAGCATCAGGCCATGGCACAGACACTCCGCGTTCTCGCCCGGCAACGCCACGCACAACCGCATGTTCGAATACGGCAACGAGACCACCAGGCAATGCACGTCCGCCATCTCGCCAGCGATCCGGGCCCGGGCCACGCCGAAATCGACCTGCATGCTGCCCGCCGCCCACTCGAGCCGCACGTACCCCTCGCGATCCGGCACGCCGCGGTTCGCCTCGCGCCACCGGTGCACGTAACGCATCGTGGTCGAATACTCGCCGTCGTAATCCGTCTCCGCCAGCAGACGGTCGTGCACGCGCCTGATCGTGTGCCGCTGCTTCCTGGGCAGCATCCGATCCGCCTCCAGCCACTCGTCCACCAGATGCGCGTACGGGTCGATCTTCGACCCGTACCTGCGATCCGCCTTCGGCTTGGGCGAGCAATCCTCCATATCCGCGTACTTCGCGACCGTCCCGCGATCCACGTGAAGACGCCGCGCTATCTGCGCGCGCGACATTCCCTGCCGGTCGAGTCTCCTGATATCTTGCACAATGGGCATCGGTATCGCCATGTTCCTTTCCTTTCCGAGCGCCGGCCGGCGGCAACCGGCCGAATCAAAACCGATTGGCAACTCGGGAATATACAGGCGGCGGCACCGATGCCTATCACATCACCGGGAAACGATGACGACACCGGGGAAAACCATCAGCCCACACTACGGAAAAACACTGCCGAACCTGTCGAACAAACATTGAAGCAAAACACGAGGACCGGGAGACCTGGCACAAGCAACGTCACACGGCGACGCGCATCCACGAGCGGTTGCGTGACGAGTACGGGGTGGAGGCGTCGTTGTCGACGGTGACCCGGACGGTGGCCCGGTTGAAGCGTGAGTTCATGGCGGAGCGCGAGATGGGTTTCCTGGACCTGTCGTGGCATCCGGGCGAATGCCAGGCGGACTTCGGCCAGGTCGACGTGCGCTACCGGGGCGTCGTGACGCGGATGCGGCATTTCGTGTTGGATTTCCCGTACTCGAACATCTCGCCGTGCCAGCTGATGCCCGGGGAGAACGCGGAATGCACGTGTCAGGCTTTGCTTAACCTGTTCGAATGGCTGGGCGGGGTGCCCCGGCGCATCGTGTACGACAATGCCGCCGGCGTGGGCCGCCGACGGTTCGACGAGATCCGCCTGACCCGCCTGTTCCAGGCGTTCCAGGCCCATTACGGGTTCGAGTACTCGTTCTGCAACCCGTACTCGGGCCACGAGAAGGGCGCGGTCGAGGCCAGGGTCGGGGCCGTGCGCCGAAGGCTGTTCGTGCCGGTGCCCAGCGTGTGGAGCCTCGACAACTTCAACCTGCGCCTTCCCGACCGCTGTCTCGAGCTGGGGGACAAGGACCATTACAGGAAGGGCGAGAGCCAGGCCGGCCTGTTCGAGGATGATCGCAAGGCGCTGCTGCCCCTGCCCGCCAAGCCGTTCGACGTGGTCACGTGGACGAGGATGAAGGCCGACAAATACGGAAACGTCACCGTCCAGGGCCGCCACCGGTACGCGGCCGGACCCGAACACGCCGGCCATGAGATGATCGTCGGCCTGAGGGCCCTGGAGGTGGAGATCCTCGATGCCGAAGGCAAACGCGTGATCACGCATCCGAGGTCCTACGGGGACAAGCCGACCGACAGCGGCGACCCGTCGAGCCAGCTCGGGCTGTTGTGCGACCGGCCGGCGGCCTGGCGCAACAGCCGGGTGCGCGACGCGATGCCCGACCCGCTTCGCGAATGGATCGACGCGCAGGACGAGGCCACGCGGCGCGACAGCCTGCGTGCCCTGCTGCACGCCGACGGCGAGAGCGGCTGGCGGGCGGCCGTGGCCGGCATGCTCGAGATCCTCGAATCCACCGGAGGCACGGACCGGGCCGGGGTATGTCTGGCCGCGGCACGCCACGCCTCGGGCCTGGGACCCGTGGCCTACGACGACCCCGTGGACCTGAGCGAATACGACATCGCCTACACCAAGGAGGACGAGTGAACCAGAAGAACGGACGGACCGACCCCGGCCCGCTGCGCGAGCGGGCGAGGAGCCTGTTCATCTCGCAGGCCACCATCGACGAAACGCTCGAATGGGCCACGCCCCGCCAACTGGACGCCATCGACCGCATGCTCGCCACGGAACTGGCCAACAGGGAGGCCTCCAAACGGGCAAGGCTCATGCGCCAGGCCCGGTTCCCGGTGCCCAAAAGCCTCGACGGCTACGACTTCGCGAACGTGCGCCTGCCCGACGGATACACCAAGGAGCAGCTGACCGGCCTCGATTTCGCGGCCAAGGCGCAGGACCTCGTGTTCTACGGCAAGACGGGACGCGGCAAGACCCACCTGGCCACCGCCCTGGGCATGCTCGCCATCGAGCAAGGCAGGAGCGTGAGGTTCCGGCAGACCGCGGAGCTCGTGCTCCAGCTCGGCAAGGCCAAACGCGACGGCGCCCTCGACAACCTGCTCAAAGACCTCGCCCGTGCCGACCTGATCATCCTCGACGAGTTCGGCTACGTGCCCTTCGACATCGACGGGGCCCGCCTCCTCTACCAGATCATCGCCGGCAGCTACGAGCGGCGCAGCATCATCTTCACCACGAACATCGAGTTCAGCAAATGGGGGACGATCTTCGCCGACGACAAACTCGCCGCCGCGATCATCGACCGCATCGTCCACCACGGACGCCTCATCGAATTCACCGGCCCCAGCCGACGCGTCAGCCAGGCCCTCATGTTCGGCAAGACGGACAACCAGTAAAACAAACCACCGGCCGGCACTCCTCATGCCGAAAACCGAAAAAAATTAGTGACGAAACACGAAACACCGACTTGACTAAATACAGGCGGATCCGTGTATGTGTTCAATAGGGAGTTGAGGTTTAGGTGTTGCGCTTCTATTTAGAACTCAGGAAAACAGCAGAAGCCTCAAAATCTTGTTTAGAGGGAGAAAACAGAATGGCGAAACCATCACGTTCTTCACCCCTCAGTCGAAGATGCATCCGCAAGGTTTTTATTGGGTTGATATTACAGAAGAACAAGCCCATGTTCTGAGCGAAACCGATAAAGCCCTTGTTGTGCTCCGCTTGAAGAGTAGGAACATCCTCATGGTAAAGTGGGAGGTTCTGAAATCATATCTAACTCAGGAATGTAAAAGATACAACGCCAATGAGTACAACCATTGGAAATTGAACATCTATACCGACCACATTAAGATCAGCGGCAACAACAGAGAAATACCCGCCAAGGTTTGGCATTTCAACGCTGAAGTGTAAAGAAAAGCCATAGCTGTCACTCTCTCGCCTGGAGTTGTCGCTATGGCTTCTTTGCTTACTCAATGTTGCAAGCTTTTTTCAAATGGCCAAGCATTTCTTCTTCATGCGCCTTGTACGCCCTTTCCTTCCAGTAAAGGCTGGCTGGTTTGTCGCCGTTTTTTTCTGTCAGTTCACTCATAATGCGAAGTTTAATACTCCCCTTGACTATCATATCCTTAAATGTACTTTTCTTTGCTTCCGGAGACATATTAGAAAATTTGGAGTTCACATTTCTCTGAATGATACAGAGATTTCCAAACTGGTCAACACCATCCTTCCATTGCTCGAATGTTCCCTCAGATGGATTCTGCGGATACCAATGCTCTACGGAATTTCTAAATTCAAAAACAAAGTCGCTGTATTTCTTCTTCTTTCCGTTCCGGTCGTCATTCCACAGCAAGTAATCCAGGTAGTTAAAGACAATATGCGGAGTATTGACACCCATCGCATACACGCCGTTCGAACAAACCTGAAAGAAGTTTTCCCTTACTGCATCAATAGCGATGTTTTCGGCAACTTTATCAAACTTTGTAATGGCATCATTTTTGATATTCTTGCAATCAGCTTCCGAAAGCCATATCAAGAGTTTGGTAATCCAGTGCATTACCTTTGGGGAAGTGTAGGAAACACGCAAGGCGGACTGCATCATAATATTGGTCTTGGTTCGCCAATCATTTGTACGTCTCCATTCGCCGGAACGGATGAACTCGGAGTTCCCGTAATATGCTTTCTTCTTCGATTGCTGTCCGGAAACATACAGGCTCTTCAAGCTCCATTCGCCATCAGCGCTGTCATTTGCGTACTCTCTCTTTATGATGTACTTATCGAACAGGTATCTGGTTCTGAGCAGGCAAATAATAAACCCTCTGGCAAAATCTTCTTTGCTGTCTGCGATCCTGCCGGTATCCGTTATGCCGCAGGATACAACTCTGTTGAACGCATCAAGGAGCTTCTTATCATCCAAGAGTTCATCCACGATTTTTGAAGTTGCTATTTCATGGGTGACACCGTAAAGACTCACATAGACCTTCAGCGTATGCAGCAGGAAGTATGGAAACTCAATAACACTTTCAAAGCGAACACGCACATCACCATCCACATAGCCTTCATCATCTTCAACCTTGAAGTTCTTTTCGATCAGGTCACAGATTTTATGTCCGGTGGTTTCCTGTGTCGTTCCACTTATAGCCTTTTTGTATTTCTGCCAGCTGTTAGGCGGCATACTGTTCCATTCGGAGCCGAAAATAGCCTCTCTTACTGCATTGTTCTTGCTGATGAAGTGCATCTGCACATAGCCGGTCATATCGCTACAAGCATCCCATATCTTCGCAAACAAGCCCTTCTCAGAATCATCACTCAAATAGCTCATAAGCGTGGCCTTTAGAATGTCGTGTTGCTCTAATTGCTCACCTCTGGTGTTCATTATCTCATAATAGCGGTTCAGATCGGTATTCTCCGGAACCTCAATCCGATAGACGATAATTTTAGCCAGCTTTTCCATAAAGCTTTCCCTGTCGAAATGATCCTTTGTCAATTCGTGAGATAGTATCCTGATGCCCCTTTGGATTCCCGGTTCAATCCGATCCATATCGATCTTGCTGCGGTTTTCGAGCAGTAGTTCTTCAATGTTTCTTAGGGTATAGTTCGATTTTTCTCTACACGCAAATGTGAGTGTGGGCTTTGTTTTGATTCCAAGGCAGTTCAGCAGCAAATACAGCGAGGTAAGCCGCTGCTGGCCATCCACTACTTCATATCGTCCGAACTGCTTGGAAACGATCAAGGAGCCAATGTAGTAATTGGAGTCCTCCGCAACATCGTTAATATCCTCAATCAGCTGGGTGAGTTGCTTGTCCTCCCACGCATAGGCTCTCTGGTATAGAGGGATTATGTACTCCATATCTGTGTCGAACATATTGCCGTTTTCACCAATAATATGAAGTTCAGTTACTAATTTGCTCATTCCGCACCTCCATATCCATTGATTTCTTTGATCGTGTCATACAACAAGTCTATCCATCTATTGGATGGGCTGTCCGGTCCTCTCCGTACCTTTATCTGCAATCCGGATATTTCGTGGTGCATCCGGGCAAAGCTGATCTTGGAGAAAATACCGATTGTGTTTGTATATCTGGAATTTTCGTCACCGATAGCGTACTTGTTTACGCTGTCAAACCCCAGGGTCTTCATATCTACACGGAGCATAAACGCCCAGGAAAATAGCTTCTTGACTGCCATTTCATCGAAGTTATGGAACTTGTCGTAATAGCAAAGCAGCGCACAATAAAACAGATTCTTCGTGTATCCGAAACCGGCAGAGCCGAACTTTACTTTGTCCATTTCTTCCGGTGTTTCTACATCCTTGCCGCCGCAGATAACCAGCTTAATCTCCTTGAAACGGGGATTGTTGCAGATCTCCGACTTAATATCCTGGAGCAGATACATATAATGCTCGACCATTTCAAAGAAGTCGTTGCCGGAAATAAATGGCTCGGTAATCTGGAAATACGGCATAGCTCGGCTTGCCCGTCGTGCGTAAGAATAGGTTGAGCTTTCTGCGATACCTTTATAGGTGTCGATTTCCTTGGCTATGAACGGTTTGCTTTTAATGCCTCGGCTCCAATTCAAGATTGGAAACAAATATAGATCAAACAGCTCTTTGATCTTCTCAGTATCCTTTGCTTCCCATTTTGTAACAGCGTGTTCCATTTCATAGGGATACTTTTTCATTTCACGGAGGTGGTACGCTTTCAGAAGGTCATGCGGGTCTAATGCCTTACCTCTTGTATTTTGTGAATCGAAAAGCTGGAACGCTTCGGTTACTTTGTCTACGCAAACAACGACGACCTCTAAAATATGCTCAAAGGCATGGATAAAGTCCCGTTTTACATCTTCGCTCTTTAGGGAGAACCACTCTCTGATAAACGCATAGTTCCTGTGAATGTTGAACTGGCTCACCTTGTTGGTGAAATCTATCTGGAGAATCGAACACTCAAATCCCGGTTCAAGGCATTGCTTTAGAAGCACCAGAGAAATGATTCTCTGCTGCCCATCCACCACATCGTAGGTGTCATTCTTTGTTCTGTGCAGGATGATCGTTCCGATACGGTATTTGAACTCAGTTCTGTATCTGTCCGCATCACTAATTGCATTGGTGATGTCTAGGAATAAATCGTCGATGTTTTGAATATCCCACTTGTACGGCCTTTGATAGTCCGGAATATTCAGATTCATGCTCAACAGTTCATTTACGCTCTTAATTTCAGCCATGCCTTTATCTCACCTCGGTTCCGCTGCCATTATCAAGTTCTTTCAGTCGCTCCAGCCATTTCCGGATACTGCCATCTTTGAAAAATCCAAGCAAAGCACCATCACAGAATCGTTCTGCCCGGACAGCTCCGGTGATCAATGCCATGATGCACTGTGCATCCAGATTCGATACATCTGCGGTGCTCATAGACTTGCTTCCCCATTTAAGGCCATTCTGATTCAGAATGTCACCGTAACGGTTCAGCTCCATGTCCTTGTTATGGTCGATAAAATCATATATATCATCGATAAAATGATGCACCATATCAGAGTAGCTTACATATGGCATCTGAATTGGATGTTCGAGCGTTCCATCGTTTTCACGGTCAATAACCCAAGAGCCAAAACTATCTCCGTCAAGGATACATATATACTTGACCAGACTATCATATTTACTCATTACTTTTGAGGCTTCTGCTGTTTTCGTGGGTTAGATTGCGGGTTGTGGGAGTCGGACGTCGAGTCCGCCGCAACGGAGCATGACGAGTGCTATGAGGTTGGTGACGTGGTGGAAGCCGTAGGCCATGCGGATGGTGACCTTGATGCGGTTGTCGGACGCCTCGAGCCTGGCGTTGGAGTAGCCGAGTTGGATGGTCCTGAGGATGTCCGGGCGCCGTCTCCTGATCCTCCTCGCGAGTTCGACTATCTCGGGGATACGGTTGTGGGACGCCCAGAACACCCAATGGTTCAATTCCGTCTTGGCTTGGTCGCTCATCAGCCACGCGCACTCGGACTCGAAGTCGCGCGTGAACCGGCTGCCCGGTTCCGCCCACGGCACGGACGCGACCACGACCCCGCACCCGGGACAGTCCACGCGCGGCATCATGGCGACCAGTTCGACCCGCCAGCAGCCGAAATCCCGATGACGCCAACGACGCACGCCGCCACCTTGGTTGTAACCATGACGACGTCTGCCACAGCGGTGAGCATCGGAGCATGCCCCTGCGCGGGCGCACACGAACCTCGAGCACGGGCTCGGGGCGCAGGGGCGAATCGACGATCCGCACGGTCTCGACCACCACGCCTTTGACGTTGAGGAGCTGGTTGAATATGCTGTTCATCAGGCGCTTTGCGGTTGTTTGTTTATCTTGGTCGAAAACATCCTACCCGGAAAGCGCTCTCCACTTACTCCCTCAACGGCTCAACGACGAACCACCACCCACAAAAACAGCAATAGCGCCTTATAGTACGTATCGATAAATATTTCCCGCCCAGACCACACGGTATGGTGGAGCGCATGGCTGATTACGGGAACAACTTTGTGCAACTGCATAACCATACGCACTATTCGCTGCTCGATGGTGCGTCGAAGATTCCTGATTTGGCCAAGCGTGCGGCCGAACTTGGCATGCCTGCGGTCGGTATCACCGACCATGGCAACATGCATGGCGCCTACGAGATGTACACCAACTGCGTGGCCAATGGCGTCAAGCCCATCATCGGCATCGAAGCTTACGTGACCCCGGAAACCGCGCGTCAAGACAAGTCCCGTGTGCACTGGGGCACCGAAGCCCAGCGCCGCGACGACGTCTCCGGTGGTGGTCTTATCACCCACTTGACCATGTGGGCCGAAAACGACGAAGGCCTGGTCAACCTCATCAAAGCCTCGTCCGTGGCCAACCTCGAAGGTCGCGTCATGCGCTACCCGCGTATGGATAAGGAGGTGCTCGCCACCTATTCCAAAGGTGTGATCGCCTCCTCCGGATGCCCTTCGGGCATCATCCAGACTCGTCTGCGCCTCGGTCAATTCGAGGAGGCCCTGCGCGCCGCCGGCGAATTCCAGGACATCTTCGGCAAAGACAACTTCTTCATCGAACTCATGGATCACGGTCTGACAATCGAGACCCAGGTCACCAACGACCTGCTGACCATTGCCAAGAAGCTGGACGCCCCGCTGCTGGCCACCAACGATTCCCACTACGTACACGCCGAAGATGCACAGGCGCAGGACGCCATGCTCTGCATCAACTCCGGTTCCCGTCTTGACGATCCGGACCGATTCAAGTTCGACGGCACCGGCTACTACATCAAAACCGCCGAAGAGATGCGCGAACTGTTCAAGGACCACCCGGACGCCTGCGACAATACGCTCGTTATCGCCGAACGCTGCAACGTGATGTTCGACGACCACGAAGACGGCGCGTTCATGCCGAAATTCCCTTGCCCCGAAGGCTGGGATGAGACCTCCCTGTTCCTCAAAAAAGTCGAGGAAGGTCTGGAGAAGCGTTACGACGGCAACCCGCCGCTCGACGTATTGAAGCAGGCCGACTACGAATGTGGTGTGATCTGCCAGATGCAGTTCTGCGGATACTTCCTCGTGGTCGCCGACTACATTCAGTGGGCCAAGGACCACGGCATTATGGTGGGGCCGGGCCGTGGTTCGGCCGCAGGCGCCATGGTCGCCTATTCCATGGGCATTACCGAGCTCGATCCGCTCAAGCATGGCCTGATTTTCGAGAGGTTCCTGAACCCTGAGCGAGTGAGCCTTCCTGATATCGATGTCGACTTCGACCCTGAAGGTCGTGCGCGAGTCATCGAATACTGCGGCGAAAAATACGGCACCGATAAGGTCGCCCAGTGCGTGATCTATGGCACCATCAAAACCAAGCAGGCCCTGAAAGACTCCGCCCGCATCATGGGTTATGAATTCTCAGTCGGTGAAAAAATCACCAAGGCGCTGCCTCCGGCGGCCACCGGCGGCAAAGACATCAGTCTGCATGACATCTTCGACCCTGCCGCCAAACGTTATGCCGAGGCCAGGGAATTCCGAGAACTCTACGATTCCGACCCGGACACCAAGCGCATCACCGAAGAAGCCAAGGGTATCGAAGGCCTGATCCGACAGACCGGTGTACATGCCTGCGCCACCATCATGGGTAGCGCACCCATCACCGACACCTCGCCGTTGCTGGAACGCACCGATGGCACCATCACCACCACCTTCGAATACCACACGTGCGAAACGTTGGGGCTGGTCAAGATGGACTTCCTTGGCCTGTCCAACTTGACGATCATCCACGACACCCTGAAGAACATCGAGGCCAACGGCAAACCCGCCATCGACTACACCAAGATTCCGCTCGATGACGCCGAAACCTACAAACTCATGTCCCGAGGAGACACGCTCGGCGTGTTCCAGCTCGATTCCGACGGCATGCGTTCACTGCTGAAAACCCTGAAGCCCGATAACTTCAACGATATTTCCGCACTTATCGCCCTGTACCGACCGGGCCCGATGAGTATGGATTCGCACACCAACTATGCCAAGCGCAAGAACGGCCTGCAGAAGATCACGCCAATTCACCCTGAGCTTGAGGAGCCTCTGAAGCAGGTGCTTGACGAGACCTATGGTCTGATCATCTACCAGGAGCAGGTGCAGTCCGCCGCCCGAATCCTCGCCGGTTATTCACTGGGCAAGGCAGACGTGCTGCGTCGAGCCATGGGTAAGAAGAAGCCCGAAGTGCTGGCCAAGGAGAAGGTGCCGTTCTTCGCCGGTATGAAGGAGCATGGATACTCCGAAGAGGCCTCCCAGGCCGTGTGGGATATTCTGGTGCCGTTCTCCGGCTACGCTTTCAACAAAGCGCACTCCGCCGCATACGGTCTGATCTCCTACTGGACCGCATATCTGAAGACGCACTACCCGGTCGAATTCATGGCCGCCCTGTTGCAAGGTGCCGCCACCAACAAAGACAAGACCGCACTGTACTTGGGCGAGGCCCGCCGCATGGGCATCCAGGTGCTCTCGCCGGACGTCAACGAATCGGTGTACGAGTACTCGGCAGTCGGCGACGTCGTCCGATTCGGTCTTGGTGCCATCCGTAACGTGGGTGACAAGGCCGTGGCCGATATCATCGCCGAACGCGAAGGCCCGCGCGGCAAGTTCGTGAACTTCATGGACTTCATCCGCCGCGTGCCCCTGACCGCGCTGAACCGGCGATTGGTCGAATCGTTGATCAAGGCCGGTGCCTTCGACTCGATTGACCCGAACCGTCGCGCGCTGCTCACCGTGCACGAGGCCG
>OLVT01002719.1_pt1 | contig 11584 bp, 12 predicted proteins | sample 1673241 | NCBI WGS metagenome assembly OLVT01 (sample SAMEA3178936, study PRJEB25190) | human gut metagenome | biome: human gut; feature: human-associated habitat; material: faeces | place: Austria | collected 2013 | reverse complement strand
AGCTCACTGATTCCCCCGGCATAGCCGGGGGTTTTTATTGGATTTACCAACAAAAGGCAGAGAATTTGACTTCTCTGCCCAAAAATATCTTATTTGTAGTTTTTGCTGGAGTCTTTCAGCAGTACGTCATGTGCGCCGCCTTCTACCAAGCTGGTTGTGGAAATCACAGTGATCTTTGCTTTTTCCTGCAGTTCGGGGATGGACAGAACGCCGCAGTTGCACATGGTGGATTTTACCTTCTTCAAAGACAGGTTTACGTTGTCGTGGAGGCTGCCTGCGTAAGGAACGTAGGAGTCAACACCTTCTTCAAAGGACAGTTTTGCATCGCCGCCCATGTCGTAACGCTGCCAGTTTCTTGCTCTGGAGGAACCTTCGCCCCAGTATTCTTTCATGTAGCTGCCGTTGATGTTTACTTTGTTTGTAGGGCTTTCGTCGAAACGAGCGAAGTATCTGCCCAGCATGATAAAGTCTGCACCCATAGCCAGTGCCAGTGTCATGTGGTAGTCGTAAACGATACCGCCGTCGGAGCAGATGGGGATATAGATACCTGTTGCTTTGTAGTAATCATCTCTTGCCTGTGCTACTTCGATGACTGCGGAAGCCTGACCACGACCGATACCTTTCTGTTCTCTTGTAATACAGATGGAGCCGCCGCCGATACCAACTTTTACGAAGTCCGCGCCGCATTCAGCCAGGAAACGGAAGCCTTCTGCGTCTACAACGTTACCAGCGCCGATTTTAACGGTATCGCCGTATGTTTCTCTTACCCAGTCCAGAGTCATTTTCTGCCATTCGGAATAACCTTCGGAGGAGTCGATGCACAGGATGTCAACGCCTGCTTCTACCAGTGCGGGCACACGTTCTTTGTAGTCACGGGTATTGATACCAGCGCCTACCACATAACGTTTCTGTGCGTCCAGCAGTTCGTTTTTGTTTTCTTTATGGCTGTCGTAGTCTTTACGGAATACCAGATACTGCAGTCTGCCTTCATCGTCTACGATGGGCAGCTGATTGATCTTGTTGTCCCAGATGATGTCGTTTGCTTCTTTCAGTGTTGTGCCAGCAGGCGCATAAATCAGCTGATCCAGAGGAGTCATGAAGTCTTTTACTTTCACGTCTTTGTCCAGACGGCTCACACGGTAGTCTCTGCTTGTTACCATACCTACCAGTTTGCCCTGTGCGGTACCATCTGTGGTAACAGCTACTGTGGAGTGACCTGTTCTTTCTTTCAGGTTCAGGATATCCTGCAGTGTGCTTTCGGGGCTGATGTTGGAATCACTGATCACGAAACCAGCTTTGTAAGCCTTTGCTCTTGCCACCATGGCTGCCTGGCTTTCGATGGACTGAGAGCCGAAAATGAAGGAAATGCCGCCTTCTTTTGCCAGAGCCACTGCCATTTTGTCGTCAGATACTGCCTGCATAACAGCGGAAACCAGTGGAATGTTCATGGTCAAAGCGGGTTCTTCCCCTTTTTTGAATTTTACCACGGGTGTTTTCAGACTCACGCTATCTACCATACATTCTTTGGAAGAATACCCGGGTACCAGCAGGTATTCGCTGAAAGTTCTGGAAGGTTCTGTAAAGTAAGTTGCCATTTTCTTCTCTCCTTTTCAAATACTGGGTGATGGTTGACTATCATAAAAGCCCGGAGGCTTTTGGGTTTCTCTGGATAAAAAAAGAGGAAAAGCGCGTTTTTCTGTTCTTTTCCTACCTTACGATTCTGCCGAAATTTCTTTTTTCCGTTTCTGGTTTCTCTTTTGTGTATACAACATGCCGTTGTCCTTGTATTGCATACGATTTTAGCACTAAAAAGCCCCCTGTTCAAGGGGGCAGAGACATTTTTTTTGATTTTGTGAAAATTCGTCATTTTTTGCCTGCAAAAAGGCGACTTTCTTAGGTTCTTCTTTGCAGATAGCCCATTGCCAAACGGGCTACGGCACCGATGACAAAGCCGGTCACCACGCCGGTCACCAGCAAGAACGGCAGATAATACGCCATTTTGATATTTTCCACCACAGCCGCCGCCACGATGATCTGCCCCACGTTATGGAACACACCGCCCATGACGCTGACACCAGTGATGCTAACCTTTCCTGTTTTCTTCAAAAGAGCCATGACAGCCAGAGAAAGGAGAGCGCCTGCCAGAGAGTACAATAGTCCCGCAAAGCCTTGGAACAGCAATCCTGACATGAGGACACGCACCAGGGAAATAAATAAGGCTGACTTGGTATCCATATGATACAGGACAATGACGATGATGACGTTTGCCAGACCCAGCTTCATGCCGGGCACCAGCAAAGGCAGAGGAATGAGCATTTCCACATAGCCCATGAGGATGGCCAACGCCGCAAAAAGTCCGTATTGTGCTACTTTACTGCTTCTCATATCATCCCACCACCGCATCTACTGTATTTTCCGTACCTGCTTCAATGGTGACCACCATTTTATGAGGCAGGCAGACAATGGTTTCTCCTGTTTTGTGAATCCGCTTCTGGTCGGCACAAAGACCGTCCCGGCAGTCCGCTTCGATGACATCCGCCCAGCCATCTTTGATTTCTACTATATTATATCCTTCCGGTGTTTCCACCTGATAGGTGGTATCTTCGTCCAAAGGCAGTTCCTGCACCACCTGTCCGTCCACGGTGATGACCGCTTTGCCGCCGTCTTCGGCGCTGCCCAAAAACACCAGATAGATAATCCCCGCTAAAACCAGTACCCCTGCAATCAAAATCAAATCCAGGCGTTTCATCTCTCCACCACTTTCTATTTCTTTTTTTCATATATAGGAAAAAAAGGAAGCACGTGCTTCCTTTTTCCAGTAGTAGTAGGATTTATTATTGTAGTACATAAAAAAATGCCCAGAACCGGAATCGAACCAGTGACACGAGGATTTTCAGTCCTCTGCTCTACCAACTGAGCTATCTGGGCACATCGCATCTTTGATGCTTGTACATTGTAACGCAGATTTGCAGTTCTGTCAACACCAAATTTCAAAAAAAAATACAAAATTTCATTTTTTCTTTCTGGGAAGAACAAAAAGGTGGAAAACAAAGCAAATTCGCCTTCAGAAAAGGAAAATAGCCGGAATCTTCCGTTCACGATGATTCCGGCTATCTTTCTTTTCTTATGAAAAAACGCCTAGGGTTTCTCTGTTTTGCAAATCAGCTTTTTTGTTTCGCCTTTTCATCCCAATAATCGCAGGTAATGCCCACAACATCGGAAGTAAAAGGTGTACCGTCTTTTTTCTTGAAATGCCGTGTGGCACGGAAGGCATATTTTGCCCCCACGAACAACACAGGCAAGTTACAGTACACGATGATGATATTGCCAAGGTCTGAGATATACCACAAATTCCCCAGTTCCAGCCCTGCCATAACGGACAGAACACCAAAGGGAATGAACACCAATGCCCCCAGAATCCGCACAAAATAAATGAAGGGACGTTTACGGCTGATGCGGTTTGCGGCAATCTCCGCAAAAATGATGAAGCCCACAATACAGGTATAGGCGAAAAGTCCATAGCAAACGCTGATGAGCAATGTCACCAGACTATCGGCGCCGCTGCCCGGTGTCAAAGAAGTAATGGACGCCAGATACAAAGGCAGCTGCTGGGTTTTCAGACCTTCCCAAGCCGCCGGGTCTGCGCTCCACAGGTGCGCCATAACAACGATGAAGCCGGAACAGTGTACAGACCACCATGGTATCCAGAAAAACGCCCAGCGCCTGCACTACGCCCTGTTCGCAGGGATGTTCTGCGTCAGAAGCAGCGGCGGACATGGTGATAGTCCCCTGACCTGCTTCATTAGACATAAGCCCACGTTTTACCCCCTGTGCAAGGGCTGTGCCGAAGAAACCGCCGAAAACAGCTTCCGGTGTGAATGCACCGCCGAATACTGCACCAAAGAAATAAGGAATGGTGCCGATATTCAAGAAAGCGATAAGCAGTACCGTACCGCAGTAAATCACTGCCATGACAGGTACCATTTTATCTGTCACCGCTGTGATTTTATGGATACCGCCAAAGGCAAAAAATGTGGTGCCGCCAATGAGCAGGATACCCGTGATGCAGTAAAGCATCGATGTCCGTGAGAATGTTTCCCCTGTGACGATTTCCGCCACAGAGCCTACAGAGGAAAACACGTTGAAGGCCTGCGCAGGCAGACAAAACATGGCGTACAAAATGAAGATACAGGAAAGCAAAACGCCTACCCACGCCCGGTTGCCCATGATTTTTTTACCGTAGAACGGCAGGCCGCCTACCAGTTCATCGCCTTTTCTTTCTTTGAAAATCTGCGCCAGTGTACCTTCCATAAATGCCGTTGCCATGCCGAAAAAGGCACTGACCCACATCCAGAACAAAGCACCGGGACCGCCAACGGCAATGGCGCCTGTCACACCCATGATATTCCCCGGTCCTACACGCATGGCAGAGCTGAGGAAGAAGGCTGCCAGAGGTGTGATACCTACGGCCGCTGTTTTTCGGTCAATGAGAATCCGCAGACCCTTACGGAAATGGGTCACCTGGATAAATCCTGTCTTGATGCTGAAAAAGATACCAGAGCCAATGAGGATGACAATGGCAAAGGACAAATTCCCCAAAATGGGAATGGATGCATACCAATCAAAATTGGTTGGGAACCCCCACAGAAAATCCGCAATGGGTACCACAAAGTCAAAAACCTGATTGACGGCATCGAATACTTCTTTCATGTGAAACTTTCCCCTTTTCTCCCCGTATTACCGTCTTATCGTTTTTCCTGCATAACGGAAATGATGGTGCTGTCCATGGGCGCCATACCTTCCATGCTGATACGACCCAGGTTTTTGGCTGTCTGTTCCGCTGTGGAACCGATGACACCGAAGTTATGAGGGATTGCTGTGCCATTCATAGCAAGCATTGCGGAGAGGAATGCCGCATGTACCCCTGCGTAAGCTTTCAGAGCGCATCCGGTGCTGCCGCCGTCGCAAATCATACCTGTCAGGTTTGCTGCCATATGGTCCATAGCCGCTGCCACTTCTGCCGCGCTGCCGCCCATAAGCAGGACGATACCAGCTGCCGCACCACTGCCGCCGCCCAATACACAGCCACAAAGAGCAGACAGTCTGCCGGTGTAATGTTTGCTGTAAATGGTAATCAGTCCGCTGAGAGCTACGGCTCTGCGGATAGTGTCTTCATCTGCGCCGATGCTTCTGCCGTAAGAAACCACAGGCATGGAGCACAGGATACCGTGAGAACCACTGCCCACAATGCTCATAGCAGGGAAAGGCAGACCAGCCAGACGGGCATCCATAGCCGCTGTGGTCAGGTGCTGTGCACGGGAAATCATATCATCTCCCAAAACACCTTTTGCACGGAAGGCATCCAATGTAGCACCGATGGAAAGCCCTGCGCCTTTTGCACCTTCTGCGGAAAGAGCGCAGTTCATGTCAATCATATCCTGCACAAAGGCAATTTCTTCAGAAGGAACTGTTTTTACATAGTCCACGAAATCCGCTACGGTCACCGTATCGAAAGGAAAAGGCTTTTCTGCTTCCGCTGCCTTTGTTTCCGCTTCAAAAATCACTTCATCGTCTTTCCAAACCTTTGTGATGTTGCTGTGTTTTGCTTCGATGAGGGCTTTGCCTGTGCCTTTGTCTGTTTCCACTTCTGCCAGAATGTAGATTTCTTCTTTGGATTTGTCTACAGCAGTGGTTACGTCAATGCCCATGGCTTTCACGCGGTCTGCGTCTGCTTCTGTGACGGGTTTCAGACATTCCAGTCCCAGTGTCCAGTCACCGCAGACAGCCCCCAGCAGGGCAGCCATTTCGCAGCCCAGTTCCTTTGTGCCGGGGATGGCGCAGGAAAAGGCGTTTTTATACATGCCGCCGTTCATTTCCACATGGATTTTCTTGATATTCCCTTCAGCCGCCGCTGCCGCTCTTGCGGAAGCCAGTGCAATGGCACCTACTTCTGTGACACCCAAAGCGGGGCTGATTTCCTTTTTCAATAACGCTGTCAATTCTCTCATAGCATATTCCTCCCTTGTATTTCTCTTTAAACAAGATAACACGATTTTCCGCAAAATGCCAGATGGAACCCCCTTTCTTTCGTATAATCTCAAAATTCTGTCATACAACGCTGTACAGTTTTAACCTAATAAAGCAGATATTTTGATAATATATCGTGTATTTTGCCCCATCTCATTGTTTTTTTCTATGCACCCTACTATAATAAAGCTCACCGCAGCTGGTATTATCACCAAATGCACATACTTATTTTTATCAATTATTGTTTCACAAGTAGGAGGGTATCGTTTATGGAACAAAAAAGAGAAAGGTTCTCCTCCCGACTGGGCTTCATCCTCATTTCCGCAGGCTGCGCAATCGGGCTGGGGAACGTATGGAAATTTCCTTACATCACCGGACAGTATGGCGGCGCGGCTTTTGTGCTGATTTACATCGCCTTTCTGATTTTGATGGGGATTCCCATTCTGGTGGCGGAACTTTCTGTGGGCCGTGGCAGCCAGCGCAGTATCGCCTGCGCCATGGACGTATTGGAGCCGAAAGGCACCAAATGGCATTGGTATAAATATCTCGGCATGGCCGGCAACTACATCCTGATGATGTTCTACACCACAGTAGCCGGCTGGATGCTTTACTATTTCTTCAAAACAGCTGCCGGCGGTTTTGACGGGCTGGATGCAGAAGGCATCGGCGCAGCCTTCAACACCATGCTGGGCAGACCCGGTCTGATGACTGGATTTATGGTAGTGGTTGTTCTCATTTGCTTTGCCATCTGCGCACAGGGCTTACAGGCCGGCGTAGAAAAGATCACCAAAGTCATGATGCTGATGCTTCTGCTTCTGATGATCGTACTGGCAGTGCGTTCCGCATTGCTGGAAGGCGGCGAAGCTGGTCTGGAATTCTACCTGAAACCCAACTTTGGCGCACTGAAAGAATACGGTCTGTTGGAAGTGCTTTTCGCGGCACTGGGTCAGGCGTTCTTCACACTGAGTATCGGTATCGGTGCCATTGCCATCTTCGGCAGTTACATCGACAAATCCCGTTCTCTCACAGGGGAAGCCATCCTCATCACCATTCTGGACACCTTCGTAGCGTTCATGGCTGGTATGATCATCTTCCCTGCATGCTTCGCTTACGGCGTAAACCCCGGTCAGGGTCCTTCCCTGATCTTCGTGACACTGCCTAACGTGTTCAACAACATGCCCGGCGGCAGACTCTGGGGCTCTTTGTTCTTCCTGTTCATGTGCTTTGCGTCTTTCTCCACCGTCATTGCCGTGTTCCAGAACATCATTTCCTTTGCCACAGACCTGACCAACGCCAGCAGAAAGAAAGTCATCATCATCAATGTCATTGCCATCATTCTGCTGTCCATGCCTTGTGTACTGGGCTATAACCTGTGGAGCGGCTTCCAGCCCTTCGGTCCTGATACCGCAGTGCTGGATCTGGAAGACTTCATCGTCAGCCAGAACATCCTGCCTCTGGGCAGCCTGATCTTCGTCCTGTTCTGCAGCTGGAAAATGGGCTGGGGCTGGGACAACTTCCTGGCAGAAGCCAATGCGGGCAAAGGGCTGAAATTCCCCAACTGCCTGCGCATCTACATCAAATGGGTACTGCCCCTGATCGTACTGTTCATCTTCGTCATGGGGTACTATTCCAAATTCTTCGCGGCATAAAGCGAAAAGCGTATTATAAAAAGGTATGGAAAAAAGCAAATTCCTCTTCAGAAAACATTGTTTTTTCTTGATTTCTTAAGGGGAATTGCGACGGCTGTTTTCATAAGAAAACATATCAAAAAATCTTAATAAAAAATAAGAAAGCCAAAATCCTTTGTAATCATAAGGGTTTTGGCTTTCTTTGTTTTCTTATGAAGATGCCCCTAAGTTCCATACCTTTTTGTTTTGCTATATCAAACAGACTTTTTTCCCTTTTTTCCGGGCATATTCCACGGCGGTATAGGCGCCGCCTTCCCCTCGGATGACATACGCAATGACAAAATCCGTCTGCTCCGCCATCCAGCGATTGCGGCAGACAATGGCAGCTTTGAAAGGCACCTTTGCCAGCGTATCCGGCACAAAAGCCTCATCAAATCCCCCTTCCCTCACCCTGGGACTGCGGAGGGCAGAGGCGTAGGCTGCCACCAGCACCAAACGGATATGAGGATAGCCCCTCCGCAATTGCCGTACGGTTTGGGCTGCCAGAAAATCAAAATTGCCGTGTCCCCCTACCAGAAAGGTGGTGACACCTTCCAGCAGCACCATCTCCTCGGCGGCAGTGTACAAATCATCGGCAAGGGTGTCGGGAGCATCCCGATGACCGAAGAAACAGCAGATTTTTCCCTGCATGATTATCACCTCTTTCAGATATGATTTAGATATACTGTAGCTATGAACAATATCTATTTTGAACATAATACCACATTTTAGATATAAAATAAATGCATTATAAACTTATTTTGAGGTGAGAATATGGGAATTAAAAGCGTTTCTATCCGCATTGACGAAACCATGCTGCACAAACTCCATTTCGTTGCCGACTACGAAGGTCGTTCTGCCAACAGTCAGGTCAACATCCTCATTCGGGACTGCATCCAGAAATTCGAAAAGGAACATGGAGAAATCCCCATCAAATAAACACATATCAGAAAACAAAAAGGCTGAAATCTCTATCATCACAGAGGATTCCAGCTTTTTTCGTTTCACAGCCGGAATCCTGACAACACAAAGGGCTCTGGCTGTTCTGTTTTTATGGGGATTTTACAAAGATTTGCTTCTCCCCTTGACATTCCAGCCTTCCCGCGATATCATTAACACTGTTAATTAACTTTGTTAAGTGTATGGAGGTGCAGAAATGGAGATGGATTGGATGGATATGGTATATTACCAGAAGCAAGTACAAAAACTGACACGTCTGCTTCTGCCCGCAAAACAAACCAATCTCACCGTCAGCGAATGTGAGCTGCTGGCATGGCTGTATCAGGAGCCGGAACAAAATACCCCTGTTCTGCTGAGCCAGCGCAGCGGCATGAAAAAAGAAGCTGTCAGCCGCTGTTTGAAAAGCCTTTTGGAAAAAAACTGCATCCGCAAGGAAAAACAGCCTCATGACGAAAGAAGCTACAAAATCTATCTGACAGACACCGGCGTGGAAGAACTGCAAAAAGGCTACAAAATCATATTGCAGCCCTTTTATGACCTGTGGAGAAGCACAGGAGAAGATTTTGAGGCGTTTTTGCAGTATACAGACAAAATTGTTTCCCATATCAAAAAGGAAGAACAGGAGTGATGCCCATGACTTTTTATAATGCGTTACAAATGGACCCGGCGATATTGAAAGCGAAAATCGCCCAGTGTGATACAGCGGCAGAAAAACGGTTTTACTGGATTGCCATGGCACTGCGTTCCCTGCTCATTGTAGGCTTTGCGGTGGTGTTCATCAGTGGTCTTGCAAAAGTATTCGGTCAGGACAACACCCCTTTGGCAGTGGCGCTGTTCTGTATCCTTTTGGGGATTCGCTTTGTAAATTTTGAATATTGTATTGGGGATTCTCTGGTGACTTTGGCAGCGGCTCTGGCGATTTTGCTGTTCACCCCCACCGCTGTGGCAGTGGCACCCCCTTATCTTGCCATTCCCCTGCATTTTGTGAGCTTTTTCCTGCTGCTCTATATGACCACGCAAAAGCCCGAACTGGGCAACGGCGGTCTTTACAGCTTTGCCTATGTATACCTGACAGGCAACCCTGTTTTCGGCGAAGCATTGGCAAGAAGAACCATGATGGCAGTGGTAGGTTATCTCCTCTGCGCCATCATCCTGTACCGGAAACATCGCCATGCCCACGGGGAAGTTCGTTTCCACCATATACTCCAGCGGTTCGACCTGCGCAACATCGTTCATCTGTGGCAGTTCCGCATGGCTTTGGGCGTTAGTCTGGTGCTGACTGCGGGACGATACTTCGGCGTGGAACGGTTTATGTGGATGGGCTTTGCCTGTGCCTCCCTGCTGTGTGAATATCCTTATTCTGACAGCTTCACCACTAGGTTCTGGCAGCGTATCGTTGGGGTTTTCGCAGGCTCCGGCGCGTATCTGGTCATTTACCTTATCACGCCTGATTCCCTCCATTTCCTGCTGGGGCCTTTAGGCGGTCTGTGCCTTGGCTTCTGCCGGGATTATCGTTATAAAACCGCTTTCAACTGCTTTGGCGCACTGATGCTGGCAACGGGCATCTATGGTCTGGGAAATGCCGTTGTGCTCCGTATCACAGACACCATTCTGGGCGTGCTTTTCGCATTGGTATTTACCTTCCTGTTCCAGAAACTGGTTTCCCAGAGAATCAGGGGCAACGCCTGCAAAGAATCTTAAATACAAAAACCACCCTTTAGGGGCATCTTCATAAGAAAACAAAGAAAGCCGAAATCCTTATCATGATAAAGGATTTCGGCTTTCTTATGATATTGAGATTTTATTCGATATGTTTTCTTATGAAGACAGCCGTTGCAATTTCCCTTAAGAAATTAAGGAAACGAAAATCAATGTTTTCTTAAGGGGAAGTTGCTTTAGGGGTGGTTTTATTTTTTTATTTTTTCATTTCTTCTTTTACCATATCCGCATACTGCCGAAAGCCTTTTTCCTCTTTTTCGGGAAAAACAAAACCGAGTGCTTCCGCCGTTTTTTCTGCGGTCTGCCGAAAAAGGATGCACGCTTTTTCGATAGCTTTCCAGAAATGGGAAAAATCACCATCGGGCAGTGTTTCCAGATACAGGTCATACTGTTCTTTGGGCAGATAATTTTTCAGATATTTTCCCAATTTGCCGCAGGATACCCCAAAATCTGTCTGTGTCCCCACTTGCCACTGGAGCATCTGTTCCAGCATAGGGCGCACCAGTGTATGATAGGTTGTCATGGCAAAGGGCATCTCCTGCCGCGCCAGACCTTTCACCACATCGCACAGATTCCAGTAAAAGGTGTTGCAGCAGCCCATAAATCGGTTTTCCGTAGGCTTTTGCACCCAAAATTCCTCATCCGTCGGGGGAAATTTGGGCAGACAGCCGATTTTATCCAACAAAGGCACAAACAGGCGATTGCGGTTCTTTCCCTGCTCCATGGTTTCCAGTGTTTCCACACCAATGTCGATGCGGTTGCCATCGGCAAAAAGCAACAGCCAGGAATAGCTTTTGTCATAATCCCCACGAATGCCGAACCGTTCTCCATAGCCGAAATCGTCGTCCTGCTCCTGCTTCAATATGACTTCGCCGAACACATCCAGCCATGCAGGGTTTTCCCGAAAAGGCGCTACTTCCTTCACCACATACATGATGTCAAAATCCTGATAGACATCTTTTGGCACATTTTCATTGGCACGGGAGCCTTTCAGATATGCCGCCAGCACCCGACTGTCCTGTCTTGCCGTTTCCAGAATCAAATCCATCATTTCCTGTTCTGTCCGCAATGCTTTCACCTCCGAAAAATAAGAAAAAAGCCGAAACCCACAGGCTTCGGCGCCGTCCCTAAGAGGATTTGAACCTCCGGCCTACCGCTTAGGAGTAGACCCGATACGACATCGGGAAGTGACATCTAATGCTTAAAAATGC
>OLVT01002715.1_pt1 | contig 11598 bp, 9 predicted proteins | sample 1673241 | NCBI WGS metagenome assembly OLVT01 (sample SAMEA3178936, study PRJEB25190) | human gut metagenome | biome: human gut; feature: human-associated habitat; material: faeces | place: Austria | collected 2013 | reverse complement strand
GTTCATTCAAAATAGCATCGAAAAAAACTTCCGGGAAATCACTGGTAAACTTGCCCTCATCATTATAACCGATCAACCTTCAACAAGAAGAGGATGTGTCACCATGAAGTGAACACGAGAAAATAGGTAGCTTACTGTATATTTTACTTGACTATTTTTTACCCGGTCGTGTTTTTCCAAAAACACGTACGTAATTTTCAAGAAACACGTACGTGTTTTTTCGAAAACATGTACGTGTTTTACTCAAATCTCCATCATAATTTATATCCATCTAATTATAAGCCAGTTATAAACCATTTCAAACAAATGCTTTATTGTATTTTTTTAATCCGTTTACTCTGTTGGCTACTTCAATGGCACAATAGAGTAAACTATTCATCAACTTGCACCTAATTATCACAAAAGACTTCGTATATTTACACCTTCTATTAACGTTAGTTAATCACAAAATTCGATGCGAAAAAGCCCTCTTGCACTCCTATTATCGCTTATCTGCCTGATCTCGTCTCATAACGAGATACAAGCGCAAGGACATCCCCCGACAGATTCATTGCGACAACGGGCCGCAGCGAGCGTGGGTAAGGAAAAGCATGATCTACTGATGCGTATAGCCATGTCCACCAACGATATCGCCGACTGGGACGCTACGCTCAACGACGCTATCGACCGGTGCGACACCCCGGCCATCTGCCGATCAAGGCTGAATCGCATACAATGCCTCTTTAATTTCTACTCCGTGGATTCGGCTATCATCGAGGCACGAGAGAGCCTTCCTTTTATATTGAATGCCAAGCAATACAGTTTCTACTTCTCCACCTATAATACTTTTATATCCGGATTGTTCAAGCAAAGACGGTTCGACGAGGCCCGTGAGGAAGCCACAACCATGTTCGAGACGGCGCAACAGGTTAAACAACCGGTAGGCATGACGATGGCCTTGCAGGTACAAGGCAGCATGTATTATAAACTCGGCTTGTACGACCAAGCCCTCACCTCGCTGGAAAAAGGGATCGCTATATGTCCCACTTACGAGAATGGTGAGACCCTACATCTCGGCCGTTCTTTACGAATGGCTCTTCATGACCGCCCTGAAGGTGAACGACACAGAACGCATATCCCGTTACGCCGACAGCTACGCCGCCCTCGTCAAATGGAGAGACGAGCATGGGAAAGTGGACCCGACCGGACATTATCCCGTCACCTCCCGCTCTCTCCAAGCCTTGTCTTTCCTGAAAAAAGGGCAAATAAAAGAGGCGAGACGATTGCTGGATGAGGCAGCCCGGTTTATTCATCCCCAGATCCCGGCCAACGCTTATGAGCATTTTTACGAGGCTCGTCGAGAATTACGGAAAATGACAGGAGATTACCAAGGGGCTATCAAGGATATGGATATCCTGTTGGCGGCCCACGAGGGCGACCTATCTTTCTATATGGACGATTTGTTGAAGAAAGCGGAACTTCTGGCTCATTCCGGAGATCCCCGGTCCTGTATATCGCTCTATCATACGTATATACAGGTGAAAGACTCGGTAAACCGGTTGGATATCGCCTCTCGGATGGATCAACTACGGACTATTTACGAGGTAGACCGGCTCAACCAAGAGAGGCAATACGCAAGGAACTGGATGTTCGCCGCCTTTACCGGTTGCTTGCTCCTTTTCCTTTTGCTAGCGGGATATATTATCTATTCCCAACGCCTAAAAGCGAAGAACCAAGTACTCTACAGACGCATACAGGAACAGATCCGGCAGGAAAATAAGGCGGTGGAAACCATTAAGCAAATACCCGAGAACGATCTTTCCCGGGAATTACGTTTATTCATAAACTTGAACGAGTTATTGGAAAAAGAAAAGCTATACACCGATCCCACCTTGAACCGGGATGATCTGGCACAACGTTTGGGGACCAACCGTACCTACTTGATGGAAGCCGTACGTACTTACGGCGGGAATATGACCGTCCGCGAATATATTTATGACTTTCGTCTAAAGCATGCCGCCGAACTGCTCTCCTCTCCCTCCGCCCTCTCGATCGATCAAATATGCTATGACTCCGGATTCGCTTCCCGCTCGGTATTTTACCGCCTTTTCCGACAGAGCTATGGCCTGTCTCCTAACGAATATCGAAAACTTGCGGAGAAAGAAAAAGAAAATTAAAATACTATATTTCAAAAACTTGCGCCACACGGACAAATGTTTTGCGCCACACGGACAGCTTTTAGGATTACTATTCGGATATTGAAGCGATATCTGTTAATCCTAAAAACAAACTATATATGAAGACAAATTATTTTTTTCTCCTTTTCTTTCTTTTGATTCTGATGGGATGTTCGGATGACAAAAACATTCCGGATATCCCGGCCTCCACAGAGGACACCTATGAAGGAGTACACGATCTGATCAGTTTCACGAAAGAAACCGAAGATTTCACGTATGGAGACCTGACTTTCTACATCAAGACTCCCCGCGGGAACATTATCCAACGGAAAGCCAAGCACCGGCGATTATCCGGGACTTCCCTATTCACCATGGAAAAAGGGCTGAAGGAGGGTAAATACCAGCTACTATATATGGAATATACCATCCAATCGGATTGCCCGGACATTGACGGGCGAAATGGGGAGTTCGGCATGGGGTGCTACATTACCGTCAGCGAGAATGGGATCTCCACCGAAACCAACCGTGACGAGCGAATCGGCCTGTATGGGAACGGTACGCCGGAAGATCCGTACCGGATAACCTCTGCCGATGATTTGGCGAAGATACAAGAAGCGATCCTCAACTTCCACAACAATGGTAACCTTGTTAATTCCTCCACCTGCTTCAAGCAACAAAATGACATTAGCATGGCCAACTATAATGACCAATGCGGCTGGGAGGGTAACTGGTATCAAATCGGATTATCAGCCAGTTATCCTTTGACGGCAACGGCTATACGATCCGGGATCTGAAAATGTTAGATAAAAACGCCGTGGGCGCTAGTTTGTTCGGCTTCGTAAATCAAGCCATCATCTCGAATCTCACCATCGAGAAAGCCACCATAACCGGCTATGGGGCGCTATCGGCTATCGTAGGAGCCGTTACCACCAAGGGGGGAAGCATCAATAAGACATTCATAAAAGGGTGCATAGTAAAAAAATCCACCATCGAAAGCCGTAGCGATGGCGTAGTCACGGACGGCATGGCCATAGGCGGGATCGCCGGCATGGTAGACCCAAACGTAAATCTCTGGATAGATTCCTGCTCGGTAGAGGATTGCACTATAAACGGGGCGATTGCCGTAGGAGGAATCCTTGGCGGAGGAACAGTGTACTCAATGACACAAATCACGAACTCCCACAACCGGAATACCAAGGTAACCGCATCTTACAATTGTGCCGGAGGAATCGTTGGGTACGCCGATACGCTCTATGTATATTCATGCAGCAATAATGGCTCTATCAAAGGTGCCGCATCCACAACCGCTCCTCCCGGAAACCTTCCTGCCAATTCTATATATAATGTAGGAGCGGGCGGGATCGCCGGAGGAAGTGGATTGAGCACCATCATTTCCAGCCGAAACAGCGGGACGGTGCAAGGAAGCAGGGGCGTAGGGGGAATTATCGGAAGCACACTGGTAACTACCCAGCCGAAAACTTATTATAATAACACGTTTATCGGTTTTTGCTCGAACTCGGGGAATATAAACGGCGACAGTTATATAGGAGGATTATGCGGTGAGGCGCAACTTGGCGCTTATAAATCGTATAATGAGGGTATGATCAAGGCTAATTCATCCTTCGCTGGTGGAATTTTAGGATTCGCTCCCTTGGCCTCCATCACCAACACGGCGAATTTCAATAAAGTAATCGCCTCCTCTTATAGCGGAGGAATAGCCGGTTCCATCCTTGCCGGCTCGTTGGGTATTAACACGAATCTGGGGGAAGTAGCCTCCTACCATGAATATGCCGGTGGTATGATAGGAAGGGCAGGGAATACGCTTGCCATGAACTATTGTTCCAATTTCGCATCGATATCAGGTTCCTCATACCTCGGTGGTATGATCGGCGAGGTAGGCGACGCAAGGAAATGGACGATCATGGACGGCGTATCCTTGGGGTTTGCCACATTCGAACTAGCGTCTACTCTTGTCGGATTTGTCCCTTTCGCTAAAATCGTGGGAGAAAGCGGAGAAATCCTTGTTAACTGCGCCCTTACAGTACTTAGCCTCGTCTTAAATGATATCGATATTTTATCAGAAGGTTTTAGCGTATTCGGGCTTATTTCACACGGTCATCCGGAGATTATAGAAACAGAGAGGCTGAAAGGTGTCATTACCCATGATATCGCCATGTTGGAATCAGATATGGACACGAAACTGGCCAATAAAACAGACAACCTATCGTTCGCAAGTATCAAACTGAGGAGCAAAGATATGACAAATAGGTTCATGTCTAATCGAAAGACATTAACAGAATGGTTCGAAAGTGGGACAAACCACCAGATTTATAGTGATGCGATGAATTATAAGAGAGGGTTGCTCTCCAAACAGATCCTTAAAAGCAAAAAAAACGAAGAAGTTCTACATACGGTTGTCAGTGGTGTTTGTTGCGCGGTCAATTCAGCCTTGCTTTTTGTTACAGTTATCACTTTCCCCGAAGGTGTTCCCGCTGTAGCCTTGATGGGAGGTGCGCTAGCGTTAGTCAGTTTCGGCAATTCGGTTTCGGCCACTCTTGATGATTTCGTGGAAAACTCCGTCGTTATCACACAATGCTTGAACGCCGGAGAGATTGGCCAATATAGCAGCGGAGGCTTGGTAGGCCAACTTCAGCAAAGCTGCCTTATCTCCGATTGTATAAATATGGGACGCTCAAATAAAAGAGCCAATGCCATAATTGGAGTTGTCAATCAAAACGTAACGGTAAGTAGAAATTTGAATGTCGGGGAGAATTGGTATCTTTTCGCACCTCCCGCATCCGTTTCTTATTTTGGGAATTACTGCATGCTGGGCACTGTAGAGCAACCGAATCCTGTGATTATGAACATATTCAGCTTACAAGACTTAAAGTCGGAAAAGACCTTTACTGGATGGGACTTTGATGTAAAATGGGAAATACCATCCAACGAAACAGGTAGCTTTCCGATCCCTAAGAAATCCGAGATGCAATTTGATAAACCTAATTTATAAATAAACGAACAAACAAACATGAAAACATACACTAAAACAATATGGAATATATGCGCATGCATGCTTATCATCTTGCTCGGCGGATGCGCGGACGATGACATCATACGAAACGACTGCGGATCGACCTTGCAAGAGACAGAATCTCATCTAATAAGCACGTTCTCCTTGCCGGAAGGCAAAACTCCCATACAAGATACGAGAGAACAGATCTTTTTCCAGTTGAGATCGCTGAGCGATAACTCCATACAGCTCATGGAAGGTAAGATCCGGAAAAACGCGGGGATTCTTTCCTGTGAAATGTTTATCCCCAATAATCTGGTATTAGAAGATGGAGACTATATACTTTGGTTAAAATTCGATGAAGAAGGCAGCGTCTATCCACTAAGCTATCATCTGACATTCCGTGACAAGATGGTCAGTATGGTACGTGATACTAAATATATTTACGAGATGCTGAATGGCGAAGGTACGGAAGAGAATCCTTATCTGATTACTTCCACCAACGATTTCGCCTATCTCGTGTCTCAATTAGCCACGTACGACCGTAATTACGGATACGGGCAATTCTTCAAGCAAATAGCCGACATCAAAGCTCCTATCCCCAATTGCCTGTATCAAGGTAACGCTTATAAAAGCGCCCCGTTCGCGGGGAACTACGACGGCGATTCCCATAAGATACTAAACCTAACCTATCTCGGGACGAACGGTGGAGAGCAAAGCGACGCAATCGGGCTTTTCTCCATTTTACACGACGGGGCAGTGATCCGGAATCTTGATATAGAAGGAGCGGATATAGAGTATCCGGGGAATTGCTGCGGATTGCTTGCGGGAGTAGCTAACGGGAATATACGAATCGAGAATATAACCTTAAACGGTAATATCAAGTCCACGAAGGATAAAGTTGGCGGTTTAATAGGCTATATCGAGGGCAACGCCCAGTCGTTGGCACAAATCAGTATCCGGAATGTGCGATTGGGCGTCTCATTCTCGGAATCCGGCAGCTCTTATATCGGAGCGTTGATCGGCTGGGCCGAGAACGCTTCCATTCAAGTGGAGGATATCAGTAGCGACGGGATTTTCAAAAACTTGAGAGGGAATAATCATGTGGCCGGTCTGATCGGGAAATTATATGGTCAAATCGATGCCAGAAAAATTAAGCTGCAACATACCACCTTAAACGATTTCCCGATATCCGGAAACCAGAACGTAGGCGGATTGATCGGTGAGGCATTCTTACAGGCGGCATCCAGTTTCAAAGACATAACCATCGACATGCCGATCAAAGGTAGCTCCTATGTTGGCGGATTGATCGGTCAGATCCGGTCGGAAGCCCCTACCAATATCCTCATCGCCATCGAGAACTTCCAGTTGTCCAATCCGGCAAATCGGTCTCAAATCCAAGGGGGTAGTTATGTGGGTGGAATGATCGGATATTCCCACAAAACACACGCTAACGCATTTACGATAGAGCTTAAAGGGGAATCCTTGTTTCATGCCTCGATAACCGGGCAGTCTGCTATAGGAGGTATTTTCGGTTCTTTAGATGATACCCAAATACAAATAACCCCGGCCTCACGATTGTATATGGATAATGAATCCCTTGAAGCTTCTTCAGGGATTTGTGGCACTTTAGCCGGAGCCTTATCTTACCAAGAACCGGGGAAAGAAATTCTTTTGGATCCGGAAATATTGGTGATTAATCCCAACATCAAAATAAAGGGAGGAAATAACACAGGAGGAATCATCGGAGCGTTATATAATGGGACGTTGACTGGGACCTATAAGCCAGAATTCAATGCCGCAAACGTAATCGTGAGCAAGATTCCACGACCGATTTTCCCGGGTAACATAAATTCGGAAAAACCCTATCGCGAAAATGCCGCTTATGTTGGAGGAATTGTCGGATATGCAGATAAATCTACCCTCAGAAGACTCTTCACGCAACCTTCCATTTACGGCAGAAGTACAGTCGGAGGAATCATCGGATATGCGAGCGATACTCAAATATCAGATTGCGGCGTGAAAACAGAAACATTTAATAATGGGAATAATAGCGCCATTATGGTAGGGGGAATTATCGGACAAGCATCGTGCTCATCCCACTGTGAGTTTTCCAATCTAGTAAATTACAGTGATATCTCCTCAGGATCCAATTATATCGGAGGCATTTTCGGGAGTATGGTAGCAAGAACTACCGTAAAGATCAATAAAGTCGTGAATTTGGGTAAGCTATCAGCCACAAATAACATAGGCGGTATCATTGGAAAAAACGCTGGAAAAGGCATTGAGGTTTATGACGCAGCTAATTTCGGTACGATCCAAGGTATCGCAGGAGATAAAGAATACGGAGTGGGCGGTATAGCCGGTGCCTCTGAGGATGCCATTACAATTTATAAATCCGTTAACCACGGAAATATCACCATAAACAGGAACGCCAAGTATTATGGCGCAGGAGGTATCTTGGGGTATGTAAAACAAGGTGGAGCACACATCCGTTACTGCTGTAACCGGGCAAATATAGACTATCCGAAAGATAAAGAAGACAGCCATGGCATTGGAGGCATCGTGGGGAGCATAGAAAAGGCGAGTGATAACGACGACAGTTACGTACTGGATTGCTACAATATGGGAGAAATCAACGGACAGCAAAAAGCGACCGGCACGCTTGGTTCCGACTACCGGGGAGGGATCGTAGGAAACCTCGGAAGCCACGGGAGATGTTACCGGGCCGTGAACGGGGGCTATGTCCGCTTTGGAAACGCAGGTGTCGGAAATGGCAACAAGAAGAATCTGACACATATCTATATCTTGCCCGGTACAGGCAAAGACTTTGGAGCAACGTATATCCCCCAACCAACCAGAGAAGATAAAAATATCTACCAAGGATTCGACTTCACGGGAGATCATGATCCCAACCGGCAACCGGTTTGGGTTCTGGGTGGCACATATAGCTCGGAGAATAAAATGCTACCCTACTTGCATTCAGGAAAATGTTATTTCCAATTCGCAAAATATGCCCCATAAAATACACCCTCTTTAATACACTCTATATATATCCATACCGGGCGCGAACTATTCATCGGTTTGCGTCCGGTTTTCACAAAAGACTTCGTATATTCGCGAAGTCAATATTCCATATTTTAATACATTACTTACATAACACAAATACAAAATGAAAAAGTATCTTACTCTTGCCGCATCAGCTCTGCTCCTAGCCGCATGCAGCGAAAAACCGGGTTACGAGATCAACGGTACCGTAGCGAACACCGATCTAAACGGAAAATACGTTTACCTGTATGAATATGGCGTACAAGACGCCGCCCCAATGGATAGCGCATTGGTGCAGAACGGCACGTTCACGTTCAAAGGAACACAGAACGCCCCTGCCCTACGCAAACTCGCCTTCGCCGAGGATGTCGTGGAACCCAAACGTGCCGCTTCCGGCGAGAACGCTCCTTTTACAAGCGTATTCGTACTGGAGAACGGTAAATTACAGGCTGTTCTTGACGAGGCCGCTTCCGCCGTTTCCGGAACACCGGAGAATGACGGCCTGAAAGCCCTGCAAGCACAAATGAAGACTTTGCGTGCGGATCTGGAGAAGCTTTCCGCCGACATGAAATCAGAGGATAAGGAAGTCGTAAGCGCCGCCGAGAAGAAATATGACGAGATCGACCAAAAGGTAACCGATGCCGTCAAGACTTACATATTGAATAATACGACCAAGCAATCCGCCGCCAAGTTATTATACGATTTCCGTTACAGCTTGGACGAGGCGGTCCAGAACGAGATTATCGCCAAGGCGGACTCCGCTTTCAAGGCCGTTCCGAACATCGATAAGCTCATGGCTCACCTAGATGTACTGAAAACCGTAGCCGTAGGCAAGAAGTTCGTGGACTTCGAGATGGCCGACCCGAACGGTAAGACGCACAAGTTATCCGAGTTCGTAGGCAATGGCAAGAACATCGTGTTGATCGATTTTTGGGCAAGCTGGTGTCCTCCTTGCCGCCGGGATATGCCGAATTTGGTAGCCGCTTACAAGAAATACAAGAACAAAGGTTTCGAGATAGTTGGCATCTCCTTGGATAGCAAGGCTGACGCATGGGCGAAAGGCGTAAAGGACCTGAATATCACATGGACCCAACTCTCCGACTTGCAAGGCTGGAAAAACTCCGGTGCTCAACTATACGGGGTAAACAGCATCCCTCACACCGTATTGGTGGATAAGGACGGAACGATCATCGCCAAGAACCTACATGGCGAGGAGATCGACGCTAAACTTCAAGAAATACTAAAATAAACAAGAATAACATGTCCGCTCAAATCACTCTAAACTGGGAAAAGGACTTGACATTCGAGACCTTGCTAGACGGGCATAAGGTGACAATAGACAGGGATATGGAGAACGGGGGCAACGACGAGGGCCCCCGTCCCAAAGCCCTAATGCTCGTAGCCTTAGCCGGATGCAGCGCCATGGACGTAATCCCTTTGTTCAACAAGATGAGGGTACGTTTCGAGAAAGTATCCATTGACGTGAAGGCCGAGAGCTCCGACACCATCCCCATGGTATACACCGCATTCCACATGACCTACCATATCCAAGGGAACAAGGAAGACGCAGCCAAGATAGACAAGGCGATCCGCTTGTCGCAAGAAAAATATTGCGGAGTAGGCCTTATGATGAAAAAGATCGCCCCTATCACGTACGAGATCCTGTTAAATGGGGAACCGTTAAAACCATACCCTAACGACAAATAACAAATCCCGCCTCTTGCATGGCTGGATTAAAAAATCTATCTTTGTGCGATCTTTAGAGAAAGCGATATTACTATAAAATTAGCATAAGGTTTTATTACACTTTAATATAATAAATTAGCGATTATGATTTATTCACATGAAGTTCAACACATGTGTGTTGTAAAGAAGGGAGCTAACCACCAGTGCGCTCCGATTCCTGAAGAAGGAAAGTGGGTTAGAGCAACTCAGATCACTGATATCTCTGGTTTGACTCACGGTATCGGTTGGTGCGCGCCGAAACAAGGTGGATGTAAGCTGACATTAAACGTTAAAGAAGGAATCATCCAAGAGGCTCTTGTAGAGACAATCGGTTGTTCCGGTATGACTCACTCAGCGGCTATGGCTTCTGAGATCCTTCCGGGTAAAACTCTTTTGGAAGCATTGAACACAGACCTTGTTTGTGACGCTATCAACACCGCTATGCGCGAGTTGTTCTTGCAGATCGTCTACGGTCGTACACAGTCCGCTTTCTCAGAGGGAGGTCTGCCTGTAGGCGCTGGCTTGGAAGACCTTGGTAAAGGTTTGCGTAGCCAAGTGGGTACGATGTTCGGTACATTGGCTAAAGGTCCCCGCTACTTGGAGATGGCCGAGGGATATTGCACGCGCATGGCATTAGACGCTGATGACGAAGTAATCGGTTATGAATTCATCCACTTGGGTAAATTCATGGATATGGTTAAGAAGGGTATGGACGCTAACGAGGCACTGGAAAAGGCGAAAGGCTCTTACGGTCGTTTCAAAGAAGCTGTAAAATATATCGATCCTCGTAATGAATAAGAAAACATTTACACGTGTCCTCATCGGGCTGAGTGTTATCACGGCTGTGGCTACGCTTATCACGTATTTCGTGATGAAGCCGGAGAAACCGTGGTTGGCGTTTTACGTGGCTTGTTGTGGCGGTGTATTGGTTTTCAACTTTCTGATATCTTTATTCCTAGTAAATAAGAATTTTAAAAAGTAAAAAAATAATATGGCTTTATTTGAAAGTTATGACCGTCGTATTGATCATATCAACGCGGTATTAAACGAATATGGTATCAACGGTATCGAAGACGCAAAGGCTATCTGCGATGCTAAGGGTATCGACCCTTATACAATGTGTAAGGAAACACAACCTATCTGTTTCGAAAATGCTAAGTGGGCTTACGTAGTAGGTTCTGCCATTGCATTGAAGAAAGGTTGCAAAAACGCTGCTGAAGCTGCCGAAGCTATCGGTATCGGTTTGCAGTCGTTCTGTATTCCCGGTTCGGTAGCCGATGACCGCAAAGTGGGTCTCGGACATGGAAATTTGGCCGCTCGTCTGCTTCGCGAAGAGACGAAATGTTTTGCATTCCTTGCCGGCCACGAGTCGTTCGCCGCAGCCGAGGGCGCTATCAAAATTGCCGCTAAGGCCGATAAGGTGCGCAAGGAACCTTTGCGTTGTATTTTGAACGGTCTGGGTAAAGATGCCGCTCAAATCATTTCGCGTATCAATGGATTTACCTACGTTCAAACACAATTCGACTATTATACGGGCGAGTTGAAGGTTGTTCGTGAAATAGCTTATTCCAAAGGTGAACGTGCCAAAGTAAAATGTTATGGAGCCGATGACGTGCGCGAAGGCGTGGCTATCATGTGGCACGAAGGTGTAGACGTATC
>OLVT01002714.1_pt1 | contig 11613 bp, 8 predicted proteins | sample 1673241 | NCBI WGS metagenome assembly OLVT01 (sample SAMEA3178936, study PRJEB25190) | human gut metagenome | biome: human gut; feature: human-associated habitat; material: faeces | place: Austria | collected 2013 | reverse complement strand
AAAAAGCACTGTTGGCAGTCAGAAACAGGGAGACGCGGCTGATCGTCTCCGTTTCCCCTGCGTCCATAAACAGAAGCGCTATCTTTCCGCTGAACAGAAGCAGCACAAGAAAGGCAGCCGCAGAATAGATACAGCCGATGACAGACGCACTCTTTACTCCCTGTCTGATCCGCTCCAGCTTCTTTGCCCCCACATTCTGTCCCGCATAGGTGGCCATGGTACCGCCCAGGGCATCGAACGGACAGCAGAAAAACAGGCTGACCTTGCTTCCTGCAGCCACCGCCGCCACTGCCATGGAGCCTAAGGTATTCACAGAGGCCTGAAGGATCACGCTTCCAATGGCAGTGATGGAATATTGAAGCCCCATGGGGATTCCCATTTTGCAGAGAATTTTCATAATCTGGCCATCTATCTTCCGCTCGTCCTTCTGAAGCCTCAGAATCTCGAAATGCTTCTTCATATAGAGGAGGCACAGGACACCGGAGACTCCCTGGGAGATCACCGTCGCCCAGGCAGCCCCGGCAGGACCCATTTTAAGGACAATGATCGTAAACAGATCAAGGACTATATTAATCACGGAGGACAGCAGGAGGAAATAGACCGGTGTGCGGCTGTCCCCCAGAGAGCGGATAATGCCGGCTGTCATATTGTAAAGATAGGTCACCGGAATTCCCGCAAATATAATAAAGATGTAGCTGTGCGCCTGGTCAATAATGTCCTCCGGCGTCTGCATCCAGAGAAGGATCCTGCGGCAGAGCACGCAGACCGTGACAGCCATTGCTGCAGAAAAAAACAGGGACAGCCAGGCCGCGTTTGCCGCAAACTTTCTAAGCCCTCGATAATCTCCTGCCCCGAATCTCTGGGCCACCGGAATGGCAAATCCGCTGCACACTCCGGTACAGAAGCCGATAATCATAAAATTAATAGAGCCGGTGGAACCGACGGCGGCTAAGGCCTTCACGCCCAGATACTTTCCCACGATAATTGTATCTACCATGCTGTAGAACTGCTGGAACAAAAGTCCCAGAAGCATAGGAACCGCAAATCCCAGAATGAGTTTAAAGGGCGAACCTGTCGTCATATCCCTTATTTCGCTTTTTGCCATGTTCTTCATTTCCTTCCTGTCCGTTTTTCTTCCATAGCGATTATCCCCCGCATTTTGTCCGCCGGCCCGACGCCTGCCGTGATTTTCTATTCACACTTCCCATTTCAAAGGCTTATCTTAAAGGTTTATCTCATAAAGCGCAGAAGCAGCCGCCCCATGGGCATGCCTCTCAGCTCCTTCTCACTGACTGCCCTGGTGACCACAAGCAGCCAGCCGTAGAGAAGGGCCCCGACGCCTGCAGCAGCCAGAACTCCCAGAGTATTGGAGGGCACAAAATGGCAGATTCCCTCATAGACCAGGCGGGCTGCAGCCCCCATAACTGCAGAGCAGGCGAGAGGCAGAAGGAAGGTAGTTTTCACCTCCTGCCTGTACCGGAGCGTCCGGCCGATAGAAACCCAGTTTAAAATGCAGACCGCCAGGGCAAAGGTCACATTTCCTATCACAAGCCCGTATACTCCCCAGTTCAGACGCTCTAACATCACATAGACAAAAACCACATGGATCGCCAGGGAGACAGCCGAGTGGGTCACTGATTTTCTCATCTGGTCAATGCCCTGAAGCACCGCGTTTGTCACCGTGGAAAGGGAGAAGAAAATTACGGCACAGGAACCTAACATCAAAAGATCCGAAGTCATTTTTCTGCCGTCTGCGAATACCAGACGCATGATCGGGGAGGAGAGGGCAAACATGCCAGCCGCGCAGGGGATGGCCAAAAGCATATTGAATTTGATGGTCATGTAGATTTTTTCCTTTACCTCCCCGGGCCGCTTCATGACACGGGACGCCACAATGCTCGGGATCATGGACGCTCCCAGAGAGGATGCGATAGCCACAGGCACATTGGTGAGAAGCCTGTATTTTCCGCCGTAGATTCCCAGCAGGGAAAGCCGTTCTGCCTCGCTAAGGCCCTTCCCTCCCATAATAATGCCAAACATGGAATTGTCCACCGAACCGCTCAGCTGGTAGACAAACTGGCTCATAATGATGGGGACAAAGGTCAGAAGCAGAAGCTTCATAATCTCTCCGTATCCGGAAACGTCCTCCCGATCTTCCCTCTCCTTCTGTGCTCCCGATCCCTTGGCCGCTCTCCAGTAGCCTCCGGTATTTCCGTGAGATTTCGCCATCCAGAATGCCAGAATAATGAAAGCAGCCAGCGCTCCCACCAGAGTTCCCAGGGTTCCCCCTGCGGCTCCGCAGGAGGCTGGATTCTCAGTTCCTGCATAGCGGTTCATAAAATCCCAGGAGGCCCAGATACTCACAGCCGCATGCACCACCTGCTCTGCCACCTGGGATACGGAGGTGGGGATCATATTGCCGTGGCCCTGGAAGAATCCCCGAAACACTCCCATCACTGCAAAGACGAGAATGGTAGGAGCCATCACGCGCAGCGGCAGGGCGCTTCCCGGGCTGTTAAAAATGCCCGAGGCGATCCAGTCTGCACAGAGAATCAGAAATGCGCTCATCACCCCGCCTGCAAACACGCCCACAAAGATGCCGCAGCAGAACACCCGCCCTGCATCCCTCCTTCTTCCCTCCTGCTCCTTCTTCGCAATCAGCTTTGATACCGCCAAAGGAAGACTGTAGGAGGAAAGGATCAGACCAATATTATAAATTTCGTAGGCGGTATTATAGTATCCAATCCCTTCATCTCCCAGAATCCGTGTCATGGGGATTTTGTAGAGCAGACCAATCAGCCGCACCAGAATCCCTGCGGCTGCCAGAATGCTGCCCTGGAGCAGAAAGTTTCCGACAGCCTGTCCCTTTTTTTCATTCATATGTTTATTCTCCTCTGTTCATTGCCAACTTTTAAAGCACAAAAAGCGCAAAAACCGCCCTTATTTTACTACATCTTACGCAAAATTCCTAGACCATGTTTTAAAATTGAGTTCATTCCCGTAACTTGGGACTGTCTCTATCCGGCGGGAGGCTGTACGGCATCGTCTCTCTCTATGGAACATTCCCTGTACTCTGCCGGGCAATTATCAGTTAATTTATATCCAGCGGGTTTAAAATTAATACTTCTATATTTTTAAAAATTCTTCTTGTCTTTTGGGCCGCTTTTTCATATGATTAAGTGGGTGTATTTCGACATTTTTCCACCTTTTCGCAGCGGATATTCTGCATGTTTCTGCATCTGAAAACAGCAGGCAGGCTGCAGGGCGGACAAGCGGAAATTCACCTGGATTTTCACTTTAAATGAATATTTCAGGAGGAAAACAGTTATTATGAATGTAACAGACCTACTTGGCCTTCTCGGAGGCCTGGCTCTCTTTCTCTACGGAATGCAGATGATGAGCGCCGGACTGGAAGACGCGGCCGGCAACAGAATGAAACAGATTCTGGAACGCCTTACTGCCAACCGCTTTCTCGGCGTGGCGGTAGGTGCCGGAATCACCGCTGTCATTCAGTCGTCCTCAGCCACTACCGTCATGGTTGTCGGATTTGTAAATTCCGGTATGATGACGCTGAAGCAGGCAGTATGGATTATCATGGGAGCAAACATTGGAACTACCATCACGGGCCAGCTCATTGCCCTCGACGTGGGAGCGCTGGCACCGCTCTTCGCCTTTGTGGGAGTTGTGTTCATTGTATTTATAAAAAAGGTCATCTTCCACCATTACGGTCAAATCATTGCCGGACTGGGTATCCTGTTCATAGGAATGGAGATGATGAGCTCAGCCATGATGCCTCTTCGCGATTCAGCGGCTTTCGTGGATCTGGTGTCCAACTTCAGCAACCCGTTTATCGGCATACTGGCCGGAGCCGTCTTCACTGCTCTGATCCAGTCCTCCTCCGCTTCCGTAGGTATCCTTCAGGCCTTGGCTGTCAGCGGAGTTATCGGACTTCCAACTGCAGTGTACGTTCTCTTTGGCCAGAACATCGGAACCTGTATTACAGCCGTCCTGGCCTCCATCGGAACCAGCCGGAATGCAAAGCGTACTACTGTGATCCATCTGATGTTTAATATCATCGGAACTGCCCTCTTCACTGCTGTCTGTATGGCCACGCCTCTTACAGCCTTTATGGTGTCGCTGACTCCCGATAACCCTGCGGCTCAGATTGCCAATATGCACACGCTGTTCAACATTGTCACGACACTGCTGCTCCTCCCCTTTGGAACTTACCTGGCAGAGCTGGCCACAAAAATCCTTCCGGATCGTGGAACAGAGGATACAGACATGATGCATCTTGCCTACATACGTCCAATGGAGTCCTCAAAAGATCATCAGATCGGTTCCTCCGCTATTGTAATCGGAAGTGTCCGCCGGGAGCTTGGCCGTATGGCTTCCATGGCTGCCGATAACGTAAGCCGCAGCTTCCAGGCTGTGATCGACGGAACTCCTGACTCACTTCCCCAGGTGGAGGAGACAGAGGAGTACATTGATTTCCTGAACAAGGAGATTTCCAAATACATCTCCCATTCCATTGCCTTTGAGGCCAATGAAAAGGACTCCGCTCTCATCAGCGCTTTCTTCAAGATTTCAGGAAACCTGGAGCGAATCGGCGATCACGCAGTCAATATCTGCGAATACACAAAGCGGATGCAGGAAAAGAGGATTGCCTTCTCCGAACAGGCAAAGAGCGAGATCTCCCAGATGCAGGCTGTCTGTGCCTCTTCCATGAAGCTGCTTCTCTCCATGGAGGAGTTATCCGTATCTATTCTCTCTGAAGTGGCTGCCCTGGAGCAGAAGATCGATGATATGACGGATCTGTTCCGCCAGAACCAGTTTAAACGCATGCAGAAGGGAACCTGTTCAGACGAAGCGTGCATCCTCTATTCTGAAATGCTCACCGACTTTGAGCGGATCGGAGATCACATGCTGAATATCGGACAGGAGCTGGCCCTCTCTTCACCAGAATAAAGGGGCAGGGCTGCAGCTTTTTATTATCTCAGAAAGGACTTACATGGAAATACAGAAACGCAAAAATTTCATTATCAATTTTTTATATTTCACTATCATACTTCTGGCCGCCTTCATTCTCATCAAATACGGCCTTCCCATGGTCGCTCCGTTTGCGGCAGGGTTTGTCATCGCCTATCTTCTCCGCACTCCGGTCTGCTTTCTGTCCAAGCGGCTGCGGATGAAAAAGAAGGCTGCGGCAGTCCTCACTGTGCTGGTTTTTTACTGCACTGCCGGCCTTCTGATCTTTCTCATGAGCGTCAAGGCATTTTCGGCTGTAAAAGGTTTTCTGTTTAATCTTCCTGCCCTTTACGCCGCCCATGTGGAGCCGATTTTAAGCGATATCTACAGCGGAATTGAACAGTCCTTTCTCCACATGGATCCTGCGCTCTTAACGGCCCTCGAGGAGTTGATGACTCAGTTTTCCCAGTCTCTCGGACAGATGGTTTCAAGCCTTTCCGGACTTGCCATGGGCTATGTGTCCGGTGTGGCCTCCTCCCTGCCGGGAATTTTTATCAGCCTTTTGCTGTTAATTATTTCCACCTTTTTTATTTCTGCAGACTACGATCGGCTGACCGGTTTCTGTCTGCTTCAGCTGGATGAGAAAAGGCGGGAGATATTTTTGCTCATTAAGGAGTATGTGGTGGGAACGCTGTTTGTCTGTATCCGCTCCTATGCTCTGATTATGGGCATTACCTTTCTGGAGCTCTCTATCGGGCTGACTGTGGTGGGAGTGGAAAATTCCATTTTCATCGCCTTCCTGATCGCTATCTTCGATATTCTTCCGGTTCTGGGAACCGGAGGAGTTATGATCCCCTGGATCGTTCTGGAGGCGCTCAAGATGAATTTTTCCATGGCTCTGGCGCTGCTTCTTGTCTACCTCTTCGTCACGGTAGTCAGAAATATCATCGAGCCGAAAATCGTCGGCGCCCAGATTGGGCTTCACCCGGTTGTCACCCTGTCCAGCATGTTTGTGGGTGCGCAGCTTTTCGGTGTCCTGGGCCTGTTCGGCTTCCCTATCTGTCTGTCCCTGCTGCGCTATCTCAATGAAAACGGCGTAATCCGGCTGTTTCGGACAGAAGAAAACACGAACAGCCTCCAGGACAGGGGAAACGTATCTGACAAAAAACTCTGACAGGATCTGATCCACTGCCGGCTGGAGCTGCAGCGCTCCGCCCGGCAGTTTTTTCTGCTTTCTCCCCCAGCCTGTTCCTCTGTTTAAATGTTTCCTTACTGTTTTTCTTTTTTTGCCCCCTCCCGTCACCTTTCGGTCTTCCGGTGAATATACTGTTACATAAGAAATCATCGGAGGATTCTGTCCATGAAAGAAGTTCCCTATTCTTTATCCTTAAAAGTTCAGGAAATGGAAGAAGTCGATCCCGGCTTCTCTATGCCAGGCGGCTCGTCCATTCCGCCGTTTGACGAGGAGATCGATCCTGGCTTCTCGGTCACACCGGAAGAGCCCGCCACACCCTCTACTCCATCTGCGCCCACTACACCTTCTACGCCTTCTACGCCCACTACACCTTCTACTCCCACCACACCCTCGATGCCTTCTACGCCCAGCATACCCTCGACACCAGTGTATCCTTCTACACCATCCATTCCCTCTACCCCTACTGTTCCCAGCATCCCGTCCACAGGTCAGATTCCCATCTATCCCTGTCTGTTCTGTGGGGGGGATCCCTGGATAGCTGGAGCCATCCGCCTTCTGAATACTGCTGTGGGCTACAACTCTCTGCGCATTTACATCGATGGGATGCTTGCCGCTACTGCTCTGGATTTTGCTCAGCTGACGGGCTACAGACGCATATCCCGCGGCTACCACACCTTCCTGGCTGTCGATGAAGCCCAGAACATAAGCACTTCAAAGTCTATCTATATTGACAGCGGAATGGCCACGATTGCGTTCACAAACGGACCGGCCGGCCTTAACATCCTCTCAATTCCGGATCCGTCCTGCCCGGCTTCATTCCCCGGCGGATGCCTGCGAGTCTGCAATCTGGCCTGGTACAGCGGAAATCTCAACGTATCCGTGGGCAATCTTACCTTCCAGTCCGTCTCCTTCGGTCAGCCCACTTCCTTCAGCAGCCTGAATTCCGGCAGCTATCCGCTTCGGATTTCCCGCTCTGAACGCCCGGGAAATACCCTTATCTCTTCCACCCTGCGCATAACCTCCGGGCGCATTCACACTCTCTATGTCTTTAACTGGAATCCTTCACCAGATACCATCCAGACCCTTCTCACTTCGGACAGGAGAGGATAAGGACCGTCTGCCGTCATAGGGCTGTTCCAAATCATCAGAATTCTGACAAAATGGGGGAGGCAGGGAAGAAAGCTTCTTACCCGGCCTCCCCGGCCGGTCCCTGATTTTCTCTCTGCATGCTGTCAGCTTCTCTTTTTTTCAGGCGTTCCAGCAGGGCGCAGACTGCCCGGACTGCCTTTTCATACACCTTGAAAAACAGCAGGCCAAAGGCAATCCCCAACAAATTGTTTACAATGCGGACAGATACCGCCGCTGAAAGGCCATAGGTGCCGGCTGCCATAAGCAAAGCTCCAAAGCAATTTAAGAAAGTCTTGGCAAAATAGCTGGAACAAATCCCCAGGCACAGTCCGGCTGCAGGGCCTACCATGAACAAAAAAGACTCCGGAATGTGCCGGTAAACAGCAGCAAACAGCAGGGAGCCCAGAACAATTCCTCCTGCTCTTTCCGCCAGTCTCCCCCTCAGATTGACCGGATAAGAAGAAAGGAGGGAGGAGCAGGCAAAGCCTGCCCACATAAATCTGTTCAAATTCAGGGCTCTGTTCAACAGAAACAAAAGACTTAATCCAAGAGCCAGCCGAAGCTGCCACTGACATTTTGGATCGTAAATGCTCATGCGGCCGACGACATGCAGAAATGATACATTTTTATGCTTCTTACGGTGCCTGAAGAACAAGAGCGCCCCGCATAATCCAAAACCGACAAGTGCCATCATGGCACGGCCGGCAAGAGCAGAGCCCTCGACTGGATTTCCGGCCAGAAAGATATATCCAAACAGATAAAGTCCTCCGTTCCCCATCTCAGGGTATTCACACGTAATCACAAGAATCAGGGAAAGGGATATAAAATGAACTGCAAAGCCTGCCAGAGGACCTAGGTGCTGGGCATACACCGGAGAGACCGTCAAAATTCCAAAGACTGCTGCCAGATTGATCACGGAATGCTTTGCCTTGTATCCGAAACTGACAAAGCGAATGCTGAGCAGGATGCAGAAAATTATGACAGCCATGGAGCTGTTTTCCTGTCCAAACACTGATGTGAGAAACAAAATAAAGACAATAGCAAAGGCAACAAGCAGCACGTCCCGCACGAGAAGAGCGGTCATAAACCAGAGCCGTTCCCTGCCGTCAGGCGCTTTTTTAATCCTGTCTTTCAGTACTGCCGGATCCAGCTGAAGTGCATCATAAAATCTCATTTTCCTCCCCCTTCTCACTGCTTTCTGCCTGTTTTTTCTCCCTTTCCTGTTCTGCCTTCGAAAGAAGCCAGTTGGCTTGTTCAATCAGGGCCAGCAGCTCTCTGGTTTTCTCCCCCATCTCTCTTTCAAGTCGGTACAAAGGTCCCAAAAACAAACCGCAGTCCTTCTTCAGAAGCTCTTCCCCCCTCTCTGTGAGAGTAATCAGGACACTTCTGGCATCAGACAGAAGTTTTTTTCTCCTGATACACCCCTTCGCCTCCAGAGAGCGAAGCGTTCGGCTGACTGCTTCAAGCTTCATACCAGTTGCCCTGCTGAGTCTCATAGGTGTTGTCTCACTCTCCAGACTCACCACTGCAAGTACTTCCATCTCCCCCATCGTTAACTCCCTGTTCTGCTGCTGTTTTGTCATATTTCTGGAAAAGCAGTGAATCTGCTGCATCCATTTCCACATCACCCGCCAATCCGGTGAAGCGCTGCGGCCATCCGGACTTTCCACATTGCGTTCTCCTGCGTCCTTCATAATCTTCCCTCCTGGAATCTGTTTTTCTAATTAACGGGATAAATCCCTTTTCTGTCTGCCGACTGCCGACTGATTTATCTGAAGATGCAAACTGCTGTCTCTGCTCTTCACGAAAGGCAATTTCCGCCAGGCTGTTTAATTAACATTGTTAATTATATTTTTCTTCTCTTGCCCTGTCAACTACATTTTCCTCTGACTTTGGACTGCTCTGACCTTTCTCTTGTGTTGTGTTTTTCTGTCTTTCCAGGCCTTTACCCACTCTTCTCTGCTTTTCCCGGCTTTTCAGAAGCCTCGGGAGCAGAATCAAGTTTCCACCGCAGCTTTTTCAGAACCTGCAGTGTCTGACAGGCTGAAATATTGATATTTATTCCGATTTCCTGTATACTTACAGTCAGCACAGGCTGCCTTTAGCTGTGCCCGATAACGAAAATTCATAATTATAACTCTATTAATTTATGGCTTTATGAGAGAAAGAGGAAAATTAAATGAAAAGCAGAAGATTTCTTCATTATTTAACTACGGACAACTCCAGTGGAGGCAACAGGGCTGCCAGACGTTTCGTCTCCGTCTCTGCGGCTCTGGCCATGACGGCGGCTCTGGCCGGCTGCTCTGCATCAGGCTCCCGGAATGTCTCAGAGACCACAGGCCAGACAGAGGCTGAGAGTGTAAGTGAGGCTTCCTCTGAACAGAGTCAGGAAACGGAAGTCTCACAGAGCCGCGACCTGATCCGTGTCGGTTCCCTGAAAGGCCCGACTTCCATGGGACTTGTCCACATGATGAATGATGAGAGCCTTTCGGAAACCTATGACTTTACTATGGCAGCCGCGGCTGACGAGCTTTTGGCTTCCATGGTATCCGGAGAGCTGGACATTGCCCTGCTGCCGGCTAACGCGGCCAGTGTTCTCTACAATAAAACGGAGGGCAAAATCCAGGTTATTGATATCAACACCCTGGGCGTCCTGTACCTGGTTTCCGGCGATCCTTCCATCACCTCCTGGACTGATCTGGCCGGAAAGACTGTCTATCTTACAGGAAAGGGAACTACCCCGGACTATGTTCTCCAGTATCTTTTAAGAGAGCAGGCTGTTGCCAATGGTTTTGATGCCGGCGACGTAAAGCTGGAATACAAGTCAGAGGCTACCGAAATCGCCTCCCTCCTCAGTGAAAATCCAGACGCCGTCGGCCTTCTTCCTCAGCCGTTTGCCACGGTTGCCATGAGCCAGAACGAGGCTCTGAGGCTCGTCTTTGACATGACCTCAGAGTGGGATAAGGTCCAGGGTGAGGGCGGCAGCCGGCTGGTGACAGGGGTCACTGTGGTGAGCGACAGTCTGATTGAGACAAACCCGGAGGCTGTCGCAGAATTTCTGGATGCCCACGAGGAATCTGCCGCACTGGCTTTGTCGGAGCCTGATGAAACGGCAGCCCTCGTCGTCAAGGAGGGTATCATCGAGAAAGAGCCTGTGGCCAAAAAAGCCCTCCCCTACTGCAGCATTGTATATATTGACGGCGAGGAGATGAAATCCGCCCTGTCCGGTTATCTGGAGGTTCTCTTTGAGCAGGATCCAAAATCTGTAGGTGGCGCGCTTCCAGGCGATGATTTCTACTATCTGGCCCAGTAAGCGGGAGGTGAATGCGTTGACTTTTTCTGGCCGCAGCGAAACGGGAAAGTCCAGATTTCGCAATGCCGCTGTCATCTTATTCTGGATCGCGCTGTGGCAGACAGCCGCGGTCCTTATAGGAAATTCCATCATATTTGTAGGGCCTCTTGATGTGGTGCGGGCGCTTTTCCTCCAGCTTCCCACGGAAGAATTCTGGCTCTCTTTGAGCTTTTCCGTTCTCCGGATTACGGCAGGCTTTCTGCTGGCTTTTTTTCTGGCTGCCATTGCCGGCACCGCCTCTTTTTTCCTGCCTGTCCTGAAGGAATTCCTGGCCCCTGCAGTCCTGCTCATGAAATCCATCCCCGTAGCCTCCTTTGTCATTCTGGCTCTCATCTGGATTGGCTCGGAAAATCTTTCTGTGTTTATCTCCTTTATGGTGGTATTTCCCATGATTTACGAGTCCACCTTCTCCGGCCTATCGGGGGCAGATGCGCAGCTTCTGGAAATGGCCTGTGTGTTCCGCATTTCCGGCCTCAGGAAGTTTCGCGCTATCTATCTTCCTGCCCTTCTTCCCTATCTGGCCGGAAGCTGCCGTTTTGCCCTGGGCATGGGGATCAAATCCGGGGTAGCCGCCGAGGTAATCGGCCTCCCCAGCTTCTCCATCGGAGAGCAGCTCTACACCTCAAAAATATACCTTGAGACAGCGAATCTCTTTGCGTGGACCCTTGTCATCATCGCAGTTACAGCCCTCCTGGAACGACTGTTTCTGCTGCTGATGAACTGTCTGCTGAAAATGCAGGGAAAATAGGCTGGGAGAACAGGCCTTGAGAAACCATATATCTTTTAGGAAAGCAGGAAATTTTATGTCAGTGAAGCAACTCTTACCCGGGCAGCTCCCATTCAGTGAGGGCTCTGCCGATTCTGAAAACGCCTCTCAGCGCGAAAACTGTATTTCTGTAAGCGGGCTTTTTAAATCCTACGGAGAGCTTTCTGTGCTTTCCGCTCTCTCTTTTTCTGTGGAAGTCGGGGA
>OLVT01002702.1_pt1 | contig 11665 bp, 11 predicted proteins | sample 1673241 | NCBI WGS metagenome assembly OLVT01 (sample SAMEA3178936, study PRJEB25190) | human gut metagenome | biome: human gut; feature: human-associated habitat; material: faeces | place: Austria | collected 2013 | reverse complement strand
CTTCTTAAACAATTTTAATTTGAAAATATTGTCTAACTTTTTGGGTTCAGTTCATCATGAGAATTCCAGCTATTTTCGTTTTTATAAACCAACACCTAAAGATACAATCTCTTTGGAGCTGTATTTTTTATACAAGGACCATCATTTTTCCACTGTCATAGTCACTGTTTTTGTTGCACTATCCCACTGAAGCGCATCTGTGGACATGCCTGTCACAGTGCACCAGTCACGCAGGGAAAGAAATGCGCGATCATTTACTGTTTGAGGTGCTGTTACCAGTATTGTTTCTTCCCCATTGATGGTAACGGTTTTGTCTGTTCCTTCTACAGGAATCACAACAGCGGTATCGTCATAAGTAATGGTTGCAATTTTGTCTTTCTGATTCCAGTCGATTTGCACGCCATCTTTGGAAACATTCAACAGTGCCCGCAGTGGCAGCATGGTGTAACCATCTTCGGAAAGATATGCAGGTGCATCCAGTGCGATACGTTCCTCATCATCTTTCACCAGATAAGTTTCCCCAATCTTAATCTGGAAAACATGGGTTTCTGCCGGTGTTTCTTCGGGTTTATCCTCTGGTTCCTCCGGTGTTTCTTCCGGTTCTTCCGGCTGATCTACAACGGTTTTTCTGTAAAATGTAATGGTTTCATAATCCTTATCATATTTTTCGCTGAAATTCAGCCATTCGTCTGTGGGTTTTGCAGGAGAACGGTATGTGACTTTTACCAGTTCATCTGTATCCATCATATAGAAGTTATCGTCATAAGGGTCGTGAACTTCTACTTTTGCCTTATCATAAATATTTACCACACCATCACTGCCTCTGGCTTCATCCACATACAGCACATGACCTTCGGGATAAACTTCCAGAAAAACATTGTCTTCCAGATTGATATCACCACGATATACATAAATAACGCTGGAAGAAGCGCTTGTGGTTCTTACCACCAAATCGTCATTACCTCTTACAGTCAAATCCCCCTCTGCATAAATGGCATGCAGACCATATCCATCCACATTGATTTCACTGTCCCCATCCAGATAGAGAATGCTGTCCTCCGGCAGACAGATGGCACCTTCTCTGCCATGGGTATTGCTCTCATCTGCATTGACATACAATCCATCAATGGTCAAGATTCTGCCGTCTGCATCCCAGTCCCATCCGTCACCACTGACGTCTGTATCATATGTGCGGAAATCATAGTATAAAATATCGTTTTCCGCCGCCAGAGCTGTCTGGGGAACCAATCCCATAAGCATTGCTGCCGCAAGCCCCGCACAAAGTACTTTTTTCTGTTTCATGTTCATTCCTCCTTACCATCTCTTTTTTCCATCATACCATATTTTCCCGTTCTTTGCCGTTACGGTTTTTTAACATTTTAGACGCAAAAACCACCCTTTCGTTCCCAATTTGAAAAAACTTTTGGAAAGCTGGTAATTTTGTCTGTTTTCTTTTATAATAAGAGATTAGGAATGAGATAGAAAGAGAGGACATTTATGAAATATATCAATGAATTGCGCGAAGGTGAAAACATCATCGAACATTATCTGTGCAAGAGCAGACAGACTATGAAAAGCCGCAACGGCAAAAATTATCTGTCTTTGAAATTGCAGGATAAAACCGGTATGGTGGACGCCAAAGTCTGGGATCTGAACAACGATATTCAGAGCTTTCAGGAAAACGACTTTATCAAAGTAGATGCTTTTGTCACCACATTCAACAACGAACTGCAGCTCAATGTCAAACGCATCCGCCGCAGTCGCGAAGGGGAATACGATCCTGCGGATTTTGTACCCAGCACCGACAAAAACATCGATGAAATGTATGATCAGCTCATGGGCTATATCAAAACCATGAAAAATCCCTATCTGAAAAAACTGCTGGAAGAAATCTTCCTGCGTCATCCTGTCATCAGTAAGGAATTCAAATATCATTCCGCCGCCAAAGCTATGCACCATAGCTTCCGCGGCGGTCTGGTGGAACACACCTTGTCTGTCACACAGCTTTGTGATTTTCTGGCACCTCGTTACAACTATGTAAACCGCGACATCCTTGTGGCATCCGCCATGCTCCATGATGTCGGCAAAGTGCTGGAACTCTCCGATTTCCCTACCAATGACTACACCGACGACGGTCAGCTTCTGGGTCATTTGATTCTTGGTTCCGAACTCATTCGGGATGCTGCTGCTAAAATTGATGGTTTTCCCAAACGTCTGGAATCCCTCATGAAGCACTGCATGCTGTCCCATCACGGGGAATACGAATATGGCTCTCCCAAACTGCCTTCCACACCGGAAGCTTTCCTGCTCCACTGTGCAGACAATCTGGATGCCAAAACAAAAATGATTGAAGAAGCCCTTGCGGCAGACAGCACCCAGGGACACTGGGCTGGCTACAACCGCATGCTTCAGCGCAACCTGAGCCGTTCCGACTTTGAATAAGCAGGTGGAACCATGGCAAAGGAAACCCTTTCCGCACATGAACTGAACAAATATACCTACTGCCCTTATCAGTGGTATTATGAAAAAATATATGGCAGAGCAGAACTGCGCCGTATGCGCAAAGAATATCTGGAAGAACTTGGTCTGGAAGATTCCACCACGGCCAATTTTGTACGAGGCGAAGCCTTCCATAGAAAGCTTTACCGCCAGTATCGCCTGCGACGGCTTTTGGGGAAAATTGCCCTTCTTGCTCTGCTGGTACTGATACTTATTTTTTGGGTAATGCAGTATGTCCATGTTTGAAAAAATCACTGCAAACTGGCTTTCTTTTGGCATTCTGTTTTTGCTGATTCTATTGGCAGTGCTTCTGCTTTGGCGGACGCGCCGTCCCCATCTGCAAAAACAGCCCCGAAAAGATATCATGCCTGGCTTTACTTTGATTTACGCCGACCAGAAGCAATCCGGCAAAAAAAGTGAAGGCTTTGGAAAATTGCTCTATTCCGCAAAGTACGATCTACAGGGAAAACCAGACTATATTTTCAAAAAAAGACTGGGCGGTGCTATCGTTCCCGTAGAACTGAAAAGCGGTGCCATCAAAGACGCTCCTCTCCCCCATCCAGGAGATTTATTACAGCTGGCAGCCTACTTCCTTCTTTTGGAGGATATTTACGGCAAACGCCCGTCTTACGGTTGGCTGAAATACAGCGATTATATGTTTTATGTGCGAAATACCAGAAACTTGAGAAAAGAAGTGAAACAAACCATGGCAGACATGCGGAAAATGTTGGAGGACGGCGAAGGAACCCCCAACGCCAGCTTTATCACCTGCCGCCACTGCATCTGCAACGGCACTGTATGTCCCTATGGTCAATATCATAGAAACGGAGGGGAAGTATGAAACTTCCTGTTGAGAAAAATCAGACCTACACCATGTCCATTACAGACATTGGCACCAATGGCGAAGGCATCGGACGCATTGACGGTTACACCGTCTTTGTGGAAGGTGCTCTGCCGGAAGAGGTCATCAAAGTCCTCATTGTCAAAACAAAAAAACATTTTGGTTACGGGAAGCTGTTAGAAATCTTAGAACCTTCCCCCCATCGGGTAACCCCTGCCTGTCCTGTTGCCGCAAAATGCGGCGGCTGTCAGCTGCAGCATCTTTCCTATGAAGGACAGCTTGCTTTCAAAACAAAAAAAGTCAAAGACCATTTGGAACGGATTGGTGGTTTTTCCGGCATTTCCGTAGGCTATGCCAAAGGGATGGAAGAACCTTGGCGTTACCGCAACAAAGCCCAATTCCCAGTGGGCGGAAAAACCGGTGAACCAGAAATCGGCTTTTATGCCAAACGCAGCCATCGCATCATCGACACGCCCGTATGTATGCTGCAAAATGAAGTAAATGACCGGATTGTAAAAATCATTCGGGCATTTCTGGCGGAATATGAAATTCCCCTTTATGACGAAACTATCCATCGCGGTCTGGTACGTCATATCCTGACTCGTATGGGCAGACGCACAGGCGAAATTATGGTTTGTCTGGTGGTAAACGGCAGAAAACTGCCCCATTGCGATGTATTGGTAGAACGCCTGCGGGAAATCGAAGGCATGACTTCCATCGTATTAAATGTAAATACAGACCAGACCAATGTAATCTTAGGAACAGAAGTCCATGTGCTTTGGGGTAAAGAAACCATTCGGGATTATATCGGAGATGTACAGTTTGAAATTTCTCCCCTGTCCTTCTATCAGGTAAATCCTTTGCAGACACAGGTGCTTTACCAGACGGCTCTGGATTTTGCGGAGCTGGAAGGAAACGAAACAGTACTGGATTTGTACTGTGGCATTGGTACCATCTCCCTGTTCTTTGCCCAGAAAGCAAAACATGTTTTCGGCGTAGAAATCGTACCGGAAGCCATTGCTGACGCCAAAAGAAACGCTACTCTTAACAGCATGAACAACGCAGATTTTGCCGTTGGTGCCGCAGAAGATGTGATTCCCAGACTTTATGAGGAAAAAGGCATCACTGCTGATGTGGTCGTGGTAGACCCTCCTCGGAAAGGCTGTGACAGTGTCCTGCTGGATACCATTGCTGCTATCTCTCCGAAGAAAGTGGTTTATGTATCCTGTGATTCTGCCACATTGGCAAGGGATTTGGCATATCTTTGTCCAAAAGGCTATACCATCGAAAAGGTACAGGTGGTGGATATGTTCCCCCATACGGTACATGTGGAGACGGTAGTTCTGCTTTCCAAGGGAGAAATCGACTCGAAGAAAGTTCGTGTGGAGTTCTCACTGGAAGATATGGATATGTCCGGCTTCCAGAAGGGCGCGACCTATGAGCAAATCAAGGCGTATGTGCTGGAGCATACCGGTTTGAAGGTATCTTCCCTGTACATCTCTCAGGTTAAGAGAAAATGTGGACTGGATGTAGGGCAGAACTATAATTTGTCAAAGAAGGAAGATGCTAAAGTACCGCAGTGTCCGCCGGAGAAGGAATCGGCAATTTCAGAAGCCTTGAAGTATTTTGGGATGATTTGAACACTACCACGATGCTTTTTGGGAAAAAATGTCCGTAGAAATTTCTACGGACAATTTTGCTATATTTGCATGGAAAGCATTGACTTCCTTGGAATTCGAGTTATAATAACGTTAATTTTGAATTGCCACCATAAGCAACCGTTTCCCTGCAGTCTTATATGGATACTGTCTGTCCTTTTTGAGGCGTTCCATGTGAGAACGCCATTCTGGAGTTTACAGAAGATATCAGACTTGTAATTTTGTCAATTTATAGGTTATGCGCTTAAAACATCTTGATTTTTCCCTTGGTAATGGTATAATAAATGTGTCTATATGTAACCTCGGGGCGAATTTACAACTTCCGATGTTATATCAATATATGCACGAAGGAGGTATATGTTATGGAAGCTACAATGAAGATGGTTGGAGCTAAGAGTACGCTGATATCTATTTCCGAGCCTAAAAATGCTATCTTGGCAAGACTTCAGAATTGCCTCGCTGGTAATAAAACTGAGCGTGTTGTATGTGGATACAGCAGAATGCATAACCGTCACAACAGAAGCTGATTTCATGGAAATGTGATTAGGCCTGGGAAGGTTTTCCTTTCTGGGCTTAATTTTTTACGGAGGACAATATGGCACAACTTGTTGATTTAAAGGTTGGATTTTCTTGTAACAACAACTGTATCCATTGCGTTGTTTCAGACAAGTTTTCTGAAAGAGATTTGAATTTACAGGAGATAAAAGATATAATTAACAACTATATATCCGACTATGAAACGATTCAATTAACTCTTACTGGTGGCGAGATCACTATTAGAAACGATTTTGCAGATATTATGGCATACGTTCAGCAAAAGAAGGATGAAGGGAAAATAACCTTTGTTGATATGCAGACCAATGCAAGAATGCTATACAAAGATGACCTTGCTCGTATCGCTGCTGCAACTGTTGACTTTTTCTTGGTTGCGTTGCATAGTAGTCACGCAGAGATTCATGACAGCATCACTCGATCTAGGGGAAGCTTTTCACAGACAACAGCTGCAATTTCAAATTTAATTAAGTATGCCGGAAAAGACAAAATCGCTATACAAACCGTCATCAACAAAAAGAATTACACACATTTGAAAGATATTTACAAGTTTGTATATGAAACCTTTGGAATAAAAGAATGTAATATTACCTTTCCCCATCCTATTGGGGTTTGCATGAGTACAGATGTGGTTCCATCTTACGAACAGGTTAAGCCCTTTGTAAATGAGGCGTTAGACTACTGCTTGTCGAATGATATATTTCCTTACATCGAAGCTCTACCCTTTTGCGTTTTAAACAAAGGAAGAAATAGAAAGTATTTGTTTGAATTCTTGCGAAAGCGAAATATTGATGTGGTGGGGTATTGTGGAGAAAAGGATGGAAATCTTAATTACTCCGAGTTGTTTGATGAAGGTCACAGGAAATATACCTCTTGTCAACAATGTCCTTATACCTCACAATGCGAAGGTGTTTGGAAAGAACATTTGAAAATCTATCCGAATGAAGATATGTATAAACTTCTTGAAGGGAGGGCGGACAATAAATGAAAATCAATACTTTCTTTCTTCGTGTTGCTGCTTCCTGCAATTTGGATTGTGACTATTGCTATGTTTTCAAACACAGAGACATGACATGGAAAAATATGCCTGCCGTCATGCTGGAAAGTACTGTTCAGTCTTTTGCTAAAAGGCTTAGAGAGTACGCAGATAATGTAGGGCTAAGGGAAGTCAATATAATCTTTCATGGTGGAGAACCGCTTATGTGCGGAGCAAACAGATTGATTGGATTTGCTGATACCATTTCTGATATTTTGGGGGAAGAAATAAAATCGAGTTACTCAATGCAAACTAATGGAACCTTATTGACTGAAACCTTCTTGAATGAATGTGAAAAGCGGAACATCGGTATTTCTCTTTCAATTGATGGCCATAAATGTGTTCACGATAAGCATAGAAAGTATAAGAACGGGAAGGGTTCACATGATGATGTTTTGAATGGTATTAGGCTCTTAAAAGAACATCCATCTATCTTTGAGGGCGTGATAGGGGTGATTGACCCTTGTTTTGAACCAGAAGATGTTCTTCAATTTTTTGATGATCTGGGCATAGAAAATGTTGATTTACTTCTTCCGGATAGTACATATATAGATTTGCCTAAAGGAAGAGCAGAACAGCCCGACTTGTATAAGAATTGGCTAATTAGAGCGTTTGATGCTTGGTTTTTCAATCATCAGTCCCTCCACCTAAGAACTTTTGAACATATTTTGACTGGCATATTAGGCGAGGGCAGTGCTTTAGATTCGTTCGGCTTAGGTAATTTGGATTATTTGACGATTGAAACAGATGGGACATACCACACGTCCGATATTCTGAAAGTTTCCTATGAAAATGCTTCTGCTATCGGTTTCGGCGTGGATGAAGGAAGTATTGAGCAAGCTCTTTCTAATGAAAAAGTTAAACAATACAACGCTATGCTTTCATTAGAAGCATTACCTCAAAAATGCAAAGAATGTGTTTACTCTACGCTATGCGGGGGTGGTTCTTTGCCGCATCGATATAGCGAAGCAAATAGATTTAATAATCCCTCTATTTACTGTGAGGAAATGTACACGCTATTCCATCATGCAATAGAAGTTTTTACACAGGCTATCGAGGCTGAGATTGAAAATGGGTAATACTCTTTGTGTCAAAAAAGATAGACTCCCCACATCAACCAACGATGCAGTAGAATTTTTACAGGATTACTTTAACGAATTTGAAATGGAATGCTTCGAATTTGACGATTGCATTCAGCTAAATTTGGTAGCCAACCAATATACCTATTGTGAAGATATCTCCGATGGATTAAGGTTTTTGGGAATAGAGAAAGATGCTGTTAAAGATTTTTGCATTATACAAGATAGGGCAGCATTGTGTTTATCTGAGAATTGGCTCCCCTTTGCATTTGCCAATTTTTTGTCACAAGCGGACAATGGCATAACTCGATTAACCATACTTCATGTTGATGACCACCGAGATTTGATGTCACCATATTTGAGCTATCGTAACGGTCAGTATTTCGATATGATAAGTGGTAATGCAGTTGAGCTGAATAAGTGTCTGTCAATAAAAAAGGCCGTTGAGTCTGGAGCGATAACAATAGGAAGTATGCTCACGCCTATTATCTATTCGGTAAAACAAGCAGACATTTTCCATATTAAAGAAAATGTTGAGAATGAGTCGTGCGGAATAAAAAAAACATTTCACCCTGACAACTTGCTTTGGGATGATTGTCAGAGAATAGCAATCCAAATGGATACGTTAGGCAGTGGCATAGGATGGTATCATATCACCTCTGAATGGAGTAATGTATTGAAGCATTTGGATCCAAGCAAATCTTGTTTACTTCACATAGATATGGACTACTTCAATAACCGATATAACGCTTCTACAAGTTGGGCAGAAACGCCAAACAGACACGACCCATCCTTTCCTGAACAAAAGGTTTTGATGGACAAACTGTTTGATGGAATTAAAAAGGTGATGGAATTGACCGAAATCAGATATGTCCTAATTGGCGTTTCTCCATCATTTTACCCTGTCGAGTATTGGGCTGAAGGGCTAAGATATTTAATAGGTGGATTGACGGCATTAGGACTTCCAGTTTCTAACCTTTTATGCTCTTGCAGATTGGGGGAACCTTCATGAAGCATTCATTCAATCTAAAAGCGTTTGAAAATCTGCCAACAACACTAAAGCCTTCTGATTATGTTGATTTCCTGTTATTTCTGGCACATGAGAAACCTTGTTTGCGATTGGGATACAACCAAACAGATGTATATTTAGAAATGATTGCTTGGTGCAAGACGCATAAGCTGGCCTATGTTGTCAGCGAAGCTGGCTTCATGTATATTTCTAAGTATTTTCCACTTGCCTATATAGCTAAAGTTGTCGATGACTCCACAATAAGTCATACCTATATTTTCGGTAAAATTCTTGGATATCCCTCTTGTTGCTCTAAACGGATAGCGACGATAGGAGAAAGCAATATCGATGATTTCGAAAAAGAATTTGTATCAAGTTCCGATTTTCGAGCACCGTATCATATAATCAATCCTGAAGGATATATTGATGGGTATTCACTAATATCTCATATTCCATGCTGCGCAACCTGCAAAAGATCACTAAAAAAAGCAAGTGCTACATATAAAGTAATCTTGAAATACGGTGATCGCCCTGCATTTTCTAAATGGAGAAATTATTGGTTATAATAAAATATAAGCTTATTGCTTGCATATACGCAAACAATAAAAATAACATAAAGTGAGAGCCATTGGGAGGATTTCCTCGACTCTGGGTTTCCAATAGGGGCGAGTAGCATCCCTGTTGGCACACGACTTTCCACCGGAAAGTCTAGTGTGTTATACCTTTGTGGAGCAGATGGCAGCCGGAATTGTAGCACACCCTGAAAAGTGTGGCCACAGTTGCGGCGTTCTGGCGGGAAAGGTTGCCCCTTGCGGGGCAGCATAAGCGACAGAAAAAGGCTGGCAGGCGGTGCGGGCAAGCACTGTCTGTCAGCCGTGTCATTTGCGGAACAAAGGTATATCAAAGCCCCCGTCAGCCGCTGCTTCCCATCGTATCAGAACCACCACGGCAGCTTTCCGCGCAGGCTGTCCATCGCCTCGCCCTCCACCTTCTTTGTCCAGCTCTCGCTGAGATGGAAATGGAGCGCCGCGCCGATCAGCGGGTGCTCGATTCCATCGGTAAAGCCATAGCGGTACAGCAGATAGGTCTGCTCTCTGGCTGTCAGCTTGTCCAGCGCCGCATACAATTCTATCAGCTGCTCTTTTTGGATATAGATTTGCTCCGGCGTTTGGGTGTGAGGGTCGGCTATGGCTTCGATCCGCAGCATCCGTTCATCCTCTGAGAGAACGTCATCCAGATATACTCTCTGGAAGCCGGGGCCATCTTTCTTATCCACCATCCGTTGCTCAAATAAAGCGAGGGCGGCGCGGATGCAGTCTGTCATGGCATTGCGGACTGCCGGTGCTGCATAAGTCAGAAATTTCATGCCGCGTCCCGCATCAAACAAAGGGATTGCGTTCAGTAGGCCGATACTTCCCTCCTGCACCAAATCATCTAAATCAATTCCAATATCATTTTCATCCAGCCCCATACTCCGGTATTGCTCCAACGCTATTTTTCGGATGAATCCCAGATTGTTTTCCAGCAGAATGTCACGGGCAGCCGTATCCCCTGCCTGCGCCAACTCGCACAGCCGCTCATTACTCCGGGTCGACATTTTGCTTCTCCTGCGCGTGGTCTAAGGTGGATTGGAGAAATTCTGTCAGCGCCTGACCAAACTTGTCCAACGCTTCCTTTTGCACGCCGTCCATTCCTGCCGCGCTCTGGGTGACGGCAGCGGAAATCATTTCCGGCGTGATGGTCGGTGTCTGGACATCCTGGCCTTTTGTCAACTCGGAGAACATCTGCTGGGTGATGCCCTTGGTCAAGGTTTGTGCCGCCGTGAAATCATTGCCAATTTCTTTCTTCACTTCCCGCAGCGCCGCCATAAATGTGTTCTGTATCATCGTCAGGTCGGCCTGATATACAGGGACTTTCTGCCTGTTGACAGTTCTGGCAGCCTGCACCGCAGCGTCTGTTTTATTGTTCCGGCGCAGCATGGTGCTGAGGGTAGTAAGCATCTGGTTCTGTCCGGCGAAACCGGCGGCCAGCGTATCGTCAAAATATTGTTCAATCATGTAGGTGACTTCTGCAAAGCGCGGACTTTCCAAAAGGCGGTTGACGATCTCCGCATTGGCTTTTCCGGTGTACAGATTCCGCGCTGCCTGCACCGACAGGCCCAGTTCTCCAATATCAAAATTTGTCCGGTCAGGCGTGTTGACTTCCCCCAGCAGAAAATCTGTGGATACTTCAAACACTTTTGCAATGCGGAGCAAATGTTCTGTGCTGATTTTATCGGTTTTACCGCTTACAAACCGGCTGATGGCGCTCTCGGTGCTGCCAATGCGGGTTGCCAGCTGTGCCTGAGTAATTTTATGTTCCTTCATAAGCTCCTGCATTCGTTGCCGGACATTGCCGGGCAGATAGGCTCCCTCCATGTGACGCACCTCTCTTCTGAAAACTCTCTTTATCCATTATACCTGATAAAACCAGCGCGGGCAAATGCTTTCCGCTGGCTTCGCCGCTCTGAGGTCTTGCATTTTTGCAAGATTTCAGGGCGGCGTTTTTTCATTTCTTGCACTTTTAGCGGATTTTTCGGTTTATAGGCTTTTTCCCCGTATATTCAGGCAGACGGGCAGATACCGTCAATAAATAATGGAGGACAAAGCCTATGAATTTATTTGAAACTGTAAAATCCGCTGTCACCGTGAAGCAGGACGCCGAATACTACGGCTGTAAGGTCAACCGGGGCGATATGATCTGCTGCCCCTTCCACGATGACCGGCATCCCAGCATGAAGCTGAACAGGGATTATTTCTATTGCTTTGGCTGCGGGGCTACCGGGGATGTGATCGATTTTGTGGCGCGGCTGTTCGGCCTGAGCAGCTACGAGGCCGCAAAGAAGCTGGCCTATGACTTCGGCATCGACCCGGATAAGCCCCCGGCAGCTGTAGCACTGAAAAAGCCCTATCCGCTGGCGCGGGCCTTCCGCAACGATGAGATGCACTGCCA
>OLVT01002694.1_pt1 | contig 11709 bp, 12 predicted proteins | sample 1673241 | NCBI WGS metagenome assembly OLVT01 (sample SAMEA3178936, study PRJEB25190) | human gut metagenome | biome: human gut; feature: human-associated habitat; material: faeces | place: Austria | collected 2013 | reverse complement strand
TGGGGGAAAACCGAAAAAATATATGCGAAAGGAAGTCTGAACGAAGACCTGGAACGTATGAACCAGAAAGCAAGATACATCAGTTTCGGAGGAAGAACTATGCGTATGCCTCTTCTGATTTCCGATAAGGGATATGGTATCGGAATAACTGCGGAACATTCGGTCATCTGCTGTACGATCCCAACGTATGGAAACTATGTATATACAGACGGTACAGATCAGATTGATTATTACTTTATCTATGGCGGAGACAGTAAAAATACTCTGGAATTGTACAAAAAAATAACCGGCTGAGACAGGGAAAAGAATTATGCAGGAGATTTGAGGAGAGCAGACACATGACGTGCTGTTCTCCTCTTTTATACATACGAGAAAGAAAATGACAGGGGAATAACGGGGTGTTATAATATAAGGGGATTTGGAAATCATGGACTAAGGGGTATCTTATGGGAGAAAGCAAAGGAATGGCTTCAGTTTGTTGTAAATTGTCGACTAGGTCTGAAACATGATTATGATATTGTGGAGGGGCCGATGGCAGATGATACAATATGGGATTATGTGGAAGATTATATGGCAGAAAGAATATCAAAAGAAGCTTTCTGGGAACTGGTTAGATTCAAGTATCCGACACATCAGATTGTATTCTGCACAGAGAGAGCATTGCAGACTATCAAATTTGAAGGGAGTTATTCGTTATGATGAACAAATTTTTTCCCGAGGAACAGATAACCGAGAACGATCTTTATTTTCTGTGTTATATGATAGAACGTGTGGCAAGAAAATTACATCAGAAGAACAAATATATTGTCAATTCAATACCAAAAGCTGAATGGGAGCGGCTGATCAGCATTGCGAATGTACTACATTGCGAAAACCCATTAAAAATTGAACATGAATGGATTGAAGAGTATAGATTGGAAAAAGGAGATTTTGATGTAGCGGATATCGATCCAGAGCTGGTGGACAAGATTCCATCAGAAACACAGATGGGAAAGGTGTATACAAGGCTGATTTTGTCAACGTTGCAGCCAGAAGAAGATTATATTGATGGAATGCTTCGGATATATAATGATGAGATATGCGATACGATCGACAACTACAATAGCAGTGCGTATTATGAGCCGTCTTATGTAATAACCAGAGCTTATAACGATGGCGGATTCTAGAAATATTTAGGAGGAAGAGAAAATATGGACTTCCGTTCCCGCTGTCTGTCCATATCATACCTTATATAAATTATAGTGTATGGATGGCCGAAAAAAAGGACCCTGCACTGTCTTTTCAAAGGCAGTACAAAGTCCTTTCCCTTCTTTTTTCTCTTATGCCAGTCCCTTTTCCTCTAACCAGTTATCCAGAGTCCTTTTTCCTCTTTTCATCTTAAGGGTTCGGATCTGGAACTCCAGAATGGTCAGCAGGGTAAAGACGATCCACAAAACGGTCAGGAATATTACGGCTTCCTGAATACTTTCTCCTCCTGATATGGTACTTCGGAAGGCTTCCACCGTATAAGTGAACGGTACCCAGTCATGAAGATAAGGGACAAAGCTTCCGGACAGTTCCAGGGGGTAGGTTCCCACAGAACCTGCCAGCTGGATCACCATAAATACCAGCATCAGGAAACTTCCCACTTTGCCAAAAGTATTGGTAAAAAAATACATCACAGACATAAAAGCCACCGAAGCCAGACAGGCCACCGCCAGGGTTTTCCCCATTTCCACCGGCTCAAAACCGTCACACAGATGAAGCATAAAGATCATCACCGCTGCCTGGAGCAGGGCAATCAGATACAGTACCGATGCCTTGCTTCCCCACCAGGCCAGACCGGATTTCAGCTTTCCGCTGTACTTTGTCAGCGGATACATAAGACTAAAGGCAATACAGCCTACCCAAAGTGCCACAGACATCATATAGGGGGCCATGGCATGGCCGTTATTTTCTACCCTGGTGATCTGTGTTTCTTTTGTTTCCACAGGAGCTGCAAACATATCCGCCGTATCTTCTCCTTTATTCGTATCCCGGATCTGTTTTGCCCCCTCTGCCAGACTGTCTTTTAAAGTCCTAGTTCCTTCCGCCAGCTGTTCAATCCCGGATCCAAGAGTTTTACTTCCATCATGAAGCTGGGAAGCTCCGCTGCTGATCTGGGAGGCTCCGTCCTCCAGCTGTACCGCTCCTCCAAGAAGAGCCTGATTGTTTGCAGTAAGCTGGCCGGTTCCCTGGGACAACTTGCTGGTTCCGGCTACCAAGGTATCCATACCCGCCGAAAGAGTTCCTGCTCCCTGAGAAAGGGTCTGGGCTCCTGTCTTCAGACTTCCGGTTCCCTGTTTCAGATCCTTTGCTCCCTGGGACAGCTGTTCCACTCCCTGGGAAAGAGCCGGAAGCTGTCCCTGCATTTCCTGTACTCCTTTATCCAGATCAGAACTTCCCTGTACCAGACGGCCAAATCCCTCATCCAGCTGCCCGGCTCCCTGTACCAGTGCTTCCGTTCCCTGTGTCTTCAGTACTCCGGCTCCATCCTTTGCACTCTGGATTCCGCCGGCAAGTGCAGGTGCCGCCTCAGTCAGCTGTTCTACTCCCCGGTTCACTTCTCCACTTCCCTGGGTAAGACGGTCAGCACCTTCCCTCAGCTGAGACAGGCTGTCTCCAACCTGTGTGCTGATTCCGCTCTTCAGCTGCTCCATGCCGCTGTCCACTCCTGCCAGATACTGTTCTCCGGCTGTTTCTGTCTGAGCAGACAACTGTCCCAGACCTTCTGATAATGCCTGAAGATCCTTTACCACACTGCTCAGGTCTGTAGAATTTTCCCCTGCCAAACCGGCCCCGGTCATATCCCGGGCCTGCCGGGCTGCCTCTGCCATAGTCTGCTGATCCTGAAACAGGGCGGCACTGCTGTTCCCAAGAGCCTGAGAAGCTTCCTGGAGACGGCTTCCCGCCTCATTGGCTGCATCGGCGTTTTGCTGTGCAGCTGCCACTGCCTCCCAGGCAACGGATGCCACTGCATCTATATCTCCTGAATCAATTGCCTGCTGCAAGGAATCACTTAAATAAGAGGCGTCTGTACTTTCCACACCTCCCAGATTTTCTGCCGCAGCCTGGGCTGCCTCTGCCTGGTTTCCGGCTTCCTGGGCATTCCTCTCTAAAGTATCGCCCAGCTGGTCCCCACTTCCTGTTTCCTGGGACATGCTCTCCGTTCCCTGAATCCCCGCAAGGAGCTGATCGGCACTGGATTTTAACTGGTCCGCGCCCTCTTTCACAGAGTCAAAAACCTGTTTTCCTCCATCCTGCAGCTGTCCGTTTACCTGATCAATACTGGAAGAAATGCCGGGGACTGCCTGTTCTTCCAGAAGCTTCATTCCCTGGGAAAGCTGAGCTGCCCCTTCATAAACCTCATTTGTACCTTCCTGAAGTTTCTGTGTCTGCCCGGGAAGCTGGGATGCTGCACTGTTCAGCTGATCCAGTCCTTCCTGTAAAGATGCAAGACCCCTGTCTGTCTGTTCAGCTCCTGCCTTCAGACTTTTGCTTCCCTCTCCCGCTGTCTTGACACCTGCGGCAAGCTGGGAAGACCCCTGGGATAATGCCCGGACTCCCTGAGAAAGTCCCGGGATCTTTCCTGCTAACTGTCCCATGCCCTCTTCCAGGGACTGGGCTCCTGCATCCAGGCTTTCACTTCCGCCGGCAAGTTCTTTTGCCCCGCTGTCCAGGGTTTTCGTCCCCTTGTTCAGTTCACTGGCCCCATCCTGAAGTTCACGTGCTCCCTTGTCTGCGGCTGTTACTCCATCTGTATAAGTCTTTAGTCCCTCTTCCAGGGTCTGACTGCCATCTCTGAATACCAGAGTACTATCTGCCAGAACCTGTAAATTCTCTTCGATCTGTTCATTTCCTGAGGCAAGTTCCCGAGTTCCCTCCTGGAGCTTCCCGGAACCATCTGCCGCTTCCTCCATTCCGTCCCCGGCCTTACCGATCTGTTCAAAAACCGCTTCTGCATAGGTGCGGGTAACTTCTTCCCGGACAGAACTCTGGATTTTCTCCATAGCTGTCTCGCTCATCTTAGAAGCAATGTAATTGGTACCCGGGTTTGTTTCATAAGAAAGTTCCATTTTTTCAGGTTTTTCCCGGGTAAGGGTGGCTGCATTGGCTGAAAAATCCTCCGGTATGGTAATGACCATATAATAACTTCCGTCTTTCAGCCCCTGCCGGGCCCTTTCCTTATCTGTAAAAGAAAAATTCAGAGAACTGTCCTCTTTCAGATTCTCCACCATTTCTTTTCCTATGTTTAATGTTTCTCCCTCATATTCTACCGGTTTATCCTCATTCACCACAGCCACGGGCAATTTGTCCATATTGCCGTAAGGGTCCCACATGGATCCCAGAAAAAGGGTGGTATAAATGGTAGGAATTGCAATAATCGCAACAATAACTACCAACATGAGTTTATTACTCAGTAGCTTTTTCCACTCTAGTTTCAGCATTCTCCTGTCTCCTTTCTGTCTGCGTAACTAGTTGTAGTTTAATAGATATTATGTTGATTATTTACACATACTGCATTATACTAGGGTTATAAATACCTTACAACCGACAATAATCCTTCGTTGCGTCTATTAATAGACAAAACGTCTATCTAGTGTCTATGGTTTATAATTTTTTTATATTTTCGAAAGGAGAAATCTATGAAAGAAAAAACTGACCGGAGAATCCGCAAAACAAAAGCCCAGCTTCGAGCCGGGCTTGCAAAACTTATGCAGGAAAAAAGTATTAAAGAAATTACTGTAAAAGAACTGGTAGAGGAAGTGGATATCAACCGTTCTACTTTCTATCTCCATTATACGGATATTTTCAATATGCTTTCCACCATTGAAGAAGAACTGCTGGAAGAGATCCGCCAGACCATTCAGAATCATCCGGTCAGTCCCTTTAACGAATCCAGCTTTCCTTTTATTGAGGATATTTTTCATATCCTGGCAGAAAACAAAGATATCTGCAACGCCTTGCTGGGGCCAAACGGGGATATCGCGTTTATCCATCGCATTGAAAATCTGATTTCCACCCACAGTCTTAACGTACTGCGCCGGACTTTTCCGGACACTATTGAAGACCTGAAATATTCCTATTCTTTCTGTCTTTCCGGCTGCATCGGTCTGGTGAAAACCTGGCTGACCTCCGATACCGATGAAACGCCTCAATATATGGCCCAGCTCACCTTCCGGCTGATCATGAACGCCCTCCGTCATATGTATCCTGATAACACGCCCTCACAGACACCTCTGTCAGGTTCCAAAAGCCCTCTGCCGGAATAGATCCGGCAGACACTTCTTCAGGATCTGTGTCTGACCGGGATTTTTATTGCTTTTCCAGAGCTTTCTGATACTCTTCCTTCAGTTCTTTGATTTTTTCCTCCTTTTCCCTGTCATAAAGCTGATTATCCTCTTCAATAACTCTCTTTTCTCCCTTGTCGGGTAGTAATCAGCGCCGGATACGGCGCATAAGCTTTGTTACTTTCGTCGAAAGTAACGCAAAAGCACTTTTGACAGCCGTTCCGTCCATCAAAAGCTGCCTTTGCGCCCTGCCGGGGGCTTATCCGTCCTACGGACGGAGCGGCTGCCCCAGCCGCCTTGCTTCCGCCGCTATCGCTTTTCGTATTGCGGACACCACATTTGCCACTGTGCTTTCCTCCCATCCCGCAAGCCATACCAGCGTCCGCATTTCTCCTTTTGTCAGCTCTACCTCTCCAAAAATTTCATTGAGCATAGCAATCTGTCTCGTCTCCATCTCATAAAATTTTTCATTGACATTCCGTGTTCCACGTTCCGGCTGGATAATCATAAAATCCCTCCTTCCGCGTTGTCCGCTATCACAGGAGCGTGCCACGCTCCTGTCTTATATCATCAAAGAAACCATTACCAGCGAAAGCTGTCCGGTATCCCACGCCTGTCCAGATATTCCTGCCGGGCTTTCTCCCGTTCTTCCTCTGTCAGCGCAGTCTTAGACTTCCCATATAATTCACGCAATACCATTGCACTTAATTTCTTCTCCAATCCTATCCTTATCTCATCCACATTGCTGTCGTCCTCCATCAGATGATAGTGGATCAGCAGCACAAACAATTCCTGCGGTATCTGAACCTGTTTCATCCAAACCTCCTTTCAAGGTGGCAACATTACCTGTTCCTAAAGAAATGGTAATCTTGCCATGTTGATTTATTGTTCCGGCAATACCCACGACCAGTGTCCGCCAGGCTTTATCGACTGGACGCCAAGAGCCTTTTTCGCATTCCAGAGTGTTTTCCCTTTAATGCCACGGCTTTCCGACTCTTTAAGGATTATGTTCTGTTCAACTGCCCCATCCGCCAATATTTCAAGCAGGAACTCTTTCGCCTCTTTTATCTTCTGTCCACGGTTATTGCCGCTCAGCAGATCGTCAGCACTGATGTCATATTCCCCGATCCATTCAAATCCGTTGTCTTTGTCCAAACGGAAAGCGATTGATTTTCCTTCTGGCGCAAGGGAGCTTTTTACATGACATACTACCCTGATCTCCGGCTCGTTCTTCACACGCCCTACGATCAGAACACTCCTTGCTGCAGCCTGAAAGTCAATAGAACCTAACCCCCTGTATGAAGATTTTCCAGTGCTGTTCTTGTTCATATGACCGATCAGGACAATCGAACAGTGATATTTTTCCGCCAGCACAGATACCCGTTTCATCAACGGACGGATCTCATTTGCCCGGTGCATATCCACTTCTGCCCCAAGGAAACTCTGTAGGGGATCCAGTACTACAAGGCGGGAATTTGTCTGCCGGATTGCCTGCTCCAAACGTTCATCTAACATGGTCAAAGGCTGATCACTATCGTCAATGACAAGCACTTTGGAACAGTCAGCGCCAGCCGACAGCAAACGAGGCTTTATGGTATCCCCCAGCCCGTCTTCTGCGGTCCGGTAGATCACATTGACTGGCTCGCCTTAGATGCATAGACTGCTCCCTGATCGCTATGGAGTATCATCTCATACTGTGGATACTGTTTCTTCAAGCCAATCAGATCATCCAGACCACTCAGATATGTCATCCGGTCGCCCCGTCTGGACGAAAGAGCGTGAGCGAGAATCTCGTTGTTCCAAAGATCCATGTACAGGGTAAGCTCATAGTAAATACCCTTCACATAGAAAGCTGTCATGTCACTGACAACACATTGCAAGGGTCTGTCAATCTGCATTTCGCTCATGAGCAGGTTCGGATATATCTTAAACGGATTTCCGGGCTTCTTATACTTGTAGTGTTTCGCCTCGCTCTTTACTCTGAGAATCTTGCAGCATTTGTGCGCATAAGGATCTGACATGACAATGCCTGTATCCAGACGGATCTTGGCATTTAGCCATCTGTATCCATGAGAAGGATAACGAAGATGATATTCCTCGAACAGCGACAAGTTGTTGAGTAACGCTTTCGTACGCTTTGCCGGATGAGCGAGAGTATGCTTCCAGTTGTAGAAGCTGCTTCTTTGTATTCCCATCTTCTCACAGAGAAGATTGACAGGAAAATCGCCAGACAACTCCAATATCACTTGATATTCTCGTTGCCGATAGGAAGATACTCCTTCTTCACACCACTTCCTTTCACTGAGTAACCTTTTTTTAAACGGGCTTCGTTGATCCGTGCCATGACGAGAGCATCAATGAGTTCTTCTTTTGACATGGATTCATATTCCTTGAGACTGGAATCTTTCGGAGTTTCAATAGACTGTGTGACTTTTCCAGCTTTCTTAGTGCGCGTTCTGGGCGGAAGCCCCGTTTCGGCACGATAAAGTCGGAGATAACCTTTCACACTGGATGGGTTGAGGTCGTATTTGACTGCAGCTTCTTCAACAGTCAATTCCCCATCATATACGCGCTTGGCGATGTCCAGACGCTGTTCCTTGGTGTACTTCATTTACAAACCTCCTGTCCACGGGATGCTGTTGCCTGTTTATGGATGATATTTCTCTGTACATAGATTATATCATCGTGTCCAGTTTTTGCACCCCTGTGTCCAGTTTTAGTTTACCACTTCACATTTTTCTGGTAACAACAATCGGAATCCTTATTTATTACCTTCTCAGATTTTAGATAGGTGAAAAACGCCATTCTCCCAACTACCAGAAAGCGGTCCGGGACAGAAGGCTTGCGCAGTCGTCGCATGCACAAGCCTTCTGCCCCGGACCGCTTTCGTTCACATTCACGTTGTGATAAAGGTAGAATATCCTGCTCTTCGCAGATTCCGTTCCATTTTAATGGCATTTCCCAGCTGCCGGTAAGCTCCCACCTGTACTTTATAAAACCCATCCTCGTTCAGAATAAAAGCAGGGTAGCCCTTTTCCTGAAGTTCATAGAGCATGTTGTCGGCATTCTGGCGGATCCGGTAAAGTCCAACCTGAACCCGGTAGAGGTTTTCCGGAAATTCCGTCTGATCTTGACCGGAAATCGAAGATCCGGGTGCGGAAACGTTCATACCAGAAGATCCAGGAACGGAGTCATTCATACCGGAAGCTCCCGGGACAGAACCGTTCATACCGGAAGATCCAGGTACAGGAGTGCTCATACCTGGTAAACCGGAACTTCCTGGAGCCATTCCGTCGACAGCCGGAGGAACTGCCGCGATTCCCAGCGTGGAAGCCACAGCATCTGCGATTCCCTGTGCGATTTCATCCTCCGTCTGATCGAACAACGCGTTGTCTCCGTCGTTGTTCAGAAAGCCGGCTTCGATGAGAACTGCCGGCATTTTGGTGCGCCGGAGCACTACGAGACCCGGACGTTCCTTGACGCCAAGATTTTTGAAGCCAAGATCCTCCAACGCCTGGTTGATCGCTTCTGCCATCTCAAGCTTAACTCCGGAACGGTCATAGACCAGTGTTTCCACTCCTTCGTACTGGTTGGGATCCTCAGAGGAATTGCGGTGGATGGAGAGAAAGAAATCAGCGTTTGCGTTGTTGGCAATCTGAGCCTTCTCGAACGGTGTCTGATAGACATCGGTGGTTCTCGTGAAAACTACGTCAATTCCATAATCTCTTAACAGCTCTCCCACTTTCAGCGCAAGTGAGAGGGTATCATCTTTTTCCTGACGCCCGTCATAGACCGCGCCCGGATCTGCGCCCCCATGCCCCGCATCAACAACAATTTTATAAGCCATACAAAACTCCCTGTACTACCTTTCCTTTCAATATATGCACCACACCCCCGAACTGTCACATCCGCCTGCCACGCCGTTCCCTAGGCTTTTATTATGATTACGAATGCATTCCTCAAAAAAATTGTCATTTCACACAACCATCCCGCTTGCACCCATCCGCCCTCAATACCCAGAAAGCGGACAGGGGCAGCTGCCCGCCGCACACGCAGACCACCTGCCCCTGTCCGCTTTCGTCCCCCCCATTCCACTTTACAGAATTTTTAGTCTTATTTCATTGTTACTATTGAGTATCTGTGTTAGAATTGTTGCAGAAATAGTTTCACCTTCAAAACCGAAGGGAAATCCAAAAACAGGGCTCGAAGGAAACAGAACAGCCCTGATTCTACAGGACGGAGTGACAAGACCATGAAAATTACGGTATATGGAGCAGAGGGGGAGATCGGACAGAAGGTGATCAGCTATGCTCTGAGCCAGGGCGCATTTGTGACTGCCTGTATCTGTGATGCAGGGATTTTATGGCCCAGAAAAAACCTGACGGTGGTGCAGGGGATGATGAACAATAAAGAAAAAGTAATCGAGGCGATGCTGGAGGCGGATATTATCATCAGTGCGCTGACCTGTGGAAGCACGAGCAGAAAATCTTCGGGAACTCCGGTGGCGGACGCAAACGCGACGATCATCTCGGCGATGGAGCAGCTGGGAAAGACACGGCTGGTAGTGCTCGGAAGCATCTGTATTCCCGCGTTTGGAGACCAGCAGGGGCTGCTGCAGCGGCTTCACCCGAAACTTGCGGCAATTCTGTATGCGGAAAAGATCAGAGACCTGCTCAAGACCGGACAGATCGTCACGCGTTCACATCTGAACTGGACACTTGTGCGTGTGGTGAATCTTCAGGCAAAAGACAGTGGAAAAGGTTACGGCGTTTCTTTGGACGGCAGCCGGTGCGGTATGTGGGTGTCGCCCAGCAACGCAGCCCATTTTCTGTACGATGTGGCGCTGGAGCCGGTGATGTTCAGCCGGAAAATGCCGATCGTTTATAACAAAAACTGAAAAAGAGGAGAGCTGAGGGGGACAAATGAAAATTGGAAAGATATTGAAAGAGTATACGGTGCTGACGATTGCCACCTGTGTGCTGAACCTGGGAATCTATGTCTTTAAGTTTCCGAACAATTTTTCTTTCGGAGGAGTCAGCGGTCTGGCGGTCGTTCTGGGCAGTGCGTTCGGAGTCAGCACCAGTGGATGCAACCTGGTGATCAATATGGTGCTGATCTTGCTGGGATTTGCGTTTCTGGGAAGAAAATTCGGTATTAAGACGGTGTATGTCAGTGTGCTGTCATCGGTGGGATTGTCGCTGATGGAGCACTTTTTCCCGATGAGCGGGCCGATGACGGATCAGCCTATGCTGGAGCTGATCTTTGCGATCCTTCTGCCTGCCGTTGCTTCCGCGGTGTTGTTTAATATGGATGCATCCGGCGGCGGTACGGATATCCTGGCGATGATCCTGAGAAAATACAGCAGCGTGGACATTGGCATCGGGCTGTTTGTGGTGGACCTGGCGGACAGTATCTGCGTTCTTCGTGTTCGGCGTGGAGACCGGTCTGTATTCCTGCTGCGGTCTGATGGCAAAGTCTCTGGTCATCGACGGTGTGATTGAAAATATCAATCTGTGCAAGTTCTTTACGATCATCACGGATACGCCGGAACTGATCTGCGACTTTATCCAGATCGAGCTGAACCGTTCTGCGACGATCACTCCGGCGGAAGGCGCATATACTGGAAAGAAAAAGTTTGTGGTGCTGACTGTAGTCAACCGGCATCAGGCGGTGCTTTTGAGAAATTTTATCAAAAAGGAATCCCCGAAGAGTTTTCTGATGATTACCAACAGCAGTGAGATCATTGGAAAAGGTTTCCGCGGATTTAATTCATAGCATAAGGACATAATTTTAATTGTATCAGGAGGAAAAAATGAATATTTTTATTGGGCTTATGATCCCGTTTCTCGGTACGACTCTCGGTTCCGCAATGGTATTTTTTATGAGAAAAGAAATGAAGGCAGGTGTGCAGAAGTTTCTTTCGGGATTTGCGGCGGGCGTTATGGTTGCCGCATCGGTATGGTCGCTGCTGATTCCGGCGATGGAGATGTCGGAACCGATGGGGAAACTGGCGTTTGTGCCGGCGGCTGTGGGATTTCTGGCAGGAATCGGATTTCTGCTTGCGCTGGATGAATTGATCCCGCATCTTCATGTCAATGAGGAGAAGCCGGAGGGCGTTCATGCCGCACTGAAGAAGACGACGATGCTGGTTCTGGCGGTGACGCTGCATAACATTCCGGAAGGAATGGCGGTGGGAGTCGTATTTGCCGGTATGATGACGGACAATGCGCAGATCACCCTGTCCGGAGCCCTTGCTCTGTCCATCGGAATCGCTATCCAAAATTTCCCGGAGGGCGCGATCATTTCGATGCCGTTGAAAAGCGCCGGAGGAAAACGGGGAAAAGCGTTTTTCTATGGCATGCTTTCCGGCGCGGTGGAGCCGATAGGAGCGTTTATTACG
>OLVT01002677.1_pt1 | contig 11738 bp, 9 predicted proteins | sample 1673241 | NCBI WGS metagenome assembly OLVT01 (sample SAMEA3178936, study PRJEB25190) | human gut metagenome | biome: human gut; feature: human-associated habitat; material: faeces | place: Austria | collected 2013 | reverse complement strand
CGGCCCCGTCTTTTTGTGACGGCTGTTTGCGATGACCTTCATGCCAAAGCCCTTTATGTATGGGCAGCTTATGAAGGATTTAATAATACACTACTAGACTCCAATAAATATATTTACAAGACAAATTCGTCCTATCCAAGTGCTGTTGACCGTGGCAATGGAGCAGCGGCTATCTGGTGTCAGCCTATTTATTGGGATATGGCAATGAATGCCTATAAACTGGCAAAGGCACAGAAAGACAGAAAGAAGACAAGTTATTATAAAACACTCTGCGAGAAAATATTCGTAGGGAACAAAGCGCAATATTGTCAGTTTGATTTTGATGATAACAACGAAAATACCGGTTGGTTCATCTACGATGACATCATGTGGTGGACTATCAGTCTGGCACGCGGCTATGAACTTTTTGGAGTGGATGAATATCTGAAACTCTCGGAAGCCAGTTTTAAACGGGTATGGTATGGCTCGGAAAAAGTGGGTGATACAGGTTCGTATGACAAAGAAAACGGAGGTATGTTCTGGCAATGGCAACCCATTCAAAATCCGAAACCGAATAAATTCGGTGATGGAAAGATGGCATGTATCAACTTTCCGACAGTTGTTGCAGCATTAACCCTCTACAATAACGTGCCTGAAAATAGAAAAGAATCGACCGACAAACGGCCGGATTATCAGACGAAAGCTCAATATCTTGCCAAAGGTAAAGAAATCTATGAATGGGGAGTGAAAAATCTCTTGGATAAAGCAACAGGAAAGATTGCCGATAGCCGTCATGGAAATGGCAATCCTGCATGGAAAGCACATGTATACAACCAGGCAACCTTTATCGGAGCGTCTATACTGCTTTATAAGGCGACCGGAGAGAAACGTTATCTGGACAATGCTATTCTGGCAGCAGACTATACAGTGAAAGATATGTCTGCAGAACATAAAGTGCTACCTTTCGAAGGTGGTATTGAACAGGGTATCTATACTGCTATCTTTGCGGAATACATGGCATGGTTGGTGTATGATTGCGGACAAACCCAATATCTCCCGTTCCTGAAACGTACCATCAAAACAGGCTGGGCAAACAGAGATAAGACGCGGAATGTATGTGGAGGCGAATACTATAAAAAGTTGCCGGAAGGTGCGGAAATCGACAGTTATTCTGCTTCCGGTATACCGGCATTGATGCTTTTGTTTCCGGCTAAGAAATAAATAGAAAACGACGGAATTTGCGTAAAATAGATTAAATAAACAGGTGATTTAAATTATGAAACAACAACTGATGATGCTGTTACTGGGAACAGCTTCTGTACTTTGTAGCTGTGAGACCCAGGTAGAACAGCACGAGAAGAATGAATTACGTGCTCCGGCATATCCGCTGGTGACAATTGATCCTTATACTAGTGCATGGTCTACTACGGACAATCTATACGACAGTCCTGTAAAACATTGGACAGGCAAGGATTTTTCTTTACTTGGTGTTGCAAAAGTAGACGGACAAACCTACCGTTTCATGGGAACGGAAGAGCTGGAACTAAGACCTTTGGTGAAGACATCCGAACAAGGTAGCTGGACAGGAAAGTATACCACTCAACAGCCTGCTGACGGATGGCAGAATGCCGGATTCAATGATAAAGCTTGGAAAGAAGGCGAAGCTGCCTTCGGAACCATGGAGAATGAACATACAGCAAAGACTCAATGGGGTGAAGAATTTATCTGGGTACGCCGGGTAGCTGATATTCAGGAGGATTTGACAGGAAAGAATGTATATCTTGAATTCTCTCATGACGATGATGCTATTATTTATATCAACGGCATCAAAGTGGTAGATACAGGTAATGCTTGTAAAAAGAACGAACGGGTGAAACTGTCGGAAGAAGTAGTAGCTTCTTTGAAACCGGGTGAAAATCTGATTGCAGGCTATTGTCATAACCGGGTAGGAAACGGATTGCTGGATTTCGGATTGCTGGTAGAACTGGACGGTTATCGTTCTTTCCATCAAACAGCACAACAAACTTCTGTAGATGTACAACCCATGCAGACTTATTATACATTTACTTGCGGTCCGGTAGATTTGAAACTGACATTTACTGCTCCTATGTTTATGGATAATCTGGATTTGTTGTCACGTCCGGTCAACTACATTTCTTATGAAGTAGCTTCCAATGACGGTCAGAAACATCAGGTTGAGTTGTATTTCGAAGCATCTCCGCAATGGGCAATCGACCAACCTCACCAGGAGTCTGTTGCTGACAACTTTACTGATGGTGATTTGTTATTCCTTCGTACCGGAAGCCGCAATCAGGAGATTCTGAAGAAGAAAGGTGATGATGTTCGTATCGACTGGGGACATTTCTATCTGGCAGCTGAAAAGAAAAACAGCACATCTGCAATCGGTGACGGCAGAGAACTGCGCAAGAGCTTTCTTGATAATAAGTTAGGAGCTTCTACCACAAACGGTTATGATAAACTGGCTTTGGTACGTTCATTGGGCGAAACACAAAAAGCTGATGGCCACCTGTTGATCGGATATGATGATATTTATTCTATCCAATACTTTGGTGATAACCTGCGTCCTTACTGGAACCGTGAGGGCAATGAAACGATTGTTTCCCAATTCCAGAAAGCGGAGAAAGAATACAAGACACAAATGAAGAACAGCGCTGCTTTCGACAAGAAGCTGATGGAAGAAGCTACTGCTGCCGGTGGACGTAAATATGCCGAACTTTGTGCATTGGCTTATCGTCAGGCATTGGCTGCACACAAATTGGTACAGGCTCCGAACGGCGACTTGGTATTCCTTTCTAAGGAGAACTTCAGTAATGGTTCCATCGGAACAGTCGACCTGACTTATCCGGGAGCTCCGTTGCTTTTATACTACAATCCGGAACTGGTCAAAGCTACCATGAACCATATCTTCTATTATAGCGAAAGCGGAAAATGGGAGAAACCATTTGCTGCACATGATGTCGGTACTTATCCATTGGCTAACGGCCAGACTTATGGCGGTGATATGCCGGTAGAAGAATCGGGTAATATGGTAGTATTGGCTGCTGCCATTGCAAAGGTAGAAGGTAATGCAGATTACGCACAGAAACACTGGGAAACCCTGACTACGTGGACAGACTATCTGGTAGAGAACGGACTTGATCCGGCCAACCAACTTTGTACCGATGACTTTGCAGGTCACTTTGCACACAATGCCAACCTTTCTATCAAAGCAATCATGGGTGTTGCTTCTTATGGTTATCTGGCAGATATGCTGGGCAAAAAAGACGTGGCTGAAAAGTACACACAGAAAGCGAAAGAAATGGCTGCCGAATGGGTGAAAATGGCTGATGATGGTGACCACTATCGTCTTACATTTGACAAACCGGGAACATGGAGCCAGAAGTATAACTTGGTGTGGGATAAACTGTTGAATCTGCAAATCTTCCCTAAAAATGTTGCAGAAACGGAAATAGCTTACTATCTTTCGAAGCAAAATAAATATGGTCTTCCGTTGGATAACCGTGAAACATACACAAAGATCGACTGGATCATGTGGACAGCTACATTGGCAAATGACAAAGCTACCTTTGAGAAATTTATCGAACCCGTATATCTGTTTATGAACGTTACACCTAACCGTGTTCCGATGTCCGACTGGGTATTTACAGACGAACCGAATCAAAGAGGCTTCCAGGCACGTTCCGTTGTAGGTGGATATTATATCAAAATGCTTGAAGGAAAACTGATTAAATAAAACAAAAATACCATGAAGAAACTAGCTCTATTCGCTTTTACGTTACTTAGTGCATGGGCTATGACTGCAAAAACAATTACCGGACCGGTGGACTATGTTAGTCCGCTGGTTGGTACGCAGTCAAAGCACGCATTATCTACCGGAAATACTTACCCTGCCATTGCGCTGCCCTGGGGAATGAACTTTTGGGTTCCGCAGACTGGTAAAATGGGTGATGGATGGGCCTATACGTATGACGCTGACAAGATCAGAGGATTCAAACAAACCCATCAGCCAAGTCCTTGGATCAATGATTACGGTCAATTTGCCATCATGCCGGTAACCGGTAAGGCAGTATTTAATCAGGATGAGCGTGCCAGTTGGTTCTCTCATAAAGCTGAAACGGCTACTCCTTATTATTATAAAGTATATCTTGCCGATCATGATGTAGTGACCGAAATTGCTCCGACAGAGAGAGCGGCTGCTTTCCGTTTCACTTTCCCCGAAAACGACCACTCTTATGTAGTGGTAGACGCCTTTGATAAAGGTTCGTTTGTGAAAGTAATCCCTTCGGAGAACAAGATTATCGGTTATACCACTAAAAACAGCGGTGGTGTTCCTGCCAACTTTAAGAACTATTTTGTACTAGTATTCGACAAACCGTTTACTTATACGGCTGCCGTAGCCAGTGGTGTGATTGACACCAACAAACTGGAAGCGACAGACAATCATGCCGGTGCACTGATCGGTTTCAAAACCCGCAAGGGCGAACAGGTAAATGTGCGTGTAGCTTCCTCTTTTATCAGCCCTGAACAGGCGGAACTGAACCTGAAAGAGCTGGGTACGGACAATGTTGAACAGATTGCAGCGAAAGGCCGCAAGGTATGGAACGATGTACTGGGACGTATCGAAGTGAAAGACGATGATATCGACCATTTGCGTACATTCTACTCCTGCCTGTATCGTTCGGTATTGTTCCCCAGAAGTTTCTATGAGATAGATGCCAAAGGAGACGTGATGCACTACAGTCCTTATAATGGCGAAGTGCTTCCGGGCTATATGTTTACCGATACCGGTTTCTGGGATACGTTCCGTTGTCTTTTCCCATTCCTTAACCTGATGTATCCATCCATGAATACGAAGATGCAGGAAGGATTGGTGAACACTTATAAAGAAAGCGGATTCCTGCCGGAATGGGCAAGTCCGGGACACAGAGGTTGTATGGTTGGAAACAACTCTGCTTCCGTAGTTGCCGATGCTTACCTGAAAGGATTGAAAGGATACGATATCGAGACATTGTGGGAAGCCGTGAAACATGGAGCGAACGCAGTGCATCCGAATGTTCGTTCTACCGGACGATTAGGACATGAGTATTATAATAAATTGGGATATGTGCCTTATAATGTAGGTATTAACGAGAATGTGGCGCGCACGTTGGAGGGGAAGATCTCCTCGATATAAAGGCCGGTGTGAAGCTGGTTTCTGCCAAGGCGGGAGAGATCCTTCGTGATGATGACAGCGATGTCGCCGTTGCTCATGTCATCCATCATCTGCTCAAAGGCCGGGCGATTGAAGTTTGCTCCGGAATAGCCATCGTCCACATAAAATCTGGTATTCTGGAACCCATTCTCATCGGCATACTTTTGCAGGATGAGTTTTTGGTTCTGGATGCTGTTGGAGTCGCCCTCCAGATTATCATCTCGGGACAGACGGCAATAGAGTGCCGTGATCTTTTGGTTTGGCTGTAACATATTGACCTCCTTCATAAAATGCCAAACCGATTGAGAGATTGCAACCATACAATACCCTCAATCGGTTTGTTTGTCTATGGGAACCCGCTTTTCAGGCGGAAATATTTTTTGCGTCCTCCTCCAGGTCAATGACCTGCTTCAGAAGATCAACCGTAGATTGCGTTCCTCTGAAAGCGAATTCTGCAAGCACAATGTACTCTCTTCCGCATACACTTTGCCGGCGGCTTTTCACAACCTTACCGTTTCTTTCTTCCACTGCGGTATCCCGCACCGCCTTGGCGGAGGGAATATCCTCGTTTCCATGCAGTTCCTCATGATCGAAGTGGGGACGCTCATTGTATTTAAATTGATACTCCATATCGTTCCTTTCCCCTGACCTGCGGTCAGGCAACAAAAATAGCAGACCGTCACATGGCCTGCTGCCAAGTCTGTTCTTCTTCGTGATCGTCCTGGGCGTGGCCTTGGGCGATTTTCTTTTGCCGTTCCTTACGGAGCGTTTTCCTGTCTGTATGCGGGTGCATTGTGGTGCTGTCCATCACTGGAGCAACAGGCTGAGACTGCTCCAGACGGTACCCAAGCCCCACCACAGCAGAAGCAACGCTGCCGCTCCCATCAGCAGGACCGCCCATGTGGGACCATCCAGGTGTGGCAGCCGTAGTCTGGGTAGCCTGATGCTGGGCAGAGAAAAACGCTTCTCGTTCCGCTTCCCAGCCTGTTCGCTCATCTGCTCCAGATGCTTCACCGCTTTCAGCAGTTCGTCCATCTGCGTCCGGGTCGGGAACTGCGCCAGCAGTTCGCTGCTCCTCTTCAGATAGCCAGTTTGTCTCTCGGTGTGGTACCCCAGTGTGCAGAGGTCGCTCAGCAGTTCCTCCCACTCCGCTTTCGTGGGACACACTTCGGGAGGCGGTGTCAGCTCCTGCGCCGGAGGCTGCGGCGTGGTCTGTACCATCTGCGCAGGTCGGTTCTTCTCCAACAGCTCGTCCATAGATAACTTCTTCTCTGATCCTGAATTCATATTCCATATTCTCCTTTAGATACTTATCCCCGAACAGCAGGCGGTCACGGCACTGCCAGCCGCTGGGTGTGGTGTAGGTGATGTTCCGCCGGGAGGTTTCCCAGCGTACTTTGTAGCCCTCGCTCTCCATCAGCGCAATGAACTCCTCACGGTTAGAGGCGTGGCCCATACAGTCGTTGATGATATTCATGAGCTGCAGTTTTTTGCTCTGGCCACGGGCTGCGGTGTGATACTCGCCGATGGACATTGTCTTAGTCTTCTCTTTCCTGTTCGTGGGTTTAAACACAGGGAGAGAAAACTCCATGCAGACTTGATCGTTGCGCTGCCGCAGTTCCTGGAGCTGCTCCTTTGCGATGTGCAGTTTCTTCCCAGTATCGAAGTTGACCGAGTTGATGAGAAAGTGGTGGAGTAGGGAAGCACCGCCTTGTCACATTGCTGTGATAGGTTTGCGCCACCCTCTCCGGGAACCGTACGTACCCCTCTCGGAGTATACGGCTCTGTTACTGCTCGTTCAGACAAAACTCACTTTTTGTGGATAATACTGCGGTGGCAATCCCTGCACACCACAAGCGTTTTTCTGTGTTTGGCAATCATTGCGATTTCCCACCGTTCCTTGCCTTTGAGATTTTTGAGTTTGTTAATGTGGTGAACCTCGTAATGGTCGCTCTCTGTCGTTCCGCATAACTCACAGACCTTTGCTTTCAGCCGGTTTTCAAGGGTATTGACTGCGTATCCGTAGACAACGGCAGCATTGCTGATGTAATCCGTAGCAGGGCCCTTGCCTTTGCAGTCGGCGTAATTTGCGAAGTAACGCCTTTTGTTTCCCTGCTTCGTTTCATAGGGTATACCCCATTTTCCTGTGCCATCATTAAACTTGTCAATGGTTTTGGATAGGCTGGTTTTATGCTTTGAAGCAAGGGTTTTTAAGCAACTGTATTCCATAAGGTAGGCAAGATAGTGCAGCTTGCAAAAGTTGCTTGCCATACCATAATAGTTGCATATTCCTCTTAACTCCGCATTGTATACTGAAACGATTTCTAAGTCTGTGAGCCCAACCAGATATTTCCGATGAACTGGAAACATGGAACCATCTTTCTTCTGTATCGCCACACCTTTAGTGAAAACGAATTGACGGATTTTATCGTTAAGTGGCACCAACAGTTCTACACCCCCATTGAGGGTACGCATTTTTACATGACCGGGGCCACCCCGCTTTATTTTTCCGCTTCTGCGCACACGCACATCATAGCCTAAGAACCTTGCACATTTACTGCTATGGGTTATGAGCGTTTTATCTTCACTGAGTTCCATTTTCAGTGTATCTCCGATAAACTCGGCCAGTTTGCTCTTAATCCATTGACAGTCCTCACGGTTTCCCTTGACTGCTATTAGAAAATCATCCGCATACCGAACATATTTCAGTTTTTTGTCGGTCTGCGCAGTGCAGGGAATGGTCATCAGTTTCTGACGTTTGGGCTTATACTCTGCCAGCACCATTTCCCTTTCCTCACCTGTTACTTTCGTCAAGCGGTGGGATAGCCGTTTGATTTCATTGTGCAGCTCTCGGTATTCAGGTGTGATTTGTCCCACTCCGGGCGTGTCAAATTCGGATTTCAACTTCATTACAAACTTGTCCAATTCATGCAGGTAGATGTTGGCGAGTAGCGGAGAAATGATACCGCCTTGCGGTGTACCGCTGTACGTCTTATGGTACTGCCAATTCTCTAAATATCCTGCTTTCAGGAATTTGTAAATCAGCTTGGTTATCCGAGCGTCCTTGATTTTATTGTTCAGCAAGCCTACAAGAACAGCGTGGTTGATGTTGTCAAAGCAACCTTTGATGTCGCCTTCAACAAACCAACGCGTACCGTTGAACTCCCGTCTCAACTGTTTTAAGGCCGTATGACAACTTCTTTTTGGCCTAAAACCGTGGGAGACATCCAGAAAGATAGGTTCATATACCGCTTCCAGTATCATCCGCAACACTTCCTGCACCAATTTGTCAGTAAAGGTTGGTATACCTAAGGGACGCAGCTTTTTGCGGTTATTCTTCTTCTGGATATAGGTTCGCCTCACCGGCATGGGCTGATAGGTTTCGTCCGCCAATGCTTTGATAATACTATCTATTTTGGCTTCACTGAAACCGTCCGCCGTATCCTCGTTTACTCCTTTTGTTGCCGCACCGTTGTTGGCATACAGGTTTTTGTATGCCACAAAGTAAATGTCAGGACGCAACAGATAGCGATACAGTTTTGTAAATACTTCTTCTTTATTTGCAAGTGAGTTTTGACTGATTCTTGCTAAAATTTCCGTTGTTGGCTTCATGTGAGGTTTTCCTCCCTAATCAACTTCTAATTTTAGTGCGCAATAACTGTGCCCCTTCGCCATGTAAGGGTCATTACCCCTCTCGGACTACTACGAGCACTCCGTACCCATGCAGGATTTTCAGGCTCCAAAGCCATAGCCGCTTTTTCATTCCCCCTTTCGTGCGGCACTCCTGGTTAGGGCATCCCCGGTTAGCAATGAGACTTGGTAAATTCGGATTCTCGGTATCGCTTTCGCTTCGTTACCATAGGTTCCCCTACAGGTTGTACGGAATGATTGATAACCGACAAGACCACAACCATAACTTGCCTTTTCCGTACCAGAGGTTTCAGGCAATTTTCCTCTATCGGCACATAACAGAAACTGGAAGCTCACGTTCAGTAAATCCAACTTATACCTTATATCCGATTAACATTGCGGTTCAGTCGCACCCGATTGCCTTTAGGTGACTTACCGCTTTCCAGCCGTACTGTGTTCCCGTGTCAGCTTTCGCCTTTCGGTTAGGCTGGTTGTTTCCCGCGTTATCTTACGGGGCAGTACCTCATACTGCTTTTCTCATTGCCCTATCCGGGCGTACGGAATGAATGTGTTCCCGGTCTGTATGGGTGCAGACCAGGACTTCATATCCCTCATAGTACTCAGCCAGCTTCAATGCCGCTGCATGAGCGGCGACCGGATCGACTGCTTCGCCTTTCGGGAAGCTCTGCACCATGTGGTAGAACAGCACGCCGTCGGTTTTGTGATGCAGCCGCTTGGTGGTCATGAAGTCCGCATAGACAGATTCCGGCTGGCAGTTGATGCCTGTGACCAACTGTTGACCGTCACACTCGGTTTTCTTGTTCTGCATGGTGTACCGCATCACGGCTCCCATACATCCGGTGGTCTGGCCCCGCTTGTAGTTAGTAAAGCTGATGATGGCCATTCCTCACCACCGCTTTCGTTCCAGGATCAGCCGGACAGCAGCACAGAGTTCAGAGAATGCTTGGCGTACACCGTCCAGGTTGATCACCGTGACGCGCCCCATGTGCGCCAGGGTGACAAGTTGATTCAGATTCCTGCCGATGGACTTCAGCTCCTTGAGCACTTCTTTCAGTCCATCGATGACCACTACCTGCTTTCCCAGACAGCAGGCCGTCACATAATCGCTCATGGACATCCCGGAGCGTTTCGCCAATTCCTTGATGGCCTCCCGGTCTTCGGATGCCATCCGGGTGCTGAATTTGATATCTTTTTTCATGTGGTTTCCTCCAGTCTTTCGTAAAAATGGGGTGTGGGGCAGCGCCCCGCAAACAGGCGGAAGGCGGGCGGCGGCTGTGCCGGTGACCAGACAAACGCGATGCTGGCCACCTCCAAGGAGGCGATTCTCCCGCGCCGAACACCCGCGCTCCTCCTTCGGCCACAAGCGGCCCAACTCGGCGTTTCTTTTGCCTTGCGGGAGTTTACTCGCTGCCCCCGGAAACCGCCCGCAAATCGCCGCACAGCGCCTCGACAGGGTCGATAGGGTCAACCGCCGGGACACCCTGGGTATCGTCACTTTCGGCACGGCGCAGCTCAATGAGCCGTTTTCCGTTGCTGCGGCGCACCACAGCGGAAATGCCGATTTTCCTTAGTGCGTCAAGGTTTTGCAGAATCTGTCGGGATACTTTCTTGGGTGACATGCGTTCCACACCCACAGGGTCGATTCGTTCAGACAGCTCTGTGGGAGTGCCGATAAATTCGCTTCGGTCACGCATCAGTTCAGAGAGAAGATAGACGATGCGGTCGCCCAGTAACTCCGGCTGTGTCCGGCTATCCGACACCAGCTCCCACACATTTTCATCGTTACGCTCCAGCGTCAGCTCCCGGTATTCGATGTCCCGGCCCACGCAGGTCAGTCTGGCTCTGCCGCTGCCCCGCTTTTCTTCCACCAGCGTGAAGCTGGAATCCACCGCACCGCTGATAGCAGTCGTACCAGAGATCCGATGGAACACATCCTCCGCCTTTTCCTTGCGCAGATGGTGGATGAGCAGGATGGCAATGCCGTGCTTGTCCGCCAGCCGCTTCAGCACAGACAGATCCCGGTAGTCATTGGCGTAGGTGGCGTCGTGGATCGGACGGATCATCTGCAGGGTGTCAATGATGACCAGCATGGTATCGGGGTGGGCGGTGAGGAACACTTCTACCTGTTCCTCCAGCCCTTGGCCGATGAGGGCGCACTCCGTGCAGAAGTGGACGCTGTCCGGCGCGTCCTCGGTGATCTCAAAGAGCCGGTTCTGGATACGCAGAACGGAATCCTCCAGGCAGAGATAGAGGGTGGTGCCCTGCTTGGTGGTCATGTTCCAGACAGGTTCTCCCTTAGCCACCGTCACCGCCAGCCACAGGGCAAGCCAGGACTTGCCCACCTTTGGTGAGCCTGCCAGGAGGTGCAGGCCTTGGGACAGCAGCGTGTCTACCACAAAGTTGGGCGGCTCCAATGGGCGGTCCATCAGGGTTCTGCCGTCCACTGTGATCAGGGGATGGTTCATTTTGTTGTTCATGTTTGGTCCCTCCATTTCAAGAATTTGAATACTACTCCCACCTCAAAAGAAGTGGGAGTAGTATTCATTTTGATTTTGAAATGGTTTGTGGTAGAATAGAGCAAACGGAGGTGAGCCAATGACGACCTATCAGATCTACGAGCTCTCTGCCCGGGCGGTGATGAGTTATGCCGCGGAGCAAGACGGCGTTTACACCTTTGCGCTGAACCGCAATGCCACCGAGCACTGCAAGGTACCGGGTGTCAAGCACGAACAGGACAGCTGCGCCATGTTCCACCAGCTGATGTACCAACTTCACGGGAAGGGCTGGCGGGAGCGTGGCGAGGAGAAAGTCACAGCGCTTTCCGATGTGCTGTTCTATATGGACTTCGCCGGGATCTTTGACCGGCGTGGAACCGGGAAGATGCAGAAGGTTCGCC